>Ga0315289_10000062_pt1 | contig 166898 bp, 160 predicted proteins | sample YL17G11_40_MG_FD_203452 | JGI IMG/M metagenome (GOLD analysis project Ga0315289, IMG submission 203452) | Sediment microbial communities from Yellowstone Lake, YNP, Wyoming, USA - YL17G11_40 | ecosystem: Environmental > Aquatic > Freshwater > Lake > Sediment | place: USA: Wyoming | collected... | reverse complement strand
GGAATCGGAGATGCATGCGACAACTGCCCAACCACTTATAACCCAGGACAAGAAGACCAAGACAACGATGGAATCGGAGATGCATGCGACAACTGCCCAACCGCTTATAACCCAGGACAAGAAGACCTAGACAGCAGTGGAATCGGAGATGCATGCGAAGACGGTGCTGTTATGCCATCAAAACAGCCGTCGCTTGCATTGGATGTTAATGGAAATCCAAGCATTGCATGGGAAGATAATACTTCAGGCAATTACGAAGTCTATTACCTTGACTGGAACGGAAGCAACTGGGTGACTGTAAGCGGCAGTACTGGAACAACTAATTTGAATGCAAGCAATAACCCTGGCAGCTCGCGGAATCCATCGCTTGCATTGGATGTTAATACCGGCTTTCCAAGCATTGCATGGCATGATAATAGTAGTTCGGGAAATTACGAGATTTATTACAGGGAGTGGAATGGAAGTGATTGGACAACAGTTCGAGGCAACCTGTACGATGACGACCTGAATGTAAGCAAGACCCAAACTGATTCAACCAACGCATCCCTTAAACTTGATGCCAGCGGCAAGCCAAGCATTGCATGGCAGGACAGTACCCCGGGCAGCCATGAAATTTATTATGTTGACTGGAATGGAAGCAACTGGGTGGCTGCTGATGGCACTGCATACAAGTCTGCAGCCCCTGAAAGGATAACTGGGATTTATGGCCCTGGCGATAAAGCAATCCAGAATGCCCCTTTCTTCATGCATGAGGGCAGTAATTGGTATGCCTGGTATATAACAGCATATGCAGGATACAGCTCGACTTCGCCGGATAGTTCGCTTTGGATGTGCACTAGCCCTGACGGCTTATCATATAGTGGCTGTAATATGCTGAAGTCCTGCAGTTTGTTTGGCTGTGGCTATAATTTCTTTAATAACAGGCCGTATTTACTCAAAATAGGGGCTGATTATAAGATGTGGGTTAATGTCTATCAAACCGATATCTGGGGAACGCATGTCTATTATATGCAGACAACAAATCCAATTGACTGGAGTGGTGCCTTACAGGATGTCTCTGGGTCTGTCCAGTGGGAAGAACACAGATCATTCCCTTCAGTGGTTTATGACGGCACTAAATACATTATGTGGTATGTGAAGCGAGGCGTCAATCCATATCCCTGGTATTTCATACGCAGGACTTCAAGCGACGGCATAAACTGGAACGCTGAAGAAGCAATAATTTCTTACGGGTCATCCCCTGTTTACAATCAGTTTGTAATTCCGACAACCACTGCAGCAAAATACGTGTTATTTAACATTGACCCTGCTACAGGAAAAATGATGTACCAAAAGAGCTCGGACAACGAAGGAACAAGCTGGTCAAGTCCCATAGAATTCTCTACGATACCATTTGCCTTCACTATTCAGCTAGACGGTGGCAAGATATACTATTATTATGGTAGCGATCAATTCAATTTGTACCGGCAAGAAATTAATATAAGCGCGTCAGGCGACGTGTCTATTGCAGTTTTACCTAATGTAAGCAATAACAGCGGAAACTCGGAGAGTCCATCGCTTGCATTGGATGTTAATGGCAACCCAAGCATTGCATGGCATGACAATAGTTCAGGAAATTACGAAGTTTATTACAGGGACTGGAATGGAAGCAATTGGGTGACAGTTAAAGGAAATTCTAGCGGTAATGACTTGAATGCAAGCAATAACAGCGGAAGCTCACGTTTCCCGTCCCTTTCACTGGATATTAACGGAAATCCAGGCATTGCATGGCATGATAATAGTCCGGGAAATCAGGAAATTTATTACCGAGACTGGAACAGAAGCAATTGGGTGACAGTTAAAGGAAATTCTAGCGGCAATGACTTGAATGCAAGCAATAATAGCGGAAGCTCACGTTTCCCGTCCCTTTCACTGGATTCCAACGGCAATCCAAGCATTGCCTGGGAAGAAGACCTGGGTTCAGCATACTATGATGTTTATTATCGTGACTGGAATGGAAGCAACTGGACAACCATTAGAGGCAACCTGTACGATAACAACTTGAATGTAAGCAATAACAACGGCCAGTCTACCGATTCGTCGCTTGCACTGACTGCTAATGGCTTGCCGAGCATTGCATGGAATGATGATACTGCCGGGAACCCGCAGGTTTATTTCAGGAAATGGGTTGTAGCTACCGCGGCGCCTGCATATGCTTATGGCCGCGTTATTTATTCGACAATAATTGACACTGTTTCAGCGAACATCATCAAGGCTACTTTGAGGGGCAAGGTATTAACGCCTGTGGGGACGGCAATAAGCTTTTTCTTGAGCAATAATAATGGAGTGAACTGGATGCCTGCAATGCCTGGAACACAAGTTGATTTTAATTCGGTTGGAAGCCAGTTGAGGTGGAGGGTTGACCTGAATACAAACAATGTCACTATAACGCCGAAAATTTATGACGTGAACATAAACTATGTTTTTATTGCCTGAATGCCTGCTGGCAAATATGGTTAGGTTTTTTAATCAAAAGAGCATATTATTATTGGTTTCATGAAGTCAAAGTCAGTTGCTGAAGGCTGTTTTCGCCAGTCCTTGCTTGCAAAGGCTGTTTCTCCAATGATTGCAACGACTATATTGATTGCAGTTGCAATAGCTATTTCAGGCATTGCTTATGTATGGACTTCAAGCTATACTACCACAATAACCGAGCAAGTAACCGAACAGGCTGGGCCTGAAATAATTGAAAGCCCTGCAATCAGCCAGGCTTTAACGATTAAAAGCGCTTTATCGAATGGAAGAATAATTATATCAAATGACGGCATTACCGAGGTTATAATTGATAAGGTGGTTGTTGACGGCAATATTGTTTTTATTGTCCCTCCAGTAACCATTCCTGCAGGAAGCCAGGCAGTCATTGACTTGAATATGACTTTAAGCCCGGGAATGACAATCGGCTTGCTTACATCAGCAGGCGTAGGAACTGAAATCGTTTTAACCGCGGATGAATTCCCTGTAACAGGCACTGGAATGGAAGAAAGCATTATGTTCAGGGACCTGCTGGATGACACCAGTCACATCAACATCTCGCAAACAACTGCAAGCCTGGCTGGAAGCGAGGCAAAGCTAAGCACCACGACTAGTTCTGGCACTGCTGACTGGAATTTCTTAAGAGACCTGAACGTAAGCAGAAACCCTGACGACTCGCAGACATCAAACCAATCGCTTGCATTGGATGTTAATGGAAATCCAAGCATTGCATGGACTGACAGGACTTCAGGCAATTACGAGGTTTATTATCTTGACTGGAATGGAGATTCTTGGCTGGCAGCAAATGGCATTCCATACAGGCCTGCACAAGATAATTATGTTTGGGTTACAAACTATGGCAGCAACAATGTTTCAAAAATAAACAAAGCAACAAACGCAGTTGTTGCAACCATTACTGTAGGCACCGGTCCAATTGGTGTTGCTGTTGACCCAACCCATATTTGGGCTACAAACCGGGATAGCGGCAACGTATCAAAAATAAACAAGGCAACAAATGCGGTGGAAGCAACAATAACGGTAGGCACTTATCCAAAGTGTATTGCGGTTGATGCCACACACTCATGGGTTGCAAACGAAAACAACAACAACGTTTCCAAGATAAATAAGTCAACAAACACGGTGGAAGCAACAATAAGCGTAGGCTCCACTCCTCATGGTATTGCTGTTGATGGCACGCATGTATGGGTTGCAAACACCAATGGTAATAGCGTATCAAAAATAAATAAGGCAACAAACACGGTGGAAGCAACAATAAGCGCGGGCACAGGCCCCGAAGGCATTGCTGTTGATGCAACGCATGCATGGGTTACAAACTGGGGCAGCGGCAACGTATCAAAAATAAACAAGACAACTAACGTGGTAGAAGCTACTATAAGCGTGGGCGCACAGCCTTTTGGTATCACAGTCGACTCAAGGTATGCATGGGTTGCAAACAATGGCGGCAATAGTGTATCAAAAATAAATAAGGACACCAATACTGTGGAAGCAACTATAACTGTGGGTACACAGCCTGTTGGCATTGCTCTTGACTCAACTTATGCATGGGTTACAAACCAAGGAGGTAATGTTTCCAGGGTAAACAAATCAAACAATACAGTAGAAGCAACCATAAGCGTAGGCTCCACTCCTTTTTCATTTGGTGATGGTAGTGGTTTCGCTTTTGACTCCTTAGGCTTTTCGCTGGCAAATGCTAATGTAAGCAATGACTTGGCTGACTCAAACAATGCAACGCTCAAGTTTGATGTTAATGGAAATCCAAGCATTGCTTGGACTGACTACAGCGTTGGAAGCTCGCCTGAAATTTATTATGTTGACTGGAATGGAAACAACTGGGTGACAGCAAGCAATGACATTCCAAGAGCCGCAACAGGCAATTTTGTCTGGATTGCAAACTATACCAGCAATACAGTATCAAAAATAAAGAAATCGAATAACGTGGTAGCACCAACCATAAGCGTTGGCACGAATCCGTGGGGCCTTGCAGTTGATTTGACTCATGTCTGGGTTACAAACTATGGCAGCAACAATGTATCAAAAATAAATAAGGACACCAATGCAGTTGATGCAACAATAAGTGTGGGCACGCCGTGGGGCATTGCCGCTGACGCCACTCATGTATGGGTTACAAACTATGGCGCCGGCGCAGGCAACACAGTCTCAAAAATAAGGAAATCAGACAACACGGTTGAAGCAACCATAACTGTAGGCACTGGGCCTACTGGCGTTGCAGTTGATTCTGGTTATGTATGGGTTGCAAACAATGCCTCGGCCAATGTATCAAAAATAAACAAAGCAACAAATACAGTGGAAACAACAATAAATGTTGGCACAAACCCGCTTGGTGTAGCAATTGATGGCGCTTATGTCTGGGTTGCAAATGGGGGAAGCAACAATGTCACAAAAATAAGAAAAGACGGCTATGTTGAGGCAACCATAACAGCAGGCACAGGGGCTTACAGCATAGCGGTTGATGAATACTATGCATGGGTTGCAAACTATGGCGGCGGCGCAGGCAACACAGTCTCAAAAATACAGAAATCGAACAATACTGTTGTTGCAACCATAACTGTTGGCACAGGCCCTGCAGGTGTTTCGGTTGATTCTGGTTATGTATGGGTTTCAAACTGGGGCAGCAACAATGTATCAAAAATAAACAAGGCAAACAACGCAGTAGTAGCAACCATCAGCGTTGGCACTAACCCTTCTTTATTCGGCGACGGTACAGGCTATGCTTTTGATTTCCAGAATTTCGGGGCTCCTAACCTGAATGTAAGCGATAGCGCCGGAGGCTCTGCAGGACAGTCGCTTGCCTTGGATATCAATGGAATGCCAGGCATTGCATGGCATGACAATTCCACGAGATATAACCAGGAAATTTATTTCAAGAAATGGAATGGAAGCAGCTGGGTTGATGCAAGGGGAAACGGCGGAAGACCTGCGACAAGCAGTTATGTTTGGGTTGCAAACCGCGGAAGTAATAATGTATCAAAAATAAGGAAGTCAGACAATACCGTAGAAACGACCATAACAGTGGGCACACAGCCTTATGGCGTTGCAGTTGATGGAAGCCATGTTTGGGTTGCAAACTATGTCAGCAACACTGTTTCAAAAATAAATAAGGATACTAATTTAGTGGAAGCAACAATAGGCGTGGGGGCTGCGCCTTATGCTATTGCTGTAGACAGCGCTTATGTGTGGGTTGCAAACTCCTCCAGCAATAATATATCAAAAATAAGAAAATCAACTAATTCAGTAGAAGCAACAATAAATGTTGGCACAAGACCTTATTGCGTTTCAGTTGACAGCACGCATGCATGGGTTGCAAACTTCAACGACAACACAGTCTCAAAAATAAACAAAGCAACAAACACAGTGGAAACAACAATAAATGTAGGCACAAACCCTCACAACATAGCAGTTGATTCAGCATATGCATGGGTTACGAACTGGGCAAGCAACAATGTTTCAAAAATAAACAAAGCAACAAACACAGTGGAAACAACCATCACTGTAGGCACGCTCCCTAGCGGCCTAGCCATTGATGATGGCTATGTCTGGGTTGCAAACTATACCACAAATAACGTATCGAAGATAAATAAATCAACAAATACTGTAGCAGCAACAATTAATGTAGGCACAAACCCTTACGGCGTATCTGTTGACAGCGCTTATGTGTGGGTTGCAAACTCCTTCAACAACAACGTTTCTAAAATCAAAAAAGCAGACAATAGCGTTACAACAATCAATGTAGGCACAACCCCTATTTCTTTAGGCGATGGCACAGGCTATGCTTTTGACTTCCTTGGCTTTTCAACAGCTGACCCGAATGCAAGCAATGATGGTGGAACCTCTCAATTTGCTTCGCTTGCACTGGATGTCAATGGAAGGCCCGGCATTGCATGGCAGGACAACACCTCAAGCAATAATGAGATTTATTTCAGGAAATTTGTTGACGGCAACTGGACGAATGCAGGAAATGATGCTGCAGCAAATGCCCTAAGCAATTATGCCTGGATTGCTAACCAGGTAAGCAACACAGTGTCAAAAATAAGGAAGTCAGACAACACCGTGATAGCAACAATAAGCGTAGGCACCACACCTGCAGGCGTTGCAGTTGATGCAACGCATGTATGGGTTACAAACGAGGGCACCAACAACGTGTATAAAATAAATAAGTCAACAGACGCTGTTGAGGCAATCATAACTGTAGGCACAACTCCTTATGGCGTTGCAGTGGACAGCGATTATGTCTGGGTTGCAAACTACGGAAGCAACAATGTATCAAAAATAAACAAGACAACCAATTTAGTTGAGGCAACCATCAGCGGGGTTGGCACACAGCCTTCAGGCATTACAATTGACGGCACCAGTGTATGGGTTACAGGCTATCTCAGCAATATGGTTTATGGAATAAATAAGCAAACTAATACGGTAAGTTGGTCTGCGACCGTAGGCGCGACTCCTATCGGCATAGCTGCCGAGAATGACTTTTTATGGGTTGCAAATTATGGAACCACTACCGTCACTAAACTGAACAAGAAAGGTTCTGGCTGGGGGCCAGTTGCAACCATTACAGTAGGCACAGCGCCTTATGGCATAGCAATTGATGACAGTTATGTCTGGGTTTCAAATAGAGGCAGCAACAACGTGTCAAAGATAAACAGGTTTACAAACGTTGTGGAAGCAACGATAGGGGGCATTGGCACAAACCCTAACGGCATAGCGGTTGACAATACTTATGTATGGGTTTCGAACGAGGGCAGCAACAACGTGTATAAAATCAATAAGGCAACAAACGTGGTTACAGGACCAATAACAGTTGGCACAGCGCCTAATGCTTTAAGCGATTTTACTGGCTATGTTTATGACTTTTTTAATTTCGGGGCTCCAGTCAATAATGTAAGCAATAACCTTGGAAACTCGCAGAGACCGTCAATTGCCTTGGATGCGAATGGAAGGCCGAGCATTGCATGGTCTGATGCCCTTTCAGGCAATTCAGAGGTTTACTATCTTGACTGGAATGGAAACAATTTTGTGGATGCAGGCAACAGACTTTTAAGCGCTGTAAGCAACTATGTCTGGGTTGCAAAAAGAAATACCGCAGATGTTTCAAAAATAAACAAATCAACAAATAGTATTGTCGCGACTGTCAATACAGGCAGCTATCCACATGGCCTTGCAGTCGATTTAACGCATGTCTGGGTTACTAACAATGGTGGCAGTATTTTCAAAATAAATAAAGTGACCGATACATTGGAAGCAACTATTACTGCAGGAAGTACTGATAATGGCGTTGCTGTTGACGGCACTCATGTCTGGGTTGCAAACTGGGGCAGCGGTAATGTCCTCAAGATTAACAAATCAACTAATGCGTTGGAAGCAACAATAAGTGTCGGCACCCAACCGGACTTTATTGCTGTTGATGCAACGCATGCATGGGTTACAAACTATGGCAGCAATAACGTATCAAAAATAAATAAACTAACAAACGCGGTGGAAGCAACAATAGCAGTGGGAACCGAACCTCAAGGCATCGCTGTAGACAGCAATCATGCGTGGGTTGTAAACAGAACCAGCGCTAATGTGTCAAAAATAAATAAATCAACAAATACTGTAGCAGCAACAATTAATGTAGGCTCGTATCCTTGGGGGGTTGCGGTTGATGGCAATTATGCATGGGTTTCAAATGCCGGCGACAATACGGTATCAAAGATAAGAAAGTCAGACAACACGGTTGTTGCAACAATTAGCACTGGGAGTGCTACCCCTACAGGCGTTTCTCTGGATAACACGCATGTATGGGTTGCCCACCTTGGCAGCAGCGTCCTCGTCAAGATAAACAAGGTAACAAATGCAGTAGAAGCCACGATAGGCACATGGATGGCGCCTTATTCCACTGGAGATGCCACGGGCTATGCATTCGACTTCTTTAACTTCGGGCTTTCAGGCACGAATGTAAGCAATACTGGTTTGAGCTCTATGTTCCCGTCTCTTGCATTGGACTCTAATTATAACCCGAGCATTGCATGGCATGACTATCCTTTCGAGGACTTCCCTACAGGAAAGCCTGAAATCCTTTACAGGGACTGGAATGGAAGCAATTGGACGACTGTCAGGGGCAGCTTGTATGATAATGACTTGAATGTAAGCAGGAACCTTGGGAGTTCAAGCACTGCATCGCTTGCAGTAGACTCTAATGGCGTGCCTAACCTTGCGTGGCGTGATGATACATCTGGAAACTATGAGATTTATTTCAAGAAATGGACTGCCGGCGCTGGAACTACTGGTTTTGCTTTAGGCAGCGTTGTTTACTCGAATGCTGTGAACACTGTTACGGCAAACATTATCAGGGCGACCTTGAGGGGCAATACCTCAATTCCTGCTAACACTGCAATCAGCTTTTTCTTGAGCAATAATAATGGAGTGAACTGGATGCCTGCAATGCCTGGAACACAAGTTGATTTTAATTCGATTGGAAGCTTGCTGAGGTGGAGGGCTGACCTGAACACAGACAATATCCTCGTAACGCCGAGGATTTATGATGCAAACATTTTCTATGTCTATCAGGCTTAAAAGAAAGCCGACTTAACCGACTTAATAATGAATATATTTATATATGAAGTGAAACACTAATTAATTAGAACAAGTTAATGCAAAATAAGCCTGAGGGTTTGTGGATGGCTAACTTTATTGCTGAAAAACTGAATGCGGTTTATTCAAGGCTGAGCAATGCTTATTATGGCTTCAGCGATGCCTTGAGCGGGAAAGGCATTCCATTGAATTCATTGAATGAATTTTTGGAAGGCAAGGGAATTCCTGCATTTCCATTTGTTGTTGCTTTAGTTGTTGCATTGCTTTTTTTAGTGGGAAGCTTTGTTTCATTGGGATTGAGCCAGACTGTTGAAGCGAGAATGACTTTGCTTTCAGCGAATCAGCCTTTAACCCAAGTGCTTGTTTCGGTGAAAGACTTGGATGGAAAGCAATTGGCTGCTGAAACGATTAATTCAGGAGACCTTCTAAAGATTGCCGGGGTGAAGTTCGGGCAGGGGCTTGAATTAACTGCTAGCAAAAAAGGCTTTAAGATTAAAAAACAGGACTTGACTGTTTCAGGCCCAGTGCTTGAAGCAATGGTTTCTTTAGAGGCTGATGTGAAAAGCATTTCAGCTAAAATCAGGCTGAATGATGCATTGACTAATACCTTGATTGATAATGGGCAGTTAAGCATTGAGTTTGAGGGAACTGAAGTGCCTGTTGTTCCATTAGGCAATGGAACCTATGAATTGATTGGCGTGCCTGAAGGCTCTGATGTGAGGGTAAAAATCAAGGCAGAAGGGTATGAGGAAATTGATGAGGTTTTAAGGTTTAATGCTGATGAAGAAAAAGAAATTTCTTTACAGCCTAAAATGGCTTCGCTGGCAGGCTCGGCAAAAATATTGTTTACTGTCAAGGACAAGGAATCAGGGCAGGCTTTAAAGGATGCCTTGGTAAAGGTTTTTGATTCCAAGACAGAGATTGAATTAGCTGAAGAATTAACTGACGCTGAAGGACAGGCATTAGTTGCGTTGAACAAGGGCGCTGTTGCCAGGATAGTTGTTGAAAAAGAAGGCTTTGTTTCATTTGATTCAAGGACTGAAGGCAAGGAACTTACCTTAAGGGCTGACCAGGAAGAATGGAATATTGAATTGCTTAAAGGAGGCGCTGAAGTCAGGGTCAGTGTTATCTCAGCAGTTGACAAGATTCCATTACAGGATGCCTTGGTTGTTTTATGGAATTCTGAAGGACAGGAAATCAAGTCAGAGAAAACAGGGTTAAGCGGAGAGATTGATTTTAATGGATTGAAAGCAGATGAATATTTCGCGACTGCGTGGGCAGAAGGGTTTTTGCCTGAAAGAAAAAGCTTCAAGCCAGTAGAGGCTAGAGAGCTGACCTTGGCATTGACTCAGGTTACCGCAGATAATTCCGGAAAACTAGGGGTTTTTGCGACTGACTTGAAAAAAGAAGCTATAACGAATGCACAGCTGGCTTTCTTTGAATTAAGCGCCGGCAAGAAACTGCCTTTAGGCTTGAAAGGAAACACTGATGCAACCGGATACTTTGAAGCGGGTGTTGGCTTGGGAAAAAGCGTTTTGGTTGAGGCATCAAAAGAATTATTGTTCGGCGATGCAAACATCTCAATTGCAGCCGGCTTTAATCAATTAATTGTTTTAATGAAGCCGAAAGAAAATGTCTTAACGATTAAGTTTGTTGACGAGCAAGGCAATGCATTGGATGCGGTAAAGGCATTAATTACGACTGAGTCTGGAACTGTATTGTTTGACGGCTTGATAGACAAACAGCTGCAAGTTGATGCAGCTGGCTTGACTAGACTGAATGTAAGTGCTGAAAAGAATGAGTTAAGGACTGAAGAACAATTCACTGTAAGCGGAAAAACCGAATTAATGGTTGTTTTAAGCCAGAAAACCTTTAGCGAGGCACAGGTAAAGTTATTGAGGATTTTGGACGAGACAGGCACTGAAGTCGGCGGCTTTAGCAAAGGCAAGGAGTTTTTGCTGGAGTTTGAGACTAACTGGCCTATCCGAAAAATTGAAGGCGGCTTTTTCATTGTCGTTGGGGATGAAAGCAAGGCGAATGCTGATTCAGGAACCATCAGCGTGACTGGCTTTGATTCTGTTAACGTTGATTCAATTAATTATGGAAGGACTTTCTCGCAAGCGCCATTGCCTGGAAACGAGTCAATCGACAGGCAGAATACAGGCACTGCAGGAAAGGACAATAAATGGCTTGAATTAAAATGGAATGATGCAAGCCAGGCAGTGAAAAAAGTCATTGGAGTTCGAGTTAAAGTCAAGGGAAATTCTCCTGGCTTGGAGCAGGTGCATTACAGGGTTTGGACTAAAAGCGTTTTAGGAAAGTATTCCCGAGACCCAAGTGATGCCGTGTTAGGAGAGGAAGCATTCAACGCCCAAAAGCTTGGATTGTATGCCGAGACTTATTCAAAGAATATTCAGGTGTTTAATGAACTGCCTAAATGCGTTGAAGGCATTTGCTTTAATTCAGTTATTGCAAGCGAGGACGGGGCTGTTTACAAAGCTGAAGAGTTTACAGGCATTAAAGAAAAAGTTTATGCGCTTGAATTGGAATTGTTTGGATTAAATGACCTGGCGAATAATGAAGTTAATTTTGAGGCAAGAAAATTAGACCCTATTGTCTTGTTCCAAGGCAGCCAATCAGAGCAGTTTAGCTGGCAGCAGGACTTGAACAGGTTTGATACAAGCATTAAGGTTTCAGCAAATGAGATTGGATTGATTAAAGCAGGAGAAAAAAAGAAATTAAGGGCTTATTTCAAGGCGATACAGGAAGGACAGGCAATAATTGACTTGACTATCAAGAGCGGCTTAAAGACCTTAAAGGAATCAATTGCATTAAAGATAGAGAAAGAAAAAAGCCTTGCAGTGAGTATAAAGCAAGGGCAGGAGTTAAGCGTTGGAGAAGACTTTGAAATAACTGTAAAGGACTTGGATTCAGGAGAGCCTGTCAGGAACGCGTTAATAGAGTTTTATTCATTGAATGAATTAGTTTACAGGATTCAAGGAACAGAGGTTCAGGGAAATGGATTGAATGGCATTTACTTGATAAAACAGGATATTGAGTCAGGAGTGATTGACGTTAAAGTCAAGGCAAAGAATTACCAGGATTCAGGCCTGCAGTTAAAGATTGGGGTAAAAGGAGTCATTAAATTAGATGAATCGATTGAAATCTTTATTCCAAGCGGCTCAAAAAACGCTAGCGCTTTGTTCAAGGCAAGGAATACCTCAAGCAAGCCGGTTCAGGAACTGAATATCTGGCTTGAAAAAGATTCTGAGATTCCGGGCTTGGAATTGAAGGTTGACCAGTTGCTTGAATTAAGGGCTAATGAAGAAAGAGGCTTGGCTTTAACTGCTAGTTATGATGGTGAATTAAAAGACTTTCATGTTGAGGGAAAACTGCATGTTGACGGGGTTATTGCCGGAAAGCAATTGACTTCATCAACTGCAAAATATTCAATTGACTTTGGAAAGCAGCTGCCTTCAACCTGCCTGGCTTACTCAAAGAATAAACTGACTGTGTTTGTTGTTGGGGCAAAAGGCGTTATTGCTGACGAAAATTTCAGCATCAAGAATTCATGCGACCAGAAGATTGACTTGAACTTGAGCGTAATGCCTTCAAAAGAAAATTCAGAGAACATGCCAACCGTGCTGGTGAATAATGTCTTGTCATTATACCCACAGGATGAAAAAAGCGTTTTATTGAATGTACAGAATAATGAAGACCTGGTTGGCTTAGAAGCAAAGGAGTTTGATTATAAGGTTTTAGTTGACAGCAGGGAAGTTGCTTCAAATTCAGTTGACTTGAAGGTAGTTGTATGGAACCAGGGCAGGAGCCTGGACATCATTCCTTACAATTCAATTAACTTGCTTTTGACTCCCGGAGTAGAGAAATGGTATGTTGAAAGACTGCTTGGGTTAGGACAGGAAGTCAGGGCAATGACTGGAGACAGTACTGGCAGCAATATTGTTTATTTGAGGAATAACGGCAGGGAAGCCATAAGCGATTTAAGGCTTTCAATCCAGGGCATTTCAAGCCAGGCAGGCGTTGACATTCAATTCGCTTTCCTGGAGGCGTTTACTGGCGGGACTTTCAAGAAAGAAAAAGCAAGCTTGGGCAGGGGAGAACAAGTAGCGATTGGCTTGAGGGCAAGGACTAACACATTGAAGGACAAGGGAGTTACTGATTCATTGATTGTAAGCGGAAGGATTGCTGGAAAAGAAATTACCAAAGCTGTGCCGATTTATGTTTTGGCTTCAAAGCCTGACTGTGTCTTTGTTGAAGAAGGATTTATTGTCTTTGCGGATATTGAGAGCAAGCAAGGGGCTTTACAGAAAGTGGTTAATGTAAGGAATGAATGCGTTGAAGAAGTAAGCATTCAGGGATTAGAGTATTCTGCTGGCTTGGCTGGAAATAATCTTTCATTGATTCCATTGGAAGGAGAGTTGATTGGAGTCGGGGAGCACCTAAAGTTTAATCTGGTTTTGGAAAAGACAGCTGATTATGCTTCGCCTGAAGAAGGCGACCAGGTAAGGCTTGCATTGAATTATGTGAGGAGCAACAGGAAAGGCGTGAGCAAGACCTTCTCTGTCAAGACAATTCTTGGAACGAAATTCTTGGAAGGAGAGGCAAGCAAGAAAATCGCTGTATTAAAGCAATGCGAAAACCCTTCAATCGAAGAGACTTTATTCATGCCGATTGTTTACGGTGCTTCATGCGAGAAATCATTCTGCGACGCTAAAAGAATTTCAGGCAAGTTAATCAATGAAATGAATGAATTAGCCAGGAGAGCCAAGGGAAAAATCGGCTTTTTGAAGAATGCAGCGCCTTCAAGCTGTGCAAGTGCTTCAAGCTGTTCATTCGTTGAGTTAGGCGTTGAGCCTGAACTGCATGCTGTTTTCATGCAGAATGACAGAATGGCTGCTGTGTTTGAAAGCTTGTTGCAGGAAGAATTAAAGGCAGGCACTGGAGAGACTAAAGGCTGGGTTATCAATCCATTGGCTGTTGAAAAAACTGATGTAAAGGAATTCGTTGCAGGCGGCTATGGCAAGAGAGTCTTCCTGCAGGACAAGTTCAAAGGCTGTGGAAAGTATTCTTATTATTTAGTTGGCGGAGTCGCAACTAACTTCGGGCAACTGGATGCAGAGCAAATGGTTATGGGCATTATTGTTGAAGGCCCTCAAAAGGCTTCAGAGTGCCTTGAGCAGGTGCAGAACTTCCAGAATTTCCTGCCTGAAAACAAGGGCTATGGCATTGGAAGCATGAAAGCAAGCTGGGCTGGATTAGTGCAGCGAAGCCCTGAAGACAAATTAGTTGCTGAAGAAATTGCCGAGGCATTATTCAATAACAAGGCAAGGGCAGTCGGCTCCGGAGAATTGCTTGACTATCAGACTAACTTGCTTGCATTGGCTGTTGACAAGACTGACAAGGAAACCATTTTGAAATTGATTTTGCCGAAAAAGACTCCGAAAGGAGAGGCAGTTGTAAATCCTTTAACCATTCAGGCGATTGTTGGAGAGAGAGGCTTGAAAGAAACTCAAGGCAAGACAGCTGCTGGAAATGCTTTAAAGAATTTAATGCAGGGAGGCAGCCTGCAAGGTTGCATTACCGCAGACCATTCAGAGTTGCGTATCAGCGATGTTGAAAAGCCAACTAACCTAAAGATTGAAGGATGCGATTTACTGAAGTTACTTGTTGGCACAAGCTATTGTGACTTTAAGGTTTCTAGAAATATCTTTGACAAGGTAAAGATTAGCTTGGAAGGCATTGGAAAATTAGAGGGCAAGACTAGTTTCAAGCTGCAGGAAAAAGTTTTCACCGGAGCTGTTGAGACTCCATCCGGAGAAAAAATCTATAAGTTAACTGATGTTGAATTAGGCAAGGCATTAATTGACTTGAAAGCTGATGAAGCAAAAGAATTCAGGTTAGTCGCTTCAAGCAGGAATGAAGCTGTTTTAATTGGACAGGCAGAACAAACAATCTCATTAATTGCTTTAAGCTCTACCGATGGACAGTCAACCAAGAAAGAAATCAAGTTAAAGGCATGCGGAATAACTGCTGAAGAAATGGTTGGGAGAGTCATTAAGCTTGAAGAACCTGGAACTTATTATGCGACTATAAGCAGCTTGCCTGAAGGAAAGGATAAAGCAAGCTTGTGCTCGCTGCTTCAAAGAATTCCAGACAAAGAGCTTTCAAAAGAATGGATTGCAAAGTCAGGCTGCACAGGCAATAAAGGAACTGCATATAAGGGAAAGGTAGCTGGAGACAAGGCAATTGGCTTGGCAGCTTATGAAGGGGCTTGCTGGGCTACATGCGGCTTATGCGTTGGAGCAACTGGTTGGATTCCAATTATTGGTTGGATTACTGCCGGAGCACAAGCAGCTGATTGTGCCTGGGCATGCGTTCCTGCAGGAGTTTTAGGATTAGGAGACCTTGTATATAGTAATTGGGATGAAGTGACGTCTGCAGCGTCAGGAGCATTTGGTGGCTGGGGAAGAGACATTGCCGGGGGCGTAAAGGCAGCAAGCGATGAAAGAGAAAATGTTTATTATGACTTGACTGAAAGTGCGGTGCAGACAACGCCGATTGATTCAAGCATTCCTTTGCCTGGAGCGATTGTTGCAGCAGCAGGAACGCTTGGAAAGCCTGCTTACTCTGCACAGTCCTACATAAAAACTACTGCAACCGCTGCAAGGGAATTGACTGCTGAAGCAGGTACTAAGGTAACTGCTTTGTCTGGTTCTGTTGATGAATTTGTTAAATTAAATGCTGTAAGGCTCACGCCTCAAACTGGAATAATACGAATAAAAAAGGATCCTATATCCGGTGTCTTTAAGCCGGAAATTGCACAAGGCACTATACGCCATTCTGGAATATCATATGATGACCTGACACAGGCAGTGAATAATGCGGCAAGAGAATTAGATGTAGAAGGAAAAACATTGGCTGAATTGACTGATGCGAGAGGCAAGCAGTTAGTCAAGAGCCTGGGCACATTTGATGAATTTGTTGACGAAGCAGCAAAAGCAGGGGTAGCTAAAGCAGAAGATGTCAAGGCATTAAAGGACGCCACCAATACAGCCAAAACAGCAATAGATAATGCTGCAAAAGCAACTAATGCTGCAGAGCTTACAAATGCGGCTGCTATTGACAAAGTCAAGGCAGTTGCAACGGCAAGCAATAAAGTAGGTATCGGTAAATGGGGAAGAATATGGCAGGGATTACTGAAAGTTAGGGGAGGCCTTGCATGCGGATTGGCAGGCAACTTGGTTGGAGCTAATGCTTATACCTTTACCATTGAGGCAAGGGCAAGACAATTAACTGGCAGGGTTGTTTTTACTAATGCCGCCAGTGACGGCAAGGAATTAGTATTGCAGAAGAATTCAACTGTGAAGATTGTTGTTGACTTTGATAAAGAGACTGGAGAAAAAAGGATTAGCCTGGCTCAAGTGACTTCAGGTGCAGAGTTTGAAGCAATCAAGCCAGTGCAGAGAATTGACGACTGTGTTGAAGAAAACTATTTCTCTTGGAAAAAAAAACAAAAAGGCACTAAATAGGCTGTTTTGGCGGCTTGAGAAAAACGCAATCCTTTTAAATTATTCTGATTATTCTTACTATTGTGAATAGTATGAATAAAATGAAAACGGTTGAACTTGGGTCGAGGGGCCAATTAGTGATACCCCAAGAATTCAGGAAAGACCTTGATTTGAAAGAAAAGGAAACCCTTGTGATTATAGAGAAAGGGGATGAGCTAATCCTGAAAAAACAGTCAAGCGTTCTTGAAAAGCTTGAGGAAAAGGAAAGGCTTATTCTTTGGTCAATGCCTGCCCTGAAAAGGGTTTGGGATAACCCAAAAGATGATGTTTGGGAAAAATACTTGTAGTGAATAACTTGAATCAAAAATCAATTGTATTGGCAAGAGTTCCATTTAGCAACATTACAGATTATAAGATCCGGCCAGCGATAATCATTTCAAATAATCATTATAACAAAAACCATCCAGATTTTTGGATAGTCCCGCTTTCGAGTCAAGAAAAAAACAAAGAATTTGAACTGGAATTGGACAAGAAAGAAATTATCAAAGGAAACCTAGATCAAAAAAGTTTTGTCAGGGCTGACGTTATAGCAACAATAGAACAAGAGTTAGTACTAAAAGAAATCGGAAAAGTTTCAGATGATTTCTTTAAAAAAATCATATCAAGGGTCCAAGAAAACCTAAAGCCTTGAATCAAACGCGCTAAATAACAAAACAATTAAATTGACTAACTTTTTTGAATTTTGGCTTTAAAATGCAAAGCATTTTAATTGACCTAAATTCCTTGAATTTAGGGTTTTAAAATGCGAAGCATTTTAATTGAGTTTAAACTAATTTTATTGCATGCAATTAAACCGTAAGGGCTTCACGCTTTTCACTGCAATCATTTCATTCATCTTGATTAGCTTGAGCATTTTATTGATTCAGAACATGGTAAATACCGAAAGCAATACTGTAAGCATTATTTCTGATATCCAGGAACAGGATGAAATGAGGGCATTAGCTGACCTGGCGAGGGCTGATGCAGTGCAGGTTTTTAATTTGAACTTGCGAAGGCAGATTGAATATTACTTGACTTTCAGCAATAACGCTTTAGACATTAATTATTATACTGACTGGAAAGGCGTACAGACAGACTTTGCCAAAACTTATTTCGGGGGCAACTGCGAGACTGTTTCAACGGGAACTCCCTGCACTATAAGAAAAGAACTAGACCCAAGTTACAATCCACCTGTTCTGACTAAACAAATTGAAGTTGATTCATGCACTGGAGAGGCAGAAAACTGCCTTTATTCTGACCCTGTAACTTCTGACTTAATTCCAGTTCCATCTGACGGCACACCAGGAAAGTGTTATGTAATAAAATGCGGCCAGCAATTGGCTACATTCATTGCAAAGAACATTGAATTGATTTTGAATACCTCAAGAGACTATAAGGATTTCAAGATTAGTTTTTCTACTGGAGGGCAAAGCGTTTTCGATGCAAAAGAAACCTTCAGGAAATTAATAGGCAAGATAATTACCGAGACTGTAAAGGAAGAAAAAGGCTTGTTTGAATTAATCGAGCCAGATAATCCTGAAACAACTGAAATTGAAGGCTGTAGCCCGAAAAAACCAGAGAAATGCAAGGGATTTTACTTGATTCTTGACTTGACGAAATTATCGCCTGAGGAATACGAGCAACTGCCGAAAATCAGGGTTTCAAGCATTTCAACTGCAAGAATTGTTGAAGAACCGGTTTTTCCTTACGGTAAATTCAAAATATTTATTCCGATTAGGCTGTTCAGGGTAATGGCAAGGGCTTATGCTTTAGCTCATACCCCAACTGCAACCACTGTTGCCGAAGATGAAGGATTGTTAAGCGTGAAAATCCATAACACTTTAGAAGAATTAAGAATAGGAGTATGCGATCCAGGAAAATGCGGTTACAGGACTGACCCACTTGACGCCACTGATACTATATCCACGCTTGAAGGAGAATATTGTATTGGAAGCAGTGAATTCGAGTCATCAATAACAGAGCCAGGTACTTATACTAGAAGCCCGAACATTCCTTCGGTGCAAGTTAAGTTTAAAGGTTCGCAATTAAACGGATTAACTTACCTGCCGTGGAAAACTGCAAGCCAGCTGTCAGCTTTAAGGAATTTAACTAAAACAATGGTTGATGAATTTCTTTCAGAAAATACCGGGTGGCAGGAAACAGAAAGTGATTTTAGTTCAAGCGTTGCACGGGTTTTGGTGTTTGCTGACCCAATGGACTCTAAAAATGTTGAAAGCGGCCCTACAGGTGGCTCTGTAGGAGCAGCCCAGAATTATCTAAATGTGTTAAATACGGATAGCGGTTTAACTGCTGCCTCAACTGATTTGAGTGGAAGTTCGGTTGGCTTGGGGGTTTATGCCTTAGATGCTTTAAAACCGTGGAGTATTAGGAGATTGTCAAGCGGAGAAATCCAAGGATTTCCACTGCCTTCAGGCGAGCATAGTTCTTGCACTGAATTAACTAAATTGGAAGTCACGCTTGAATTCATTGAAAGCAATCCATTATACCAAGTGGATAATAAAGAAGGGTCGAAAAGGTATTTGATTGAATTGACTGATTACTTTGAAGAATTCAACCCGAAATATAAAACGACTTTTGGTGGAGCCAGTGTTCCACTGCCAGACCCTGCCTTTGACTTAAAGGATTGGACATGTATTCAAGAAGAGGCATCGCCTGGCATGGACACTCTTGCAACGCACGCGCCTGGGAGATGCAGGCCTGCCTAACTGGCTTGAAAAGAGGCTGTAAAATGACGTGTCCCATATGTAACGGTGCAATGGTGGAAAAAGAGAAAATGTATGCTTTTGCGGCTAAATGCATTGCATTCAATTATTTTGAATGCAAGAAATGCAGGGAAGAATTGGTTTTTGAAGAAGATGTTAAAAAGGCTTTCAAAGCACTTGCAAAATAAAAAAGAATGGCATTTCAAGAAAAAAACAAAAAATTGCTTTGTTTTTCTGTTCGCGAAGGCTGTTTTTCCGAGGTTTTTCGAAGAAAAAGCTCTTTGGAAAGGATTTTAAAGGAGTAAACATTTAAAAACTTAAAAAGCCATTAATTAACTGGAGATAGTAAATAATCAGCCTGGTGAGGGAAACTAATATTATTGATTAATAAAAGGTAGTCTCATGGGTGTAAAGGAAATATACCAAAACATTGAAGACAAGTTCTTTGATGCAATGGACTGGCTTTCTGATAAAGGCATTCCAGTTTATGCCCCGATAGACTTTTTGGAAGGCAAGGGCATCCCGGCATTCCCCGCAACTATTTTACTGCTTTTAGTCATTATTGGATTACTGTCATTTTTCTTGGTTCCGGGATTGTTTGTTCCACAAAGCTCTTTAAAGCTAAAGGTTGTGGATGAGCAGGGAAAAGCAATCCAAGGCATTTTAGTCCAGCTGACTGTTGAAGGAAAAACACTTGAAAAAAATACTGATGCCGTAGGCATTGCAGAATTTGCAGTGCCATTGAATGTTGAAACACAGGTGAGGATTAGCCAGACAGGCTATCAAGTCTTACAGCAAAAGGTTTTGGCTGACAAGCCAGTGAAAGAACAAACCTTGTCGTTAAAGTTAAGCCCTGGAAAGACTATAACGAAAACAATCCAGTTAGTCAGTGCTACCGGAAACGAAGCCATTACTACTCCGGTAAGCGTTAGCTTTAGTTGTACTGGATTAACTGATTATTCTTTTGATGCAACCTCAGTGAATGGCATTGTAACAGTTGAAGCTCCTGAAGCATGCAAGGAATTAATCATTAATGATTTATCACAAGGATTTACCCCGGTGACTGAACAGTTGGTTATTTCATTGGCTGAAGCAAGCCCAAGCATTGAATTAATCATAGCGGATGAAGGCATTGGAACATTGATTGTTTATGTCTTTGATTCTGCAGGCAATGGCCTGGCTGAAAAAGAAGTCAGCTTGATGAAGGCAATCGGCTTGAAATTAGCAGGGCCAAAGACAACTGATGCTTCAGGCACTGTAAAGTTTGAGAACGTGCCAGTCGGGCAGTATTATCTATTGGTTTATGACACTGCAGGCGTTTATGCAGAGCTTGATTCAAGGGATGTCACAGGCATTGGCATTACAGAGGTAAGCAAGGGAACTACCTCGACAGTTCAATTGAATTTGACTAACGCTGCTTTGGGAAAAATACTGCTTGCTTTAGTTGATGACAAGACTAATACTGCAATTCCAGGGGCTGTTGCAAAGCTTTACAAGAATGAAAATCAATTAATCACCGAACAGGTTAGTGACAGCAAGGGAAAAATCAGCTTTAATGTCAGTGAAGACATTCCGTATTCTGTTGTTGTGGACCAGAAGGATTACATTAAGAAAACCGTAACGAATGTAAAGATGAGTGCTACAGAGCAAAGTATTTTATTGACTCAGGCAACCCCGGAGAATTCACAGACTGCAATGATTGTGGTTGTTGATGAAGAGGGAAAGCCTGTAGAGAATGCTACTGTTTACTTGGCTGATGCAGGAACAAAAGCAGTGGTTACTGTAAGCAAGACAACTAACGCTGCGGGAAATGCAGAGTTCACAGGAATTCCTGAAGGCAGTTATTATGCCCAGGCTTTCAAGGGAGAGCAAGGATTCCAGGGAAAGTCTGATTCAAAGCTTGTAGTGAAAAAGCAGGCTAATGAATTCAATATAGTAATGAATATTGGAAAGGGAAACATTGCTTTGGAAGTGGTTGATGATTTAGGCAATGCAGTTGCTGGAGCTACAGTGAAATTAGTTGATATTGTTTCAGGCTCTGTGGTTGCTGAAGGGATAACTGATGCCTTGGGAAAGTATAACCAGCTTGTCAGGGCTGACAAGATTGTTTATGCTTTAGTGCAAAAGCAAGGGTTTGCAAAGTACTTCAGCAAGTCAGTTGATGTTGAAGCAGAGATTACAAAGAATTTAAGCGCGAAATTAGAGAAAGATGTTGTCAGCTTAAGCCTTGAATTAGAAGGCACTTACATCCAGGAAGGAAAAGAGTTAAAGAAAGTAGAGGCATTGGCACCGAATACCGAGTATATTGTCAGGTTCTTGTTGAAAGTGCCGAAGGGAACTTTTGCTGAAGCAGGCGTTCATTTAAGGACTGGCGAGGCAGAGTTAATGGCTAAAGACCCTGTCTTCATTAAAGGCATTGAAACAAGCAATGCAAAGGCAATGAAGGCAACGAGCTTAAGCCCTCCATTGGGATATGCAAGTGATGCAGCTAATGTTACGACTGGAAATGCTAAATGGGTTAATGCTGTTTTCAATAACCCTGAGTCAGGGGTTTATGAGATTGTTTTGAGGATGCAGGTTTTAGAGCCGACAACTGCAGTGAAATTGAATTACAGGGCTTGGCTGAAAAGCATTTCATGGATTAGATTCCCGGTAGATGATGTGCTTGGATTGGCTGAAAGCAGCCCTGGAAAACAGGCATTGTATGCAGCTACAAAAGAAAGGGTTTATGCTTCAGGCATTGGAAGTTATTGTGATGGAACTTTTTGTTCAGGTTATTCAATCACTGATTTGGCTGAAGAATTAAAGACAGCGATTGTACAGAGTTATTCAGCTCAGACAGCAACGAATTACAGGCTTGACTTTGAGTTAGTCAGCCAGTCAGCTACACCATTCAGCAATTCTGACTTGATTATCAAGACTAGTTCAAGCAATGTAATATTGCAGAATTACGAGGCTGAAGCTCCTGGAGCAAGGAAGATTACAGGAGTTGTTAATGGAACCGAGACAAAGCCTGGGATTAAGATAGGCGATATTGCCAAAGACGACACGATTAAGGGATTCATTAATTTCAAGACTCAAGGCTCTGGAACAACTGCATTGGCTTTAGAGATTAGAAGTGCCAATAAGACTGTTTCAAAGAAAATAATTAATGTTGAGATTGCAAGTCCTTTAAGGCTTGGCTTGCAAGTACTGCCTGGAACCATTGTTCCATTCATTGAAAATAATTTAGTCATCAGGGTAGTTGACTTGGATTCAAATGCTCCTTTAGAGAATGCTTTAGTGACTGGAAGGATTAATGCGACTGTCATTAGCCAGGGAAAGACTTCCTTAGAGGGATTATATGCGTTTACATTGCCTTCTCAAAGCACTGGAACAAAATTAGTGTTGAGTGCAGAGAAAGCAGGTTATGCCCCTTCAAGCAAGGCAATGGAGATAAGCGAAAAATTGTTTGATGCAACGCCAACCGCTTTAGAGCAGACACTTCCGATTACAGCAGATGATGTTGAAGACCAGGTTACCTTGGTTAATGTTACTTCAATGCCATTGAATTTAAAGTCATTAGTAGTTTCGAATGACTTTGCAGGCTTGGTTACTTTTTACTGGAAAGAAAATTACACTGGCTTGGTTCAGCCAAGCGAGGTAAAGCAGATTGTTTTAAGGACTGGAATAACTGATGAAGGCAGGAGAGTTTTAGAACAAACTTCATTGAATGGAAAAATTAGTTTAACCATTTCAAGCACAGAGCTTGGAAAGACATGGATTCAGGAAATTCCATTGACTGTCAGGATTGCTTTGGGAGGGCAGGTAGCTAATCTGTCTTGCCTTGTTATTGAGCCGAATGAATGGGCTTTGTTCAGCGATGGTTCTACAGTGACAAAGGAATTCGAGTTAAGGAATGAATGTGCTGTTGATGCAAAACAAGTTGCTTTGAGAGAGTTAATGGCTAAGGTTGACGGAGGCACTGAATTAGGAGAATTCATTTTAAGCTCTGACATTGAAGGGGCTAGACTGAATGTTGGCTTGAAGACTGCATTCAATTCAATCGCTCCATCCATTGCCCAAGGAGCAAGCAATTCACTTTCATTGACTTTCAAGCCGAAAGAAGTAAAGACAGCAAAGAAGAATGTCAAGATAAGCTTCCAGGCAATCAACCCGGCTCAGGCAGGAGATGAAACACTTAAAGCAGGAATCGCTTCAAGCATTAATATTAATTCATTATTAGCTTGTGTCAGCGTAAAGCCTCAAACGCCAATACAGTTATATGATAATTATTCAAGCTTATACGGCAGCCAGAATGCTTCAGGTTATCTTCCAACACAGCCATTCAATCCATACCCGCAGCAATCAACCTGGAATCAGTACTCGCAAGGGTTTAATCCACAGTATTATTACGGGCCTGGAACAGGCTATCAGACTCCATACACTTCACAAAATAATTATCCTCAAACAGGTTACGGCGGAGCAACAAATTCATGGAATTACCTTGGAGGATTCCAGGGAACTTATAGCCAGGGCAAGGTTACTGTAACGAATAATTGTTCAGCCGGCATTACTGCATTCGTTCAGCCGACTGCTGGAATCTTTGCTTCAGAGCAACAGTTAAGCATTGCTCCAGGACAATCTGCCAGCACGCAAGTATTCAGCCAGGGCATTACTGGAATGAATTTCAAGGTTGATGTTACTGCAAAATTGACTGAAAGCTTGGGAGCTGAAGTATTAATTGGCTCAATCCCGGTTCAGGTATTAAGGGACTTTTATCAGGATGAGAGGGAATGCTTTACAGTCAACCCGACTACATTGAATTTCTCAGCACTCGTGCCTGACAAGGAATTAAAGATTTACAATAAATGCTATCCATCAATCAGGCTAAGCGAAGGAGATGTCAAGCTGGAGCAGGAAAGCATTACCTTGCCTGGCCAGGTAAAAGTACCTGAAGGAATGCCTTATGTTGAGCAGATAAGCACATATGATGACAGGGACTTCAAGGACGGCCAGAAGATTCAGCTGATGCGGATTCTTTTGAGAAAGAATCCAAAGATTATCAGGCAGCCAGAGCCAACAACTGATGATAGCGAATGGTATGGAACCCTTGAAGCTGCAAGGGTTGGAATTGCAAGGCTTGACTGGAGCGTTAGTGTTTTCATGAATTTAAGGATTGGCTATACAGACAGGCTAGGGCAGAAAACAACTTATACCCAAAGAATTACTGTAAGGGATGCGTTTAACTGGTTTGAAGGCGTTGACTTAGTGAACTCTTTGACAGACCAGACTTACGGAGACCCGAAAGTATATGCTGCGCAAAAAGGAAAGAGTTGCATTAACTCAAAAGAATTTGATTTAGATGGAAAAATGACTGAATTAAGAGGCGTTTTAGGCTTCAGCGGCTTCAAGAGAGGCGATGGACAATTTATTTCAAATAAGACTAGCTGGAGGATTAATCCATTTGAAGGAATGCAGGATTCAAAGAAATGCGGTACATTAATGAAGTTAAAGAACTTGAAAATAGAAGATTTGTCAGAACCAAAGGAAAAAGAAGGCATCAAAACAGAGTTTACGTTAGTTGATAATGGAAAGTTTATTTCGGTAACTGTTGAGCTGCCTGCAACAGGCATGACTAAAGACGTTGGATTAAGGTATTTATTGGTTGCAGACATTGAATCTGGCTGGCCTGGGCAAAAAGAAGAAAAGTGGACTGCAAGCATTCCATTCAAGATTAGCATATTGAAAGACAAGGCACCTGACTTCATCGGGCAAGAGTTAGTGCCTGATAGAAAGCTTTGCAAGGCATTAGGCGAGGATTGGTGGACTGGAACAGGGGCATTAAGCTTGTATGGGTTGGATAGAATCAATTATAATTGGAAATACACTGAATTACCATTCAATTACTGTGATGCAGCCTTTGACAGGCATATTTACTGCGATGCAACACAATTCACCATTGAGTTGACAAAGAAAATCAAGGTAATCAATGATTTATTAACTGAAATGCAGGCAAAGGGCATTGCATTAACCACATTAAAAGACTTGCCGAAATCATTGAAGAAAACGATTGAAGTCGATAGTAAAAAATACTATTATTGGAGCGATGAAAGCGGGCTAGTAAACTCACCGAGCGCATTAAAAATGACTGCTGAAGAAACAACAATTTATGATAAAGCAGAAAAAGCAGACGACGTTTTCGTGTATGTACTTCAAAATAAAGAGGTATTCAAGAATGTGTTTAATAAGAATGACGTAATTGTTCAGTTCTTAAACGAATACATCACGGATGCATCCAAAGGCAAACTCAGTAAAGCTAAATTGATTGCAAATAAGTTTTATGTTCTTTCAGGAAACGACTTCATTGACTTAATTGAATCAAACAAAGCAGATGGGGACTTCACGCAGCAAATAATCCGCGGAGGCAGTACTTTCATTAAAGCAATCTCAATTGACAGGGAATTAAGCACTGCAGAAAAAACCGCTGTTGCAAGCTATGCCTCGGATGCCTTGGAAGGCTTTGGCTGGGCTAACTTCAAGGTAAGTGACCTGGAAAATGCTGGCCTGAAAGGTTATGCTGACTTTAGTTCAAAGTACTTAATCTTCGAGTCAAGCTTGATGAGCGATGCATTGACTGATTCATTCTTCAATGATTTATCCAATACTGCATTAATATTCAATTTATTCCCTTCGCATGCAAAGACATCAGTTGATAAATACTTTAAAGCCAAGGGCTTGAATTTCAATTTAAGCGCAGGCAATTACAAAGTAACTATTGACGGGACAATCAAAGCAGGTGCATTAGATGCAATTACATTAAGCATTGAGAAGTTAAAAGAAGCAGAATTGAATCCGTTCTATTCTCTTCCATTCAATGATGAGATAGGCATTGAAGCAAGAAATGGTTATGGAGTGACAAATATTCCTTATTCAACAACCATTGCAAAAGGAACTGGCTTAAAGAATGTAAGCTTTGTCTTAAATGAATCAAAGACAAGCGACAATAAAATAATCCTGAAAATTAAACAAAGTGAAACCCTGACTGGGCAAAAAACAATCACGCTAATGACTTACCCAGAAACAAAAGACTGGACTTTAAAGAAAATAATTGAAGAAGGCATTCCAAAAGGAAATATATGCATTAACAGAAAAGCAGTAAGTGCCGGAACATTCAATGAAACAGAGTTTAATTTAAAGCAAAACATAGGTGAAAAGAAATGAGGCTGAATGAAAAAGGCGTAATAGTGCTTCCTGTAATTGGGGCAGTTGTTTTGTGGAAAGTGATAGCGGCAGCAATTGTGGGTACAGTGTTGGTCGCTGTTGGACCTGCATCAGATTATACCGGAGTTGGTGCTAGTTCTGGCATGCCAATCGTAATTAATTTATTTGATCCAGCCATTACACAGCCGGATAATGAAGGATGGTATCCTGTCGCTGAAATAAAAAACAGGGTGGTTGTCTACTGCGATGATGGCCCGAGGGATTCGTCAGCCCATGGAATCAAGTTTATAAGCCCAATCAGAATAATTGCCTGGAACAATGATAGCCTATTTGGGCTATATTGCCAAGATAAAGCAGGTAAGGGAACTTATGATGGAGAAAGTGTTACCCTAAGCATAGAGGGGTCCTTGATTGATTATTGTAAAATTACAGTACCATACAGCCAAAGATTGCCATATGGCAGCTCTTCAGACAAAATTACTGTAATTCCAAATTGTTTGAAGATTATTTGGGCTGAAACAGATGATGAAGACTGGATTTCAGGATCTGATGACTTCGGATTGGACCTCGGAACAAAAATCCTGATTCATAAAAGCAAATTAGAGGCTATTAGGGGGTTACAAAAAGCATCTGCCGAACCACAAATCTTGGTGCCGGGGCTATCTACTGGAACAATTGAGTTTACGGTTGCACCATATAATGCAAATGGACAGATACTGCTTGCAAGCGAAATGATAGAAATAACAAAGCCTGTAGAAATCATCCCTATTGGAGAAGAGTTAGGAAAAGCAAGCGTGAAACTGCCTGCTGGAACTTATACAGCATTTTATGAGATTAAAGGAGAGCCATTCACTACAGAGGTAAAAGGATTCACTGTTACCCCGGGGCAAACAACGCAAGTGCAATTAGCTGCAATTCCTTCAACTGAGGCGAAGTTCGAAATTAGTTTTGAACCTACTGACGCAGCAGACATAGTGGATGCATCTGGTGCTTCCAGTATAATACAAGTATCTCCTAAAGGCACCATTAAAATATTTGTAGATTCTAGCAAAATTTCTCAAAAAGACGGAAAAATAATTTTAACGCTTGTTGCAAACCAAGCATATGAAGCGGCAATTAATATAAAAGGCTTTGAAGTAAAGAAAGTTGAGTTTAAGCCAGTAAAAGAGGAAGCACAAAATAAACTCACGGTAACGCTTACGCAAGTAAAGGTAGCTCCAGCCACTGTATTTACGCCTGCGATGAAGCAAATTAAGGATGCGCCGACAAATAGCAATAATATTTTTAAGAAAGGGTTGTCAGATTTGAAATCAAGCAAGTGATTATGTTTATGTCATTAAGTGATTTTTGGAATGGGTTGCAGGATAGGTATTATGCCTTCCTGGATGGCCTGGAAGAGAAAGGCGTTCCTGTATACAAGATAGTGGATCCTATTGACAGGTATTTGCCTAGTTTAGCGCTTTGGCTTGTCCTAGCATTAGTGATTGTTGGATTGCTTGTTGGCTCATTTATTGGATTAATACCTGGAATAGTGCCTGAAAAAGTTGCCTTGACTGTAACTGTAAGGGATTCATTAGGATTGGAACAAGAAGGCGCTTTGGTTAAGGTGCAGTCAAGCCTTGGATTGAATCAGGTGACGACTGACGGCGTGGGAACCGCAAAGTTCTTGGTTGGAAAGAATGATAAGGTGACTGTAGAGGTTTCAAAAGAAGGGTTTGCAAAATTCACTGGAACAATGGCTGCTGAAAAAGCAGAGCAAGGCTTCCAGATTGAATTAAAACAAGAAGCCGGGGTAAAAGAAGTTACTATTTCTTTAACTGATTTGGCGACTGGAGCTTTATTGACTGGAAAGCAATTGACTGTGAGCTTTTACTGTGATAATCCATTAGCTACAAGCCCTGCAAGCAAGTCAACTGTTACTGGAAAGGTAAGCGTTGACGTGCCTGAAGACTGCGGTGAATTAACTGCGAAAGTCATTAGCGCTAAAGGAGATTATGAGGCTGACTCGGTTATTGTCAGCATGGATTCGCCGGTAATCAGGCTTGAAGGCTTGGAAACTGCAATGGGAACCATTAATGTTAATACCCAGTATAATGAAGCGCCAATCGATGACATTGTTGTTAGGGTGTATAATCCAGCTGGAACCCAGGTTGATTTCAAGACTACTGTGATTGGACAGGCTACTTTTTCATTGCCTGCAGGCAGTTATTATGTCCTGGCTGAAGCAACCGATACTTATAAGGAAAAAACTTCAAGCTTTATTGAATTGAATGCCAATGAAACTGAAACAGTTACCCTGGCTTTAGAGACTGGGGTTATTGGCTCTATTGAATTGACGTTAAAGGATGAAGCAACTACTGCATCTGTTTCAGGCGCAACCGTAAGGCTGATGTTTGGAAATGATATTCTTTCATTAAAGCAAACCGGTTCTGACGGCAAAGCAACTTTTGCTATTTCAGAAGACAAGACTTACAAGGCAGCTATTGACCACAAGGATTATGAGTTAAAAACAGAGCCTGGGTTAAAGGTCGATGACAAGAAAACAATTAACCTGAAAAAGTTCAACCCCAGCACAATGAGAAAGCTTTATGTTAAAGTCATTAATGAAGAGGCACAGCCTATAGAGAATTCCAAGGTAAGCATTTTTAATGCAGAAACTGAATTTTTGGTTGGATTGAATGATGCTGACACGAATGCTGACGGCATGGCAATGATTCAGAACCTGACTGAATCGGGAAAGTACTATGCTTTTGCTTTCAAGGGAAATGCAAAGGGAAAAAGCGATGACGTTTATGTTGATTTAAGGCATGGAAATGCTGAAATGACTGTTACTTTAGCCTTGGGAGACGGAACAATTGAATTGAATGTATTGGATAATGAAAGCAAGCCAGTGCCATTCGCTAAGGTTAATGTGATTGACTCTTTTGATGATGGATTAATAGCTTCAACTTTAACTGACGAGACTGGAAAACTTTCATTTACTGACAAGGCAGACAAGAAAGTTTACCTGAATGTAGTGAAAGAAGGATTCATGCCTCACACTACCTCTCCAATTGCCTTGGAGACAAGTGTTGCAAAGCAAAAAACAGTTCAGTTGATTCAAAGGGTGTTGGACCCGAATGCAAGGCCAAGGATTGAATTTGCTGGATTATTCAAGGATGACCAGGGAGTTACAGAGCCAGGCTCTGGGCAGGAATATACAGCTAAATTAAAATTAGTCGTGCCTGAAGTAACTGGCTTGACTGAAAATGTGTATAGCACTGCAGGCATTGTATTCAGGGTCGGCGATGCTGTAATCACAGAGAAAGACTTATTGTTCATTAAAAAGGTTGATGCTCCAAAGGCAGCTGTCTTCAAATTTTCAGCTTATTATCCTGATAACCAGACTGACAGCTTTAATAGTTCTACTGCCTCTGACACTAAATGGGTTTCAATAGTCTATCCTGAAGCCACCGGATTAAAGACAGGCGTTTATGAAGTTGATGTTAGAATCAAGATAAAGGATGTCGCCGGCTTGGGAGACAATTTATTCTTTTATTATAATGCCTGGGGAAAGAGAGCCGGAACCGGCACAGGCGCAGGCAATATAATGACTGACCCGATTGATACTGATCTTGGCACCATAAGCCCGTTGAATAAGTACGCTGCTTTCTTTGAATCAAAGCAAACCAGTTATGCTATCGGCTTGCAGGAATTATGCGACCAGGACTGGTGCTTTGTAGCAAGGGTAACTGACGACGCGCAAGGACTGGCTTATGATGTGATTGACTTGTTTACTGCTGAAAACTTTGCTGACTATACTTTATCCATTACAATAACTAATAATAGCAAGACGAAATTGCATACTAATGCCAATGCAAGGATAAAGTTTGTTAATGAAGGGGTAATGGTTAAGTCATTCAAATTCATTAATGCTGACGGACAAAAGACAGAGAATGCTTCATTCAATGCATTTGAATTGCCTAATTTAAGCTTAGGCGCTTTCACTTCACAAAAAAGAATTCAGGCAGAGTTAAAGTTAAGGGCTGTAAAGCCGATTAATGATTCTTTAAGGATTTTAATTGTTTCAGACCAGGTGCCTGTTTTAGAGAAATTCGTTCAATTCAATGTACAGGCAACCAAACAGCTTTCAGCAACGATTGAGCCAGTGCCGTTAACTGCAGGCATCAGCAATTTATTGAAGTTTACAGTAAGCGATTCAACAAGCGGTTTAAGGCTTGGAAAAGCAGTCATTAAGATAAAGGACAGGTTCGGCAATTATCTAGGCACCTGCGAGTTAGAGGCAGGCACTTCAGGGGATTGCCTGACTACAGCGCCGGATACTGCTGGCGGCATTCTAGGCGGAGAGGCTAGGATTAAAGTACAGTCATTAAAGCCTGGAACCAGGTTGATTGCGGTGATTGCAAAAGCATTGTATGCTACTTTAGAGGCTGACTTGTTTGTTGACGGCAATGTATTGGAAGTAACCCCGAAAGAAATTCCATTCAGCTTGGATGTACAGACTTTGACTGAAGCAAGCCAGTCAGTTGAATTAGCTAACATGACTTCAATCAACCAGGAGATTACCTCAATCAAATTGAATGGGGCATTTGCTGGATTGATTGATGAAAAGAAAACTAATGAAGCATTGAATGCATTAACAGGCATTACCTTACAAGCTAAAGAGAAAAGGCCATTGAATTTCAGGGTTTTCATTAGCAGCCAGGCTAGAGAGATTACTGTGCCGAGAATGTTTGACGCTAAAATAATCATTACCTCTAAACAGTCTGGAAGCGAGTGGAATACTGAAGTGCCTGTAAAGATTTCACTTGGCTTAGGCGGGCAAGTGGATGATGCTACCTGCTTTGTTGTCACGAAAAAAGAATGGATTGCAGCTAGTAGAGGCGAGCCTTTAAGGATTGAGTTTGAGATAGAGAATAACTGTGCAAAAAACGCACAGCCAGTTACTTTGAGAAATATTCAGGCAAAAGTACAGCCTGCTAAAGGAGCTAACGAAATAGGCTATTTTACCTTGACTATTGGAGAGACTGAACAGGAGTTAAGGCCTGGATTCTATAAGTTATTCCAGTCAAGCATTTTAGAAGGAGAGAGAATTACTGCGGTATTGACTTTTAGCCCTCGCGGCGGCTATTATGCAGGCACAAGCAAGGCAGACATAATGCTTAAAGCAGAGAATCCTACTAGCGCTGGCATTGAAAGCCTTGAAAGCAAGATAAAGACAGAGATTGATATTGTTAATTTGAAGGAATGCATTGGGTTTGACAAGGAGTTTTTGGTTGTTGACAAGGAAGGAAAAGCTTCAGCTCAAGGAAGCTTTACTATTGAGACAAGCAAGTGCAAGGTTGCAACTGACTTCAAGATTTTGACTGAAGAGTTAAAGAAATTCGGAGTGCAGATTGACAAGACTTCATTCAGCTTGCAGGAAAACGGCAGCCAAAAAGTCACTATTATTGTTGGGGCTACCACAAAAAGAGGCAGCTATGCTGTTCCAATCCAGGCAAAGCCTTTAGGAAAAGGCAGCTTTGAAGACATCAGGGCAATTGAATTAAAAATCATTGATTCAACTGCCTGCATTGAGTTAAGCAAGTACGAGTTTGACTTATACCAAAAAGCAGGCGCTGCAGCAGTCCAAGACTTTACCGATGTAATGATAATGCCTTGGTGTTATGAAAAGAAAATTACTATTAGTTATGAATGGGATACTGATAAAGAAGCTGAAAAGCTAGCCAAGAAATTCGCTTTGCAAGTAGGCGTAGTTGGAGGCTTATTGACAGGCGTTGGCAACTGGGCTTCTGGAAAACCCTTCTGGAGCGGAAAAGCAGAAACAAGGTCTTGTACTGAAATGAAACTACCATGCAAGGCAGAAGATGATTGCGCTGACATTTTATGGGCTGGCTGGTACAAGCAAGGGCAATACGGTTGTGGAGCAACCGAAGTATGCTGTGAAGTACTTGCAAAACCAGGAGAAGCAAAGCCTACTGGACCAACAAGCGATGCAGAAAAAACACTAGATAGTACAAAAGGCATAAAGACTGCCGCGGGTAGAGCATACACACCAATACTCAAAACAGGCGACAAAATATATCTTGCGAAAGGCGACAAAACATATCCTGCAGGAACGATGACAACAATAACCGAGGCATTCTTTGATGAAGCTGCAGGAGCATGGAAATACAAATACAAAATAGGCGACCAACAATTTACCAGCGTAATAACTGCCGAAGGCGTTGATGAACTAGTGAAAGCGGGCACTTACCTGACAACTGCGCCGACAATAGGACAGGCTGTTGCGCCGACAACAACAGGAGCCGAAATAAAAATTATGGAGGCGCAATATAGTGGTGGAGCATTAGTAGGGTGGGTAACTCCAAGCAATGGCATAAGTATAGGCGAAAGCATTGTTATTGATGGCAGTGGATTTGTTGCAGGAGAGGCTGTCGATGTTAGTGTTGACGGCGTACTTGCCACTAGCTCTAAAGGACTTGTTGACGCTGGAGGAAAGTTTTCAAGCTATCCATACCAGATTCCTCAAACAATGCAAGTAAACACAACACACACGATTAAAGCAGTGGGCACGTATAGCCAAAAAGAGGGTACTGCGACTTTACAAATATTGGCTGTGCCGACAACTGCGCCAATTGATACTAAGCCGAAGGTAACGTTGACTGCAAATAATCCAACAACAGGTACTGCGCCATTGGGCGTGGGTTTCAATGGACGCTGTGAAATGCAAGGAGACATAAAGCTAGTGCGTTGTAGCCTAGCTTTTGGAGATGGACAGAAATACCATGACGCGATAGAAGCTCCTTATGAAATATTTGGCTTTCCTAACCAGGAACATACGTATACGACAGGCACTTACCAAGCAGTACTTACCGCGGTAAACACAAAGAATGAAACTAGCACTACTGCGCCTATTCAAATCACTGTAACTGCTGCTGGGCAAACAACCGCGCCAACAACGACTAAGCCAACAGCAACATTGACTACTACTAGCGCTCTCACGGGGCTAGGGCCATTGACTGTTAATTTTAGTGGGGGTTGCACTGCAAACGGAAATGTAGCATTAATGTTATGCCAGTTTTATTCAGGAGATGGAAGCGCAATAGGGGTAAACATTTCAAACGATAAACTCAGCGCAACCCTAGATGCAAGCAATAAGACTCATACCTACACCTTTATGGGTACTTACAAGGCATACATTATTGCAAGAAATACGCTTGGGGAAGAAGTTAAAAGCACCGAAGTTACAATTACAGTTCAATGAAAGTAAAGGAATTTAAAGAACAAAAAGGCATGATATTTATGATGAATGAAAAATTGAATGGAAAAAGTTTGAAAGGGTTTTTGCTTGCAGCAGTTTTAGTTATTACCTTGTTTAGCCCAATGGCTTTGGCTCAGGTGCCTGGACTTACAGTTCAAGGAGGCATTTGTTCAGCTATAACCCTAGGCGGTTTGGCACAACAAGGCCCAGTAGGGGCATTAGGCGGGTTAATGTGCCAGGCAACCATAGGACAATTCGGCAACAATGCGCTTATTTCAGGCATTGGAATGGGCTTGACAAGCTATTTAGTGATGAAAGACAAAATAAAAGCAGAGCTGGAGAAGGAAAAGCATCAGACTGAAGAAAAGACTGTTTATCCGATTCAGGTAAATAATGTTCTGCCTACCGTGCCTAGCTTTAATCTAGGCGTTGACTGGCTGACTGCAGGAGAGGAAGCAATTGAAAGCATTGGCGGACAGCCTCAAAAAATCTGGAAGAGAAAAGCTGTATTGACTAACCCGAATAACTTACAGGGCATTTTTGACGGCAGTTTGACTGTGGGGGCTTTAAGGAATGAATATGCTATTGAGTACGGAACTTTAGATTATGGCAAAAGGCCTGCTTTAGCACTCTCTGATTCAAAGAATTTCAGCGAGGAATTCCATATCAGGGTAAAGTCTTTAGCGCCTGAAGCCTTGATTGAAAGAGTTGCTCCAAGAGCAGTTGATTGCCTGAGCAAGTACTGGAAGGGAAGCACTGGGCCAGAGGCATTGCCTAGAGTACTGCTTAAATGGAATTGGACTGACATCCAGAATACTTATCAGTCAAGCACAAAGAAATGGGTTTGTGATGACGGGCATATCACTGATGGAAATGCAAGCCATGTTTATTGTGATGCGGTTCAGTTCAGCATTGAATTAATGGATAGATTGAATAAAGTTAATTTAGAATTAGCCAGCGGAAGCGTTAGCTGTACTGCAAATGAAACACTTGATGATTGTATTACCAGGGTTAATCCAACCAATAAAACGACTTTGCTTGACTTGACTCACTTCAAGTCTTACTTGATTAAAGACGGTTATTCAAGCGACTTGCAGAATGACTTTGATTCTTATTACAGGCTAAGCGGATTATTGGCTTCGGGTCATTATTATATTACTACTGGTGGATTGTACAAGTATTACAGTGACTTGAACAGGTTTAAGGTAGTGCCTGCTTTTAATCCAGGGCTTGCAGGGGATTATTTGCTTGAAAGCCCAGGCATTTATAATACTACAGTTAAAGTGACTTTTTCAAGCAATGGCACTGGATTATTCTCAAGCAATAACCCGATTGCTTCAGTCAGGGTAGTGCTTGACAGGATTGATTTGGCTAAGCCTGATAATGTGTTTTATTATTTGCCGTTTGATGGCTCTGTTGGATTGGAAGGCGGCTCTGTTGAAAGAAATGGCTATGGAGTGAATTATTCTGGAGAAAACATTAAAGTGAATGCTGCTATACAGACTTTAAGCGTCGGGCATGGAATTGCAGTTAAGACCCTTAATATTACTACACAAGATTCTTTCAAGACAGTGAATAATGACAAGAGAGGCAGGCTGATGGAGATTGGACAGGACTCTATTGACTGGTCGCCTAGCCAGGCGACGCCTGTAGTGCTTGAGGTTGACAAGAATGCAAGAGGCGGAGATGCTTTCGCGTTTTATGCTTTGAGCTTGGAAGGACAAGCTCCGCAAACCGGTTCTTGGCTGTTGCCTTGGACTGGCATTGGATTAAAATGCAAGGACTTTACAGGACAGTTTGTTACTGATGCGTTTGACGAGACTGCTGACTTGCATGCGATTAACAGGCAATGCGGCAGGACAGATCCTATAGAAGAAGGGGTTGCTTATGGATTGACTTGGTGTAACCTGCCTGAAAGCTCTGACGCTGGCAGCGTTTTCTTGAGGGGCATTATTTATACACCTCAAGGAAAGACTGGAATGCTTTCAATCGGCGGTGCTTCAGATTCAGCTAAGTTCTTGAGCACAAGCGTTATTGGACAGACTTTTACTCAGTACCCGGTTAATGGCGCTTTGCTTACTGGCGGAGTGACTGGAAACACTTACAATAATGCTGCAGACCCTACTACTTATGTTGACTCGATTGATGAATTGTTTGGATTGGTCAAGGATGGCTATGGATGCATTTCAAGCACTTCAGGGGCAAAAGCAGTGTTTTTCTGGAATCCAAAGACAATTCATAATGTTTATTCAGCTGTAGAAAACGCGGTTTTGACAGACACTACTTATCAATGCATCAAATAAAAATAGCTTTTTCTTTGGTTATGTAAACTACCCGCGGCTAAAGCTCGTGGGCTTTCCATAGGTTGATGATGTATGGTTCACAGAACGCAAATCACCAAACGCATTTGGACGAATGAGGTTGTTTACAGAACCTCTCCACTTGGAAATCTGGATAGAATTACTTGTGTTAGTAGTATCTTTCCGCTCCAAGAGGGATTTGATAGCAACAGCCAGAGAGGCTTTCCTATCACTATTGACGACTTGACCGCATTTGCATTTGAACAGCGAATAGTTGGAACTGTGCCCTTTAGCCAAAGCACCGCAATGGCTACACCATTTCGAGGTGTGCCAACTATCCACGATGTTCAATTGAATGTTGTAGTCGAAGCATCTTTGCTCAAGAATCTGCCTGAACTTGAAAAAAGGAATGCGCATAACGGTTCTGTTGAACCTTCTGCCTTTTACTCCGAATCTTCCAAGTTTTTCAATAGATATATCAGCATTATATTTGATGGCAAGTTTGATAATTTCTCTGACAACCTGACCGAGATTAGTCTTGACAAAATCCCTTTCCTTATGCTTCAACTTCTCCAGTTTTTTGACAGCATTCAAGGTTTGGAGTCTTGCTCTCCTTTCCATAATCTTCTTTCTCTTAACCCAGATATGCTTTCCAAGATAGGTCTGATAGAGAATTTTTCCTTCTGGAGAAATCACGCTGACAGCGAAATGCTTGGCATTGACATCAATGCCCAATATATTCTTCCTCTGTGTGATATCCTTTTCCTTGAAGAGATAAGCGACAATCTGCAAGTCTTTAGTCAGACCGACGGTCTTGCAGACCCAGTCATCCTTAATCAACCCTTGGAATCTCTGATAGTTTCTGTTCTTCTTGATGGGAATTGCAATCCTGTTTCGTGGATACAAACCAAGCCTAACAAAGAAATTGGACTTCGTGTTGAAAGTCTTACAGTTTCGAGGGATATTGAACTTGACAGTCAATCCATTGACCTTATCGGCTTTCTTTTTCCAAGCATCACGAATCAAACTGCATCTGACTTGGACATTGAAAGAGGTGTTTTGCTTGCTGGCTGATAATGTTTTGCGATGGAATTGCATGAATGTATTACATCTTTCCCTTTCGGATAAAAGACGATTATATTCGGAAATAGCGGAATCCATAAATGCTCCTAACTGTTTGTTTTTGCTATCAGTAGCCAAAGTCTGCAATAAGACTGCTCTTTTCATGGTTCAGACCCTGAAAGACAAAACAATTTCCTTTTATAAAACCCTTTCCAAGCACGGCATTCTGCCACTGACACAACCACGCGGTTGTTTTTTAATCTCTTTTGATAAAGAAAACAGTATGCTTAAAAACATTAAAAACATTAGGGGGAATGGCAATTTCCCCACGAATAAATTCGTGGGCTTCCTTGCGACTTTGAGGTGACTAAATCAAGTTCACGGGGTTTAGGTTAAATCAAGTTCCCGTGGTTTAGGTCTCAATGATTAACTTGTGTTTTCCCTCTGGGTGTATGAAAATTTCTTTTCCTTTATTTAGATGCAAAAAGCTAGCGATTTTTTTTGGAATCCTCAGCATAAGCGAGTTCCCAGAATAACCTATTTTTCCTGACTGGCCAAGTCCCCAAAGCCCAAGTTCTTTGGCTTTTTTATCAATCTTGTCTGAAGAATCTTCTGTAAAAAACACTTCATTGCATTTTGGGCATTTCTCTGCTTCGAATACGCCTAGTGTTACCTCTCCATAACTATATGGCGCTTTTACTTTTTTCATTTTCTTGTTACATATTGGACAATCCATAAAATCAACTGTGTTTCCAATAAACCGTAATTACAAAATAATTACAAGGCAGTTGCCTGTAGATTACTTCAAAACCTTTAAAGGTTGCTATTATTTTATCCTTGAAAACCTTTTTAGCTCCTTTAAGTATTCCTTCCAGCATCTCCATTTTAGAAATTCCTGTTTCTATCATTTTATCTTTTGCATGCTTTGAAGGCCTGAACGAGCATCTCTTAAAAAGTTCCATGATATCCAAGTATATCTAAATAAGTTAATATTTATAAATGTATTGGGCTTTGCCTGGACGAAGCTTAGGCGGGAAGGCTTTAAATAGATTAGCCAAAAAGCCCTTAAAAGGCAATAGTTTTAAATATTGCTTTGCATTACATTGTATTGCATGGAAAACATTTGCCTGAGGCTGGATTCTGCCCTTTCAAGGCAGATTGCAAGGGACATTAAGGAGTTCAGGTACAGCACCAAGACAGAGTTTATCAGGGAAGCGATTAGAAGCAAGCTGAGGGAATTAGAGCAAGAACGCGCAAAGAAAAAAGCCTGGCAGGCCTTGTTTGCGGCAAGAGGCATTTTCAAGGGAAAAGGAAAAGCAAAGACAGACGAGGAATTTTATAAATTACGAGAAGAAGCCGGGAAAGAATTCACGGGTATTTTAGAAAAGCGCTTTAGTCAAAAGTAACTTCTTCTGGCGCTTTAATCTCAACAATATCTCACAAAGTTTCAAAGTGGAAATCTCTTGTAATCAAAACCGCTTTGTTGTCTCTTGCAAGAACAGCATGCAAAATATCTAATTCATGAGATTCGATTTTCACTTTAGCTAACCTTTTGGATTCCAAATACTGCTTATTAGAAATAGGCACAATTTCAAGAAAATGCTTAAAAGAAGAAAAAACCAGCTTTATTTTTTCATCAGAATAATCCTTCCTCAGCTTGTCTTTCCTGTCCTCAAAATAGTCTCTCCAGACTGAGGTATCGACATAGAATTTCCGGGGCATTTATGAAAAGAACTTTAAAGGGCTTAAATATGTTTTGAGGCTATTCTGCCACTGAAACTTGAAATAGTTTAAACAAGTGAAAAAGAGCAAAGTACAAAGTAAGTTATTTATATACTGCTTCTCTATATTAGATAGGTTGAGTATCAGGTTAAGGGGGCTATTAATGCCTGGATTAATGCAAAATTTAATGGATTTTTACAGGGCTTTGGAAGACAGGTATTATGAGTTAATGGATAAAGTCGATGCACTAGTGCCTGTCTATAAAGTCATTGACTCGATTGACAGATTCATTCCGTCTTTTTTGCTGTTTATTGCCTTGATTGTCTTGTTAGTCGGCGGCTTGGTTTATTTAATGCCTCCAGGCTTTGCGCCTTGGATTGGCCCGGTTACTGGAGAGGCAGACTTAACCATTAAGGTAAAGTCTGTTAAGGGAGAGGTTTTGGCTGATGCTGGCATTGAACTGGTTTATGGAGGGCAAAGGCTTTCAAAGAAAACTGACGATAAAGGCAGTTTAAGCCAGAGAATTCCAATCGGACAGACTGTTGCAGTGACTGTGGTAGTTGAAGGCTTTGAAAAACAACAACAACAGCTATTGATTCAAACAGGCGTTAACAAGCTGAGTTTTGCTTTAAAGGAATTAATTCCAGAGACAAAAAAAACTATTTACTTGAAAGACCAGCTAGGCAACTTGATAACTGATGCTGACATTGAATTGAGTTTTTCCTGCACTAATGCGGAAGTAACGCCGCCTGCAAAGCAAAAAAACATTGATGGAGACGGGATTTTTGAGGTTATTGTGCCTGGAAACTGCGGCAGGCTTGTTGTTTCATGGAAGTCAAATGCTTTCAAGAATAGTTTTGCTGGCTTGGAAGAAGAATTCAATACCTTAAAATTGAGTGCTGTGGATGAAGGCATTCAAGGCACTGTAAGCGTGATTGTTTCAAATGATTCAACTGATTTAGGGGGCTTGCAGATTAGCTTATTTGATTCATTGGGTTCTTTGATTGATATAGCGCAGTCGAATGAATTCGGCGAAACAACTTTTTCTGATGTAATGCCTGGAAGCTATTATGTTGTTGTAAGCGACCAACTTGGGCGCTATGGCTCTGTAACTAGTGATGAAAAGACTCTTGAAAAGAATTCAAGCATTTCATTCGATGTCCAGGTAGAAAAAAATATTGTCGGCTCTTTGGTTGTCAAGGCAGTTGACTTGAATACAGGACAGGCAATGGACGGAGTGCAGGTAGTGTTAAAGAAAGATAATAAGGAAGCCTGCAGGAAAACAATAACTGATGCTGCCGCAGGCGTTGCATGCGCTGTCACAGAGCTTGGAAGCTATAAGGTTGAGGCTGTAAAGCAAGATTATTTGCCTGTTGAAGTGACAAAGAATGTTGACGGCAATAATGTTCAGTTGACTGTTTCAATGGATAGGGTCACTGAATCTAATTCTGGAAAGATCAAGGTGCAGGTAGTTGATGTTACTAAACCAGAGCAGCCGAGAAAGGTTTCTGGAGCAAAGGTAATGCTTTATGAAATTATCGAGGCAACTGGCGAGGAAGACTTGAAGACCATTTACGGCACTAAAATAACTGATGCTAACGGCGTTGTATTCTTTGAGGGAATTAAGGAAGGGGTTTATTATGCTTATGCAGAGAAATACCCTGGCGTTGGAAAGAGCGTTTCAAAACAATTAAGGAAAGGAGCTGTAACTGAACTGCCTGTTGAATTAAAATTAGGCGAGGCAGTCATTGAGTTTGATTTAAAGAATGAGGACTTGCAGCAGTTAACTAATGCCACGATTACTCTAAAGAACGGAAGCAATGAAGTCATCAGGCAGGAAGCTTACCCTACTGCTGACAATAAAAACCAGTTCAAGGTAAGATTAGGGCAGGATGTTTATGCATTGATTGAAGCGAATGGCTATTATTCTATCCAGACAGAATTCCTGCCATTGGTAAAGGACAGGACTGCAAAGATTGAAAGAATAATGAAGAGGCTTCCAAGCACTGCATTAACGCCTTTAGAGGAAAACACTCCGATAATTGAATTCAAGGGATTTTATGCTGACAAAGCCTCTGATTCAGAACTGGCTGGCTTACAGCCGAATTCAAAGTATATTGCAAGGTTTTCTTTAAGGCTTAACAAGGACTTTGACAAGGCAGGCTTTCACTTAAGGGCAGGCTTAGGCGAGAATGCAGTGAATGATTTTATTGCATTGAATGCATTAAACGAGTTGTCTGTTCCAGGGACTTCAATTGAAGCTTCAAGCACTGCATTTACTGGCAATTATACTTTTGATGCTGTTAGTTCTGCAGCTGAAGCACAGGGATTGACTAAATGGGCAAGCTATTTGCTTGACCAGCCAAAGAAAGGCATTTACGAGATTGAGGTAGAGGTCAAGGTAAAGCCGCAGGTGCCAAAGGATTCTTTCAGCGTGATGTACTTCAAGGCATTCAGCCAGACAGGCACTCCAACTCAAAGTTTTTTGGAGCCACAAGATGCAAGAATCCAGACTAACAAGGCATTGAGTTTGCGTGAAAGGCTTTATGCCAAAGATAAGGTTTCAAAGCCTTACCTGATTGGAGTGACTGAGACTTGCGATAAGGCTAAAGGCATTTGCTTTAGAGAACAGTTGATTGAAACTCCGTTTGAGAATCCATTGATTTTGCCGAAAGAGTCTGGAAGCTATGAAACCGCATTAAACCAGGTTTATGAGTATGATTTTAACATAGTTAATATCGGCGCTAGCGCTTTAGAGAATGTTTCATTGAAGATACTGGGAGTTAATACAGCCACTTCAACGACTTTAGGCGATTCTGTTGAGTTTAATGCTTATACTTTGATTAATTCTGATGGAAATGAATTCTCTGACCAAAACTTGATTGTAAAAGACTTGAATACATTCACTAAGCTTGGGGCTTTCAAGCCAACCCAATCAATTACTGGCAGCCTTGTTATCAAGCCATTAAAACCGAGTTCATTTGTTTTGATTAGGATTGAAAAGCCTTTAACTGGCGTGATTTGGAGCCAGGTATTAAAGCTTCAGTCAATTACCGCTATAGATATGGTTTTAAGCGTCAGCCCTGAAAAGATTTTCGCTTACACTACTACAAGGCTTGAAGCAACAGTAAAGAAAGACGAACTTGCTTTAGCGCAGGCAATGATTAGAGTTTATAAAAAAGAAAGTGCTGAAGGAATAAAGAACAGGGTTGAGCCGTTTCCATTGTATTCAGGGAATGACGGCAAGGCAGGCATTAACTTAAGCGCTGGATTATTAACTGCCAATTCAATTATTGTTGTTGAAGCTCAAAAGCCTGGCTTTAAGCAGGCAAGCATTGAAAAACCAGTCAGCCAAGACTACCTGCTTGCAGTTGACCCTGAAACAGATGCAACGATTGACCCTGAGGCAGGCATTCAGGCAAGCATTTCAAGCATTGCAGATGAAAAGATTTTCAAAGAGGAAAGTGCTTTCGGGGCATTGCTTGCATTGAAGAACCAGTCAGGGCAGGCATTCACTGTTACCAAGGCAGAATTTGTCGGCGATATAACTACTTCGCCTTACCTGAACATTAGCCAAATGCAGAACTATATTAATCCTGCAAGCGGCTTTTATCTAACAACCATTACTGCCAAAGAAACTGCCCAGGAAACTTTAGTGTTTCCGATAAAGGTTGCATTGACAGAACAAGCAAAGCAATTGTTGAGGCAAACCACTTTGACTGGAATTTTGTACATTAAAGCAGTAAATAATACTTTTAATTTGGTTGAAGAAATTGTAGTGCCTTTCACTTTACGCATTACCCTGCCTAGCGGCGTTGACAGAAGGGATTGCCTTGTTCTTGGGATGGCTGACTGGATTGCTGTTACAGAGCCGAACAGAACAATCACTAAAACGTTTACTTTGACTAATGCTTGTGAAGTTGTTGACGAAGAAACCGGAGCAAGCGAAGCGGTTGATTTAGAAAATGTAAGCGTCAGTTTGACGGAACGTCCTGGAGCACGGATAGGCATTTCATTGACCAAGCAAGGAACTAATGAAACTTTCAACTCTAATTTGGTCGGCTATAATACTTTATTGATTCCTGTAATGCCTAAAGACTCTATCTTTACCGGCATCATTAGCTTTATTCCCACTGACGACTTTGGCATTAATACCTTTGATGATGACTTGCAGTTCACGGCAAGGCACAGAATTTCGACAGGACAGACCGAACCTGTTTCAAGCGACGAAAAAACATTAGAGCTTAAGGTGATTGACTTAAGGGACTGCATTCACTTGTCTTCAGAAGAATTAAGGATTGCTGGCTCTTCATGGAATGATAGTGCATTAGTAGATATAACTAATGATTGTGGGGAAGATGCAAGAATAAGGGTCTGCAGCGATGACGATTTTACTGGAGAATGCAGTAATAGAGGCTTATTGCCTCCATTGCCTCAGATTGTGAGGCTTTCGTTTTCGCCGACTGCTTTCAGGTATTTAGACCAGGATGGACGACGCGAAGGCATTGAACTGGGAAAAAATTTACCGAAAACGATTACTGTGTACAGGAACAATGTTAGGACTGGGCTTTATGCTTTAAAGATTGAGGCAAAGATAGCACTGGGTGACTGGAAAGATGTCGGCATTGTAAACCTGTTAGCTGAAAAATTCGGTAGCGAGTATTTCTCAGTTGGCCCTTACGATGGGGTTTATGCGTTTAAAGGGGATGTCGGCGACGCAAAATTCCTTAATGAAGGTTATGTGGGAAGGCGTGCTGAAGGCTTGGTTAAGGACGCGACAATTAGTAATTATTCTTCAACCAATGACACAATTAATGGTAAGGTGAACATACCTCCTCAAATAGCTTTGAGTGATCCGCTGCTTCAAAGCCTAGGAAAACTGAATGTTCCGCTTAACAGGATTGACTTAAGCGGTGATAGAGAGTATAAAATAGCGTATAGGGCTTCTGGTACTTGGAAGGCCAATCACGGCAGTGAAGTTCCAATAACAATTAGTTGCCCTGAAGGGTATGGCGTGTATGATTCTTCGAACTATGAAATAATGCATTATGAGTGTAAGGACAAGTGCGATAACCCTACATTCAGTTATGCGGCTGATAATTCAAGCATTACCATTACGCATGTTTGCCACGGATGGCATTCGGATGCATGGTACAGGAAGAGAAAGAATCATAAATCTTGTCTGAATTTTCATACGCTTGTCTTCTGTGAGAAAAAAGATTTCCATGATAAAGAAATGGATAGAACAGTTGGAATTCCACTTCAATTCCCTAACCATAATGTTGCAAGCGCTGCAACTCAGTTCAGGGACATTTACCTGAATTCCACTGGTAACAAAAAGGAATACAAGCATGTCGGCTTTATAACCCAGCCGAGTTATGAGTTGCCTAAGCTAGGCGATACTGTGTTTGCATGTAAGGCAGTTGGAAAAAGCGGAGTGACAGGACCTGGGGCAAAGCCTAGAGTAAAATATAACTGGAATTGGTCCGGAGTTGCTGAAGGCGGCATTGATTGGAATTCCTGTGATGCTTCAAACCCTAACGCAGTTTATTGTGATATGTCTCAATTCACCATAAGCCACTTGGAAAGGCTTTCAAAATTAAAGGCTTTCTTTGAGGAAAACAATTCAGTGCTCGTGTGCCCTCAAGCGACTTGGGACGTATTAACTAACACGCATGTCTTGCTTGAAAATGGTTTGACCAGCTCGCCTGAAACGCTTGAGGAAGGTGAATTTGATGGCGGCAGTATTGGAATCGAGGGGATTAATTATCAGTTCAGCCCTCCTGCCAGCGTAGGATCGTCAGAAAACAGTTTACAGATTAATGTCGCTGTTGCAAATAGATTGACGCCTGATATGCTATTCAATGACCCAGTCCCTCTAAATGTTGAGGTAAAGCTGCTTCATCCAAGCCAGAGCACCGGCTATTATGATTCTACTACTTCTACTTGCAGTACGCTTTCAAGCCAGCTATTGGCTAAAGAACATATTGAGGTGTTGAGTTGTAAGTTTGATGATGTTTTGGAATACGGGGACTATGGCTTGCAGGTAAAGCTTGTTAACCCATATTTGCCTTCAGGATATGATGATGCTGAAGACCTTTACAGTACACAAAGCCTTGAAGGTTATTACTATAGTGGCATCAGGATAGCAAACAGCTGCCCTGTCTTATTCACTGAAACTAGTTTAAGCTCGTTTATTCCTCCTGCAAATGCTGAAGGAAAGAACTGTACCCTGTGGGGCTGCATTAATTGGAATGGGAAGGATTTAGGCTTTGAAGACATTAGTAATGTGGAACAACTGAGAAAACTGTTAAGCTATGATGCCTTATTGATGAGGGATTCTTTTAGTGAAGACTTCAGGAATGACTTTGACGAGAAATACAGGCCTCTTGGAGAAGGCGATGCGTTAGGGGGGGTGCCACGGGATTACTGGAATAAAGACAAGGGTTTATGGAAATTATTCACCCAACCTAGCAAGTTTATTGTTAAGAAGTTTGGCAGTCTTGACCCAAGGCTTTCAGTTGCAGGAGAATACGCAATTGAGACAAGCATTAATTTTGAGGCAAAGAACTGGCTTTTGATTAGCCCAAAACCACCATTATTCCCGCCGAGCGCAGTGATAACGACTGTCTTTACCTTGACGAAGCCTGAGCATTCAAATGAACTTTATTATCTTCCGTTTGACGGCGAGGTTGGATTGAATGCTGGTGCTGGAAACAAGATGGACAGGCAGGGCTATGGAATGGGCTTTGAGTCAGGCAGCGAGGAGATAAAGGATGTCATTCCTTGGACTGATGCTGACGGAACAAATCCATTGATTAGGATTAAGGGAAAGAATGTCATAACTTACAGTGAATTGAATTCAGCTGAAAACAAGGGGAACTTACTGAGGGTAAGCAACCTGGATGAAACCAAGCTTAGAAAGCAATTGACTTTAAGCCCAAGCATTGCGACTCCGGTACTAATGAAAATCAGCGCGAACTGGACTACCGAGCCAGTTGAGGTATATTATTCATTGTTACAAATAGGGGAACCTAAACCAGTTGGCGATCATTTGGCTTCGTGGTCAGGCATAGGCAATTCATGCCTTGACTTCCAGGAAAATTATGTAAAGACCAAGTTTACGCCAGATATATGGGATTCGCGGAAAGGAGAAAGCCAAAACACTTATAAAATGATGTGGGACCGGAGCAAGTTTGACGGCGACGAATACTTGAAGACAATCATGTATACCCCAAAGGACACTCAAATGGCTTTAAAGAGCCAAGGCAAACTGAATGCATCAGACGTTAAATTTATTGGGCCAAATGAATGGACTGGAAGCCCAGAGAACTGGGTCAAGGCAGACCAGGTAAGAGACCAGGTAAGCTTGAGCGGCACTGTATTGGAGAGCATGAAGGCAGACACTTCATCCATCGAAAGCATTCTGAACTTAATGGACCGGAATTTTGTCTGCATGTCTTATAGCTCTGGCGGAACTGAATTATGGTGGAACCCTAAGAAGATTAATGAACAAGAAAAAGGTGCAGGGCAGAGCATTAAGGCATTCGAGGATAAGCTGAATATTACTTCGCCAAGTGAAATCATTCCATGCATTAGGTCATAAGACAGGTTGATGTTTATGTATGCATTTAATGGCCCGGGTGAAAAGGGAAAGAAAAAGTTATTCGAGAGAATAGAAGATGGCTGGTATAATGCATTGGATTCACTGCAAACGAAAGGACTGCCTGTTTACACGATAGTGGATCCGATTGACAAGCTGCTGCCTTCAGTGTTATTGTTTTTGGCTGTTGTTCTTGCATTAATCGCTGGAACAGTGTTTTTTGTTTGGGGGCCATTGATGGGACAGTTGCTTCCAGGCATTGTTGGGCCTGATACCGGCGAAAAAGCGATTTCTTTCAAGGCGTTAACTGTAAAGGCAACTGATAAAGAGAGCGGAGCGCCTGTAAGCGGTGCAGAAATCAAGTTGGATTTCAAGGGAACCATCAGGCAGGCTTCAACTGATGTTTTGGGATTAGCTGAATTGAATGCGCCTGATGTAAGCGAATTAAAAGTAAAGGGAATTAAGACAGGCTATGCTGATTTTGAGGAAACGATTAATATTGAGGGAAAGAATGAGATTGAGATTCAGTTAAGCAGGGAACAACAGGAAGCGATTAAAAAAACTATAAGGTTGGTTGCTAACGGAGAATTGGTTCAGGGAAAAGAATTATTAGTAAAGTTTTCCTGCTCAACCGGAGTGCAGGCTCCAGAGCCTGTCAGGACAGAGACTGGCATTGCAGAGGTAATGCAGCCAGAGAATTGCGGACAGTTAAGTGCAAGCGTTGAATCAAATGCTTTTGCTTCAATGCAGTCAACTTTATTGCTTGCCGGAGCAAGCATCATCAGCTTGACTGAAAGAATCATTCCGAAAGGCAAGGTAATTGTTTTAGTGAAAAGCGATGAAGAGGAATTCCTGGATAATATTCAGGTAAGCGCTTTTAATGAGCAGAATATTCCTGTCGGCATTAAGTATTCTGTTAATGGCGAAACAAGCTTTAATTTAGATTTAGGAAAGTATTATTTTAGTGCAGAGGATGTTGCGATAAAGGCATTCATTACAGAGTCAAGCGAATTGATTGAGGTAAAGGAAAAAGATGTTAATGAATTGACTTTGGTTTTGACAAAGCAGGCAATTGGAAGCATTAAAGCAAAAGTGATTGACAAAACAACAAAACAGCCTGTTGTTAATGTGGCAGTGCAATTGAAAAAGAAAACCGGGCAGGGGATAGAGTCAAAGCAGTCGACAGCTGACTGGATTGATTTCAGGGTAAAGAATGACTTGGAATATGTATTGTTCGTAGACCATAATGCCTATCTGTCTGCAAGCGTTAATGCAAGTTTATCGGATAATAATAAAGTCATTGAATTAGAAAGGCTTTCGACTGAAAACTCAGGAATACTAGAGGTTTCGGTGATTGACGAATTCCAGAAGCCTGTGGATGGTGCCAGGCTAAGCTTATTCAATGCTGATACGAATTTATTGTATGATGCCAGTGAAAAACTAACTGATTTTAATGGGGTTGCAAGGTTTTATGGCGTTGGCAAGGGGAATTATTACGTCTTTGGCTTTAAAGGGCTTTCTTCAGCCACCGGACCTATCCTATCTATTGTAGACCCTAAAGGAATCAAAAAAGTTGGCTTGTTGCTTGAAGTCGGTATGGTGACTGTTAAGCTAAAGATAAAGGATTTTGAAGGACAGGCTGTAAAGTTTGCTAACATAACTGTCTTTGATGTTTTAGGCGCTAAGGTTAGAGATGACTTGACTAATGACAAGGGAGAAAAGGAAATTTCATTAAAGGCTAATAGGGAAGTGTTTTTCAGGATTCAGGCTACTGGCTTTGTGCCTTTTACTTCAAAGCCTTTCCAGTTGAATAAAAACCAGGCAAGGAACCTGGATGCAGTGCTGGAGGCAAAGCCTGCTGAATTAAAGCTTGAATTTGAAGGCATTTATTCAGAGGATGGAGGCAAGCTAGCTGAAACGATTATTGCAGGCGAGACTGTCGAGGCAAGGTTTAAACTGAAGATAAGCAAGCCATTCCAAAAAGTTAATGTGTTTTTCAGGCTTGGAGACAAGGAATTAGTTGATTTAGAACAGGCTTTCATCAAAGAGGTTAAGGCAGCTGAATTCAATGAATTGTCAAGGCATTCAAGTTATTCATTGAATAAGGCTGTGGATGACTTGAATTCTGTAACGCCAGGCGAAGCAAAATGGGCCAGGGCTAGCTTTAATGACTTGAATGAAAGCGTCAGGCAACTTGCAGTGTTCTTCAGGGTAAGGGAAGGGGCTTTGACTGGAGAGCAAGTCAAACTGTATTATAGGGTTGAGGGAGTTAAAGGATTTGGCACCGCAAGCATGACTGTTGAAAGACAGCCGTTTGATGAAGCCCTTGGAACAAATGCAAGCGCTGCTGAAAGACATGGATTGTATGCTTTGTCAAATGCTTTCATAATGTTTATCGGAAAGAAAGCTGACTGCACCAAGGAATTCTGTTATAGTTCAAGCTTGCTTGATACGCAGGCAGGGCTTTACCTGCTTGAAAAGCCTTTTGAGACCCAGTTATACGGAAATTATAAATTAGAGGTTGAAATCAGCAATATTTCCAATAAGAGATTCAGCGAAGCAAGCCTTCGCATTAAAAGCAAGGAAAAAGGCTTGCAGATTAATTCTTCTAAAATAGTTTATGAAGGCTCAAGCGAGTCAGACCCTGCGCCTTCTAACAAATTTGAATTGCCATCTTTCGAGCTAGGCAGCTTTGATCCAGGGGAATTAATCAGGATTGAATTAGACTTGCAAACAATTAAAGCGCAAGCGAATAACATGGAGTTCAGGATTGTCAGCGAGAAAAAAATTGCTTTCGAGAAAAAAGAAGGCATTAGAGTCGGGGCTTTAGACGAACTGATTGTTGATTTCGAGCCAAAGACTATAGTGCCGTTAATCGAGAATAGTATAAGCATTACTGCATTGGACAAGAAAACAGAATTGCCTGTCAAGGATGCTGTAATAATCCTTGAAAAAGACTTTTCAGGCGAAGTCATTCTAGGCTCAACGAATCAGGAAGGCGTATTGCAAATTGTTTTGCCTGCATCAAATCCTGGAAGCAAGTTATTCATTGAAGCAAGGAAATACAATTACAAGAGTGAAAGAACTAAACTGCCTTTGGATGAAAAATTCATTGAACTGCCTTCAGAACTGGCTTTTAGCTTGAATGCAAAGACACAGGCAGATGATTCAAAGAAAATTGACTTGAAGAATAAAAGCAAACTAGGCTTGAACTTGACTGGCTTAACATTCAATGCATTATCCGGCAGGTATCTTGATATTCAAAAAATGCAGAATTATCTGTTAAGATATGCACAGCCTCCTAAAGCATTTCCTGCTGAAGAAACTACCCTAATTGAGTTGATTGCTTCACTGAATGCAGATGGAAAAGCATTGCTAGCAAGGCAGCAAATCAAAGGAGAGTTGCTGTTTGACTTTGGTTATGCAGGGCATTCATGGCCTTTCAGCCTGCCAGTCAATGCAGGCATTGGATTGGAAGGAGATGTGCCTGAAGGATGCTTTTCATCTGATTTAAGCAGCTGGGTTGATGCTACTGAAGGAACGCCTGCAAGCAAGCTTGGTGATTTGAGGAATGACTGCTTTATTCAAGGCAAGGAAGTTACATTGAAAGAGGTTACCGGAAGCATTAAATGGAAAAGCAATATCAGGGGAAAGTTCAGCATCGAGGTTGATGGAGTACAAACTGACCTGGAGCCTTTCAGGGAGAAAACATTATTGAATAACCTTGAGCCTGGAGAGCATTTAATGAAATTGATTTATGTTCCAGAGCCAGGCATGCAGGGCGAGAAAGCCGATGCAGACATTCTATTGACTGCAATTAATCCATCTGGTGGCCTGGGGCTTGACCAGAAACTAAAGCATTCAATCCGCGCAAGCATTTCAGTAGACAATGTAAGCGAGTGCATCAAGCCAAAGACAATGTCCTTGAAAATGAATGAAGGCCTAAATGAATCAGCTGCTTTGGAGATTTCAAGCGAATGCGCTGGAGCAGTTGAGGTAAAGATTGAGGGTCCTTTAAGGCCTGAAAGGCATTCTGTTGTTTTCAGCCCTGGAGAGACAAAAACCATTGCGATTACAAGCGATGACGAGAAAGGCATGGACCCATGCACTGAAGGAGCCTGCCCAGGCATTTATCCCGTGAAGATTTATGCCAAGAGCACTAAAAGCAAAGGCGCTTTCAAGTTCATTGCCGAAGTGCCTGCAAGAATTCAGAGCACTAGCGACTTTAAATTGAGCAGGTATGAGTTTGACTTGTTTGGCACGCTGGACATTGAATCAGCTTATTTAAGCAATGAAAAACTGACTGATGACGAGACTGCTTCCATTACCATCACGCCTGAAGAGGAAGACCTTTGGGAGAAAATAAAGAATGTAGTAATAGCTGTGGTAATTATTATAGTATTATCATTCGTCATAGCAGCTTTCAGTCCTCTTTTAGTGGTAGATTACCAAGCTCTTGCATTTTGGGTATCAACCACCAGCGCGTATATTAGCATTACAGCTAGCCAAATGGTGCCAAAGACTGCTGGTAGTTATACTGCAACTTATACTGTTGAGAGAGTTAACTTGGATGAAACCCTTGAATTGAGTATGGATAAAGGAATCATTGGGGACAAGAAGACAGGTGTCAGTGTTGCGAAAGAGGAAAGCCTTAAGGAAAAAAGGCCTGATGTCAAATACCTCAGCCAGGTCAAGAGATTAGCCTTCAACAAGACAGAGGACTTGAATGAAGGCATCCAGTACAGGCTTTTGAAGCTTGGATTGAATTGGAAGGGCTATAAAACGAATTATGAATGGGAGACAGACGACACGCCGCTAGTGCCATGCAATTCTGAGTCAATGTTATGCCGTGATAGCGCAAAAGACGATTCAATGAATGAATTCTTCCACTTGAAGTTCAACACTAAAAAGGCAACTGAAAGAATTGAGACTGGAAGTGATTTGCTTGCTGCTGACTGCATTGGGCCGAATTATAAGATAGGCAAGACAGGCGAAGGCGCATTGCCTAGGGTTAAGTTTGGATGGAACTGGACTGATATTGAATGGAATGCCTGCGATGAGGGAAGGGGACAAAATTACTGTGATGCGACGCAGTTCAGCATTGAGGTATTGAAGAAAATCAGGATGCTTGAGTCATTCCTTGAAAAGAATGATTTTTCATGCCCTACAGAGCTGATGCTTGAAAAGCTGAGGAATGAGATGCTTAACAGGGTCCAGAGGACCATTGAATCAGGGGATATAGGCATTTCAAATGTACAGGCATTCGCTACAGTCAAGGGAAAGCCTGTCCAGGCAATGGCAGTCATCCAAAACAAGAACAATAAAAGCCTTGAGTTTGACTTGAATGTAAGCATCCTGGATTCAACCAATGCCATAAAGGAAACAAAAGGCATTCATGAAAGCGTTGAAGCATTTGGCTCAAAATTGGTTACAGTTACCTTGGATGAGCAGGGAACCTTGCCTGTTGGCTATTATGCTGCAGACTTCTTGTTAAAGCCTGATTTAACTAACTGCGTTAATTGCGATGATGTCAATACTAACAGGCAGCTGACAATATTTGATATAAGCGAGCCAACCCCTGAAATGATTGCAGGAAAATGCACTGTGCCAAAGAACAGCGGCTTGCTGGCTGCTTGGATTGAAGCAACTGAAGCTGAGGGAAAGACTGTAAGCTATGATATTAGTGGAATGGATGGCGTGCCTGTAACAGTGACAAGTGAAACAATTAAAGGGTTGGCTGACTTGCATAATTTGATTGGGTTTAATGCCTACCTGATAAAGGACGGGTACACTGTTGACTTCAAGAAAGACTTTGATTCTTTCTTCAAGGAAAAGACTTTCTTTGACACCCCGACCTTTTATTTGGGTGGCGGGGAAAATCCTGGCTTGAGTAAACTGTTTACAAGCAACAGCTTCAGGTTCACGCCTGTTTACAACAAGGATTTGCTGTTCTATGAGCTTCCGGGAGCAGGATTGTATCATGTTGCTTTGGAGGTTATTTTCAAGGGAAATGACTGGGCTTTCTTTGAAGGCGGAGAGCCAAAGGTTGATGTGGTTGTTTCAATGGAAAAGGTGCAGAGCACTGACCTAAAGTCGCCGTTCTACTACCTGCCATTGAATGGAAATATTGGTGTTGAGGGAGGAAAGGTTTCAAGGCAAGGTTATGGAGTTGATTATGCCGGAGACTATATAAGCGTAAGCAAGTCAGAACTTGGCTTGAATACCACGGTTGGGGCAAGCCCAAAGGATATCGTTTCAGTGAATGTCAGCGATTCTAATCCTGTTGCAAGGCTTGAGACAAGCGTGGTTCAGAATGTAGGTGCATTGAACCAGGCTTATGGGACTGTGATGGTTTTAGAGGAACAGCAGGGTAAAATGAAGTTAAGGTTCAGCCCTTCAAAGCCGAATCCTTTGATAATGAAGTTAAGGAATGAGGTTGGCGGGGCTTATGCATTTTATCAGTTGTTAAAGCAAGGCATTCCGGTTGATGCAGGGCATTCCCTGGTTAAATGGAATGGCGTTGGAGTTAACTGCAAAGACTTTGACGGCAGCATTGCGACTGAAGTATTTGAGAGAGGGGACATTAAAGGATTGAATGCCCAATGCGTTTCAAGCCCTTCATTCAATGACTCGACTGTTTATGGAATGGAGTACTGCGAGTCAAGCGCTTCAGGGAACATGTTCTATAAAACAATCCTTTATACCCCTGAAACACAGGAAAACTTTGTCTTGAAGAAGGTTGCTGCAGATTCTGTTGCAAGGTTTTACACGCCTAACAAGCCGACTGAGCTGGAGCAGGTTGCCTTGGATGGATTAACTGGCTTCAATAAAAAGGATTATGATTATGGGTTGAATATTGATTCCTTGCAGGAAGTGTTTGACTTGGTTAACGAGGGAATGCTTTGCGTTAACCAGAATGATGTCAGGGCAGAATTCTGGTGGAACCCGAAGTACGTTTACGAGTTTGAAGTCGGTGAAACCATTGAAACTAAAAAAAGCATTAATTCATTACAGCAAGCCTTGCTTTCAAGCGAGGGCTGCATTCCGTTAGAATAAGGAATTGACTGCTTTAAAAGCAGCAAACTAATTAAAAAACTGGCTTTTCAAGGCTGCCATTTTTCAGCTGATTTCAGGGCAAGGTAAAAGAAAGCCAAGGCAAGCAGGAACTGGCTTAAAACCATGTTGATTAAAGTGTTTGTTGAGAAATACAAGTAAAGCGCGTTAAGCAAAAAGGCTAATGCGATTAAGCTGAAGATTGCTTCGCCTGCAGTTATCTTAAAGCCTTTCTTTTCTTTGCCTGTTGGTTTTTTTGGCATAAACTATTTAAAGCAATTAAACCTTAATAAATCTATGTTCTTGACGCTGCTTGGGTTGTTTGATGTTTTCTCTGACCTCAGCTTGATTCTAAAGTTGTTGTTGCTTATAACCATTATTGCCTTCATCAGGCAGCACTTGGGAGACAGCATTTTATCAGTGCTGGTTATTGCTGTAATAGCTTACTTTGTCTTGTTTGTTGGATGGGGTATTTTCGGCTCTATTTACTTTGTTTACCTGCTTTTAATGGCTGGAGTTGCTGGAATGCTTGTTGACTTCTTCTTTGTCTTTCCAACGCTTAGGGCTTCAGGCTCTCCAGAACAGGCAACCGGCAAAGAGATAATGGAGAGAGGCAAGAAAGTAATGGGAAGGGGCGGGATGCCAAGGTTCAGGGCTCCGCCGCCAATGATGGGTGGTTAAAGTGATTGGATTGAATGAAAAAGGCTGGTTCTTGCTTTTAGTCATTATCCTTGTTTTTGCGGTAGTGTTAATACTGCCTCCTGTTTTCCTGCACTTGTTTCCACAGGCAAAAATATTGTTTGCATTATTAATGATTTTCACTATCTGGGGCACTGTCAGAATGTACTTAGGCGATAGTGTTTTGACATTAATTATTTCAGGAATCCTGGCTTACCTGATTGTCTTCAAGTACCTTTACCTTGCTTCAAGCATTTATGTTTTTCAATTGCTTTTAATGGTCGGCTTCAGCAGCATAGTGTTCTTCGGCGTTGCAAACGTATTAAGCAGGCATTGAAAGGGGCATAGAATAGGTTTAATAACCAAAAAAACAAGTAATTAATGGTGAATGAATGTTTTACCCCTTGTTGCTTCAGACAATAAACCAGGACATTGAATTAGCATTAATTCTAGTGTTTTTTGTATGGCTGTTTGCCTGGACTAAAGGACAGTTAGGCGATCCAAAACTTGCAGTCATTATCGCCGCAATCGTTGCCTATCTGACTGTTTACTCGCATCCAGAATTAATCTGGATTGCAGTCATCATACTGTTTTTCGTGACTTACGGAAAAGGATTACTGCAGGCATTCGGCATTGAAGGCAAGGGCAAGTGAGAAAAATGGATACTTTTAGTTTCATGATTTTTGTCTTGCTGATAATGCTTGGAATACAGCATAACCAGACCTGGTTAGTGTTCGCTGCTTTAGCGATTGTTGTTGTAATGCTCAGAAACCTTTCAAGCATTGTCTTAGTGCTTGTTGCAGTGGCTATTTTTTACATAGTCAAGAACGGGCAGTTGAATGCCTTATGGCCTTACATTATTATTGTGTTGATTGGCATTGCTTTATTGCTGGGCATTAAGTCAAAAGAGGCTCCGCCTGAATTCTATAGCCCTGAAGCTGGTTACGGCGGCTTGCTTGAAGGCTTAGGCGGCGGAGGGGGAGGCAGTCAATATGGTTAATGCAGTGGTAACTCTGGCAGCTGTTTTTTCGGTGGTTCTTGCATTGCTTTACGGCGAAGGCTGGCTTGCTTTAATGATTGCCTTGGCTGCAGCGATTTACTTTATTGCAGAAACAAGGTCTGAATAGAATAAGCTAGCGTTTTCTTTGCAGTTCAAGCAAAATGCTTCTGTTAGCGTCAAGGACTTTTTTTAAGATTTCCTGCATTGCCTGGCTTAAAGCCTTTACGTCTTTAGTGATTGAATCAAGCTCGTTAACCTTGAATTCAATGTCCTTGATTCTTTCATCCATTGTTTCAGGCATTCTAGAGACAGCTTCCCTGACTTCCCCTAAGCCTGCTTCAATGCCTTCAAGCTTTCCGGCATGCGCTTCCAAAGCAGCTTTTTGTTCCTCGGCTGTAATGCCTAACTCTACTGCAACTCTCTCAAGCTCTTCCTTTGGCTCTGCCCAGTGTTCTTTGACTCTCTCAGCTGTTTTCCTGGCTATTTCTTCTGCCTGACTAATAACGGGTTTTGCTTCAATTGTTTTTTTCACTGCCCAGACAGGGGCTTTTGCTTTAAGGAGTATATCATTTATTTCTTCATCGCTCAAGCCAATATCTGTTAAAGTAGCTTTAATGGTTTCCTCGTCAATGCCTGTCGCAAGCATTTTTTTTACAGTGTCTAGAATGATTTCTTTTTCCAATTAAAACACACCTATTAATTGAATGAAAACCTATTAAAATAAGGTTATCTTTTATATAATCATTGCTTTTTTGAAAGATTGAACGGGATTTGCTGCGTGAGGGAATAAAACTGCGAAGCAGTCTTTTGGTTAAGCTTTTCTTATAGAAAAGGTTAAGGCGGTTGAATGCTTGAAAGAATGAAGTTAGAAAAAGGGCCTTGGAAACCGTTGTTTCAAGGAGTGTTTCAAGGCTATGAATCTGAAATGCTTTCAAACGAGGATAAGTGGCTGTTGGCAGGGATTTTTGAAGAGACTGACGCAGGAAAAGGGCTGTTGCTTCAATTGTACGCTCCATTGACTGTCCACGGTTCTTTAGAAGGCTTTATTCCTTATTTTGAGAAAGAAGCTGTAATGTTTTCAATTTTTTCAAGGGCTGGAAAACACGAGTTTTTCTTGCTGAAGTCGCATCCAGTTTACCTGAATGAATTTGATGAAGTGAAAGTGAATGAAGAACTTAAAGACCTTGTAAAAAAGCTTAGTGCATTGTCTTTAACGATTAAAAGCATTGCAAAGCCTTATAACATTGAATTAATTGACTTGAATGAAAGCTCAAGCGATGAGATTGATGCGTTTTTCACAGAGCCGATGGCGATTCCGGCAGTGCTTGCAAGGACAAAAAGAGAATTAAAAGTGCCTGCTGCAGTGCCTTTAATATCTAAACTGATTAACCTGGGCTTGACTAGGAAAAAAGAGCCTATAGAGGAATCAATTGAAAGCCTTGGAAAGACTTTGGTGGTGCAGGGAAATGATTTTGAGAGAAAGCATGCGATTCACTTGATTATTGAAGGATTCTTGTTGAACCATTATCCGGTGATTGTTTTTGATTCAATGGATTCATTCAAAGGGCTTGGCGAGCCATCAAAGGAATTAAGCAGGCTAAGCGAATTCAGGGTTGGCTTTGAGCCGATTGGCTTTCCAATCAAGTCATTTGAAGCAATAAGGGACTTAAAAGCTGATTTAAGCTTGTTGAACGGCGAAGCATTAACCCAGTTATACGGTTTCAGCTATAATGAGGCATCAGCAAAGATAACTAAAATAATTAATGAAAACAAGCTTGGCTCGCTGGATGAATTAATCAAAGCGATTGAAAGAGAGCAAATTGACGCTGAGTTCAATGAATTCAATAAAAAACAGGCAGTCAGGGAAATAAAACTAGTGCAGGAAATGAATCCCGGCTTGTTTAATGCAAAGAACGACTTGGGTGAATTGTTTAAAACATCTGAAACCATCGGTCGGCTTGCAGTCATTAACCTTCATGGCTTGAATGAAACAGAAAAAACACTAATAGTGCATTCAATAATCAAGGGATTGAATGAGTTAAAGGAAGGAAAGGCATTGATTGTATTGCTTGAATCAAAAAACTTCAGCCCGGCAATTCCGGCAAATGTATTACAGCTTGAAATCATTGAAGCATTGAAAAGCATTTCAAAAAAAGGCATTAGTTATGTTGTTGAAACAGAGCACAGGATTGACTTAAATCCGGAAATCCTTAATGACATTGAAGCAGAAATAACCATAATAAAAGAAAACGATGCAGGATTAGAGTTAAAGCACCGCAGGCCCTACAGGCTGTTTTTAAGGCCTGGGCTAAGCATTTGCGAAGGGCATTCACTTGAAGAAAAACCAATGACGCCATTACGGGCTTTTACAGGAAAAGAAAAAATAGAACAAACATTCGCTTGAAATAAGTAAAGGGGGTTTTAGTAATGTTTGGTTTTGGAAAAGGAAGCATTGACATTTTACCGGAAAAATTCAATTATGCTCCAGGAGACACAATCAAAGGAAAAGTAATCTTGAAACTAAAGCAGGCAGCCGAGGCAAGAGAGCTAAGGATTGTATTGAAAGGCGAGCGGACAAGCACTTCATTCAGTGGCGGCAAGACACGCAGGCAAACAATAACAATCCATGAATTCAAGCTGCCTTTAGATGGGCAGAAAACATATCCTGCCGGAGAAAAAGAATATTCTTTTGAGATAAAAGCACCTCAAATCAGTGGAATGCCAAAAACAGAAGGCGCTTTAGGAGCGGTTTTAGGCGCGGCAATGTTTTTGTCAGGCGCTCAAATCAGATGGTTTTTGGATGCGTCACTGGACATGCCTGGCTTTGATGTCTCAAAAAGAGTTAATATTAGCATTCAATGAAAACAGACTTCTACATAACTTCTTCGGGTTGCGGGTTTTTACTTTCCGAGTTTTTCTTTTAGTTTTTTTTCAATGATTTCATCGATTTGCCTGAATGTAATGAACTCTAAAGGGTTTATCGTGTCAATAATGTACTTTAATTCCTTGATTTCTTCTGTTTTAGGCACTTGAGCCCTGGTTTTTTCTATTAGTTCGCCGAGTTCCTGGATTGCTTCAGAGTTTTTGTCTGACTGTGCTTTCAATGCAATAACGCTTGCCTGAATTTCTTTTGCCTGTTCTGAAGGCATTCCTGGACCTGTTTCAATCCTTGCACCTGCCTGGTCTTGCATGTCTTTTATTTTCTTGTTTAATACAAGCAAATTCCTGCCTAAAATTTTCTCGTTCTGGACTAATGCCTTCATTTTCTGGCTTATAATCAGTATCGTCGCGTTTAATGCTTTAATGTCTTTATTAACGTCTTCCATGAATGCTTCAACGCTTATTGCCATTGAATCACTTGCCTTATTGGTTTTACTTACTTTAGTTGTTCAAGCTTTTAAATATACTTTTTTGCTTTTTTAAACCCTTTCCATGCAAAGGCAATTAATGTTTTTGCATTAAAGAGTCTTTAAGTGACTTAAATGCTTGAAGAAAAAGGAATACTGTTAGACATTGATTATGAAATGCAAGCCAATGCCAGTGTCATCAGGCTTTTCTTGAAGACAAAGAAAGGCATTCAAGCTTTCCACGACCTTGCTTTCAAGCCGTATTTTTTTGTTGTTCCAGCAAGCGATGAAAAACCAGATAGCCTGGCAAAAGAATTATTGAAAGCAGTGTTTAATGGCTCTAAAGCCTCTGAAGCCGAAGTTGTTGAAAAAAATGGCTTGGGAAAGGTAATTAGGCTTGAGTTTAATTCAACCCTTGACTTGGTTAATGCCAGGACAGAGGTTAGGTTCGTTAAAGGAGTTAAAGAAATTAGAGAGAATGACATTCCATTCCATAAGCGTTACTTGATTGACAGGAACTTAAAGCCAATGGCTTTAACAAAAGTTTTTTTCGAGGAATCACTTGAAAAAAAAGCCATTAAAAGGATTGAGGCAGTGGATGAAATAATTTCATTGGATGATTTAAGCATTTATGCTTTGGATATCGAGACTTTGAATAATTTTTTTGAAGGCATTGACCATGGCTTTGCAGAGCCTAAAAAGAATCCGGTGACAATGATTTCGCTGGTAAATAAAGAAAAACTGGTTTTGACTTATAATGAAAGGCTTAAAGGCATTGATTGGATTAAAATCTTGCCTGATGAATGGAATTTATTGAATGCATTGAATGAATTCATTGCAGGCAAGCAGCCTGACTTATTACTGACTTATAATGGAGACGGCTTTGACTTGCCTTTCCTGAATGAACGGGCTGAATTGCTTGGCTTGAAATTAGGCTTTGGCTTTAATGGCCTGCAAACACAGTTTGAAAAACGCGGAATGACTTCAGAGGCAAGGATTCCCGGAAGACAGCATGTTGACGTGTATAAAATGATGGTTTTTCTTAACAGGGTTAATGCGGTTAACCTGCCGAAGCTTGACCTGGAAACAGCCTATGCCGGTATTTTCAAGGAAGAAAAGCTTGACTTCAAGCACGAGAGAATGAATGAGGTTTGGGAGAAAGGCTCTAAAAAAGAATTGCTTGAGTTAGCTGAATATAATAAACAGGATTCTATAGCGACAATGAAGCTTGGAATGGAATTCCTTGGATTGTTTATTGAAATCAGCAAGTTAGTCAAGCAGCCATTGAATGAAGCCATCAGGCAAAGCACTGGAATAATGGTTGAACAGCTTTTATTCATTAAAGCAAACCAGAGGAATGAATTAATCCCTAACAGGCCTGAAGAAGAGGTTGTTAAGGGCAGGCAGGAATTCATTTTCAAAGGAGCTTTCGTCAAGGAGCCTGTTACTGGCATTCACGAAAATCTTGCAGTGCTTGACTATAAGTCATTCCATCCGTCAATAATCATCAGCCATAACATTGGCTTGGATACCCTGGACTGTGATTGCTGCAAGAATGACGGCTTTAAGGCATTGAATGATGTTCATTACTGCAGGAAAAAAAAGTCTTTGGTTGCAGAAGTATGCGAGGAAGTATTGAATACCAGGCTGAAGGAAAAGCAAAAGCTGAAGGGCTTAAAGGAAGGCACTGTAGAGTATTCAAATGCTTTTGCCAAACAATATGCCTTGAAGATTTTACTAAATAGCATTTATGGTTATCTGGGGTACGCGAGGAGCAGGTGGTATTCCAAAAAGGTAATGGAAAGCATTTACGGTTTTGTCAGAAAATACATTCTAGACACTATTGAGTTTTTTGAGAAAAACGGTTTTCCAGTTATTTATGGCGACACTGACTCGGCCACCATTAAAATTCCTGAAAGCAAGTCAAGGAAAGACTTGGAAGAACTTATAAAACAGGTTAATGCTGGTTTGCCTAAGCCGATGGAGTTAGAGTTAGACAAGTATTACAAGAGAGGCATTTTCGTCACTAAAAAACTTGAAAAAGAAGAGGCATCCGGCGCAAAGAAAAAGTATGCCTTGATTGACGAGAAAGGCTTGATGAAGATAGTCGGTTTTGAATACGTTAGAAGGGACTGGTGTGCCTTGGCAAGAGAAACCCAGAGGAATGTCTTGAAAACTGTTTTAGAAGAAGGAAAGAAAGAAAAAGCAATTGAGTTAGTCAAGAAAGTCATTGATGATTTAAAGCAGGGAACCATTAAAAAAAATGACTTGGTTATCTTGACTCAGATTCAAAAGCCATTAAGCAAATATGAAAATATTGGCCCTCACATTGCAGCTGCATTAAAAGCAGTGAAGAAAGGAAAGAGAATCAGCAAGGGCATGGTCATTGGATATATAATCACCAAGACAGGCAAGAGCATTTCAGACAAGGCTTTCCTGGAAGAATTCGTCAAGGAAGGAGACTATGATGCTGATTATTATATTAATAATCAAGTGCTTCCAGTAGTTGAGAGGATATTGCTTGAGTTAGGCTGTTCAAAAGAAGATTTAATGCATGGAGGCAAGCAAGCCAAACTCTTTTAGGCAAAATGTTTAAAGGATTTCGTAAAGTGAATTAGTATGGCTAGAGAAATTCCTTTGCTTTATGGCAGCCCAAAGGACAGAGCGTTGTTCGGTCCTGAAGACTTTCTTGGATGGTATTCAAAGAATGAAAAATCCAAAGCAAGAAAGCTGAAGACCCTGCTATTGTTTTTTGGGCATGGAACTTACTCTGCAGCAAGGAAGGCATTCAAGGCAAAAAAGACGACCACGCATGATATAAAGAGGCTGCATGCAAGCAAGGCAAAAATTAATGGAAAGGAAGTCGGCTTGATTTGCTTTCAAGGCATCGGGGCTTCAAACGTCGTGGCTTTCTGCGAGGAATTCATTGCCTTAGGCACAAAAAACATAATTCTTGCCGGAGCTGCCGGAGGCCTGCAGAAAAAAGATTATCCTGGCAAGTTTGTTTTGCCGATAAAAGCAATAAGGGATGAAGGCACAAGTTATCATTACTTGAAGCCAGGAAAATATGCCTTTCCTGACAGGCAATCGGCTGCCGCAATAGAAAAGGCATTAAAAAAGCATGGCTTGGATTATGCAAAAGGAAGCACTTGGACAACAGATGCGCCTTACCGTGAAACAATCAGGAAACTGCAAAAATACAGGAAAGAGGGCGTGCTGACTGTTGAAATGGAAGCCTCAGCAGTGTTTGCTTTGGCAAACTACAGGAAAATAAGAGCAGCAGGACTTTTTTATGTGTCAGACTTATTGACTGAAAAGAAATGGAAGCCTCATTTCGGCTCAAAGGAATTGAAAAAAGCAAAAGGCAGGCTTGCAAAAGTATTGCTTGAAACAGTCAAGGGTTTAAGGTGAAAAAATGGTTGAAGAAGAATTGCGTGAAGAAGATTTTAAGTTAAGCGAAGAAGAAATAAAGGATTATAGTAAAGCTGGAAAGATTCTGAAGCAATTAATGGATTCCTGGAAGCCGAAAATCAAGCCAGGGATGAAATTGCTTGAGATTGCCGAGGGGATGGAGAAAGAAATAATTGATTTGGGAGGAAAGCCTGCTTTTCCTGTTAACTTAAGCAGGAATAATTTTGCAGCCCATTACACGCCGAAAATTGATGATGAAACTGTTGTCGAGGAAAAGGACGTTTTGAAGGTTGATGCAGGGGTTCATGTGAATGGAAGGATTGCTGATTCTGCTTTCACTCTTGATTTTTCCGGAGAACAAGGAAAATTGCTTGAAGCAAGCCAAGAAGCATTGAATAATGCTTTAAGCGTCTTGAAGCCTGGCTTGATGTTAAGAGAAATTGGCTTAGAAATCCAGAAAACCATTGAAGGAAAAGGGTTTAAGCCAGTGAAGAATTTAAGCGGGCATTTTCTTGGGGATTATTTGGTTCATACTGGCTTGAGCATTCCGAATTATGACAATAAAGATGAAATGGTTTTAGAGGATGGGATGGTTTTTGCAATAGAGCCATTCGCTTCAAATGGAGATGGCATGGTAAGAAACGGCAACATTATTGAGATTTATCAATTGATTCAGGCAAGAAATTGCAGGAATCAAGATGCTAAAAAAATAATTGAAAGAGTCGCCGAAGAATTCATGACCTTGCCTTTTGCAGAGCGCTGGGTTGCAAAAGAACTAAGCTTAGTAAGGAGAAGGCTTGCCTTCAAGGAATTATTAGAGAGAGAAATTTTAAGGACGCATCCAGTGCTGAAGGACAAGGAAGGCAGCATTGTTTCACAGGCAGAGACAAGCGTAATGATTGTTGATGAAGAAGTAATTGTCTTGGTGTGATTTCATGGCATTAAAGAAAAGGGTTTTCCTTGACTTGGGCTCTGGCAGGCATCAAATGTTTGTTGTAAAGCCAAGGCTAATGCAGATGGCTGAAAGAGAGAAAGCCAAGAAGGAAAGCAGGTGGCGCTTGGTTGGGGTTGATAAGTTTGCTGAACCTGTAAGGGGTAAAAGCTTTGCAATCCTGAAAAGTGATGCATTGAATTATTTGAAGAAGAAAAAGGATGCTTCAATTGATGTCATTAATTCTGATTTGTTTGTTGGCAGCATTCATTTCGAGAAAAGTGAGGGAAAGGAATTCAAGAATGCTGATGAGTTTTTGAAGGCAGCTGCAAAGCAAAAAAAGGCATATGAGTACATTAAATCAAAGAAAGGGGATACAAAGGCGCTTGAATGGCTTGCAAAGCAGCAAAAACAGGTTGTCTGGAAGAAAAAAGAGGAAAATCTAAACGATTACTTGAAGGAAATAAAGAGGGTATTAAAGCCGAATGGCAGGCTTTACCTGACTGTTGAGTTGAGGTTTATCCCTAGTCTCAGGCAAGCGCTTGCGGAAGAAGGCTTCAAAGTTACCGGGGCTGAAGAAGTCTCAATTCCTTTTGGGAAAAAACAGATTATCTCTCCTACAATATGGGATTTGCTTGAAAGCAGCAGGCGCGGCCAGGGTTCCCAAGTAAGCCCTATAAGGCTTGTTGCAGTCAAAAAAGGGATGAAATGAAAACTAATTCAGAACTTGTCCGTAAAGGATACACTAAAATTGCAGAAGCATATCATAAACAGAGAAATAGGTATGCGAGTAAAACTTTATTGAATAGATTCTCAAAATTCATTCCCAAAAAATCAAAAATTCTTGATGTTGGTTCTGGTGCAGGCGTGCCTGTTGCTAAATTTCTTTCTGAAAAAGGTTACAAAGTAACGGGCATAGATTTTGCTGAAGAAATGGTGAAACTTGCCAAAAAGAATGTTCTTGAAGCAGATTTTATCAAAATGGATATGACAAAAATGAAATTCAAACCAAATACTTTTGATGGCGCTGTTTCATTTTATGCTATTATTCATATTCCAAAAGAAAAGCATATTAAAGTTTATCAAGTACTTCATAAAATAATTAAACCAGAAGGGGTTATATTATTTAATACAGGTGGAACCGAAACAGAAGAGTATCAAGTAAGAAATTATTTAGGCGTTCCAATGTTTTGGGGATACTGGAACCCAAAGAAAACTCTTCAAATAATAAAGAGTGCGAGATTTGAGATAATCTGGAGCAAAGTGCTCAAAATAGGCGGAGAAACTTCTTTTTGGGTATTAGCAAGGAATAAAAAATAGAATAACGTTCAAAGCCCAGATACGCCCTGTGAGGGCATTCATTCAGTGATTGGTTTAAATTCTTTTAATTCCTTTAAATTATTTATGCCCCCATCGTCTAATGGACAGGACGTAAGCTTGCGGAGCTTGCAATCTGGGTTCGATTCCCAGTGGGGGCGTTTAAAAATTCATGCTTTCAGTTTTCTTGCTTTTCTTGCATAGTCTATGAGAATGCGTTTTACCATCGGGTCTTTTTCATTTTCTGCGAGCTTGAATAGGAAATCCCTGTCAAGCTTGTTTGCCCTATAGCCGTCCTCAAGAAACGTGGTAAGCTTTCCAATATTTTTTTTGGCAAGCGATTCCGAGATTGGCTTATTGAATGTAGTGGGTATTTTGGCAAATGATTTAGCCATTCTTTTTAACCGCATAAAAGATAAAAAAAGCAAAGGGTTTTTAAAGAAAAACAGGTATAAGTAGTATAGGTTTCAAATGAATAGAAGGAATTTACCCCACTAAGAGTTGCTCTGATTCTGTTTTAGTTAGCTATGAAACCATTAAAAACTTCAAATCACTTATTCTGTCAAATGGTTTGATGGAGGCATGGTCCGAGTAGTGTAGCCTGGATTGCATAAGGGGCTGTGGATCCCTTGGCCCGGGTTCAAATCCCGGCTCGGACCTTTATTAGCTTTTAAAAAAGGTGTTTAAAATGACTGAAAAAAAGTTTTCATTACAGCCGACCAAGGGAATGCGTGATTTCATTAGCCTGGAAGCCAGGAAAATGAACTTCATTAAAGACTTGATTGCAAAGGAAATGGAGTTGTTTGGCTTTGAGCCAATGCAAAACCCCGTAATCGAGGATTATGACTTGCTTGCAGCCAAAGGCGGCGAAGCCATTAAAGACGAGATTTATTATTTCAAGGACAAGAGCGACAGAGAGATTGGCTTAAGGTATGAATTTACTACCTCGCTTGCGAGGGTAATAGCAAGCAATCCATCGCTTAAAAAGCCTTTCAAAAGGTATGTTATTGGAACTGTCTATCGTTATGCCCAGCCTCAGAAAAATCGTTACCGTGAATTCATTCAAGCAGATGCAGACATTATTGGCTGTGCCTTGCCATTAGCTGATTTTGAGTTAATTCAATTAACTGTTAATGTGCTTGAAAAACTAGGCATTAAATTTATTATCAGGGTTAATTCAAGAAAATTGCTTGAAGCAATTGCTTTAAGCTTTGGAGTGAAGAAAGAAAAAATAAGTGATTGCTTCAGGGTATTGGACAAGCTTGGCAAGATTGGCTTGGATGAAGTGAAAAAAGAATTAAGCATGGAAAAAATTCCTTTAAGCATTCTTGATTTTGTCCTGGAAACGGATTTCAAGAAAATAGAAGCTTATGTTAAAGAAAAAAAGTTAATGGATTCAGGGATTGAGGAATTAAGGGAATTGTTTTCATTAGCCAAGGAAAATAGCTTGGATAAATTCATTAAGTTCGACTTGGGACTGGCTAGAGGACTGGCTTATTATACAGGCATTGTTTTTGAGGTGACATCAGGCTTGACTGCTTCAATCGCTGCAGGAGGCCGTTATGATGACTTAATAAGCAGTTTTGGAGGCGAGAAAACCCCTGCAACAGGCATCAGCTTTGGAGTTGACAGGATTTATGATTTATTGAATGAAGAAAATAAGTTCAAGTTAGGCGAAGAACGAAAAGTCTTGGTTGCAGTGATTGGCAAAAAAGCATTGATTGAAGGCATTAAAATAGCCGATGGACTTAGAAAGAATAATGTCAAGGCATTAATGGATTTAATGCAGAGAAGCCTTTCAAAACAATTAGAGTATGCGAATGCATTGAATGCGGGCAAGGCAATCATTCTGGGGGACAATGAATTAAAAGAAAAAAAAGCACTAGTGAAAGACCTTAAAACAGGCAAGCAGGAAAAAATTGCCTTAAAAGACATCATTAAATACTTTTCTTGAAAAATTCTTTTAACGCCTCCGTAGCTCAGTCTGGTGGAGCACATGCTTGGTAAGCATGAGGTCGTGGGTTCAAATCCCGCCGGAGGCTCTAACACTTTTTGAAAGCAAAGAAATAGTTTTATTGTTATTTAGTTGATCTTATAAGGCGAAGCATTTCCAGGAATCTTCTCACATTAAATCTTACTGGTTTTGCTACTGCTTGCTGAGAAGCTTGTTTGCCGACTGCAAAGCGTCCTTTCGACTCTAGCTTTTTCCCAAGGGGAACCTGTGTTATCACACCTGACGTTGGGCTTCTTTTAAACATTCTAATAAGTGGATGAACCATAATTAACTTGCGTTTATTCTATATTTAAATCATTCCATTCTTTTAAAGCGTTTTAAAGGCTGCAAAAGCTTTAAAGTGCGAAAGCACTTTAAAGGAATTAAAGCATATTATTGAATGCTTGAGTGATTTGAAATGCATGAGTTTAAGGTAGCTGAATTAGTTCATGAGTTTGTCAGGCATGGACAGACTATTGCTGTTGGTTCAAGCGGCATTGGCTTGACTTTCATTAAAAAACTAGTTCAAAAGATTCTTGAAGAAGAAATTCAGGTGAAAATGATTCCAACAAGCGTTAAGCAGGCAGAGTTATTGCATGAATTGGAAATGCCTTTGACTTCATTGAATGACGGCTTGCCTGAGATTGTTTTTGAGTTTGCTGACAGGGCTGACAGGCACTTGAATTTTGTTAAGACTGACACGACTTCATTGGTCAGGGATAAAATGCTTGCAAAAACAGCAAAACAATTAATTGTTTTATGCCATGCAGAAAACATTGTAAAGAGATTGAATGGCTGGATTCCATTCGAGGCAAGCGAGTTCGGCTTGAAATTGACTGAAGCAGAGTTAATGAATTTAGGCGAGCCAAGGATTAGAAAAAAGAATAATAAATTATTCAAGACTGAAACGAATAATTGCTTGATTGACGTTAACGTCAATGAAGCTTATAACCTGGCTGACATTAACTGGATTGCATTAAACATTCCTGGCATTATAGAGACTGGCTTGTTCTTGGACGAGGCAAATGAATTGATTTTTTTTGATGGTAAAGCGCCTGGAAAGATTGTCAGGTTGAAAGCGCTTTACTAAAGCTTTTGTTTTAAATGCGTTTTTGTTAACAATCTTTAATTAATGCCTCGGTAGCTCAGCCTGGTTAGAGCACTAGACTCATAATCTAGGGGTCGAGGGTCCAAATCCCTCCCGAGGCATGCAAGGCAAGCGAGGGAATAAATGATTTATAGACTTGAAGAAAAACAATTAAGCAAGCTATTTGATTTGCTGAAAAAAAGCAAGAGCAGGCCGGAAGGATTAAATAAGTCTTACATGCTTGAAGCAACTAACATAAGTATGCTTAGAATTTATTATTCACCTGCGTTTGAAAGCGTGTTTTATGGTTTTGCATTAAAGACCGGGTGGTGTTTTGAAACCTGGAAAGAGGGCAAAGACCTGATAAATACAGCAAAAACGCTTGCTAAAAAGTTTAAAGGAGAAATAATTATCGGCTTCGACAGCCAAAAAACAGGAAAAAAAATTGGGTGGCAAGAACTTAAAGGAAAGGCACTTGAAATGAAGTTACCGGCTAAACAGTTTGCTGACGCCGAAATTGACTTCACTCCAAAAATGAAAGAAAAAGCAATTAAGCTGCTTTCACAGGAATGGTGGACTGAAAAACAGGCAAGTGGCTTTATTGATGCTTGCTTGCAAAACAAACAAGCATTCAGCAAAATGAGTTTTAAGGGAAATAAAGCAATTGCGTTTGGGCATGCAGCATTTGATGGCAAAAAAGCATGGATTAATGCAATTTACGTTGATAAAGAAAGCAGGGGAAAAGGACTCGGTGAAAGGATGAACAAATCACTTATTGGAAAACTCTATTCGCTTGGGGTAAAGCAAGTGTTTTTAGGCGTTGATGAAGGAAACAATGCAGCAATAACACTCTACAAAAAACTTGGATTTAAATTCACTCGATTCAAAAAACACCAATTCATGGTGGCTGCCTGACTTTAGGCTGAGTTTAAATCAATTCAATGAATTCGCCTTTTTTTAACTCGTCGATAAATTCATTTGAAAGCATTAGCATGCCTTTTTCTGGAATTACTGGCCAGATGCCTTGAAAGCCTTTTTCCTTGACTTCATCCAAGTGGTTTCTGACTTTCTCGTAATGCCCTAAAACTTCTTTCTTGTTTACCTTGAATTCCTTTCCAGGTAATAATCCCTTGCAAAAAGGATAATGTTCTTTGCTTGTCTTGGTTCTTTGAATTGAAATCAAGGGAAATAAAGCGCATTGCTTCGGTCTTTCCTCATAAACAAGGCAGTTAACGCCTTTCAATAAAATGCATTTACCCTCTGTTTTGTCTAAAGCAATTAATGGCAAGACCATAAAATGACTTGCCTTGGATTTCTTTTTTAGAATTCCTTGAATTCTTGAAGGGAATTTGTCAAGGGAATGAACAAATGATTGCTTGCTTTTACTGAATGGATAAGCCTGCAGTAAAACAACACAGTTTTTTTCAATGAATTCTTTAAGGCTTAACTTAAGTTTTCTGGCTATTTTTTCAGCTTCTTCAGGCAATAAAGAAATCCAATACTGTCGACAGCACTCCAAACAACGCATGCATTTAAACTGCATTCAAATCAGCTCTTGAACCAGCTTGAGTCTTTTTCAGTGGTTTTCTGGAATGATAACAGGATTAAGGCAGTTACTGACATCAGTAAAGCGTAAACGAATGCTGATTCTGGGGTGAAGAACTCAAATAAAAATCCTGCAATCAGTGAAGCAGGCAATGCAGCCAAGCCGGTTATTGTATGATAAGTGCCTAAAGCGGTGCCGCGGATTCTTGACGGGCTTAAGTCAGAAACAAAAGCTCTTTGAGTGCCGACAGCGAATGCGTTGGATAAGCCGTATAAAGCGAATAGAATGACTAGCATGAAGAAACTGGTAGCGTAAATGAAGCCGAAAGCGCTTAAAGCAAACAATAAATAACCTGTAAAAATTATTTTTTTCTTGCCGATTTTGTCGGCTAAAGCGCCGGAAGGAATTGAAAAAACAGAGTAAATAACGTTATAGAAAACGTATAAGAGCAAAGGCAGTACAATCATTGATTCTTTTGGGAATGCAAGCTGTGCTTTCAGGATGTAAAACATGTAGCTGAAATCAGCTAAAGCAAAAACGAATGCAACCATTAGGAAATACTTTAGCCTTGGAGGCAGTTTCGTTAAACTGATTGAAAGCTTTGCCTTTAATGGTTTTTTCTTAACGTCTTTAACGAATAATAATGGAGCTAATGCAATGAAAGCGAAAACTGCCGCAATTAAGAAAATAGTCCTGAAATCAAAGCCTAAAAACCAAAAAAAGACTAGTGCAAGGATTGAGCCTAACACAGCGCCAGTTGAATCCATTGCCCTATGCACTCCGAACCAATAACCTCTTTTCTTTTTTTCAACTGATTCACTGATTAAAGCGTCTCTTGGAGCATCCCTGATTCCTTTTCCTACTCTCTCTAAAGGCCTTAAAACCAGAACATGCTCCCAGACAGTGGATAATGGCAGTAAGAGTTTTGCAACTGCTGAAGCGCCATAACCTGAAAAAATCAATGCTTTTCTCCTGCCAAGCCTGTCAGAAAAATATCCTGAAAAGACTTTAAGCAAGGAAGCGACTGCATCGCTTAAGCCTCCAATCAAGCCGATTGCAATGCCAGCGCCGCCTAAAGACGCGATGAAAAATGGAAGAATTGGGTAAATGATTTCACTGCTTAAGTCAGTCAATAAGCTTGCAAGGCCAAGCAATAACACATTCAATTTATTCGATGAATTCATTGTAGTCACTCTTGGAGTTTTTTAATTAATTTTTCTGCCCTTTTCAGCATTTCTTTTTTCAAGCCAATGAAAAAACCGCCTTCTTTTCCTGCAGCATAGGTTGCTTCTTTCGGCTTAATAATTTCATTCAATAATTCATGCTCTACATCCAAATGAGTTATTCTTGCTCTTGCTTTGCCTTTAACATGCAAGTAAACCCGAGCGTTTTTTAACTCTATTTTTCCTTCAGCAGGGCCTGACATAAAGCACCGAGTGCCCCGAACGGGATTCGAACCCGTGCCAATGGCTTGAGAGGCCATTATCATTGACCAGCTAGACTATCGGGGCATGAAATAATTTTGATGAGAAAGCTTTTTTATTTAGTCGGGTTTAACTGAATTATATGCTAGATAAACTTAAAGGGGTCAAGGCAATCATTTTTGATGCTGACGGCGTGCTTATCAGGACTAATTATTACCATTTATTGTCTTTAGAGCATGTCTTCAGGCAACAGGGCGTTAAGGTTCCCAGAAAGGAGATAGAGCACTTGTTTGGGGAACCTGCAAGGGAAATAATCAGGGAGCTGCTGCTCAAGAAGCATATAAGCGATTTTGACTTGAGGGAGATGATAAGGGAAAAGACCAGGTTTTTCAGGAAAGAGGTTAAGGGAAAGAATTTATTGTTCAGGGCAACGCCGTTCGTTTTAAGCGAGTTAAGAAAAAAATTCAAATTAGCTTTGGTTACCGGAGCCGGAAGGAATGTATTGAATTTGACTTTTCCAAAGAAAGAACAGAAAAAGTTCCAAGTTGTTTTGACTGCAACCGATTATAAGAAGGGAAAGCCGAATCCAGAGCCTTTATTGCTTGCTGCAAAAATGCTTGGGGTAAAGCCAAGGGATTGTGTTTATGTTGGAGACAGCGTTATTGACATTGTTGCTGCAAAGAATGCCAGAATGCGGGTTATTGCAGTGCCTTCAGGCATTTATTCAGAGAAAGAATTACTAAAGGCAAGGCCAACGAAACTAATTAAAAACCTTAGAAGCATTCTAAAGTTATTGAATTGATTTTTTTCTTTCTGTGAAGAACAGGCTGAGGGTGACCCTGGAAAAAAGCCAATGGGATGAACGAGATTATGAGTTCTGAGAAAGAAAAAGTTTCAAAAAAAGAATATTAAGAGTGGGAGAGTCATTTAAAGATCTTGCGAACTACTCACCCGAAGGTAAGCTAACCCTCCCGAATAGTTTTTGGTTAATTAACTTATTAATGATTAGCTTTTTGAAAAGTTAACCAAAGCTTTAAATCGGCTCTGGCTGTTTTTAAACGCCTTTAAATCAATTGTTTTTAAAGGGTTTAGAACCTTAACTATTTCAGGTGTTTTGGTTTGTCTGAAGAAAGCAGGACTAAAGCAACTATTGGCTCAAGGATTAAAGGACTTGCCGGAAAATTAATTGAGACTGGAACGCGTTTGAATGCGGTTGGCTTGGCCAGAAGGATTTCTGACGAATTGGGCTTGAGCGAGAAATGGTTTAATTACACTCACATAGAATTAAGGAATAAGTTGAATGAAGAAGCTGTAAAGCAAGTGCCTTTTACTGAAAGGGTTTTGTTCCTGCCTCACTGCCTGAAAAAGCCCTTAGGATGCAAGACTGCAGCAAGCGATGAAGGAGTACAGTGTTTTTACCAGAAAGGCGTTTGTGATGATTGCCTGGTTCAAAAGCTTAGAATGCATGCGCTTGGATTAGGCTATACCAAGACATTCATTGCTCCGGGGGGCAGCATGGTTCACAAGCTTATAGCGCAGTACAAGCCAAAGGCAGTTATTGGCATTGCCTGTTATAATGAATTGACTATGGCGATGGATGCCTGCATGAAGATTGGCTTGCCTTGCCAGGGAGTACTGTTGTTGAAAGCAGGGTGCAATAATACCGAGGCAAGTCCTGAAGAGGCATTGGAAAAAATTGATTTAATCAAAGAAGAATTAAGGCAAAAAGCAGTTAATGAAAGCATTACTGAAAAACAGGACACGGAATTAATTGAAAGGCTAAAATAACTATTATTAAACATTTCCGACTATTTTTTGTTTAATGCCTCTATAGCTCAGCCTGGTTTTAGAGCAGCTGACTTGTAATCAGCAGGTCGGGGGTTCAAATCCCCCTAGAGGCTTTGACTTTGAATATGAGGTAATTAGATGAAGAAAATCTTGATGATTGTTGCACCGACTGGTTTCAGGGACGAAGAATTATTGGAGCCAAAGGCATTATTTGAGGAAAAAGGATTTCAGGTAATGATTGCTTCAAAAGACGTGAAAGAGGCTAAAGGCATGCTTGGCGCTAGAGTGAGAATTGACTTGGATGTTTCTAAAGCAAATGCAGCTGACTTTGATGCAGTTGTTTTTGTCGGAGGCCAGGGAAGCCCAGTGTATTATGATAATGCAAAGGCTCATGAAATTGCAAGAAAGGCTTTTGAGAATGGAAAAATTCTTGCAAGCATTTGCCTGGCTACAGGGATTCTGGCGAAAGCCGGCTTGGTTTCAGGAAAAAAAGTGACTGGCTGGCCTGATGTCAAAGGATTGGTTGAAGCAGCTAATGGAAAGTATACCGGAAAAGACGTTGAAGTTGATGGAAGGATGATTACCGGAAAAGGACCGCAGGCTGCAAGGGCTTTTGGCATGAAAATAGTTGAATTATTAAAATAATTGTTTTAAGGTTGTTTTAGAGGAGGTAATCAAATGGAAGAAAGCTATATTCAATTCATTGCAAACTATGCGGGATGGAAAGCAATCAGGAAAATAAAGGTTGATGAAAAAACTAAAGACACTGACGTTGTTTATTTCTTAATGAGTTTAAGCCAGAGTTTTGACAACAAGATTGAAATAAGCTTGAGAAAAGCAGTTGCATTGGAAAAACTTGATGCAGTGATTAAAGAAGCTGGCTCTGTAAAGAAAGCAGGCTCTGCTGAGATAGCTTCTGTTTTGGAATTCGCTAACAGCAGGAAAGTAAATCAGGCAATCAATGAAATCAGCGAGAAAGAAGGGTTAAGCAAGGATGAAAAAGAAGCCTTGAAAGCCGCTTGCAAGGTTTATGCCTTGAAAAAAATCCTGACAAACAATGGCTTGCTGGTTGATTATAGCCAGGTAAAGATTCCTGGAACTAGAAAGCCTAAGGGAGCTAAAGGAGCTGCTGAAGAATAATTTATTTTGGCTGAAATTATGGGGCTGTAGTGTAGCTTTTTTGCTTACACAAAAAACCTAGGAAAAAAGTGGAGAATGAAAAAGTATTGGGGCTGTAGTGTAGCCTGGTCTAGCATCTAAGCTTTGGGAGCTTATGACCTCGGTTCAAATCCGGGCAGCCCCACTTTGTCCTTTTTGGGCTTTAAGCAAATAAATAAAAACGAGTTCTGACTTTAGTTTAAGTGTGATTTGAATGGTTTACGTGCCTCAATTGGATTCATCAATGATTTATTTCCTGCAGTCATTATCGAGTCCGGCATTGGATGCGGTAATGCAATTATTCTCATTACTTGGCTCGCCTGTATTCTGGATTTTAATCGCTGCTTTTATTTACTGGCAGGGCAGAAAAAATGAGTCTTTTTATTTAATGAACTTGATTTTAGTCAACTTGATTGTCGTGGGTTTTTTGAAGGAATTGGTTGCCAGGCCGAGGCCTGCAAATGATTTGGCTGGAGTTAAGGTGATTGAAGCAGATTATGGTTATGGGACTGAATACAGTTTTCCTTCAGGGCATTCTGCGTTGGTTGCAAGCGTTTTCGGTTTTTATTTGGGAATTAAAAAGAATTGGGTTAACCTGCTTGCAGCGTTAATGATTCTGGTAATGATTTCAAGGGTTTACTTGGGCGTGCATTATTTAAGCGATGTTCTTGCAGGGGCTTTATTAGGCATTTTCATTGGCTTTGTTTCATTCAAGGTTTTCGAGAAAAAGCCAGTTGTTAAAACCAGAAAGAAAACCAGTTTCATTGAATTAGTTCTTGTGACATTGTTTGTTTTAATGGCTTTATTCACTGTACAGCCGGTTTATGTTACAGGCGTTTTCATTGGGTTTTTCGCAGGGTTTTTCTTGAGCGTTGAAAAAAAGCTTGAGTTAAAGAAATTGAGTTCAGGCAAGTTATTGAAAAGGTATTCAAAAGCATTGGTTGGCTTATTGGTTTTTTTGACTCCATTGATTTACCTGCCAAACTTGAATGTAATAATTCAATTTGCATTAATGTTCCTGGCTGGATTTTGGATTAGTTACTTGTTTCCATTGATTGAAGCGAAAGGGAAATTGTTTTAAAAGCATTCAATCCTTTAATTTAAGTAGGTTTTGAAGGTGTTTAAACCCGCCTTAGCACAGTAGCCAATGCGTCCGGCTGTAGACGTTATGATACAACTTTAATGGTTGTGATGGAAACCGGAAGATCCCCGGTGCAACTCCGGGAGGCGGGACTCTTTTTCTTTTAAGGGGTTTAAGTCAAGCGATTTCATTTTAAATTCTTTCTTCTTTTTACTTGGTATGAAATCAACAGCTGGCATTGCAGAGCTTAAAACAATGCCTGAAACGGCATCGGTTCTAGTCATGGCAAATCCCGCTTCATTTGAAAAAACTAGTCTTGCAATGGTCAAGGAATTTTCGCGCGAGCCAGGCATATATATTACTTTTAATTGGACTCATGAGGCATTGGTTGAATTGTTTAAAGCCCAAAAGATTCCCAGCGAAAAATTGTTTTTCATTGACATGATATCCAAGACAGGGCAGCCAGAGGGTCTTGTGAAGGGAAATCATTTGCATTTGGGTTCGCCGAAAAACCTCACTGAGCTAAGCATTGCTTTGGATGAAATTCTAGCGCGTTATCCCGAAAAAAAATTCTTGTACTTGGACTCGCTTTCCACCATGGCAGTGTACAACGACCCTAATGCAGTCATTCAATTCCTGCATTATTTCACGAACAAATCAAGGGAAAAACACATTCAAAGCATTATCTTAGCGCTTAATGACGAGGGCTCTTCAAAGCTGTTGAGTGTAATAAGCCAATTTGTTAATAAAGTAATTAGGAAGTGATATAAGTATGACACACTTTGGTTTTGATTTGGTTCAAGGCATATATATTTTGACTTTGCTGATGGGCTTGGCATTAATGGTTTGGGGTTTTCAGCGCTTCAATGCGGGTCCGTTTAAAAACATTATTTACTGGATTGTAGCAAGCCTTGCTTTAATGACGTTTCATCATTTAGTGTTTTTTGTTGCGCCGTTTTATCCAGGCATGCTGGAATCTTATTATTCGGAGTTGGCTGACCAAATAATAGTGATTTTCAGCGGGATTTGCAATACGTATGCAGGCTATTTGCTAATTAAGTTCTCTAGAGTCCATGGCTTTGCTAGAAGATGATTACACAATAGTTAATGCGTCCGGCTGTAGACGTTATGATGCAACCTTTTCCAAAAAGGTTGTGATGGAAACCGGAAGATCCCCGGTGCAACTCCGGGAGGCGGGATTACCAATCATTAAACCAATGAAAGCAGTTGCCCAATGGCGTCTTTCAATTCTCCGTGGCAATCCTTAAGGCCTTCGATTAGAGAAGAAGTCCATTGGCCATTGAATTTGCCTAAAGGAAATGTGCATTCCATTTTCTTTTTTTCAAGTATTTTTTTCAAGACAGGGTCTTCATTTGGGCTTAATTCAGTTATTTCTTTTGTCAGAGAACAAATATTTTTATCAGCAGTTGGATTAACTGAATAACTGATTTTTCCCAACTCGCTTGTTTCTTTATATACTGTTTGTCTGCATTGATTGGCATTTATGATAAAGCAGTTTATGTCAGCGCAATGAAACGCAAAACCTCCGCTAAGATATGTGAATATCAGCAACAATGTGCCCAAAACCAAAAAAGGGATTGCAATCAAGAATACCAGTTTAAGGTTTCTTTTTTTCTTTTCAGGCGTTTTAGGCACTGAGAATAACTGTTTGATTATTTTATTCATTTTTCCCACGCCTTCCAATCCCAGACAAAATTCCAAAACTCGTCATTTGCGGCATTCATTTCCTCATTGGCATAAGAATAGGCATCAGACATGGAAAAAGACCTGGACATTTGTTCCATGTCTGAAGCCAAAGACATTAATTTTTCATCCACTGGCTTGACCAGGGTATTAAGGTTGCCTTTCAAGCCTTTCAAAAACGGCGAAGTATCGATAGTCGGAATGCTTGAAATTTTTTCATCAGGTGCAAGGCCTTGCAATAGATTTTCCTTGACTTTAGAATCTTCAAATGAATCAATCAATCTTTGGTATTGAAAAACATTCTGGTGCTGCATTTGCTTTAACGCGTCACGATAATACAAGTAGGATTGCCAGTCATTTCCTTCCCATTTAGACAAGGTGCCCAGCTGCCACAAAGCTTCAAAGTTGGTTCCATCCATACTTAAAACATTATTCTTCAAGGCATCTTTCAATTGCTGAAGTTTCTGGTCGTATCGGTCCTTAAGGGCCGCCAATTCTTCCCGCGAGGCCCCTTTCCGGAAGGCTTCTTCATAATCCCCTTTAGCGCTAACTACTTGCGAACCCAAGGGTCGGGTGTCATCAAATTTCTTTTTTGCGTCTTCTTGCTTTTTTAAGTCATCTTCAGTCGGCACAACCTTTCCAGAAGCAGTGTCTGGCCATGAATAATAAGTCTCGATTGATATAAGTTCATCTTCATGTGCTTGCGCAGCAGCAATAATATTCATTAAAGTGTCTGAAACGCTTTCACCAGAACTTTCTGCTGGAGTTTGCGATAAATTTGGAGATGGCGGTTCATTTCTTCCTGCTCGGTCTTTGATGGCATTAATTGCAGCGATTGCTTTTTGCGCACGCGCTTTCTGGCGTTCTTTCAATTCAGTGAAAAGTTTGTCTGTTCTTGCCTTTTCATTAGCGAAACATATTTTGTCTTTACAGTCTCTGACTGCATAGAAATTCTGGTAGAAAGTGTCAGGATCAACATTAGTTGTAGGAAATTTTGCCGCACAGTCATCAAGGCATTTATTTAATTCTGTTTGATCAAAGCTTGCGTTAAAATTGTCAGCCCAATCCTTATCATCTTCTTTTTTGTAATTAATGTAAATGGCGTATGCTTCATCAAACTGGCTTGAAGGCGAAGGAATAGAATACAGTGCTGCGTTAACTAAATCAAACCAGTTAGCGGTTTCGGTTGGCACGGCAGCGCCAGTAGTAGAAGGGGTTGAAATTTGTTCGGGAGTTTCGCTTGCGATGACAGGTGTTTCGGCTGTTGATGCAGAAGTTACTGCGGTCTCAGTAATAGGAGTTGGATAAATGGGTGTTGGATTAACGGGAGTTGCCTCAGAAGTAGTTGTATTTTCAGTACCTGGACAAAATCCCATTGCGCGCAATTGAGAATCAGTCTGCCCTTTTAATGCTGGGTTTTGTCTTGCTTCTTGATATGTAACGCATTGTCCTTCGACTGCAAAAGCAAATGCAGCCAAAAATAGGAAAAAGATTGCGATCGATCCAAAAACCCAAAAGACTTTTTTCATGATAGAGTAAAGATTTTCAAGTATATATGTTTTTTGTTGCCAACGCTAGTACAGCAATAAAAAATACCTTTAAATTATCAATTGATTTTATTTGGTTAAATGAATTATAAAAAAATTTTGATTTGCCTGGTTGTCTTGGCTGTTTTATTTTGCGGGTGCACGCAGGCAAAAACAACTGAAAAAACAATTGATACAAACAAGGCTGCAGAAGCTGCCAAAACAACACAAGTTGCAACAGAGAAAGGATATGAATTGCTGATTGATGGCAAGAGCGTGCGAAAGGAAACAGACTGGAATGCAAGCAATGCATTAATTGACTTGGTTGCAAATGTGAAATCAAATCCAGGCAAGAAAGTTGAAGGAAAATTCAATGGAAAAATAATTGACTTCATTGGAAAAGGCTATGAATTGTATTCTAATGGTGCGAAAATAAAATACGGTTCGCTAGAACACTGGCTGGAATGGAATGCAGTCGAGGATTATCGCGAGATGATTGAAAAAGGGGAGAATGAAAATCTGTTGGCTTTTTTCAATGGCGAGCCGCTTGTCTATCTGGAAAAAGTGACAGTGCTGCCTGTCTTTTTTGTGCCGAGTGATGCAACAGAACCGACTGAAGCCGAAAAACAAATGATCAACCGTCATCTTATTTTGGCCCAGGAATGGTATACAAAAAACCTGAAAGGCCGCGATACCTTCGCGCTAGAAAAAGAGCCTCTTATCTATAAGTCACCGCATGACCTTAAATATTTGGCTGACTCAACTGACTTGGGCGCTGCCAAAATCCTTACTGAATTAATGGAAAAACTGAAAGTAAATCGCTATAGCCTGCCATATGTCTTGATGATTATTGTCATGAATCCAAATGCCAATTTTCCTGCAGGCGGCGGCAGGCCAATCAATGGCTATGTGAATGCAGGCGGCGGCATTGTCATCGCATCCAGCTATCCATTCAAGGATCCAAGCAATCTATTCCAAAGCACGCTCGAGCATGAATTAGGGCATGCCTTTGGATTAATGCATATAGATGTCTATGGCTATGACCAAACTACAAGTAAATCAATCATGTCATATAATGAAAACTGCCAATGGAGAGGCTTTGACGCTCCCTTTGATCAATGCATTTTGATTCCTGAAGATTTGCAGGCATTGGCCAGAAACAAGCTTGTGTTCCCAAAATTCTATTTTGATAAAGAAAAAGACTTGCCAGCAGGCTATGCCCTCAAGCCATTTAATTTCATGCCACCCATGGACACAAATACTGACAGGATTGGCTATCAATTGTTTTTTGACGGGGTAAGGGTAGGGCATTGGCTAGAGTGGAATAGCTGGCAAGCAATCGAAAACTTTATTGCAAACAAGCTCAGATACCCTGCCAAAAACGTGGTTGGCACATACGGCATTAATATTATTGAGGTTTCGATGAATGGGTATGAGCTTTTCAGCAATGGGCAGAGGGTTTGGCAAGACCAAAGCATAAGTTATGATGATGCATTGGAGAATTATCGCGTGAATCAAAAGGCAGGCATGTATTTAGAGACAGTCGGCGTGTATGATGGAAGGCTCATGCCTCCCTAAAATATCATGTGCAAGAAGTCGAAGAAATCAACTTGCTGGTTGTGACATACCTGTCCCAAATGTAAGCTTGCTTGCCATCTGCAACCTTAATGATTATATAAAATTGAAACTACTTATACTCGCTGCCGAAAGTTGGGAGGCGGGACTCAACACTATGCAGAAAAGCTTATAAATTAGTTTAACTAATTTTATGTTAGGTGATATTATTTGAATAAGGCTGTTACAATGAATATTAAGGTAAAAGATTACACCAGCAGGGTGCTTGGCGTGGTGAAAGAAAAATACGGGCTGAGGGATAAAGGCGCGGCATTGGATAAATTTGCTGAAATGTATGGCGAAGAACTTGTTGAACCGGAAGTCAAGGAAGAAGTCATCAGAGAGGTGATTGAATCCTGTAACAGGCATATCAGGAAATATGGCTTCAGAAAGATGAGCACCAGCGAGTTTGACAGGCTTTGCAGGGGCGAATAGATGGCTTTTTCTTTCGACCTGTCTGATGAGCTGAAAGCAACCATTAGAGTGCTTGCAAAGAAAGACAAGAAAATTGCGGAAAGCCTAAACAAAAAAATTAAGGAGATAGTTAATTCGGATGAGCTGACAATAGACCATTACAAGAATCTCAGTTATGCATTGAAAGACTATAAAAGAGTTCATATTGCTAAAAGCTTTGTGCTCTTGTTTAAAATTTATAAAAAAGAAAAATTCATTCTGTTTGACAGGTTTGACCATCATGATAATATCTACAAAAGGTAACTTGAAGGCTGGATTGCTGCATTTTGCAGCACTCTGGGAGGCGGGACTTATTACACATTTTTTGTTATTACACATACCTTTTTAAACAAATTTGTGTAATAACTATTTTATGGTATATTTAGCAAAGCAAAAGAAGGGGAAAAACACTTATTACTATTTAGTTGAAGTAATTCAGGTAGCCAAAGGCAGAAGAAAGCAGCTTCGAAAATACTTGGGAACCGAAAAGCCTTCGGAAACAAAATTGCAAGTGCTGACGGCAAAATTTGAAGAAGAAGTTGAAAAGGAGAAAATCAAACTGCACGGCTTTCACTACTTGACAAAAGACGAAATAAACGAGGTCAATCAAGTCAATAAAGGATTCTGGAAATGCTACAACCAACAAAATGAAACAGTACAAGAACAATTCGACCAAAACTTTGTCATGGCATTCGTCTTTAACACAAACTCCATCGAAGGCAGTACATTAACCCCGAAAGAAGTCGAGTTGTTGTTAAGCGAAAACATTTCCCCTAACAAGCCATTGGAAGATGTGTTTGAAGCCAAATCATGCGAACGAACGCTTAAATTCGTAAATGAGTACAAGGGGGCATTCGACCAAGAATTTCTGCTTAAAATCCATGAAATGTATTTCAAGGACAGCAAGCCAAAAATAGCGGGCAAATACAAAACCATTCAAAATAGGGTTCGCGGATCAAACTTTGAAACCACCCCGCCGCATTTAGTGCCAACAGATATGAAACTATATTTCAAAGAGTATGAAAAACTAAAAAAAGAATTGCATCCATTGGAATTGGCAGCATGGGTGCACTGGAAGCTTGCCAGAATACACCCATTCCAAGACGGAAACGGGAGAACGGCAAGAATAATAATGAACTTTATACTGCATAAAAATGGTTATGCAATGATTGACATCAAAACAAAAGAAAAACAGCAATACTTCAAAGCATTGGAAAAATGCCATTACAACAACAACGCAAGGGCATTAGCAGTAAGGCTTGTGAGGAGATTCAAAAAGCAGTATCAGAATGCCTTAAAAGAGTAAGATTTGCACTCTCTGCCGTACTCCGGGAGGCGGGACTTTGCACTGATTTGTTTGGGTTGCGGAAAAAAACAGCAAATCTTGAATTTTAAATTTCTATGAATATTTTGACGGAATTTCCTGAATGTGAGTTTTGGCTTTTCTTATGATTCTGTCCAAGTCTTCCTTTTCAAACAGGTTAGTGACAAAAGTAATTGCCATTCCTTCCTGGCCTTGCCTTGCAGTCCTGCCAATCCTATGAATGTAAGTTTCTTCTTCTTTTGGAAAATCAAAATTAAAGACATGGCTGACATCCTCAATATGCAAGCCACGTGAAGCCACGTTAGTGGCAATCAATAATGGGGCTCTGCCGCTATTGAATTGCGCCAAAGCATGCTCGCGTTGTCTTTGTGAAAAACCGCCATGCATTGCCACTGCACGGATTTTTCTTTCCCTTAATTCCCTGGCAAGCCTGTCAACATATCGCTTGGTGCTGCAAAAAATAAGTCCCTTGGAAACACGCAATTGATTAAGCAAATCAATTAATGCACGGATTTTTTTTCTTGGATCAACCAAGTAATAAAATTGCCTGACTTCCTGTACAGTCAATGAATCTTGAGAATGATTGATTTCAATGAAATGCCTCATATGGCGTTTGGCAATTTGCTTGATTTCTGGCGCGATAGTGGCTGAAAAAAGCATTGTTTGCCTTTTAACTGGAAGAAAAGATATGATTGTTTCCACGTCTTCCTTGAAGCCCATTTCAAACATTTTGTCAGCTTCATCCAAAACCAAAAATTCCACTTGTGAAAAATCCAATTTGCCTCTGTCAAACAAATCAATTATTCTTCCAGGAGTTCCAACCAGTATTTGCGGCTGCCTGCGCAAATAATCCATTTGCACGTTAATGCTTTGCCCGCCATAAACGCAAAAAACATTCAGCTTTGAATTTTTTCCAAGCAAATAAATTTCTTTCGTGACCTGCTGTGCCAATTCCCTTACAGGCGTCAAAATCAATGCCTTGATTTTATGCTCACGCGCATCAATCAAATTCAATAATGGCAAAGCAAACGCAGCTGTCTTGCCGGTGCCTGTCTTTGCCTGAACAACCAAATCCTCGCCTTGCAATGCCAATGGAATTACTTCCACTTGTATTTCAGTTGGCTCTTCAAAGCCAGCTTGCCTTAAGCCATGCATGATTTCCTGATTCAGCCTCAATTCTTCAAAACCCATGTTATTGCCTCTTGAACAGTAAAATGCTTTTATTTATTTGCTTTTTTTATCACAGAAACAGAGATGTTTTTCTCATTCGTCTGCTTAAATCAATGAAATAATGGATGAATTGGTTTAAATAAAGTACCACCGCAAGGTTAAACGTAGAATTTAAACACGAAAAAGATAACTGGCGCCTTGCAACATCTGTTTCCAGGGGTAAAAAATTTCTTCACGCCCTATTGTTTCAATCATACTAACTTACTAAACTATAGCCAATCTAAACACTGGGGAGGCGGGACTGTTTTAAATTGGGGGTTCTCATGAAAGAAGAAAAGCTTATTTCTATGAAGAAGACATTCGCAGAAAAAAAGAAGAACTGTTTGGCAAAAAGTATATTAATTCTTGAAGCTTATTATTGAATCATGTTTTTAGGCAGTGGTTTCAAGGTTGGTTTCGCAAAGAAAAATGATGCCTTTGGAATTGCAAGGCTTTTCACTAATACTTGGAGAAAAGAAATTGGAAAGATCGGGGCCAAAAAAATAAAAAGGCATTTCTTGAACAAAATCAAGGCAAAAGAGGTTTTTGTTGCAAAAGAAAAAAATAGCCTGCTAGGCTTTCTGGTTTTTACAAAATCTTACTGGCGTGGGGCAGATTTTCTGGATGAATTGCTTGTTGAAAAAAATTTTCAAAGAAAGGGCGTTGCATTAAAATTAGTTAAGGCTTTTGAAAAGAATGCCGGAAAGAGGAAGGCAAGGCGGATTTTTTCAACAACGAATGCTAGAAACAAAGCGTCGTTGAGGCTTCATAAAAAAGCCGGCTTCAAGAAAGCCGGTTATATTAAAAATATGTGGGGCGAAAGAGATACGGAAATTGTGCTTTCAAAAAAGCTTTAAGGGATTTGAGTGGAAAAGGAGTTGAAGAAGAGCAGGCTTTATTCTGAAGAGCTTGGAATAAAGCTGGCTGGAACAAAAAAGAAAGAGTTATTTAAATGGTTTCTGGCAAGCATTTTATTCGGCAAGAGAATTCCTGAGGCAATCGCTGTCAAAGCATTCAGGTCTTTTGAGGCAGAAAGTGTTTTAAGCCCTGGAAAAATCATTGAAACCGGCTGGGACGGGTTAGTATGCATTCTTGATAATGGCTCTTATGTCAGGTATGACTTTAGCACTGCAACGAATTTATTGAAGACAAGCGAGAAATTATTGAAAGAATATCATGGAGACTTGAATGAAGTGCATGAAAAAGCAAAGGATGCAAGGAACTTGGAGGAAAAGCTGATGGAATTTCATGCAGTCGGTCCAGTAACTTGTAACATTTTTTTAAGGGAATTAAGACCTTATTGGAGGAAAGCGAATCCAGAGCCATTGCCTGTTGTCCTGAAAATTGCAAGAAAAATGAAAATAAATTTGAATAAGTATGGCAGGAAAAGCCTTGCTTTTGCTAGAGTTGAGGCTGGACTGATTAGGCTGAGAAGGAAAAAATTTAAATAGGTTCAGCCTTATTGGTTGCATGGCGTTGGATTCCCTGCTTTGGATTGGCTTGATTGCATTGATTGTCTGGAGCGTTTTCTGGAAAGGCTTGGCTTTATGGCATTCAGCAATAAACAGGCAGAAATACTGGTTTGTTTTCCTGCTTGTGGTTAACACCGCAGGCATTCTTGAAATCATTTACTTGAAGTTTTTCCAAAAGAAGAAAAAGGGGTGAAGAAATGGATGTAAAGAAATGGATTTTGGCTGCAATTGTTTTCGCGATAATAGCCCAAATAGTTTATTTTATTGGCGCAATCATTGACATGCCTTATTATCTGATGCAAGACTATTTCAGCGTTTGGTCAAAGGTAATGATGCCTGCTGCCGGACCGCCTCCGATGACTTTCTTTGCTTTTTCCATCGCATTCAACTTTATTGCTGGCTTGATTTTCGCTGGGGTTTATGAAAGGATTAAGTCCTTGCTTAAAGGCATTCAGTTTGGTTTGGCTTTATTCCTTGTTTCAACTGTTCCGGGAATGTTTTCAACATATTTGACTATTAATCTGCCTGCCATGCTTATTGCTTCATGGGCTGTCCAGGGTTTGGTGATATTCCTGTTGATGGGCATTGCATTTGAGAAAATACTCAAATGAATTCATTTAAATCTTTTTCTTTCATTCTTTTATTTTAAGCCCAAGTAGTCTAGTGGTCTAGGATATAGCCCTGTCAAGGCTGTGACTCGGGTTCGAATCCAACGAGACTTCGGTTGAGTTGGCGAAAATCCCGGCTTGGGCGCTTTTCTATTTTTAATTTCTTTTTCTTAGGTTTTTTCCTAATTAAAAAAACAAGTATTTAAAGAGAACGAATATTGAATGATTAAGTGATTTGATTGAAGAACAGGATTTTCATTGGATTTTTGATTGCATTGGTTTTAGTGCTTTTTTTGTCAGGCTGCATTACCATTCCACTTACTGGAAAAGAAATTCAAAGGTTCAAGAGCTATGATGAACTGGTTGCCAAGTTTCAGGAAACAGGGCAGCCGAGATACGGCCTGGTTGAAACTGTTATGAGCGGTGTGACAAGCCCATTGACTGCGACAATGCCAATGGCTGTTAGCGAGAGTGCTGGAAAAGCTGCAGCGCCTTCTGATGGAGTTTCTTATTCAAGGACTAATGTGCAGGTTGAAGGCGTTGACGAAGCAGACATTGTAAAGACTGATGGAAAATTCATTTATAATTTTTCTGCAAACAAGCTGGTTATTGTTGATGCTTTTCCGATTGAAGGCTCTGCAATTGCTTCAATGACTGACTTGAATAATGTAATGCCTTTGGAAATGTTTGTCTTGAATGACAGGCTGTTATTGTTTGGAAACAAGGCATACTATTATGGAGATTATGGAGAGCCTGGCTTTAAGGCTGAGAGAATGCCTTATTACGGGAGCTCTGGAACAATGATTCAATTATATGATGTTTCTAATAAGGCAGAGCCTGTTTTATTAAAAGAATTAGAGTTTGATGGAAGTTACCTGACTTCAAGATTAATCGGCAGTAATGCTTACTTTGTGGTTAATAGCTGGCCAAGGCTTTATGAGGATGAAAACAATATCATTCCTTTGATGGTTGAAGACGGTGTTGAGAAAAAGATTGCCGAAGCAACCGAGATTGGCTTTATTTCCCCAATGCCTGTCCAGAGCTTTATAACTATTGCATCGATTAATCTTGATTCAATGGAATTACAAAAAGAAGTCATTGCAGGCAATGCGGATAATGTTTTTGCCTCACTGGATAATGTTTACCTTGCTTCAACTGCCTGGCTGCCTAGGGAAGCAACGATTGCCGGAGAGATTGAAAGCATTTTCGTTGGCGGCATTGAAAAAACCGTTGTTAATAAATTTAATTTAGCTGAGGGCAGCATTGGCTTTAGTGGGCAGGGGCAGGTACCAGGGCATATATTGAACCAGTTTTCAATGGATGAGTTCGAGGAAAATTTCAGGATTGCGACTACTGCCGGACAATTGTCCAGAGGCGGTTCGCAGACTTCAAATAATGTTTATGTGTTAAGCAGTGACTTGAAGGTCATTGGCAGGCTTGAAGACCTTGCCCCAGGAGAAAGCATTTATTCAGCCAGGTTTATGGGAGAAAAGGCTTACTTGGTTACTTTCAAGAAAGTAGATCCATTGTTCGTGATTGATTTGTCAGATCCGACTAATCCGAAAGTGTTAGGCAAGTTAAAGATTCCTGGTTTTTCTGATTACCTGCATCCGATTGATGAAAACCATTTAATTGGCGTGGGAAAGGAAGCTATTGAAGCAAAAGGCGGCGACTTTGCCTGGTACCAGGGAATGAAGCTAGCGGTTTTTGATGTGAGTAATGTTGAACAGCCGATTGAATTGCATAAGCTTGTCATTGGAGACAGGGGAACTGATTCTTATGCATTGTATGACCATAAGGCTTTCTTGTATGACAAGGAAAAAGAATTGCTTGTTTTGCCTATAATGCTTGCCGAGATTCCTGAAGAACAAAAGAAAATAACTGTTGAGGAAGGCATGGGGTGGCCTGCTTATGGAGAGCCTGTATTCCAAGGGGCTTTTGTTTATAGGCTGACTTTAGAGAATGGTTTTGAGGAGAGAGGCAGGATTACTCATGTCAGTGAAGAGGATGAATTAAAGCGAGGCTATTCTTACGGTGACGATTATTCTGTGAAACGAGCTTTATTCATTGATGATGTTTTGTATACCTTGTCTGAGAGGATGCTTAAAGCGAATTCTTTAACTGACTTGCAGGAATTAAAGGCATTTGATTTCAAGGAAGCAAAGACTGCTTAAATAAAGTAAAAAACTTCGTTGTTTACAGAAAGGGTTTTAAACATTACTGTAATGTAGTATATTATACTCGTGCTTTTGGCGAATTTTTTATGACTGCAGTCAATTAGTCATTAGTTTAGGTGCTTGGATTTCAGCCAAGAGCATGCCTGATAAGAGAGGTTTTTGCTTGCCTAAAGTTGCTTTAGAGCATGTTCTAGTTCCAAAACATGAGATTGTTCCGCAAGACCAGGTGCAGGAATTGCTTGCAAAGCACGGACTTAAATTGAAAAAACTTCCAAGGCTTTTATCTGATGATCCTGCAGTTATGGCGATTGATGCCCAGAGAGGGGACTTGCTTAAAATAACCAGAAAGTCCCAGACTGCAGGCGAAAGCATTTACTTCAGGGTAGTTGTTTAAGGTGATTTAATGAATGCATGGGCTTTAATTGATTCTTATTTGAAGGAAAAAACTTTTGCTCAAATGCAGACTGACAGCTTCAATCAATTCGTTGACGAAAAAATTCCTCAAATCATTAGCGAGAACAAGGAGATTGAGCCAAAGATTGAAGAGGTAAAGCTTGAATTAAGCAAGGTAGAGGTTTTAAAACCGAGGCTTATTGAAGCTGATGGAAGCCCGAGAACTGATTTTTATCCAATGGAGGCAAGAATTAGGAACAGGAGTTATTCAGGGCCTATTTATTTGACTTTAAAATTATTTAGGCGTGATGTTGAACAAGACCTGAAAAGAACTTACATCGGGGAATTGCCTATAATGCTTAAAAGCAATCGCTGCTGGCTTGCCGGCTTGAATGAAGAAGAATTAATTCAGGCAGGCGAGGACCCAATGGACTTCGGGGGATATTTCATTATTAATGGAAGCGAGAAAGTATTAATGACCCAGGAAGTCTTAAGCCCTGACAGGGTGCTTGTAAGCAAGGCAATGGACAGGGTTGTCGCTGAAGTCATCAGCACTAAAGGCGCTTTCAAGGGCAGGGTGAGGATTGGCAGGACTCCTGACGGAATCTTAAGCGTTTCATTCCCTGCATCGCCAAGGAAATTAAGATTGTTTGTCTTGTTAAAGGCTTTAGGCTTGAAAACGAATAAAGAACTAATTGATGCTTTTGCTGAAGAAACTGAAATACAGAATGATGTTTTATTGAATTTAGAGCAGGTTGATGTTAAAACAGAGGAAGAGGCATTGGATAAAATAGGCAATTTTGTCGCGCCAGGACAGGTCATTGACTATAGGTTAAGGAGAGCCCAGGAAGTAATTGATGCTTTCTTATTGCCTCACATTGGCCAGGCGCCGAAAGACAGGCTTGCTAAAGCTTATTACTTGGGAATGATGGCTTCAAAAGCAATTGAATTAGCTTACGGCATTAGGAATGAAGACGATAAAGACCATTATGCCAACAAAAGGCTTGAATTGTCAGGAAAATTAATGGAGCACTTGTGCAGGTATGCTTTCAAGTATTTTATCAAGGACTTGAAATTCCAGATTGACAGAACGATAACCAGAAGGAGAAAGCTTAACATCAGCACTGTCGTCAGGCCAGGCGCAATAACTGAAAGAATCAGGTTTGCAATGGCTACTGGCAATTGGATTGGCAGGGCAACTGGCGTGAGCCAGTTCATGGACAGAGTCAATTATCTTGCTCCATTGACTAACTTGAGGAAAGTCAAGAGTCCATTGGACAAAAGCAGGGAGCTTTATGAGGCAAGAGACGTGCATGGCACTCACTGGGGAAGACTAGGGCCTATTGAAACGCCTGACGGTCCCATGTGTGGCTTGGTAAAAAACCTTGCTGTATTGGCTGAAGTGACTACCGAAAGCCCTGAATCAGACATTGAAAAAATCTTGAAAGAAATGAATGTTAAGTTGAAATAAAGGAGAATTGCAAAGCAATCTTTTGGTCAAGCTTTTCTTATAGAAAAGGTTGAAGTGAATGAATGTAAAACTGAAATAAAGAGATGAATGCGTGAAGAAAGGAAAAGTGTATATTAACGGCAGGTTGATTGGCTTTCATCCTGACCCGAAGGAATTAACTGGGGATTTGATTGAGCAGAGGAGAAAAGCCCAGATTAGTTCTCAGGTCAGCATTGCATATCATGACGATACTAATGAGGTTTATGTTAATACTGATGCCGGAAGGGTTTTGAGGCCATTGATTGTTGTAGAGAAGGGAAAGCCAAAGCTCACCAATGAATTGATTAAAGAGGTTGAGAAAGGGCATCTTAAGTGGCATGACTTGGTAAGGAAAGGCGTTATTGAGTACTTGGATTCTGAAGAGGAAGAGAATGCCTTGGTTGCTTTGAATGAAGAAGAAGTAACGTCAAAGCATTCGCATTTAGAGCTTGACGGTAATATTTTGTTCAGCGTTATTGAGTCAATGATTCCTTACTTGGAGCATAATCTTGCCGGAAAGAACTTGCATGGAGCAAAAATGTTCAAGCAAGGGCTTGGATTGAATGGCATTAACTATAATTTGAGGACTGACACTGAAGGGCATTTGCTTTATTATCCTGAAAAACAATTAGTTAAAACGAGAATTTCTGAGTCATTGAAGACTGATGACAGGCCTGATTCACAGAATTTCATTGTTGCCATAATGCCATTCTATGGATTTAATTTAATGGATGCAGTTGTATTGAATAAAGGAGCTGTACAGAGAGGATTGGCTAGGAGCGCTTATTTCAGGACTTATGAAACTGAAGAACAACAGTATCCAGGCGGCCAGATTGACAAGTTTGAAACGCCTGAAGAGGAAACAGTCGGTTATTTAGGCGAGGAAGCTTACATTCATTTAGGCGAGGACGGCTTGGTTGAAGTAGAGTCTTTAGTCAGCGATAAGGAAGTCATTGTTGGAAAAACTTCTCCGCCAAGATTTTTAGAGGAAATGAATGAATTCGGCATAGTGAAGGAGAAAAGGCGTGAGTCAAGCCTTTCGCCTAGAAAGGGAAAGCCTGGTTTTGCTGATAAGGTAATCATTACTGAAGGCGCTAATGCCAACAAGCTTGTTAAGATTAAGATCAGGAGCGAAATGATTCCTGAAGTAGGCGACAAGTTCAGTTCAAAGCATGGACAGAAAGGAGTTGTCGGTGCATTGATTCCTGAAGAAGACATGCCTTTCACTATTGACGGCATTAAGCCTGACTTGATTTTGAACCCGCATGCAATTCCTTCAAGAATGACTGTAGGGCATTTGCTTGAAATGCTTGCTGGAAAGACTGGTTCTTTAAAGGCAGAGCAGATTGACGGCACTCCATTCATCGGCACTAAAGAAGAAACATTGGAAAAGGCTTTGAAGGCTTTAGGCTTCAGGCCTGACGGCAAGGAAGTGTTTTATGATGGCATTACAGGAGAACGGATTAAGGGAGAGATTTTTACAGGCGTTGTTGCTTACAGAAGGCTTTATCACATGGTGTCTCATAAAATGCAGGCTAGAAGCCGCGGGCCAGTGCAGTTGCTTACAAGACAGCCCACTGAAGGCAAGGAAAAACTAGGAGGCTTAAGGTTTGGTGAAATGGAAGGAGAAACCCTGGTAGGGCATGGAGCTGCAATGCTATTGCAGGAAAAATTCATTTATGAAAGCGACAGAACAATTGAGTTAGTCTGCGAGAAATGCGGTGTCATTGCCATTAACGACCAGATAAGGAACAGGCGTTATTGCCCGATTTGCCAGACTTCAAAAGTTTATCCTGTTGAAATGAGTTATGGCTTTAAGCTGTTGCTGGATGAATTAATCGCTTTAGGCGTTTATGCTAAACTGAATGTCGGAGACAAAGTTGATTAAAATGTTGAGCGAAGCGAAACCTCTTTTGGTTAAGTTTTTCTTGGAGAAAAAGTTAGGAGACAAAGTTGACTGAGTAATTGATTGGTGAGATTCAATGATTATGAAGAAGATTCGTTCTGTTGAGTTCGGTATCTTGGGCCCTGCAATGGTCAGGAAAATGTCAGCAGTTGAAATCAAGTCGCCTGAGACTTATGATAAAGACGGTTATCCGATGGAAGGAGGCTTGATGGACCCTCACTTAGGCGTTATTAATCCTGGATTGCGTTGCAAGACCTGTGGCCAGAAAATGAAGCAATGCCCAGGGCATGTTGGCACAATGGAATTAGTCAGGCCAGTCGTTCATTCAGAGTTCAGTTCAAAGATTGAAGAGTTATTGTATGCGACTTGTTCTGAATGCGGCAGGATAATGCTTGCTTCGGATAAATTGAATGAATTTAAGGAAAGGCACAGAAAGGGAATGAATTTTGGAAAATTGATTGTCAAGAAAACGAGAAAAGTGTTGAAATGCCCGCAATGCAAGGCAGCGAAAGGCATTGTTTCGCTTGACAAGCCGACTAATTATTACATTAACAATGAACGCTTTTATCCGACTCAGATCAGGGAATGGCTTGAAAAAATTCCTGACGAGGACTTGGCGTTGTTTGGTTATGATACTGAAAAGATCAGGCCTGAATGGTTTGTCTTGACTGTTTTGCAAGTGCCTTCGATTACGATGAGGCCAAGCATTACATTGGATAATGGGATTAAAAGCGAGGATGACTTATCGCATAAATTAGTTGACATCATCAGGATTAATTTAAGGCTGAAGGATAATATTGATGCTGGCGCCCCGCAATTAATCATTGAAGATTTATGGGATTTATTGCAGTATCATGTGACTACTTACTTTGACAATGATACTGCAGGCGTTGCTCCTGCAAAGCACAGGAGCGGCAGGCCTTTAAGGACTCTGGTGCAGAGGCTGAAGGGAAAACGCGGCAGGTTCAGGTATAATCTTATTGGAAAAAGGGTTAATTATGCTGCCAGAAGCACTATCAGCCCTGATGCTTATATTAGCATTAACGAGCTTGGAGTGCCTAAAGTCATTGCTGATGAATTGACTTTGCCTGTTGCAGTGACTGAATGGAATCAAAAGGAAGTAATTGACTTAATCAATAAAACGAATGAGGTTGATTATGTTGTCAGGCCTAACGGCGTGCGAAGAAAAGTCAGTGAGGAAAACAAAAAAGAGGTTCTTGAAGAGTTAAAGCCTGGTTTTGTTGTTGAGAGAAAATTAAAGGATGGCGATTTAGTATTATTTAACAGGCAGCCTTCACTGCATAGGCTTTCAATGCTTGCTCACAAGGCAAGGATAATGGATGGAAAGACTTTCAGGCTTAATCCGATTGTCTGCAAGCCATACAATGCTGATTTTGATGGGGATGAAATGAACATGCATGTGCCTCAAACTGAGGAAGGAAAAACTGAAGCTAGGGAATTAATGTTTGTCCAGGACCAGATTATCAGCCCGAGGTACGGAGCTCCGGTAATCGTGCCTGGCGAGGACGGCATTAGTTCTGCTGTAATCCTGACATTAAAGTCAACCTCTTTTGATAAGGGACAGGCAATGCAATTGCTTTGGGAAATAGGCATTAAAGAATTGCCGGAAGCTGATTTGCCTAACGGAAGGTATTCTGGAAAGCTTATTTTTTCAGGTTTACTGCCAAAGGACTTGAATTTGACTTACAAGACGACTGCCTGCAGTTATTTGAAGCAGGCTGGCATTTGCAAGGAATGCACCGCGCCTGAATGCCAGTATGATGCTTTATTGAAGATTGAGAATGGAAAGCTTATTAGTGGCATGATTGACACCGCTTCTCTTGGAGAGATAAAAGGAAAGCTTGTTGATGCGATAGCCAGGAACTATCCATCTGAAGTCATTTCAGAGTTTTATGACAAGCTTTCAAAGATTGCACTAAAGCATATCTCGCTTTCAGGATTGACTGTTGGCTTGGACGAGTATAAAACAACTGATAAAATGGAAAAGACAAAAGAAATGTCTTTAGAGAAATTAAGAGAGGGAGGCGGCAAGCTTGTTGAAGAGTATAAGAATGAGACTCTTGAAATAATTCCCGGAAAGAACCTTGAAGAAAGCTTTGAGTTAAGGATGATGCAGTTAGCCAACAGGGTCAAAAAAGACCTTGGAAAAGAAATAATTCATTACAAGATCCAGCAGGTTTTAAAGGAAACCCCTGTTTTTAACACTACATTGATTATTGTCGGCGGAGCTCGAGGCGGCCCCGATAACCTGACTAACATGATGGGTTTTTGGGGGCAGGCGTCTGTCAGGGAAGGCAGGCCAAAAAGAGGCTTTAAGGAAAGGCTGATTACCTTGAATGATAGAGGCGATGTCGGAGCGATTGCCGGAGGCTTTGTAAAGCATAGTTTCATGGAAGGCCTGGGCCCAAAGGAATACTTTTATCACTCAATGGGAGGCAGGCAAGGAGAAGTGGATACCGGCGTCTCAACCAAAGTTTCAGGTTATTTGTATAGACGGTTTGCGAATGCTTTAAAGGATTTGATTGTAAAGCCAGATTTAAGCGTCAGGACAGCGAATGATGACTTGATTCAATTCCTTTACGGTGAAGACGGGGTTTTTCCAATGAAAAGCGTTAAGGGAAAAGCTTTTGATATTGATAACGAGATTTTATGGCTTAAAGCAAATGAAAAGGATAGTGGAAAAAAATGAATGAAGCTAATTTAAGCGCCAGGGCTTTAGAGCTTAGCCTGCCAGTGAATGTCGTTAGCGAAGTCGAGCAGGCTGAAGGAAAAGGCTTGCTGAGCGCTGCTGAAAAAGAAAAGCTTTACGCTATTTTGAAGGAAAAATACCCGAAGCTTTTTGTCGAGCCAGGAGAAGCCGTAGGCATGGTTGCTGCACAGAGCCTTGGAGAGCCTGGAACCCAGCTTACTTTAAGGACAAAGCATTATGCCGGAGCAGCTGAGATAAGTGTTGGTTCGGGAATTCAAAGGGTTGAAGAGATTGTTGACGGCAGGAGCAAGACAAAATTCCCAATAATGACTATTTACTTGAAAGCTGGTTTCAAGGATGACAGGGAAAAGGTTAATGAGTTTGCCAGGACTTTGATTGATGTCAGGATGGATGATGTTATCAAGGTCGGTGAAGACTTTAACGAGAAAAAAATACTTGTTTCATTAAAGCATGAAGAGGTTAAGGAAAGAGGCATTAATGAAAAAGAATTGATTGAAAAAATTGGTGCAGAGTTAAAGGCAAAGACGAGAATGTCATCTGAAGGCATTACAGCTGATTTTGGAAAAATGACTTTACTTGCTATCAGGAAACAGGTTAATAAGCTAAAGAATGCCAGGATTCAAGGCACTAAAGGCATTGAAAAAGTCATTGTTGTCAGGGAAGGACCCGATTTGGTTATTAAAACGCGAGGCACTAACCTTAAAACCGTTTTAAAATTACCGGAAGTTGATGAAACCAGGACAACGACTAATGACATTAAAGAAATTTCAAAGGTTTTAGGCATTGAAGCTGCAAGACACGCGATAGTCAATGAATTATATGATACGCTTGTAATCAGAAACAGTATTCTGGTTGATGTAAGGCATTTATTGTTATTGGCTGACTTAATGACTTTCGATGGTGAAGTACGTGGAATTGTCAGGACAGGCATTACCGGAGAAAAAGCAAGCCCGTTTGCAAGGGCTGCATTCGAGCAAACGATAAAGCACTTGCTGGAAGCAAGCTTCAAGGGAGAGAAAGACAGGCTGCAGGGCGTTGTTGAAAACATTATTGTCGGACAGCCTATTAAAGTAGGCACCGGACTGGTTGATTTAGTGATTGACTACAAAAAAGAGAAGTGAGTTTAATGGAACAAAAACCGCGGTTTTTGTAATTTAAAAAACAGGGTTTTTTTAATGGAACAAAAACCTGGTTTTTGTAATTTAAAAAAACAGTGGTTTTTTTAATGGAACAAAAACAACAGTTTTTGTAACTAAAAAAAATAAGGAGTTTTTTTTATGGATTTAGGAATTGAAATCAGGAGGGCTGTTGATACCGGAAAGGTATTGTTCGGCTTTAAGTCAAGCGAGAAAAGCTTGTTGCTTGGAAAGGCACAGGCAGTTGTTTTAAGCAATAACGCTACAAAGCAAGTGAAAGAAAAAGTCAAGGCATTCAGTGAAATGGCTAAGACTCCATTGATTGAGTTTAAAGGCACTGGCTTGGATTTAGGAAAGACTTGCGGAAAGCCATTCAATGTAAGCATATTGACTGTTATTGATGCAGGCAATTCAAAGCTGCTCAGCATGGCTGAAAAGTGAGAGGCAAAAAAATGAAATTAGGCCCAAAGGAAATTCTTTACATGAAGGCATTGGATGAAATAGCAGGAGTGCCTGCAAAGGATTGCCTGATTAAAGGAAATCAAATAATTTTTTTGATTGACGAGAGCTTTATGGGAAAAGCCATTGGCAGGAAAGGAGCTTTGGTAAAGATTTTAAGCGACAAGCTTGGAAAACAGGTTGAGTTAGTTGCTTATGACAAGAAGCCTGACCAATTTGTTAAGAAAATGTTGAAGGATTTGCAGGTAAACAGCGCTGAAGTAGCTGTTGTTGAAGGCAAGAAAAGCCTGTTTGTCAGCATGAGTTTCGAGAGCAAGAGAAAGTTATTGAATAATGCTTCAAAGCTGAAGAAAGTCAGGGAATTGCTTCAAAGGGATTACGGGATTGACAGTATCAGGTTAAAATAGTTTTTGGGTAATTTATTGGTATAGGTGTTTGAATGGAACAAAAAACTGTTGTTTTTTGTAACTTAAAAAAACCGGGGTTTTTTTAATGGCAAGCGGTGAATTTGCTGCTAGGCAGCTGGAAAAAAAGAGAAAAAAGTGGAAGAAGAAAGACAAGAGCAACAGGCATTACATGAAATCATGGACTAAGAATTATGACATGATGGAAGGAGCTCCTCAAGCCAGAGGCATAGTCCTTGCAAAAAAAGGAGTAACGCAAAAACAGCCTCACTCAGGCATTATCAAGTGCGTCAGGGTTCAGTTGATTAAGAATGGAAAGCAGTTGACTGCTTTCGTGCCGAGGGATGGAGCGATAAAGTATATTGACGAGCATGACGAGGTTATTATTGAAGGGCTTGGAGGCAGCCAAAGAGGGCCTCTTGGTTCAATGTGGGGTGTGAAGTACAAGGTTGTCAAGGTTAATGGACAGGCTCTTGAAATGCTCAGGACCGGAAGAAAGGAAAAAGTAAAAAAATAACGTTTTTTGGATGGTTTTTTTATGGTTGTTAAAACACTTATTTTTGGAAAGTATTCTACTGAAGGCGTTATTGTCAAGGACCCTGGCATTGCAAAATACCTTAACCTTAACGCTCCAATCGTGCCTCATTCGCATGGAAGATTTGCTAAAAAAACCTGGCGCAGGTTGTATGTGCCTGTTATTGAAAGATTAATCAACAAGTTAATGAGGACTGGGCAGGGAAAGAGAAAGCTTTCAGGAAAGTACATTCGCGGCCGTGGAGTTACAGGCAATAAAATGCTTGCAATGAATATTGTCACCCAAGCTTTTGAGTTGATTGAAAAACAATCAAAGCAGAATCCTGTTCAGGTTTTGGTTCAATCTATTGAGAATACCGCTCCAAGAGAAGACACCACAAAGATTCAGAGAGGCGGCGTTGCTTATACTGTTTCTGTTGATGTCGGGCCACAGAGAAGGATCGACGAGAGCTTGAAGAACATTGCCTTGGCTGCTTTCCAGAAGTCTTTCAAGAGCAAGACAAGCGCTTCAGACGCTTTAGCTAATGAGATTCTGCTGGCTTCAAAGAATGATAACCAGAGCTTTGCTATCAAGAGAAGGGATGAAATAGAAAGGATTGCAAAGTCTTCAAGGTAAAAACTGTTTCTTTTAAAAGGGGTTTTTTTAATGGGACAAAAACAATTAGTTTTTGTAATTTAAAAAAAACAAGGAGTTTTTTTTAATGGGGCGAAAGGAAGATGTCGTAAAGCTTGCAGAAAAACTGATGTCTAACAAGCCGAATATAAGGAATATCGGGATTGTAGCTCACATTGATCATGGTAAGACGACACTTTCGGATAATTTGGTTGCTGCTTCAGGCATTATTAATCCAGAGCTTGCCGGCAAGGTCCAGTTTATGGATTATTATGAGTTAGAGCAGGAGAGAGGCATTACGATTAATGCCGCTAACATTTCTTTAGTGCATAATTACCAGGGCAATGATTATTTGATTAACTTGATTGACACGCCAGGGCATGTTGATTTTGGAGGCGAGGTCATCAGGGCAATGCGAGCTGTTGACGGCGCTGTGATTGTCGTTGATGCTGTTGAAGGCACGATGCCTCAGACAGAGACTGTTATCAGGCAGGCTTTAAGGGAATGGGTTAAGCCAGTATTGTTCATTAACAAGATTGACAGGCTTGTGAATGAATTGCAGTTGACGCCGCAGCAAATGCAGGAAAAATTCGTTAAGGTTGTCAGCCAGGTAAATAACCTGATTAAAAAGAATGCTCCGGAGCAATTCAAAGAAGAATGGCTTGTCAAGGTACAGGATGCTTCAGTTTGCTTTGGCTCTGCTAAAGGCAATTGGGGTTTATCAGCATTGACTATTAAGGAAACTGGCATTGGCTTTAAAGAGGTTTACGAGCTTTGCAAGAAAGAAAACGGGCAGAAAGAATTGGCAAAGAAAAGCCCGGTGCACAAGGCAATGCTTGAAATGGTTATAAAGCATTTGCCTAACCCTGTTGTTGCCCAAAAATACAGAACGCATGTTATCTGGAAGGGAGAGCTTGAAAGTGAGGAAGGCAAGGCAATGCTTTCATGCAATGAGAAAGAGCCTTTTATCATGATGGTAACTGATGTCGGAGTTGACCCGCATGCAGGCGATGTGGCTACCGGAAGGATTTATGCAGGAACTGCAAAGAAAGGCTTGAATGTAAGGCTTATTGGAAGCCAGAAAAACGTGCAGGTAAGCCAGGTTGCTGTAATGATGGGAGCTGAAAGGGTTACAGTGAGTGAGATTCCTGCAGGCAATATTGCCGGATTAATCGGTTTAAAGGATGTTTGGGCTGGCGAAACAATCTCAAGCAAGGAAGAAATGCATAGGTTTGAAAGCTTCATGTCAGCTGTAGAGCCTGTCATGACTGTAAGCGTTGAAGCAAAAAATCCTAAGGACTTGCCTAAATTAATTGAGGTTATAAGGAAGATTACCAAGGAAGACCCTAATGTCAGGGCAACGATTAACCAGGAAACCGGAGAGCACTTGCTTTCAGGAATGGGCGAACTTCATTTGGAAATCACCCAGTACAGGATTGAAGTGGATAATAAGCTTGCAATTAAAGTAGGCAATCCAATTGTCGTATTTCATGAAAGTGTTTCGCAGGAAAGCCCTGAAGTCGAGGGAAAAAGCCCTAACAAGCATAACAAGTTCAAGATAACTGTAGAGCCGCTTTCAAAGGGAATGATTGAAAAGCTGGTTGAGGCAAAGATTGACGCCAGGATCAGGCTGAAGGACAAGGAGATTCTTCAAAAGCTTGAAGAGATTGGTTTTACAAAGGATCAAGCCAAGAATATCTGGGCTATTCATAATAATTGCGTTTTATTGAACACGACTAAAGGCATTCAGTACTTGAATGAAACAAAAGAATTAGTCATTCAGTCTTTCGAGGATGCAACAGACCAAGGCCCTTTGGCTCAAGAAAAATGCTCTGGATTGCTTGTTTCATTGAATGATGCTACATTGCATGAGGATGCAGTGCATCGAGGGCCTGCACAGGTATTGCCTGCTGTTACCAGGGCAATTCTTGCATGCATTTTATTAGCCGGGCCTATTTTGAGAGAGCCAAAACAGATACTGACTATTACCGTGCCTCAGGACTTCATGGGAAATGCATTGAATGAATTAGCCCAGAGAAGGACTCATATTCAGGAAATGCGCCAGGAAGGAGATTTAAGCATTATTATTGGTAAAGCGCCTGTAAATGAATTGATTGGATTCAGCGCTACAATGCGTGGAGCAACCCAGGGAAGGGCTGTCTGGACAGCGGAATACTCTGGTTATGAAAACATGCCTTTAGAACTTCAAATACAGACTGTAAAGGAAATCAGGAAGAGAAAAGGCTTGCCAGAGGCTTTAAGGAAGGCAGAAGACTTCATGGACTAGAAATTCGTTGATTGGCTTAAAAAAATCGTTTTAAAAAAGTTTGCATTATTTAGTATTATATGAGGAATTAATGCCTTGGGCTATTTTCCTTTTTTGTTTTTAAGGTTGGAGGTGTATTAAAAATGGCAGAAAAGCCACATATTAACTTAGTCTTTATCGGACATGTTGACCATGGCAAGTCAACTTTAGTCGGAAGGCTATTGTACGATTCAGGAGCTTTAAGCGAGCAAGAATACAGAAAGCTGAAGCAAGAAGCTGATGCTGCCGGAAAAGGAACTTTTGTCTTTGCATACGTCATGGATGCATTGAAAGAAGAAAGAGAGAGAGGCATTACCATTGATGTTGCATATAAAAAGTTCGAGGGAGCAAAAAACTATCTTACCATAATTGATGCTCCAGGACACCAGGATTATGTCAAGAACATGGTTACTGGAACAAGCCAGGCTGATGCAGCTGTCTTGGTTATTTCTGCAAAGGAAGGCATTCAGCCTCAAACAAAAGAACACAGCTTTTTGGCTTATGTAATGGGCTTAAAGCAGTTAATCGTTGCGGTAAACAAAATGGATGAAGTCAATTACGACCAGAAAAAGTTCGATGCATTAAAAGCAGAGATAATAAAGCTTTTGACGACAACCGGATTCAAGCCAGAGCAATTCAAGATACTGCCAGTGAGTGCTTGGATTGGCGATAATGTCGTTAAAAAGTCTGATAAAATGACTTGGTATACTGGTCCGGTGCTTTTAACTGCATTAGATGATCTTCAAGCGCCTAAACCTCCAACTGACAAAGCGTTAAGGCTGCCATTGCAAGACGTCTATAACATTAAAGGCGTTGGCACGGTGCCAGTCGGCAGGGTTGAGACAGGCATTATGAAGCCAGGCGATCAAATCATTATCAACCCGCCTGGAGTGACAGGCGAGGTCAAGACAATTGAAATGCATCACGAGGCATTGACCCAGGCAGTTCCTGGAGACAACGTAGGCTTTAACCTGAGAGGCGTTGCAAAAACAGACATTAACAGAGGCAATGTTGTTGGGCATACTAAAGCACCTCCGACAGTTGTTGCAGAATTTGTTGGACAGATAGTTGTTTTAGGGCATCCAACAGCACTCGCAGTTGGCTATACTCCGGTGTTCCACCTGCACACAGACCAGGTTTCCTGTACATTCATTGAATTGCAGAAGAAACTTGATCCAAAGACAGGCGCAACACTAGAGGAAAACCCTAAGTTCTTGAAAACAGGAGACGCAGCAGTTGTAAAGATAAAGCCAACCAGGCCTATCTGCGCTGAAACATATAAGGAATTCCCGCAATTAGGCAGGTTTGCAATCAGGGACATGGGTAAGACGGTTGCAGCTGGAGTTATTCTAAGCATTACGCCAAAGAAATAATCATTTAAGAAGCCCGGTTTTAAGACTGGGCTTTAATCCATTTTTTGTTTTTATTTTTTAAGGTGAGTTTGAATGCAAAAAGCAAGAATAAAGATTTCAAGCCCTGATTATGCCAAGCTAACCAGCTTATGCACGTTAATCCTTGATGTTGCTGAAAGAACCGGCGTAAAGCATTCAGGCGCGATTCCACTGCCTACAAGAAAACTATTGATTCCAACCAGAAAGGGCCCTTGCGGTGGCGGCACTGCAACCTGGGAAAGATGGCAGATGCGCATTCATAAAAGGCTCATTGACATTGAAGCTGATGAAAGAACCTTGAGAAGGCTGCTGAGGGTTGAAATTCCTGACAAGGTTCACCTGGAAATCGAGTTAAAGGAAAAGTAAGCTAAGACTCATTCTTTGTTTAAAAAAGCAAATAATTATTGAATTATGCTGTCCTGATTTTTTCAAGCACGCTGTCCACTTCATCCGGCGTCATGCCTGGCGTGAAATTGCCTGAGTATAACCAGCGGACAAGCATTTTGTCTAATTCGCTTAAGCCGCGTGGGTCCTCGGCATACACCCCGTAAAAAATGCTGTCAGTGTACTTTAAGGAATCTTTCTTCAAGCCAAGCGATTGAGTGAATTCCTCCCAAATCAAGTGGCAGCGCTCGTTAGGGGTTGGCTTGTCAGTTGAAATAAGGATTACTGCCTTGGTGATTTCGCCACCAGTCCACCATAGGCTGAAATAACCCCAATTGCCTGGAACATAGCTTGAAACCAAGGAAGGGAATTCATCTAAAGTCGTGAAGTAAATGTCTATATTTTCACCTGAATCGGAAATCCGCGGCTTAATGGTTTTGGAAAGCGCCGCGTTTTGGTTGATTGCGTTATTCAGGCACTCCAAGTCCATTGAAGTTGGCGAGCCATGAATCTTGATTACGGGGTCTTTCAGCCAGAGCGTAATGAATTCAGTGCCTGCCTCGAATTCCAGGCCAAGTGCAATCTCCTTGAAATAATCAATTGCCTCTTGTGTCAAAGGCACGTCAGGGGAAATCACTTGCGGGGCTGATGGCGTAATGGGCTCTGCCGCAATAGTCCCTGTTGCCTTGAAGGTTTCCAGTGCATGCTTCCAATAATTTTCAGAGCCAGCATAATCCTCTTCAAAAACCAGGTATTCCAGCAAATAAAAAGAATTCCCGTGCTTAAGCATGTACATGTCCAACACAACAAGCCTGTCCTCCCACCGGTATTCCCTGTATAATCTGGCGTTCTCTGAGGCTTCCAGCGAGCCTTCAGGCGCTCCGGATAAAGGCTGTTGCAAATCAAAAGCAGTCAATAGTTCAGTATTTTCGTTAGCTTCGTATGATTCCTTATATACCTGAAGTAATTCCTGGAGGGAATCATAGCTGCCGCCAACTGCCTGTGCTGGCAGGTATCGGACGATAATGCTTGAGGCATATTCATTAGAGTCTTCAGGTCCAGAAAACATTATGTATGCTTCCTCTGTTTCGCTTTCCCAATGAGACGGCACCTCCAGCTCGAAATCATAATCAGGGTCTTCATACAAATCATAAGTTAGCTCGGTAATGACTATTGTTATTGGAGGCGTTGGCGCTGCTGGCGTTTGTGTATTTTCATCAAGCTCACCAGCACCTGGAAGCTCCGGCAGCGGCTCAAGTGGCGTGGTGTCTGTGTCTTCTTCTGGCTCCTGCGGCTCAACGCAGCCGGCAAAAACAAGGAAAATCAAGACCAAAACAATTATTTGTTTCATTTGTTTCGTGCCCTTCACCCGACAATACAATAAATACAGATTAAACAACCAACACTATTTATATTTTTCTGCTGCGGGTAATTTTATGCAAACAACTTTTTTTCATAGGATTTATTCAAGGGCTTGGAAGAAAAAGCAATTGCAGAAATACTCTGACTTGCTGCCTGAATTAAAAGCGCTGGTCAGCGGAAAAACTGTTTTGGATTATGGCCTTGGAAAGGCATGGCTCTGGAGCTTTCTTGAGAAAAAGAAAATCAAGGCAAAAGAAGTCCATGGCATTGACTTGAATGAAGAGGCGGTAAAGCCGAGGAAGAAAGGCATAAGGTATTATTTCTCCTTGAGAGACTTCAGGGAAAAAAACAATGACAAGAAGGTTGATTTGCTTGTGTTGTTTGATGTAATGCATTTAATGAAAGAAAAAGAATTGAATGAATTGAAAAAAGTTGTTAAGAAAAAATGCTTTATTTTGGTTTCATTGCCTGAAAGCAAGAAGGGACTTCTACATAACCTAAAACTGGGCAAGGTATTCTGGGAAGGAAAAATCGGTAAAGAGGAAGTGGATTTTGCCTGCCTGTTAAAGCCTTCCTGAAGACATTTTTTTCAGTATTGCTTTTTGTATATCGCGCTCAATCTCAATCAATGCGAGCTGGTCCTTGTTCAAGTAGCGTGCGTTGAAAGCCCCCAACATGCTTGAGAGAATGCCAAACTCGAACCCCGAAACCCTTACTTCAGCGCTTGGAGGCAATTCATTTAATTCTTTCAGCCTGCTTAAACAATAATATTTCCAGGACAGCATGCGCCCTAATTTTCTGGGCTTTCTTGCCTGTTCATGAAGGAGCGTGTTTGCAGCATACAGCGCTTGGTTTACCACCCTTGCCAGGCTTTCGGCTTTAATGGGCATGTCGGTTCCTTTATCTGCGAGAAATTCTAAAGCCCAGATTTTCTTGATTATCCTTGCCTTGCTTTCAGGCAGGCCAAGAGCATCAACTATCTTTGCATGAATGGCCATTGCAAGATGTGCGGAGTATTCTTCAGCAGGATACCTTATGGCTAACAGTACTGCCTTCCTTGGAATAAAATGCTCCAGGTCAATTTCATCAATTTTCTTTAAAATGAATTCATTGAGCTGTTTTATTCTCCCATGCTTTGCCTGAAGCCTTAACTCTTTCAATCTGCTTAATGGAATGCTTCTCTTTGCCTTTGGCATCCTGAATGGTTTTGCCATAAATGCAATGGTGTTAAAGTCATTTAAAATTGTTTGTTATGAGGGAAAATTGGTTTAAAAGAATAATCTGCTTATTATGCATAGCTTTGGTGGTTGATTGTTCAGGTATTTAGAGCATACTGCTGACGTGCTTTACGAGGTTGAGGCAAGCTCTTTAGAGGAATTGTTTGCTGATGCTGGAAAGGCTTTAAGCAATACCATGATTGAACTTGATTCAGTCAAAAAAACAGGGGAGTATGAGATAAAGCTTGAGAATGAAAGCATTGAGGGTTTATTGCATGATTTCCTTGACAATGAATTGATTTTAATTCAGACAGACTTGGTTGCATTCAATGACTTCAAGGTAAGCATTCTGGAAAAAAACAAGAAGTTTTTTTTGCAGGCGAAATGCTTTGGGGAAAAGATTGACAAGGCAAAGCATGAGATTAAGACTGACATCAAGGCTGTTACTTGGGAATACTTCAAGGCATGGAAGGAAAAGAATAAATGGAAATGCAAGGTATTGCTGGATGTTTAAGTGAGAAACATGATTAGAGACAAATTCAAGCTTATCAAGCCAGGCGTTTATGAAATGCCTAAAGAAGCAGGCATGCTTGTGCCTGCAAGGATTTATGCCTCGGAGACACTGCTCAATGCGGTTGAACAGGATGCGATACAGCAATTAATTAATACCGCTTACCTGCCAGGCATTCAAAAGTACGCGATTGCCCTCGCTGACATGCATTCCGGATATGGCTTCCCAATTGGCGGCGTTGCTGCAATGGATGTGAATGAAGGAGTTGTCAGCCCCGGAGGCGTCGGCTACGACATCAACTGCGGGGTCAGGCTTGTTAAAACAAACTTGACTGAGGCAGAAATCAGGCCAAAGCTGAGGGAATTGATTAATTTATTGTTTCAGGAGATTCCTGCAGGAGTAGGAGAGACAGGGAAATTAAGATTGACAAATGATGAGCTTGATGAATTGCTTGTTGGAGGCGCTGAATGGGCTGTAAAGCAAGGCTATGGCTTGAAAGAGGATTTGGAAGGCATTGAGGAATACGGCAGGATGCCTGAAGCTAATCCTGGAAAGGTAAGTGATATAGCTAAAAAGAGAGGCAGGCCTCAGACAGGGACTTTAGGTTCTGGAAACCATTTTTTGGAAATACAGAAAATCACCGAGGTATTTGATGAATCAATTGCGGAAAAATTCGGCTTGAAAAAAGGACAAATTACCGTGATGATTCACTGCGGCTCTCGCGGCCTTGGCCATCAAGTTGCCTCTGATTACATTAATGTAATGCTCAAGGCAATGGGCAAGTATAACATAAAAGTTCCTGACAGGCAGCTTAACTGCGCTCCAATCAACAGCCCTGAAGGACAGGATTATTTGCATGCAATGAATGCAGCAGTCAATTATGCTTTCGCAAACAGGCAGATGATACTGCATTGGACTAGAGGCGTTTTTGAGAAAGTTTTTGGCAGGAGTGCAGAGGATTTGGGAATGCATTTATTGTATGATGTCTGCCATAATATTGCAAAGTTTGAAGAACATGACATTGACGGGATTATGAAAAAGGTTTTAGTTCACAGGAAGGGAGCTACGAGGGCTTTTCCTGCAGGAAGGCCAGAGCTTTCAGAAAAATTCAGGAAGATTGGGCAGCCTGCAATCATTCCTGGCTCGATGGGCACTGCAAGCTATGTAATGATTGGCACTCAAGAATGCTTGACAGAGACTTTTGGCTCTGTGAATCATGGAGCTGGAAGGGTAATGTCAAGGCATGGGGCTTTAAGGCAAAAGAAAGGAAGCGATGTTTTACGTGAACTGGAAGCCAAGGGAGAAGTAGTCAAATCAACCTCACTGGCTGGACTTGCAGAGGAAATGCCTGAGGCATACAAGGATATTGAAGAGGTTGTAGAGGCTTTAGAGATAAGCAATGTCGGCAAGAGGATTACAAAGCATGTGCCTTTAGGCGTCATGAAAGGATGACTGCAAAGCGTTTCTTTTTCTCAAATTTTTTTACAGCTAGTTTTTTCCCAGGTATCGTTGCTTGCATTCATTATCGCAGAATCTTTTAGAGTCAAAGGTTGCATTAGGGTCTTTGATTACCTTGCCGCAGTTCATGCACTTGTATTCTTTTTTCTGCCATTGATTGTCAGGGTCTCTCCTAATTCTAAGTTCCATTAAAAAAACTCCTTGCTTTTTTAAATTACAAAAACTAACGGTTTTTGTTCCATTAAAAAAATCCCTTGATAAGATTACTAGCGTGTTAAAGGCTTTTTAAAATTATCAGTCCATTAAAAAACCCCTGTTTTTTTTAAATTACAAAAACTAACGGTTTTTGTTCCATTTGAAAAAGGAGTTTTAAAGAAAAGCCAAGGCGTTTATAAAGTCACTGATTAACGTGAAAGAAAGATTTATAAAGGTGTTAAGGTGCAATTGGTATAGTAACCCCTTAACTGGAAGGCGTTAACTTTTTGTTAATGCTTTCCAACTTATATTTGAGTTGGGGTTTTTGGGGATTGGAGTTAGAATGAAGCTTGATTTGAAGTTTTTGGTTTTAGGAATGGCTTTGCTTTTGTTTGCGAGCCAGGCGAATGCTGCTTATTTTTATTTCTTTGAACCGAATCCTGTTTATTACGGCTATGGCTGGACTTCCTACTGGTATTGGCTTTTGCCTTTAGAGAGAGGCACTGTTTTCACTACCGCAAGCTCGATTGATTCTCTCGTAATTGATTCTGTTGAAGCAAGAAGCGATTCAACTTATTACTCTGCGAATAATCCATTGCTTTCAGGAGAGTTTGTTGACTTAATGGTCAAGGTGAGTGCCGGAAAGGAGACTGCTTACTATAATGAGCTTGGCTATCTTTATGATGTTGATGAATTCACTAAAACGGTCTCGGTTAAGCCGAGGGTTTTCGTTAATGGAACTGAGATTATTGGACCTGTAAACCAGTCAAAGAATTTGGGCAATGGGGACACAGGCTATTTTGAGTTTGTTAATGCCTTCAGGTTAAGCGATGCTTCTAATGTGAGGGTTGTTGTTGAGGCAAGCTCTGAGGGAAAAACTGAAAGCAAGACTGCTTACTTTAATGTTATTGAAGGACAGGCAAGTGAAAGTGCTTCAGGACAGCCTGGCTGGATTAATGCCCAGCAGGAATCTTCAAGCGCTTCAACCGGTTCTACTGCAGAGATTATTGAAACAAGTTATTCTACTTCAAGCATGACAAGTTCAGGCAATGCAGGTTATTCCAATACCGCTTCAAATGCTTCTGGAAGCATTAGCGTTTCAGGCGCGGTTATTCTAAGCAATGATAAAATGAATTTATACTTCAATGAAAGTGCTTCATGCAGCAACCTGGTTTTAAGCGGGAATGGCGTGAGCGTTAGCGTGGATGGGTTTGCCTATCCATTGTTTTCATTGAGCAATAAATCAGGCATTCCGTTCATTGTTGACGGAGTGATTGCTAAAGTAAAGAGCGGTTCATTCACTGCTTCAAATAGTTCTTATACAAGGACAGTCAATGCAAGCGATTCTGGAAGCATTGTATTGAAGCTGAGGGGAATTGAGAAAGGGGCTGGCCTGCTTGAATTAAGCGCTTTAGGGCATTATGCTAACGGCATCGAGTGCGGCTCAAACAAATTAAAGGCAGAAGTAAGCGTTGCTGTCTTGCCTGCTGAGGCAAAGGATTCAAGTTGCTCTAATATTCAGGTTATAGTGAAGGGAGAGATTGACTTAAAGGAAAGCCCGTATGCTGAACTGCCTGTCAGCGTTATCAACCCTACAAAAGAGATTTTGAGGCTTGAGCTTAGGGAGCAGGGATTGAATGTCGAGCCAAGCATTGTTTATGTGAATGCCTTGAGCAATAAGGATTTCACTGCAAAAGTCCAGGCAAGGAAGATTGGGACTCTTTCATTGGTTTATGCGCCTCAGGTTGAGGGATGCGAGGGCTTGCAGGCAAAGGCTACAAGGATTAATGTTGATTATAGCCTTCATTCATTGATGGGCTATGATGTTGCACTGGTTTCAGTGCCTGAAATGGTTGAATTGGCTAATGCTACAAAGGTTGCTTTGGTTTTAAGGAATAATTCAGGTTCAGCTAAAGATGTTACTGCAAAGATTACTGGTTTGCCTGCTGACTGGATTGTTGTTAATGCCGCCAAGAAATTGGAAGCAAACGAGATCAGGGCTTTCGAGCTGGTTGTGCAGGCAAGCGATGAAGCAAAGGGGACTTTTGTCGGGAATGTTTTATTGAGTTATGATAACCTTGACCATTTGCAGAAAAGCATTGAGTTCAAGATAATCGATTCTGCTGTTAATGGCATTAGCTTGAATGCTTCTGTTGAGGCTGACAAGAATGTTCTTGGAGCTTTAAAATTAACTGTTAATTTAAGCAATTCATCTGATGTGATGTTTGAGGGCTTGCTTGCAATTGATGCAGGCAACTGGGTTATTGAAGGCAGTCCTGCAGTCAAGTTATTGCCTGGATCTTCACTTGAAAAAACCCTTGTTTTAAAGCCGAAGAATGAAAACGCTAAACAGGATGAGCTTGTCAAGGTTTCTTTAACGGATAAAGACGGAAAAGCATTGATTGAAAAAGTAGTCAAGCTGAAAGAAGCCAGCGGAATGCCAACTGGCTTTATTGCATTGGGTTCTGCTGCATTGAATGTCGGCTTGCTGGTTGTACTGGCTTTATTGGTTTATTTATTCATAAAGAGGCTTGGAATAATCAAAGCCGGAAAGCCAAGTGAAGCTGCTGTCGAGCCTATTTCTAAAGCAAAGGAAAAGAAATAGTTTTGTTTTTAAAGCTTACTATTTAGTATATATTATATCTTTTTGTGAAAGCAAACGGTTTTTCTAGGCAGAGCTTAGGGAGGCAAAGTGCTTTCTTTTAAGATTGGTTTCTTGCTTTCAGCAAGACGCTTTAATGCAGGAAACTTTAATTGGACAATGGCTAATGCATCGCTTAGATTGAGGCTTTGATATATGGCTAGAAAGCATCATCCCCGCAGGGGCAGTTTAGCCTTTTATCCCAGGAAGAAGGCTGCAAAGGAAACGCCTAGCTTTCGCTATTTTCCATTAACTGATAATGTAATGCCATTGGCTTTTTATGGCTATAAGGCTGGCATGACTCATTTGATTGCAAGGAACGAGCATAAGAAAAGCGTGACTTATGGACAGGACTTGCAGTTGCCTGTAACGGTTGTTGAAGTGCCTGCGTTAAGGGTTTTTGGGATTAGGACTTACGGCAAGGGAAACACTGGTAACTTGATTGTTTTACTGGATGTCTTGGCTGAAAAGACTTCAAAGCATTTGCTGAGGGCGTTGCATGCAATAAAGAAAGTAAAGCATTCTCTCAACGAACTTGATGCTTTAAAGGAAGGGCTTGTTGAGGTAAGGTTGTTATGCCATACCCAGCCTGATAAATGCGGTTTTGGAAAGAAAAAGCCTGCCATTACCGAGATTGCTTTGGGAGGCAGGGAAAAAATTGCAGAGCAATTGAGTTATGCCAAGGAAAAGCTTGGAAAAGAATTAAGCATTAGCGAGGTTTTCAAGGAAAAGGAATTTATTGATGTTAAAGCGGTTACTAAAGGACAGGGCATGGAAGGCGTTGTGAACAGGTTCGGCGTTAAGACTTTAAGGCATCCAAAGCATAAGAAGGAAAGGATTATTGGAAGCATTAGTCCATGGCATCCTCCTTTAGTCATGTGGCAGGTTCCAAGGCCTGGACAGCAAGGCTATCATTCAAGGACTGAATTTAATAAACAAATTTTAATGATGTCTAATGCTGTTGAAAAAATTAATCCTAAAGGGGATTTTGTCGGTTATGGAAAAGTATTGAATGATTTTGTTTTGCTTCACGGTACAATTCCAGGGCCTAGGAAAAGGCTTATTGGCTTGAGAAAAGCAGGCAGGCCAGCCCCATTAGGGGAATTAGGCGAGATTTCTTTTATTTCATTGGCTTCAAAACAATAAGGTGCTGAAAATGAAGGCAAATGTTTTTTCATTGGATGGAAAAAAATTAAAGCAGGTTGAATTGCCTAGAGTTTTTGATACTGAGTACAGGCCTGACTTGATTAAAAGAGCTGTGCTTTCAATTCAGTCTGCCAGGCTACAGCCTAAAGGCACTAGTCTATTGGCTGGAAGGTATAATACTGCAATGTATGTTGGCTGTCGTCGCTTGCCTGAGTTTCGAAGGACTATTAATGTCGGCAGAGCTAGAAAGCCAAGGCTGAAGAACAGGCGTGAATTGCTTTACGGCAGGGTAGCTGACATTCCAGGCGCTGTCGCAGGCCCTAGAGCCCATCCGCCACGAGTTGAAAGGGTTTTGCTTGAGAGAATCAACAAGAAAGAAAAAAGGCTTGCTACAAAAAGCGCGATTGCCTGCACTGCCAGAAAAGACTTGGTTATTGCCAGGGGCAATGAATTGCCTGAAGGCATTGAATTGCCTGTAATCATTGAGGAAAGGATTGAAGATTTAAGCAAGACAAAGGATGTCTTGAATGTTTTAAAGGCATTGAAGTTAGTTGAAGAGGTTGAAAAGGCAAAGGAGAAAAAAAGAGTGAGGCATGGAAAGGGAAAAGCGCGTGGCAGGAAGTACAAGAAGAAAAAAAGCTTGTTGTTTGTTGTTGCAGAAAAAAAGAATCTGGTTAAAGCAGCCAGGAATCTTGAGGGCGTTGATGTCATTAATGCAAGGGACTTGAATGCAAAAGTTCTTGCGCCTGGTGCTTTGCCTGGAAGGCTCAGCATTTATTCAGAACAGGCAATTGAATTGCTTGGAAAGGGATTTTAATGAAAAACGCTTTAATTACTGAGTTAAAGGATTACGAGGTTATTATTCATCCATTGATTAGCGAGAAAGCAGTTGGATTGATTGAGAAAGAAAACAAGGTTTGTTTTATAGTCAATCAAAAAGCTAACAAGAAACAAGTCAAGGACTGGGTTGAGAAAAAGTTTTCTGTAAAGGTTGATTCAGTGAATATTTTGAGGGATATGAAAGGCAGGAAAAAGGCAATGGTGAAGATTAACAAGGTTTTCAAAGCTGACTCTATTGCAACAAAATTAGGGGTAATTTAAGGTGGGATATAATGGGACGACCGATTAGATCGCAAAGGCAGGGCAAGGGAATGCCACGCTACCTGTCAACTAAAAGAGCCCAGGTTGATTTAGCTTATCCCAGCTATGATGATGCCCAGAAAAAAGGAGTTATACAAGGCGAGGTAATTGATTTTGTTTTGGACAGGGGCAGGAATGCTGTTCTTTCAAAGGTATTGTTTGAAGGCAATAAGGTTGTCTTGCAGCTTGCTGCTGAAGGCATGTTTGTCGGCCAGGGGCTTTCTTATGGCTTGAAAGCAGATGCAAGCATTGGCAATGTATTGCCTTTAGGGAGTATTGGTGCAGGAACGCCAGTGTTTAATATTGAGAAACGTGCTGGAGACGGCGGGACTTTTATTAGGTCTGCCGGAGGCTTTGGCGCTGTTGTTGCAAAGGATTCAAAGCAGGCGAGCGTGAAGCTTCCATCCGGAAGCATTATTAGCTTGCCTTTGAATGCCAGGGCAACTATTGGTAATGTTTCTTGCGGAGAGATTTATGAAAAGCCATTGATTAAGGCAGGCAATTCTTTTCATAAGTTCAAGGCGAGGAGAAAGCCATGGCATAGATGCAGGGGCGTTAAAATGAATCCAGTAGACCATCCTTTCGGTGGCAGCTCGCATCATGCAGGCAAGTCAATGTCTACCTCGAGAAATGCTCCGCCTGGAAGGAAAGTCGGGCATATTGCAAGCAGTAGGACTGGAAGGAAAAAGAAGTAAGGTGGGCGGATGGTTAAAAAACAGTTTACTTACAAGGGAAAAACATTAGAGGAATTGACTATAATGACTCCGGAGGAATTCGCCAAGATTACCCATGCCAGGGCAAGGAGATGCATTAAGCATGGCGTGAACAAGAAGTTGTTGAAGAAAATTGATAATGCGAGGAAATTGATTGCTTTGGGAAAAGAACCAAAGCCTATCAAGACTCATTTAAGGGACTTTATTGTCTTGCCTTCAATGATTGGCTTGAAGTTTGCAATTCATAGAGGCAATTCTTTTGAGCCTAGGGATATTGAGAAGGAAATGCTTGGGCATTATTTAGGTGAATTGGTTTTGACCAGAAAAAAATTGTCTCATGGAAAGGCAGGCATTGGAGCGACAAGAAGCTCTACCTCTGTTGCAACGAGGAAGACTTAATGGTGTTATTATGAAGAAAAACTATAATTTTGATTTCACTGCATTGAAAAGCGAAAAACAGATTGCGAAGGGAATGGCTTTGAATAAGCCTATTTCAACAAAGTATGCTACAGAGCTTTGCAGGGAAATCAATGGAAAGAATGTCAGTAAGGCTGAAACTTTCTTGAATAATATTGTTGCTAAAAAAGAATTCCTTCCATTGAGAAAATATAATATTCAGGTTGCGCATAGGAAAGGCGCTGCAAAAAGCAATGTGAAGTCCGGAAGGTATCCGAGGAACACTGCATTGGTTTTTCTTGACTTGCTGCAGGATGTCAAGGCGAATGCTGACTATAAAGGGCTTGACGCTGACAAATTGTTTGTATTGCATTCTTTTGCTTCAATGGGCTTCAGGCGTTTCAGCCACCAGCCTAAAGGGCATATTGGCGGAAAAAGCCGCAGAAAGAAATCAACGCATGTGGAAATAATTGTAAGGGAAAGAAAGTGAGATTTTGATTGAGAGGACTTTTATACAGGAAGGCATTAAGGACGTTGAATTAGAGAATTACTTGAAGAAAGAATTAAGCGGAGCAGGCTTTACCTGTTTGGAGATTCAAAAGACTCCTTTGGTTACGAGAGTTATCCTTAATGTTACCAAGGCTGGAATGGTTATTGGAAAGAAAGGGCAGAATATCAGGAGGCTTACTAAGGAAATCGAGGAAAGGTTCAAGATTGATAATCCGCAGCTTGAGATAAAGCAGATTGAAAGGCCGGAGCTTGATGCAAGGGCAATGGTTGATAGAATGATTGGGTTGTTGAACAGGGGTTTTTCCTGGAGAAGCGTCAGTTATAGGGCTGTCAGGGATATTATGAGGGCTGGCGCGATGGGCGTGGAGATAAAGCTTGCAGGAAAGCTTGGAGGCAAGGGAGCCAGGAAAATGAGGAAGCGGCTTATTGAAGGTTATATGAAGAAAGTCGGTTTTGAAGCAAAATTAGTTGATTATGCCAAAGGCCCTGCTTATACCAAGGGAGGCGCTATAGGCATTAAGATCAGGATTGTCAGGCCTGGAACTGTTTTCACTGACAAGCTGAGTGAAGGCTTGTTTGTAAAGGAAGCGGTTGTTGAAAAGCCTGCGGTTGTTGAAGAAAAACCAATTGAGGTTATTGAGGAAAAGAAAAAAGCTGTTGAGGCAGTGAAAGCAGAGCCTGAGAAAAAGCAGAAAGAGCCTAGAAAGAAGAGAGTGAAGAAAGAAACTGTTGAAAAGAAAGAGCAAGCAGTTGAAGAAAAAGCTGGCGAAAAAGAGAAGGCAAAGGAAACAACTGTTGAAGCTGTTGGGGTGAAAGACAGTGAAGTTAAATGAGATTCGGGGCTTGGGTTCTGAAGAGCTTAATGCAAAGATAATTGACTTAAAGGCAGTGCTTGCAAAAGAAAGGGCTTCGGTTGCTTCAGGCACTCGCGCTGAAAATCCCGGGAAGATTAAGAAGATAAGGCGAGAGGTTGCGAGAATGTTTACTGTGATTACTGAAAGGGCAAAAGGAATAAAGGTTGAAAAGAAAGTCATTGCAAAGAAAGAAAAAATTGAGGCGAAAAAGGAAACAGCGAAGGAAGTTAAAAAGCCAGTTGAAAAGCCCATGGAACAAAAAATGGAAAAGGGTTTGAAGAAAAAAACCGGGAAACTTGAGGCTATTAAGCTTGATGATGAAACTGAAATAATTAGGTAATGGAGGTTTTGACTGAATGGAGGAAATCTGCACTGTATGCGGCTTGCCAAAGAATATCTGTGTTTGCAAGGAAATAACCAAGGAAACACAGAAGATAAAGATTAGTTTAGTGCACAGGAAGTACAAAAAGTATATTACGTTGATTGCTGGCTTGCAGGACAAAAAACAGGCAAAGGAATTGGAAAAGCTTTTGAAGAGAAATCTTGCCTGCGGCGGAACAAGCCATGATCATGATATTGAATTGCAGGGAGACCACAGGAAAAAAATAAGGCAGATACTTTTGAAAGAAGGGTATAAAGAGGAATTGATTGAAGGTTGATTGAATGAAATACAATATTAATGAAAGAAATGTTTTAGGGCATGAATTGATTGGCTTGAAAGCCAGGGTCATTAAGTCGGTTGACTTGAAAAAGCAGGGCTTGGAAGGCATTATCAGGATGGAGACCTTGAACCTGCTTTCATTGAAGACAGGCAAGAGCGTTAAATGGATTCCAAAGAAAGAGGTTTTGCTTGAAATTGCTTTGCCTAATGAAAAAAAGGTTTTGATTGAAGGCAGAAAGCTTGTTGCAAGGCATGAGGACAGGACAAAACAATTGTTCAAGAAATACTGGAGTGATTTTAATGAAATGCAACGACTTTAGGTGTGCAGAGCATGGAAGCATTTCTGTCAGGGGAAATGTTTTTGTCGGCAGGGTCAAGAGCGCAAAGCCTTCAAAAACAGCAATCATTGAAAGAGAGGTTACAATTAGAGTTCCAAAGTATGAACGTTATAAGAAAGTCAGGACACGAGTTTATGCCCATAACCCTGAATGCATTAATGCCAGGGAAAATGACATTGTAATGGTTGGCGAGACAAGGAAGTTGAGCAAGACAAAGAGTTTTGTTGTTTTAAAGATTGTTGGCAGGAAGGAAGAGTTCAGGGCATTGGAAGAGGCAAAGGCAAAGCCCAAGAGGAAAGAAAAAGAGACCGTGGAAGCAAAGGAAAAGGAGGCAGGAAAATGAGGGCAATCTCAAGCAATGCAACGAAAGGCTTGCTAAAGATGAGCAGGTGTACTTGCACTGACAACTCTGGCGCAAAGATAATCGAGGTTATTTCAGTCATAGGCTATAAGGGCACTAGGCGAACAAGCCCCAAGGCAGGCATTGCTGACATGGTTAATGTAGTCGTGAAAAAAGGAAAGCCTGAAATGAGGAAAAAACTTTCGCGGGCTGTTGTCGTTCGAGTGAAGAAGGAATTCAGGAGAGCGAATGGCTTGAGGGTGAAATTTGAGGATAATGCAGTAGTGTTGGTTGATGATGCTGGCTTGCCTAAAGCAAGCGAGATAAAGGGTTGTGTTGCCAAGGAAGTTGGAGAGAGATGGGTTAAAATAGTCGGCTTGGCAGCGACTGTTGTTTGAAGTGGTTTAGGTGAAAAAATGATTAAGGGTATAAAGCCTGGAAAGAGTGTAAAACCTGGAAAGCAGAGGAAAAAAATTTATTTTGCAAAGCTTCATGAAAAGCAGAGAATGCTTAAAGTTCATTTGTCAAAGGATTTAAGGACTAAATTGAAGAAAAGGGCTTTAGGCGTGAGAAAGAATGACCAGGTAAAGGTAATGCGGGGAAAGTTCAAGGGAAAGGAAGGCAAGGTAGCTGAAGTCGACCATAAAAAGCTCAGGGTTTTCATTAACGGCATTACCAGGAAAAAAGTCAATGGTACCGAGATAATGATTCCGTTCAATGCATCGAAGTTATTGTTAGTGGAGATTGAATCAAAGGATGAAAAGAGGCTTTTAAACAGGTGAAGATTATGGCTTTGAAGGGAGAGGACAAGACTCAAAAACTTTTAAGTGCGCCTAAGACAATGGGTTTTAGGAGAAAGGAAAAGGTTTGGGTAGTCAGGCAGAGGCCTGGAGCGCATAAAAGGAATGCAAGCATTGCAATCGGCTTGATTGTCAGGGACTTGCTTGGCTATGCCAAGACACTAAATGAAGCAAAAAAAATCCTTAGCAATAAAAAAGTCATGGTTAATGGAATTCCTGCCAGAGACCATAAGCTTCCGGTTGGCTTGTTTGACTTTGTTGATTTCCCTGATTTAAAGGAAAGGTATGTTGTTGTTTTTGATGAAAAGTCAAGGGTAAAGCTGAAGAAGATTGTCTTTGAGAAAAAGCTTGTCAAGCTTTGCAAGGTGCTCTCAAAGAAAATAGTTAAGAAGGGAAAGACTTTGATTGGCACGCATGACGGAAGGAGTATTCTTGTTGGCAAGACTGACTTGAAAGTAGGCGATAGTGTTTTGCTTGAATTGCCCGGGCAGAAGATTGTAGAGGCAATTCCTTTAAAGAAAAATAACCTGGTGTTTGTTGTTGCTGGAAAGCATGTCGGAAAAATAGCTGAGGTAATTGACTTGATTCCCGGCACAATTACCAGAGACTCATTAGTCAGCCTTGACAGTGAGGGCAAGAGCTTTCAGACATTAAAGGATTATGTTTTTGTTGTTGGAGGCAAGAAGCCGAGCATTGAATTATAGTGGTTTTTATGAGTGAAGAAAAAGAAAATCCGATGAAGGAAATAACTGTCGAGAAAGTCAGCCTTAACATGGGCATTGGCCCGGAGCCTGAAGAGTTGAAGAAAGCAGAGGCTATTCTTGAAAGGATTTCAGGCGGCAAGCCTGTTAAGACAAAGGCAAAGGTAAGGCTGCCTATCTGGGGCTTAAGGCCAGGCATTCCTATCGGGGTTAAGGTTACTTTGAGGAATGAAAAAGCAGAAGCGTTTTTGAAGAATGCTTTGGCTGCCAAGGAAAACAAGCTTAACAGGAAAAGCTTTGACACTAGCGGCAATTTTGGCTTTGGAATCCAGGAGTATATTGACTTGCCTGGAACAAAGTATGATCCGAAGCTTGGCATTAAAGGGTTTGATGTCCTGGTTACCTTGGGGAGGCCTGGTTATCGCGTTAGGAGGAAAAAGCTTTCAAGGCAGTTAGGCAAGAAGCATTTGATTTCAAGGAATGAGGCAATGGAGTTTATCGAGAAAAAGTATGCTGTTGAATTGGAGTGAGTTTAATGGTTGATAAGAAAACATTAGTCTGCAAGTTTTGCGGCAATCACGTTGCTTTTGTCAGGAAGTATAACCTGAATATTTGCAGGAGATGCTTTAAGGATAATGCTGAGAGGATTGGTTTTACCAAGTATGATTAGGTGATTTTATGGCTTTAGTTGACCCGGTATCGGATGCATTGATTAACATAAAGAATCATGACTTTGCTTCAAAAAGGCATTGCCTGCTTAGGCCTGCCTCTAAGTTGATGGGCGAGATCTTGAGGGTTTTGAAAGACTCTGGTTATGTGCAGGCTTTTGAGTTCGTTGTTGACGGCAGGGAAGGCATTTACAAGGTTGACTTGGCTGGAAAGATTAATGACTGCAAGGCTGTAAAGCCAAGGTATCCTGTGAAAAAAGACGGGTTTGAAAAATTTGAGAAAAAGTACTTGCCTGCGAGAGGCATTGGCATTTTGATTGTTACAACGCCTGATGGGGTTATGACGCATAGGCAGGCGAAAGAGAAAAACCTTGGTGGAAGGCTTCTCGGGTTTGTTTATTAGGTGGCCTTTATGCATAAAGACGTTAGTGAAGAAATCACGTTTGGTCCTGAAGTAAAATTCAGCTTGGAAGGCAAAAAGCTTTCAGTCAAAGGACCCAAGGGCGAGGCTTCAAGGGTTTTTGATTTTGACTGGCTTGAGTTGAAGGCAGAGAATGGAAAGCTTAAGCTCTCTGCAAGTAATGCAGTCAAGAAGACTTTTGCTTCTTTCAATGCAATATTGTCTCATGTAAGGAACATGGAGTCAGGCGTGAAAAAAGGTTTTATTTATAAGCTTGCAATTGTTTATTCGCATTTCCCGATTAATTTAAGCATTAAAGGGGATGTTATTGAGGTAAATAATTTTCTTGGCGGCAAGAATCCTAGAAGGGCAAGAATCCGCGGCAGCACTAAGGTTGAAGTGAAGGGAAAGGATGTTATTGTCAGTGGCGTTGACAAGGAAGCTGTTGGACAGACAGCGGCAAACCTTGAAAGATGCACTGCCAGAAAGAAAGGCAAGGACATTAGGGTTTTCCAGGATGGAATTTATATAGTTGAAAAGGGTGCTCGAAATGCCTGAAAAAAAAGAAGTTGAAAAAGTGAAGGAAAAAACCGAGGCAAAGAAGGAAACGAGGGTTGTCTTGAAAGCAGAGAAAACCTTGCTTAAATTGATTAGAATGAAGAATCATCCTGTGTTCAGAGGCAGTTTTGGAAGCAGGAGTATCAGGAAAAAGCAAAACAAGAAGTGGGATAAATGGAGGATGCCTAACGGCGAGTCAGCCACTTTAAGGCTTGAGTATAGAGAGGATGGTTCAAGGCCAAAGACAGGCTATGGGACTAACAAGCTAATTCGTTTTTTGCATCCATCAGGTTTTGAAGAGGTAATGGTTTTTAACGCGAATGACTTGAATCTTGGCTTGAAGGAAAAAGCGTTAAGGATTTCCGGCGGTGTCGGCAGGAAGAAAAGGCTTGAGATTATTAAAAAGGCTGAAGAGCTTAACCTGAAAATAATTAACAGGTGTGTTTAATGCATGCTACGAGAGTAAAGGAATTGGCTGCTGGAATACTTAATGTCGGTGTTTCAAAAATTTGGCTCAGCCCTGATGCCCTTCCAAGGGCTAAAGAGGCTTTGACTACAGAGGATGTCAGGGCATTAGTTTCAGAAAAACTTGTCTGCATCAGGAAATTAAGCGAGCAAAGCAGGGGCAGGGCAAGGCAGTTGAAAGAGAAAAAGAAAAAAGGCAGGAAGAGAGGTTATGGAAAAAGAAAAGGCACGTGGAAGGCAAGGACAAAGCCTAAAAAGACTTGGATGAAGAATGTGCGGGGCCAGAGGCTTAAATTGAATGAATTAAAGAAACAGGGAAAAGTTTCAAAGTCATTGTACAGGCATGCTTACAGAATGGTTAAAGGAAATTATTTCAGGGGCCAAAGGCATTTAGAGCAATTCATTGAAAAAGAAGTAAAGGAAATAAAAGAAACAGGAAAGGCAAAGTGATTTGATTATGGCTGATAAAAAAACTTTTGAGGTAAAATTCAGGCGAAGAAGACAGCAGAAAACTAATTATAAGAAGAGGCTGGCGTTGCTCAAGGCAGGCTTGCCTAGACTTGTTGTCAGGAGAACTTTGAATAATGTTATTGTTCAATTGATTGATTACCATCCTGAAGGCGATTCTGTCATTATTGGATTGAATTCCCAGAGCCTGAAGAAATTTGGCTGGGATTATCATACAGGCAACATTCCTTCAGCGTACCTGGCTGGCTTGTTGCTTGGCAGGCTTGCAATGAAAAAGAATGTAAAAGAAGCTGTGCTTGACATTGGCTTGCAGACGCCTATCCATGGCTCTGCTCCATTCGCTGCATTAAAGGGTTTTGTGGACGCAGGCATTCACATCAGTCATGACAAACAAGTGTTGCCTTCTGATGAAAGGATTTCTGGAAAGCACATAGTTGATTATGCCGGCAAGCTTAATGAAGAAGAATTGAAAAAAAAGTTTTCTTCTTATTTCAGCAAGGGCTTGGATCCGAAAAAAATGAATGAATCTTTTAATGATGTTAAGAAAAAAATAATGGTGACTTGAATGCGTGAAAAGGAATTAAGCGAAGAAGAAAAGGCAATTAAAGTGACTGAAGAGGCTATTGAAAGAGCCCAGGCGTTGCAGGAAAAGCGCGAGAAAGAGACTGCGGCAAAAGAGACTGGCAAGGCAGGCAAGGTAGTCAGGGAAGAAATAAGAGAGGAAGAAGCAAAGAAGAGACAGTTTGAGGGATGGACCCCAAAAACTCTTGCTGGAAGGCTTGTAAAGAATAATGAGGTTAGTTCACTTGACAAGTTGTATGACATGAACCTTCCAATAATCGAGCCTGAAATACTTGATGCTTTACTGCCTGGCTTGGAGGAAAAGGTTGTTGATTTTTCTAAGACTACCAAGGTTACTAAAGCAGGAAGGAGTTTTTCTTTCAGGGCTATAGTGCTGATAGGCGATAAGAACGGGCATGTTGGTTTAGGCACTGGAAAGGACAAAGAGAGATGGTCTGCTGTTAAAAAGGCTTCAAGAGAAGCTAAACTGAACTTGGTCAAGGTAAGGCGTGGCTGTGGCGCATGGGAATGCGTTTGCAGCGGAAATCATTCAATTCCTTTCAAGGTTTCTGGAAAGGAAGGCTCTGTGACGGTTAATTTATTGCCTGCGCCTAAAGGCATTGGCTTGCGTGTCGGCAATGCGATAAAACCAGTGCTGGAGCTTGCAGGCGTTAAGGATGTCTGGGTTTATACTTCAGGAAACAGCAAGACAACCCTGAACTTTATTCATGCAACCATTAATGCATTGGATAAAACGACTAAAATGCGTGTTTCTGACGAGATTAAGAAGCTCATTGAAAGAAGTGATTGAATGACTGCATTGATTAAGACTCGCGTTCTTTTCCGAGGTTTTCTTTTCAAGAAAAGCTCATTGAAAGAAGTGATTGAATGACTGCATTGATTAAGACTCGCGTTCTTTTCCGAGGTTTTCTTTTCAAGAAAAGCTCATTGAAAGAAGTGATTGAATGTATGCATTGATTAGGATTCGCGGCAGCATTAATTTGCGTCCTGATATCAAGAAGACTCTTGAATTGCTTAAGCTTAAAGAGCCTAACCACTGTGTCCTGATTTCAGAAACGCCTGGCTTGAAGAAAATGGCTGTCAAGGCAAAGGATTACCTTGCTTTTGGAGAGATAACCAAGGCTACCCTGGCTAAATTAATCCAGAAAAGAGGCAGGAGAAAAGGCAACAAGAGATTAAGCGAGGATGACTTGAAAGCATTTGGCTTCAGTTCTTTTGATGAAATGGCTGGACAGGTTATTGAAAAAAATCTCAGGTTAAAAGACTTTAACATTAACTGGGTTTTCAGGCTAAGGCCGCCTAGGAAAGGCTTTGAAAGAAAAGGCATTAAAAAAGATTTTAAGGCAGGCGGAGTGCTTGGCTTCAGAGGCAAAGAAATCAATGACTTGTTATTGAAAATGATTTGATGGAGTGAAAGAATGATCAGGAAGAGGAGAAAAAAGAACAGGCTTCGAGGACAGAGAACGCATGGCATGGGAAACACAAAAAACTCCAGAGGCTTGGGCACTAAGGGCGGGCAAGGCAGGGCTGGCAGCCACAAGCACGGCTTTTCAAAGTACTGGATGACTTTCGGAAAAAAAGGCTTTAAGCCAAAGACAAGACTTGCTTTTGAAGAAATTGACTTGACTGATTTAAATGACTATGTTAATGCTTTCAAGAGAAAAGAGGAAAGCGTTTTAAGCAATTGCTTTAAAGAAGAAAACGGTTTGCTTGTCCTGGACTTAAGCAAAAAGAAGGTAAAGATTTTAAGCAACGGCAGTATTCAGGAAAAGCTTGTCTTGAGGCATGCATTGCTGAGCAAGAAAGCAAAAGAAAAAATTCAGGGCATTGGAGGCAGGGTTGAATGAATGTACTTGATATGTTTGAGCCTATTTACAGGATACTTCCAGAGATAAAGTCTCCTGAGGTAAAGCCTCCTTTAAAGAAGAGGCTTTTTTGGACTGGCTTGATACTGGTATTGTTTTTCATAATGGGGCTTATTACCCTGGCTGGCTTGGATACTACCTCAGAACAGGTCAAGCAGCTTGAAGCAATCCAGATAATCCTTGCATCGCCAATGGGCAGTTTAATCAGTGCCGGAATCGGGCCAATTGTCCTGGCTTCAATCATCTTACAATTATTGGTAGGCGCAGGCATCATAAAAATTAATCTGGCCGAGGCAGCTGACAAGGCAAGATTTACCTCAATGCAAAAATTATTCGCTATCGTCCTTGCGTTTTTTGAAGCAGGAGCTTACACCGGCTTTGGAATTTTTCCTGCATTCATCGTGCCATTGCCTGGAATGGCCTGGATTGTCATCCTGCAGATTGCTTTCGGCTCAATCCTTTTAATGTACTTGGATGAGATAGTCAGCAAGCATGGCTTTGGCTCAGGCATTGGATTGTTTATTGCAGGCGGAGTTGCAAGCCACGTTCTCTGGAGGATTTTCGCGCCGCCGTTACAGGAAGGCTTGGTGAAAGGCTTGCTTGTTTTATTCGTTGAATCAATTGCTTCAGGGCAAATGCTGAATGCATTAGTCATCATGACCCCGATTATTTTTACATTGGTTGTTTTCTTTATAGTCGTTTGGGTTGAAGGCATTCACGTGAACATTCCGATAACCATGGGGGCAAAAGGCATGGGAGGCAGGTATCCGGTGAAGTTCTTGTATGTAAGCAACATTCCGGTAATCCTTGCAGTTGCTTTATTCGCTAATATCCAGTTATGGGCTATCCTGACAGCTAACACGCCGTTGCTTGGCGGGATAATGAAAGGCTTGGCTTATTTTACTACAGGTCCGCATAACTTGATTGAAACGATTTTCTTGCAAGGCTTGTTTGTTGCAGGCCCGCAGATATTCCATGCATTTGTTTATTTGATTATCCTGGTTGTTGCTTGTGTTGTGTTTGGAAAGTTCTGGGTTGAAATGGGGGGACAGGGTCCAGAGCAGATTGCAAAACAGCTTAGCAGTGCAGGCATGTACATTCCTGGCTTTAGAAGGGATGAAAGGGTAATTCTTTCTGTTTTGCAGAGGTATATTCCTCCAATAACAATTTTAGGCTCTGCATTCGTTGGCTTGCTGGCAGGATTTGCTGACATGACAGGCGCTTTAGGCACTGGCACTGGAATCCTGTTAACGGTTGGCATTGTTTACAGGCTTTATGAAGAACTTGCAAGGCAGCAGATCATGGAAAGCAATGTATTATTAAAGAGGCTTCTTGGAGGCTAGAAAAAGAGTTTAAATTTATCCCTTATATATTATTATGGGGTAGTAAAATTTTAGTATTATAGGTGTTTTGAGTTGTTCAGCCCCTTGATTGATGTTGCATTGATTTCAGCAGGCTTATCAATAGTTTCTTTTGCATTGCAAAGGAAATTACTCAATAAGGATGAATTGAAGGCATTGCAGGAATCAATGAAGGAAAAACAGAAGAAATTAAATGAATTGCTGAAGAGGCAGGATAAACAGGCAAAAGAGGAGATTGACGGGCTTCAAAAGGAAATGATTGAAGCTTCAGGCAAGATGATGCAGAAAAGCATGAAGCAGATGTTTGCTACATTGATTATTGTTTTGCCTGTATTCTGGTATCTCGGCTTTGCCTATGGCGAAACAAAGATTGTCTTTCCTTTTGAGCTTCCATTCATTGGAAGTTCAGGGAATTGGATTATCTGGTATATTATTGTTTCAATCATTACAAGCATTGTTTTAATGATTATTGAAAAAGCATTGAAGAAAAAGGTGAAGTGAATGCCAACGCCAAGCGAAAGAGGATTGAAGAAAAAGTTCAGGAGAGGAAAAAAGAAAACCCATGTTTTCTTTGTCAGGGACAGGCAGGGCAAGCAGCATTGCGCTTTATGCTCTGGGCTGTTGCTTGGAGTGCCTCAGAACAAGACCAATTCAGAGAGAAGGAATTTGAAGAAGACAGAGAAACGGCCTTCTGTTGTTTTCGGAGGCGTTTTATGCTCTTCCTGCAGAAAGCTTGTCTGGGAGGAAGGCGTTAAAGTAAAAATAGGCTTTAAGAAAAAAGAGGCTGTCGAGTTAAGGTTAAACCATTATGTTGATGAAGTATTGCCGAAAATAAAGGTGAGTGAATGAAGGCATTGATTGCTGAAGGAATGCAGTTCATCAGGACTGCCGGAAGAAAGGCAGGAGAAAAAGTCACGGTTGTAGGGGTAAAAGAAAACAACATGATTTTGGTTAAGAGGCCTAACGGAAAGGAAGTTAGGTGTAATTTAAGGCATTTAATGCCAATAAAAAAATAATGCAAGAAGGATTGATGTATTATGGCTAAAGCACCTGAAAAAATGGATGATACAAGAGAGTCTGACGCAAAAAAAGCGAAGAAACACAAAGAAGGAAAGAAGGAAGTAAAGAAAGCAGTCAGGAAAGAGTTAAGGTTTAAGGAAGGCGAAGAAGGCGTCAGGTATATTGTCAGGATTGCAGGCAAGGACTTGAGCGGCAGTAAGCCGATTTACTTTGCATTGACTGACATTAAAGGAGTTGGCTTCAGGCTTGCTTCAATGGTTGCAAAAGTGTTTGAGAAAGAACAGGGTATTTTGTTTGACCAAAAGATTGGCTTGTTGAATGAAAACCAGGACAAGGCTTTAGAGGATATATTGCTTAACCCGGTACAGCATGGCATTCCTGAATGGGCTTTGAACAGGCAGAATGACCCTGACACAGGCAATTCATTTCATTTATTGATGGCTGACCTTGACTTGCAGAAAAGGAATGATATTCAAAGGCTTGGAAAGATTAAGAGCTACAGGGGCTTAAGGCATGCCTTGGGCTTGCCTGTCAGAGGGCAGAGCACTAGGTCAACGCATCACAGAGGCGGAGGCGCTGTCGGAGTGGTTAAGAAGACTTTGAAGCCAGGTGCCGCGGAAGCAAAGAAAGAATAAACTAAGGTGAATGACTTATGGGAGACCCGAAAAAAATCAGGAAAAAGTTTGACAGGCCTAAGAAGCCTTGGGACAAGGCAAGGCTAGAGACAGAAAAAGGGATAATGAAGACTTATGGCTTGAAGAACAAGAAAGAATTATGGCGTTTTGAGACTTTCTTGCGTGGAAAGAGGCAGAATGCGAGAAAGCTTCTTACATTGCATTTAGAGGAAAGGCATGGAAAAGAAGCTGAATTGATTAAGAGCTTTATCAATCTTGGCTTATTGACTGAGAATGCCGCATTGGATGATGCTTTTAGCCTTAGCGTTGAGGCTTTGCTTGAGAGAAGGCTTCAGACAATGGTTTTTAGGAAGGACCTTGCAAACAATTTAAAGCAGGCGAGGCAGTTCATTGTTCACGGGCATATCGCTGTTAACGGCAGGAAAGTAAGCTTGCCTAATTATGTTGTCAGGGCAGGGGAAGAGGAAAAACTAGGTTATTTCGGAAAGCCCATGCTTTTGGAAAAAGCTTTGGAAAAGCCAGTCAAGGCAATTGCGGAAAAAGAAATTGAGAAAAAAGCTGAAACTGTTGAAGTAAAAGCAGTTGCTTTGGAAAAAAAAGTTGAAAAAGTAAAAGAAGGAGTTGAGTGAATTGGCTGGGCTGAAAGGAATAGTTCATATTTTTGCAAGCGGTAATAATACCATTTTATTGCTTACGGATATTACTGGAGCTGAAACGATTGCTAAATGCAGTGGCGGCATGGTTGTCAAGGCACAGCACAAAGAAGGCAGTCCTTATGCTGCAATGAAAGTAGCGGAAATCATTGCCGAAAAAGCAAGGGAGAAAGGCATTCTGGAAGTTGATGTGAGAGTCAGGGCGCCTGGAGGCAATAAGTCAAAAAGCCCGGGTCCTGGAAGCGAAGCAGCAATCAGGAGCCTTACAAGGAATGGCTTGAGAATCAGGTTTGTTGAGAATGTTACTCCGGTTCCGCATGACGGTTGCAGGAAGAAAAAAAAGTTCAGGGGAAAAACAGAATAGGTGGTTTTTGAATGAAATTAAAACAGGTTAAGACTGAATCCAACATGATTAAGATTTTGGTTAAAGATACTTCAAGGGAATTCATGAACACGCTTAGAAGGCTTGTCATGTGTTCGGTGCCGACAATTGCGGTTGATGAAGTGCACATTTATGAGAACACCTCTAATTTGTTTGATGAGTTTTTAAGCCACAGGCTTGGCTTAGTGCCTTTAACGACTGACTTGAGTTATAAGCTTGGCGAAACAGTAAAACTTTCCTTGGAAAAAGAAGGCCCTGGAGTTGTTTATTCAGGCGATATTAAAAGCTCTGACCCTAAGGTCAAAGTAGCTGACAAGAAAATTCCTTTGACAGAGTTAAAGAAAGACCAGAAGATAAAGCTTGAGCTGGTTGCTGAAATGAATAAGGGCAAAAAGCATGTAAAGCATATTCCTGCAGTCATTTCCTTTAATGAAGTTCCAGTCATTAGCTCTAAAGAGAACTGCACCGCATGCGAGAAATGCGTTAAGGCATGCCCGGTAAGCGTATTGGAGTTAAAGAAAAAGAAAGTCGAGCTGGTTGACCCGTATAAATGCATTTTATGCGGTTATTGCAGGGATGTATGCAAGGAAGAAGCCTTGGATTTGAGTTACAAGGATGACGAGTTTGTTTTAAGCATTGAGCCGATTGGACAGCTGGATGCTAAGGAAATTCTTGTAAAGGCAGCAGAGTTACTGATTGAGAGGGCTGAGGATTTTGAGAAAGCGCTTAAAAAGATTTAATGCAGGGGTACCCAAGTGGCCAAAGGGGCAGGTGAACTTAATGGAAGATAATGAATTTGTTTTTCTTGATGAATGCGTTAAAAAAAATTCTGTGGGTTCTGCCAAACTTAAGGCCCTTGCGGGTAAGAAATCCTGTGTCTTAGTGACTTCAAGGGTTCGAATCCCTTCCCCTGCATTTAATTTTATATGGGTGAAAGATTATGATTGAAGGAACCATTACCAGGCCAAGCACTTTAAAGCTGTTGAATGCTTTAAGGAAGACAGCAAACAAGAACAAGGCAAGAATCTGGCTAGACTTGGCTGAAAGGATTAGAAAGCCAGTCAGGGTTAAAAAGCCGGTTAATTTATCAAAGCTAAACAGGCTTTATGATAACAAGGTATTGGTTGTTCCTTCAAAAGTGCTTGCTTCAGGCGCTTTAGAGAAAAAGATTGAGATAGCGGCTTTTGCTTTAAGCGAAAAAGCAAGGAAAAAAATAATTGATAAAAAAGGAACTGTTTATTCTTTTTATGAGCTGATGGAGAAAAACCCCAAAGGCTCTAATTTGGTGATTGTTGGGTGAGTTTATGAGTGTTATTGACGGCAATGGATTGACTTTAGGAAGGCTTGCGAGCCATGTTGCTGAAAAGCTGCTTGCAGGCGAGACAATTAATTTGGTTAATTCTGAAAAGGTAATACTTTCAGGAAGAAAAGAGGTAGTCATTGGACGGTTCAGGAGAAGGATTAACTTGCGGTATAAAGGAAATCCGTTTCGGGGCCCGAAGTTTCCTAAAATGCCTCACATGCTTGTAAAGAAAAGCATCAGCGGAATGCTTCCAAGCAAAACCCCGCGCGGCAGGAATGCCTTGAAAAGGCTGAAGTGCTTTATCGGCGTACCATCAGAATTTTCCAAAGCAAGGCTTGAAACAATTGAAGAAGCCAAAAAAAAGTTCGTCACTTCAGTTACAAGCGTTGAAGAATTATGCAGGGCTTTAGGGGCTAACTGGTAAGATTAAGAAGGTTTTATTATATCACAAAAACAATGTTTTTGTGACTAACAAAAGGTGTTTTGTTATGACGAAGAAAAAAAAGGTAAAGCAGTTAAGCGTTGTTGCTAAGAAAAAGCTGGCTATTGCAAGGGCAAGCGCCAGGCAGGGCAAGGGTATTATCAGGGTTAACGGAAAATTGATTGACTTGATTGAAAGTAAGATACTTTCTTTAATGGTTAGAGAGCCTTTAATGCTTGCAGGGCCTTTGGCTAATGAGATTGACATTGATGTTAATGTGCATGGAGGCGGCGTTGTCGGGCAGACAGTCGCTGTCAGAAGTGCAATCGCGAAAGCATTGGTTGGTTTTTCAAAGAATGAAGAATTGAGGAAAGAATTCCTTGATTATGACAGGATGCTTTTAGTTGACGACCCGAGGCAGGTCGAGCCTAAAAAGCCATTGGGCAGGAAAGCAAGGGCTAAAAAACAGCTATCGAGAAGGTAAAAAGAGGTGTTTTGAATGATTGTTCCGGTAAGGTGTTTTTCATGCGGCAAGGTAGTTGCAGGCAGTTATGATGAATACCTGAAGAAGATAAAGGAAGGAAAAAAGCCTGCCGAGGCATTGAATGAATTAAAAATTGAAAGGTATTGCTGCAGGAAAACAATATTTAGTCATGTAAACTTATTGAAAGAAATAACCAGGTATTCAATTTAATTTAAAGTGAGACAAATATGGCTGAAAAAACAGAAAGTAAAAAGGAAGAGGTAATGCCTGTTAAAACAGCTGCCGGCGTGCAAGCTAACAAAGAACAGCAGGAAGACTTGACTGAGTTAAAGAAAGAGACTTCATTGATTAATGCAGATATCTACCTGAAGACCGGAGCGCATATTGGCACCAAGGAAAAAACCGATTACATGAAGAAATACATTTTTAAGACAAGGAAAGACGGCTTGAAGGTAATGGATATTGAGGTAATTGACAAGCGAATTGCTGAAGCAGCTAAACTGCTTTCAAATTACGTTCCTGAAAACATAGTTGCTGTTTCAAGAAAGCTTTACGGACAGACTCCTGTAAAAAAATTTGCTGAAGCAATCAATGCAAAAGCCATTACAGGAAGGTTTATTCCAGGAACATTCACCAATCCTGAAGGAAAGAAATTCATTGAAGCACAGGCAGTTATTGTTACAGAGCCTGATAGTGATGCCCAGGCTGTTGACGAGGCAGTGAAAATGAATATTCCGGTAATTGCTTTAGCCTCAATCAATAATAATGCCAGGAATGTTGACTTGATAATTCCGGTAAACAATAAAGGCAGGAAAAGCCTTGCACTGGTTTATTGGCTGCTTGCAAGAGAATTCATTAAACTGACTGGAGCAAAAGAATTAAAAGTAAGCGATAATTTTGAAGACTTTGAATACAAGTTAACAGAAATCCAAGGAAAAGAATTTCATGAATAGATTGCCTGCAGTTTCAGGCTTGTTTTACCCGGCATCAAAAGAAAAGCTATTGAATGAAGTAAAAAAATTCCTTCCTTCTTTGCCTTTGAATGAAAGAAACTCTGAAGCAGTCATCAGCCCGCATGCAGGCTATCCCTTTTCAGGAATGCTTGCTGCCAGGACTCTCGCAACCTTAAAGCAAAAAGAAACCTTTGTAGTATTATGCCCTAACCACACCGGCTTCGGAGCAGCTATCTCAGTCTATCCGGAAGGCAGTTGGGAAACGCCTTTAGGAAAAATACAAGTCAATCAAAGCCTGAGCAAGAAAATTGCCGGTGAAATGAATGCAGCAATGCTTGAAGAAACAGCTCATTTTGACGAGCACGCGATTGAAGTCTTAATGCCTTTTCTTCAAAACCTTTTCCCAGGCTTTAAACTAGTTGCAATTTCCTTGGGCTTTGAAAACTTACAGACTTCAATTGAGTTGGGAAAAGCCTTGGCAAGAGCATGTAATGAAAAAGAAGTCGGGTTGATTGCAAGCTCTGACTTCAGCCATTTCATCAGCGAGGCAGAAGCAAAGAGAATTGATTCAGAGGCAATCAAGAAAATCCTTGCACTGGATTTAGAGGGTTTTGAAAAGCACAGGCAGAAAGAAAATGCAAGCATATGCGGTTTTGCAGGCATTGAAGCATTAATCAGTTACTGCATTGAAAAAAAATTCAATAAAACAAGGCTGATTGATTATTATTCAAGCGCTAAGGCAACTAAAGACCCTTCTAATGTCGTGGGCTATGCAGGCATTGGTTTTTCATGAAAAGCTGTTTTTAACTATAAACAGTTAAAACTCAAGGAAATAATTGCTTCTTTGCTGAATTTAAAGCTTTTATAAGGCTTTTTAAGGTCTTTAAAGCCTTTTAATTGGTTTAATTGATTAAAGGGCATTAATTCACTGAAACCAGTAAATTTATAAAGGAAAAAAGCGCAATAGTATATTGTTGGGGCTTTAAAAATGAACGCTTCTGGAGTTACCGAATTATTGGAAAAACTTGGCTTGACAGAGTATGAAGCCAAAACTCTTTCTTCATTGTTTCGCTTGAAGGAAAGCGAGGCTCCTGAAGTCAGCAGGATTGCCCAAGTGCCTAAAACAAGGGTTTATGATGTCCTTGACAGGCTTGTAAAAAAAGGCTTGGTCATTGAGATTTACGGCAGGCCAAAAAAGTACAGAGTGATTGATGCTTCTGATGTTTTCGAGGGCTTGCTTAACAAGAGAAAGCAGGAGATTACAGCGCTTGAATCAGAGGCCAATACTTTAAAGCCGATGATTACTGAATTCCAGACAATCCACCGAGAAGTCGGGGAGAAAGTAATGAAGGTAAAGGACAGGCAAGACTATATCAAGATTTTAAGCCAGGAAATAGCCAATGCCTCTGAAGAAGTAATTGCGTTCACTGAATTAAAGAAAGAAAACGAGGTATTAAAGAATGCCTTGAAAGACGCTGCCACTAGAAAAGTCAATATCAAATTAATTTCTCACATTGAAGAAACCAATAAAGCAATTGCTCGCGAACTAATAAAGCACGGCATTGATTTAAAGATTCATAAGCATGGCTTAAACGCTTTTGTCATTGACGGAAAAAAAGTCATTCTGGGCTTAAACGATTTCAACAAGGAAAATCCCGAGTATCATTTCGCTATCTGGGACTCGCATGAAGGCATCAGCGAAGCCCTGAAAACTTATTTTTCGCATTGCTGGGCTAAAGGAAAGCCAAGCAAGTAAACGCGAAGCTATTTTTGGTCAAGCTTTTTGGAAAAAGGTTATGCGAAGTATTTTTTGCTAATTTTTTATTAAAAAGTTAATCTGCTGGGCCAAGGGAAAACCAAGCAAATAAATAATTGATTGGCTGTTATGCTGCTCGCTTTTTAATTATTTTAATCGCCTTTTCAAATTCCTCTCTTATAACCGGGTCAGGGTCATTAAGGGATTTGATTAGCACTGGCAGTATTACTTTTGGAATGATTGGCTTAATGAGCGCCAGCCCAGATAAACCTTCCAGGGCCTTGATAGCTGAACCCCTGATGCCTAAGTCGCTGCTTGAAAGGTTAAGCAAGTGCTTTCCAAGGACTGAACTCGCAGGAATATTATTTTTCTTCATTAAGTCCAGTGTTCTTTCTTTGCGCAATTCAAATCTTTTTAGCTCAGGCGTCCAAAAACCTTCCCAGCGTCTTTTTGTTGTTACTTTTCTTTTTCTTAATGCCATTGTTCCTGATACCATTTCATTGCCTCCTTTTTAATAAGATTAATCCGGTACCTTCTTGAGGGCTTCCGGGTGCTTTTTCAGTATTTGCTCAAGGGCTTTTCTTGCCCCGTCCTTTACCAAGGCGTTTTCGCTGTGCTGGTATTTTAAAAGCAGGTCTATTGCTCTGGTGCTTCCTATTGCGCCCAAAACCCAGCTTATCCTGTATATTGTTGCAGGGTCTTTTTCTGTTTTTAATGCCTCAACCAATGGCTTTACAGTCCTTTCATCAGCAATGGCGCCTAAAGCCAGTAAGGCTTTCACTTTAACGGTTGGGCTCTTGTCTTTTTCAAATGCCCTAATCAAGTCAGGAACTGCCCTTGCGTCCCTTAGCTTTTCAAGAGCCTCAGCTGCTGCAATGCGCTCGCTTTCCTTTGATGAACTTGCAATATTAATCATGCTTTTCTCAAGCAGTTTTTCTTCCTCGCTGATTAAACGCCGCCTCTGCTCCTTTGCCATTATGCCTACTTCTTTCTTTATTTGGACTTTTTTCCTCAGCAAGCCGAACCTGCCTGGGGCTATTATTTTTTTAAATAACATTTTAATGCCTCTGATATTATTGGCTGTTTATAAGTATTTAATCCTTTTGCATTAATTGTGTTTTAAGCTTGCAAGTGGTGTGTGAATGAACAAGGAATTGAATGAGGTTATCTGGAAGCATGCCTTGAAGAATGCCTTAGAGCATGAAGGAAAAGCACAGTCAGGCGCTGTTGTTGGAAAAGTTGCTGCTTTAATGCCTGAAACAAAAGGCAGGCTGGTTGCTTTAATGCCTGAAATACAGGCAGTTGTAGAACAAGTCAATAAATTAGGCTTGGAAGAGGCAAAGGCAAGGCTTGCAGAGTTTGAAGGAAAATACGAACTGAAAAAAGCCGAGAGGCGGGTTGGATTGCCTGAATTGGAATGGTTTTTTGAAGGCAAGGAAAAATGCAGGACCAGGCTTGCTCCGAATCCTAACGGCCCGTTTCATTTAGGGCATTCAAGGCAGGCGGTTCTTTCATGGCTTTACGCCCAAAAGTATAACGGCGAGTTTATCCTACGGTTTGATGATACTGACCCGAAAATAAAAAAACCAATCTCTAATGCTTACGCGCTTGTATTGGAAGACCTTGACTGGCTAGGCATTGTGCCTAAAGAGATTTATTATGCAAGTAATAGAATGGAATTATATTATGAGTTCATGAAAAAAGCAATTGATGCTGGTGTTGCTTATGTTTGCACTTGCGAGCAGGAGGCTTGGAAGAAATTAAAGCAGGAAAAAACAGCCTGTCCCTGCAGGGCTAATTCAAAGCAGGAGAATCTTGAAAGGTTTGAGAAAATGCTTGAATATTCTTTTAAGCAAGGCCAAGCTGTGTTGGTTGTCAAGACCGATATTGAGCATGAAGACCCAAGCATCAGGGACTGGGTTGCTGCAAGGATTATTGACAAGCCAATGCATCCAAAGCTTGGAGAAGAATTCAAGTTATGGCCTACTTATAATTTTGCTTCAGCAATTGATGACCATGAGCTTGAAGTGACTTTAATCATCAGGGGGCAGGAGCATTCACAGAATACTGAAAAGCAGAAGTACTTATACACTGCTTTTGACTGGGCGTATCCCCATGCAATTCACACAGGCAGGCTTGGATTCAGCGGAATGGTGTTAAGCAAGACCCAGATTAAAGAAGGGTTTGAGAAAGGCTTGTTTACCGGCTGGGATGATGTCAGGCTTGGAACCATCAGGGCTTTGAGAAAGCGCGGCTTCCAGCCACAGGCAATCGTTAAATTGATTGAAGGCTTTGGCATTAAAGGCTCTGATGTTACTGTCAGCCAGGAGAACTTGAATGCATTAAACCGGGATTTAATTAAAGATAAAGTGCTTTACTTTGCTTTCGTCAGGGACCCCGTACGGCTTGATGTTTCTTACAGCAAGGAAATGGATGCAAAACTGCCTTTGCATCCGGAGTTTCCTGAAAAAGGGTATAGGATTTATTCTTTAAAGCAAGGCACCGAGCTATTTTTTGTTTCAAGGCAGGATCTTGAAAGATTCGCTGAAAAAGATGTTTTCAGGCTGAGGAATGCTTTTAATGTCAGGATTTCAGAGCGCCAGCAATGGCAGTCCTTTGCAGAATTCGTTGGTGAAGCCTTGACTAACAAGCCTATTGTTTCATGGGTTAAAGAGCATGAAACAGCCGAGGTATTAATGCCTGATAACAACAGGATTTATGGAGTGACTGACGCCATAATCAAAAAGCTTGTCAAGGAAAAAGACTTGGTGTTTTTAGAGCATCTAGGTTATTGCAAGATTGAGGAAATTAGCCAGCAGGGCATTAAATGCGTTTACTGCCATGATTAGATATGGTTTTATAAGCTTTTTTTAATTATATTTAATATAGCTGTTTTTTGCTTGTAATGAAACCCTGTTGAAGGGTGGAGCAAAAGCGGTTTTTATTTTTTGAGAGGTGTGTTATGGCTGAAATGAGTTTAGTTGACTTGATGCAAAAGGTTTCAAAACAGGGAAAGATAAAGATCGGAACGAATGAAACAACCAAGGCTATCGAGAGAGGCACTGCAAAATTAGTTGTTGTTGCTGAAGACGTGCAGCCAAAGGAAATCATAATGCATTTGCCTTTGCTTTGCAAGGAAAAAAACATTCCAATAGCTTTCGTGAAGACAAAAAAAGAATTAGGCAATGCCTGTGGCATTGAAGTGCCTGCTTCTTCAATTGCTGTGATAGAGGAAGGAGAGGCAAAGAAAGAGCTTGTCGAATTTGTGAAAAAGCTTGTCTCTAAAGAGAAAGAGAGTGAAAATTAATGGCTGAAGAAAAAGGCACTATGGCAGAGGTTGTCGATGTAGTCAAGCGAACCGGTGTTACTGGAGAGATAACCCAGGTTATGTGCAAGATTCTTGAAGGCCCTGAACAAGGACGCGTAAAGCGAAGGAATGTCAAAGGGCTCATAAAGAAAGGAGACATCATTGTCTTGTTAAGTACGGAAAGAGAAGCCAAGGAAATCAAGGCGCATTAAGCCTTGCCTTGGAAAAACTGGTAAAGGAAAGTATTTTTTGTTAACTTTCCAGATTCAAACAACCAAACAAAGCAAAGCTTTGCGGATCCAGCAAAAACAAAGTTTTTGCGTAGAGTTTGAATGGGCACAGCAAAACAGTGTTTTGCTTGTGTTGGAAAAAAGTTATTGAGGTGGTTTAATGCCTTCATGCAGTTTTTGCGGGAATGAATTAGTTAAAGGCACTGGAAAAATGTTTGTCAAGAAAGACGGGACTGTGCAGTATTTTTGCAGCAATAAGTGCGAGAAAAACTCTTTAAAGCTTGGGAGGAATCCAATCTACCTTAAATGGACTTTAAAGTTTTTAGGAAAAGAAGCAGGGAAAAAGGAAGTAAAGGAAAAGAAAAAATAATGAAGTGATTGCTTGAAAGAAAAGACTTTGGTTTTAGTGAAGCCTGAGGGCATTCAAAGAGGCTTGATTGGAGAATTCATTAAGAGGTTTGAGCAAAAGGCTTTGAAGATAATCGGCTTGAAAATAATCATCCCTGACAAGGCGCTTGTTGAAAAACAGTATATTTTTGAGCCTGAATGGGCTGAAAACACCGGCAGGAAAACAAGAGAGGCTTATGAAAAGAAAGGAATCAAGCTAACCAAGTCTAATGCCGAGATTGGCAAAGAAGTCAGGAAAAAATTAATTGATTATTTGAATGGCCAGCCAGTCATTGCCATTGCATTAGAAGGCTATCATGCTATTGAGATAGTCAGGAAGATTATCGGGCATACAGAGCCAAGGCAGGCAATGCCTGGGACTATCAGAGGAGATTTTTCGGTTGACAGTTATGATTTAGGGGATGCTTTTGGCAGGCCAGTGAAGAACTTGGTGCATGCTTCTGACAGCCCTGAAAATGGCTTGAGAGAGATTAATGTTTGGTTTGACAAGAAAGAATTAATTGATTATGAAATGCATGAACAAAAAATAGCCCATTAATTGTTGAAGATTATCAAGGATGAGGAATGGAAAATGAAAGGCGCGTTACATGAAAAAGATAAGAAAGCCTATAATAACCGTGTTAGGGCATGTGGATGCCGGAAAAACCAGTTTTTTGGATGCGATTAGAGGCACTGCTGTTACTGAAAAAGAAGCCGGGGCTATCACGCAGCATATTGGAGCTACCGAGGTTCCGATTGAAGTCATTAAAGAAATTTCAGGCGACTTGCTTAAGGCTTATAATTTTGATTTAGTGATTCCTGGATTGTTGTTTATTGACACGCCCGGGCATGAAGCTTTTACCAACTTGAGGAAGCGAGGCGGCAGCATTGCTGACCTTGCCGTATTGGTTGTTGATATAATGCAGGGCTGCCAGCCGCAGACTTTTGAAGCGATTGACATGCTTCGCTCTTTCAAGGTGCCTTTCATTATTGCCGTTAATAAGATTGACTTGATTAAAGGCTGGCATTCTTTGGGACAGTCAGTTTCAAAGTCTTTGAAGGCACAAAGCGATAAAATCATTGAAGAGCTTGATAAAAAAATTTATGGCATTGTTGGGCAGGTACATGGCAAGGGTTTTGTTTCAGAGAGGTTTGACAGGGTAAGTGATTTTACAAAGCAGATTCCGGTTATTCCAATGAGCGCTAAAACTCACGAGGGCTTGCCAGAGATTTTAATGTTCTTGGCTGGATTGAGCCAGAGGTATTTGGGGGAAGGGCTTAGTATTGAGGAAACAGGCCCTGGAAAAGCAGTCATTCTAGAGGTGAAAGAAGAGAAAGGCTTGGGCACTACCGTTGATATTATCTTGTATGAGGGAGAGATTAAAATAGGCGATAAAATTGCTTTAGGGGGCAGGCAAGGGGTTATTGAGACAAAAGTCAGGGCTTTATTACAGCCAAAGCCATTGATTGACATGCGAGTGGCTCAAGAAAAGTTTAACAGGATTGAAGAGATTCATGCTGCTGCAGGCGTTAAGGTGTCAGCTCCTTCAATTGAAAATGCCTTGGCTGGAAGCCCATTAAAAGTTATTGAAACAGGGAATGAGGCTGAAGAAATCAGGAAGGAATTAGAAAGCGTTGAGATAAAGACTGATGCTTTAGGGCCTATTATCAGGGCTGATACCCTGGGTTCTTTAGAGGCATTGGAGAAAATGCTTTTGCAGAAAGACATTAGGGTAAAGAGAGCTGAGATTGGCGAGGTGACGAGAAAGGATGTGATTGAGGCTGCTGCTGTAAAGGAAAAAGACCCTTTGAAAGGCATTGTCATTGCATTTCATGTTAATGTTCCAAAGGAAATTGAGGCAGAGGCTGAAAGGGCAGGCGTGAAGCTTTTTAATGAAAGAGTCATTTATAAGATTTTTGAAGACTATGATAAATGGATTGGGGAAAAGAGGGATGAGGATAAAAAAGAAAAAATGAAAAAGCTTGTTTTTCCTGCAAAGATTCAATTGCTTCCGAATTATGTTTTCAGGCACAGCAAGCCTGCAATCGTTGGAGTTATTGTATTGGCGGGAAGGCTTAGAAATAATGTTTCTTTAATGAAAGGAGAAAAGGTTATTGGAAGGGTTAATGCATTACAGAAAAAAGGCGAGGCAATTGATGAAGCATTAAAGAACGATGAAGTCGCAATCAGCATTGACAAAGCAATAGTTGGAAGAACGATTAATGAAAAGGATATTTTATTCACTGTCATTCCCAAGAATCATTTCGCTGAATTAAGAAATTTAAGCGTGTTAACGGAAGAAGAGCTTGCTTTGCTTGAAGAAATTCAGGAAAAGCAGAAAAAGGTTAAGGAGGAGAAAGAATGAAATTAGTCATTAGCGATCCAAAAGCCAAGAAGGCTTTTTCGAAAGACCTTGGCGATGAAGCAGCATTGTTTTTCGGCAAGAAAATAGGCGAAGAAGTCGATTTAACAAAAGCAGGGCTTGAAGGCTATTCAGCACTGATAACCGGAGGCTCTGACAAACAAGGCTTTCCAATGAGGCGGGACATTCAAGGAAGCGCAAGGAGAAAAGCATTATTGTCTTTAGGCCCTGGATTCAAGCCAGAAAGAAAAGGTGAGAAAAGAAGGATTAATGTCAGGGGCAATACAGTCAGCAACGAGATAATGCAGTTGAATTTGAAAGTAATCAAGGAAGGAGCCAAAAAATTAGCTGAATTGCTTGGAACTGCTGAAAAAAAAGAGGAAAAGAAAGAAAAGGCAAATGAAAAGCCAGAGCAAAAGAAAGCAGTAGAGAAAAAAGAGGAAAAAACCGTTGAAAAGAAATAGGTGGTTTTAAATAACTAAAAAAAAGGAAGAAACAGCGAGAACAGAAGAGAAAGCGAATGTGCCTTTACAGGCAGAGGCCAGCATTGGAATGATTGGGCATGTAGACCACGGCAAAACCAGTTTGACTAAAGCATTGACTGGAAAGTGGACTGACACGCATAGCGAGGAATTAAAGAAAGGCATTTCAATCAGGCTTGGTTATGCAGATGCTGTTTTCAGGAAATGCCCTAACTGCCAAGGCAGTGAAGCTTATACCACGAAGCCAAAATGCGAATTATGCGGCAATAAAGCGAATATCTTGAGGAAGGTAAGTTTTGTTGACGCCCCAGGGCATGAGACTTTAATGGCTACCATGCTTTCAGGAGCTGCTTTAATGGATGGAGCAATACTGGTTATTGCTGCTAACGAGCCTTGCCCCCAGCCAAGGACTGTAGAGCACTTGCTTGCTTTAAGCATTGGCGGGACTAAAAAAATTGTCGTGGCTCAGAACAAGATTGACTTAGTGTCGAGAGAAAAAGCAATTGAGCATTATAATGCTATTAAAAAATTCTTGGAGGAATTCGGTTTCAAGGATGTTCCGATAATTCCTGTCAGCGCTAATTTCAATACTAACATTGATTTGTTGATTGAAGCAATTGAACAGCATATTCCAACGCCTAAGAGGATTGAAGGCAAGGAATTGAAAATGTTTGTTGCGAGAAGCTTTGACATTAACAAGCCAGGCACAGAGGTCAAGGATTTGAAAGGCGGTGTTTTAGGCGGAGCGGTAATTCAAGGCAGTATTAAGCTGGGGCAGGAAATAGATGTTAGCCCAGGGCTTGACGGCAAACAAATTTTAACCAAGGTCGTTTCCCTGGCTACCGCAACAGGACAGCTTGACGAGGCAAAGCAAGGTGGCTTGATTGCTATAGGCACTTCGCTTGACCCAAGCATTACAAGGAATGACCAGATGCGTGGACAGGTGGTTGGAGACAAAGGCAAGCTTCCAAAGCCTGTAATGAATTTACTGCTTGAAGTGCATGAATTCAAGAGGCTTACCGATGAACAGGAAAAGCTTCAGTTGAATGACTTGGTTATATTGAATGCCGGCACCGCAACCGCTTTAGGGCAGATAGCCAGGCTGAAAGGCAGCCAAGCAGAGCTCAGGCTTAAAAATCCAATGAATGTCTGGCCAGGCGACATGATTGCCATCAGCAAAAAGCGAAAGACCGGCTGGAGACTAACAGCTTATGGAATCAACAAATAAGGCAATAAATAAAATTGTTTTGGATACAAATATGTTATTATCCGCATTAGAATTCAAGGTTGATTTGTTTTCAGAGATAAATGCCTTGCTGCCTGGCAGGAAGGTTTTTTTTGTGCCAGGGCAGGTAATGCAGGAATTGAATGCTTTAGGCAGGCATAAAAAACTTGCCTTAAGGGTTAATATAATAAAAGACTTGCTTGAGAACAATAAAGTAAGGCTGCTTGAAATAAAGGCATTGAATGCTGATGCTGCCTTGTTGAAAGCTGCTGAACAAAATTATTTTGTTGCAACGAATGACAAGGAATTAAAAAAAAGGGTTAAACAGGTTAATGGAAGTGTTTTGTTTTTAAGAAAGAAAAAATTTGTTGAACTTGATTAGGAGGGTTTTGATGGCTTACGTGATATATAAGTTGCAGGACACTGTTAGGGTGCCGCCTGACAAGTTTAAGTCAAACCTGAAAAAGGCGGTGCTTGAAATAATCCAGCAGGATTATGAAGGCATTGTGGATGAAGACTTAGGCGTTTTGATTGCCGCTACAGGCATTGAAAGCATTGGCGAAGGCAGGGTAGTTCCCGGAGATGGCGGTGCATGGTATGACACTGTATTCTCTATTCTTGCATTCAAGCCAGATTTGCAGGAAGTGCTTGAAGGAGAGGTAACTGAGGTCACGGAATTCGGCGCTTTCGTAAGCACCGGGCCGATTGAGGGATTGATTCATGTGAGCCAGATAATGGATGATTTCATTAACTATGATATTAAAGGACCTAAATTCGTTGGCAAGGAATCAGGCAGGAAGATCCAGGTAGGGGATGACGTGCTTGCAAGAATTGTGACTATCAGTTTGAAAGGCAGTACTTCAAAGTCAAAGATTGGCTTGACAATGAGGCAGCCTGGGCTTGGAAGCAAAGAATGGCGTTTGAAGCCTTTCATGAAAAAGGCAAGGGCTAAAGAAACAGGAGAACGAAAGGAAAAGAAAGAAAGGCTGAGGCCGAGGTGAATTGATTGGTTAAGGAAAAAGCATGCAGGGAATGCAGGAAAGTCATCAGCGAGGGCAATAAATGCCCTAACTGCGGTTCAACAGCCTTTACTACTTTTTGGAGAGGCTATGTAATTATTTTAGACCTTGAAAAATCAGAGATTGCAAAGAAGATGGGCATTACCAGCCCTGGAAAGTATGCTTTAAGGATTTCCCGTTGAGGTGGTTTCATGGACTTAAACATTACAAGTGAAAAAAATAATCCATTGCTTAAAAGGCTTGAGCTTGGCTTTGAGATAAACCAGAAGACAACGCCGTTAAGGAAAGAGATTGTAGAGGCTTTAAGCAGCTTGAAGAATGTTAAAAAGGAATTAGTGATTATTAGCCATGTTGTTCCGGTTTATGGAGCTGGAAAGCTTGTCGGAGAAGCAAATATTTATGAAAACGGAGAAGCCTTGAAGAAAACAGAGAAAAAATACTTGATTGAAAGGCATTTTGGAAAGCAAGAAAAGCCAAAAGAAGAAAAGGCTGAAAAAGCCCCTGAAGCACAAAAGACAGGGGAAAAGAAAGCTGAAGGGAAAAAAGAGGAAAAAACTGTTGAAAAGAAATAGGTGATGTTGATGGCTAAAGAAAGGAAAGGCAAGAAGCCTAAAAAGAAAGCAAAGAAAATGAAAAAGCATGCTTATTACGAGATTAAAGGAACTGTGCTTTCAAGAAAGAACGTAGCTTGCCCTAAATGCGGCGCCGGAGTCTTCATGGCAACGCATAAAGACAGGCAGACATGCGGCAAATGCGGTTACACTGAATGGAAGAAACAAGGGTCTTGATATTGCTATTGTTGCCTGTATCGCTTTTAATTGATGCTTTCCTGATTCTCTTTCCAATAGCTTATTTTTCCTTCAAAAAAGGAACCAGCATTAAAGAGGCCTTGAAAAAACTGGGCTTGAAAAAATTAAAGGCAAAAAAGCTAGCTAAAGAAACCCTGTTGCTTTTGGCTAAATTGCTTTTATTGTTTTTGGCATTGAATGTCTTCTTTACATTAGTTAATTTCAATGACTTAAGCAAGGTTTATGAGACTGTAAAGGAAATCAGCCTGCCTTTCATGATTTACCTGCTTGTCGTAAGGGTTACTGCTGAAGAGATTTTCTTCAGGGGCTTGCTTGTCCAGAAAATAGGCGTGCTTTACTCGACTGCATTGTTTGCTGTAGCGCATGCATTATATGGCTCTGTGATTGAAGTAATCGGCGCTTTTGTTTTAGGCTTGGTTCTCGCAACAACCTTTAACAAGACTAAAGAACTCTTGCCAAACATTTTAGGACATATGGCTTATAATGCAATAATACTTTATTTTTTCGTGGTTTGAATGAAAAAAATTATTTGCCTGGGAATTGAGAGTACGGCACATACTTTTGGCATTGGAATTGTTGACTCAAAATGCAATGTCCTTGCCAACGAGAAAGACATGTATACCAGCGAGAAAGGCGGCATTCATCCAAGCGAGGCAGCAAAGCACCATGCTGACGTGAAAAAAACTGTTTTACAAAATGCCTTGAACAAGGCAGGCGTTAGCTTGAATGGGGTTGATTTGATATCAATTGCCCAAGGCCCTGGGCTGCCTCCATGCCTGCTTGCAGGAATGAATTTTGCCAAAGAAATTGCAAGAGCAAATAATTTACCCTTGCTTGGAGTCAATCACTGCATTGCCCACATTGAGATAGGCAAGAAATTAACCAAGGCAAGAGACCCATTGACTGTTTATGCTTCAGGCGCGAATACTCAAATAATTGGCTTTGAAAATGGCAGGTACAGGGTTTACGGAGAAACACTTGATGTCGGTATTGGCAATGCATTGGACATGTTTGCAAGATACCTGGGCATCGGCTTTCCAGGAGGGCCTGTCATTGATGAAATGTATTTCAAAGCAGGCAAGCTGATTGAATTGCCTTATACTGTGAAGGGAATGGACCTTACTTTCTCTGGCTTGCTTACTGCAGCAAAGCAAAAGATAGGCAAGGTTAATGAGAATGACCTTGCTTACAGTTTCATGCATAATGCTTTTGCAATGCTTTCAGAAGTCGCGGAAAGGGCTTTAGCGCATACAGAAAAAAAAGAATTGATGCTGACCGGCGGTGTTGCAGCTTCAAGGGCATTGAATGAAATGATGGAAAAAATGTGCCTGCAAAGGCATGCTAGGAAGGTTGTGCCTCCAAAGAGCTTGTGCCTAGACCAGGGAGCAATGATTGCATGGCAGGGCATCCTTGAATTCAATGCTGGAAAGAAACAGGAATTAAATGAAATTGACATTAAGCCATTGCAAAGGACTGACCAGGTTGAGGTTAATTGGCTTTAAAGGAATAACGCCAGTAAAAGCAATGCAAAGAATAAAAGATAGCCTTCATCAAGTTTTTCCCAGGTAACAAACATTGCAATTATTGGCACTAAAAGCCAGTACCATTGGTCCGGGCCTTTCAATGCAATGAAATAACCAAAAGCCATGCCCAGCGTAAAAACGAACAGCAAAAAAGCGCCTATTTTTGCAGCTATTGCGGGAATTGCTTTTTTCGTGCCCTGGAAAAAATCATTTATTACGCCCATGTATTACTTATTCTTTAAAGAGAATAAAAAGGTTTTGGATGGGCTTTTTTGATGCTTAGGCTGAAAGGCTGAAAAAGGCTTCGGAATAATTTATTAGAGAAAAATAAAAAAGAGAAAAAGAAAAAGAATTAATGAAAAGGATTAATTAAAATTTTTTAAAAAATCATCTTTTCTTTTTCTTAGCCTTTTTTTTCTTTGCAGCCATTAATGCACCTCCAAAAAAAATTTGACAGAACTATTAAGTGCATTCAACTATTTATTTGTTTCTTTTTTTGGATGCTTTTGAATAATTTTATCAAAATAATTGCAGTAAGAATTTATTTTGCATGAAAAACACTTCGGTTTTCTTGCCAGGCAGGTTGTCTGGCCGTGCCTGACAAGCAGGTCATTCAGCTTGAGCCAGTGTTTTTTTGGAATTAATTCAATTAATTTTTTTCTCGTCTGCTCAGGGGTTTTTGTCTTGACCCAGCCGAACCTGTTGCTTATGCTGTGCACGTGCGTGTCAACAGCAATCGCCGGAATATTGAAAGCGTAAATCAGCACGCAGGCAGCAGTCTTATGGCCTACGCCCGGCAGTGAAAGCAGGTTAGTTTCATTTTCAGGCACTCTGCCTTTATGGTTTTCAATTAATTTTTTTGCTATTTCTTTAATGCGTTTTGCCTTCACTTTGTAAAAACCTGCCTGCTTTATTAGTTCCTGGATTTCCCGCGTATTTGCTTTTGCCAGTTGTTTTGCTGTCTTGAAGCGCTTGAAAAGCTTTTTTGCCGCCCTGTCTGTTTGAATGTCTTTAGTCCTTTGAGATAATACGGTGCTGATGAGAATTTGAAAAGGAGTATATGCATAAGTTTTTGATGCGATGTCAAGATATGTTTTGCTTTGGTTTTTTTCCAACAGCCTGAAAACAGAATCAAAGTCCTTATTGGATTTCATCTCAAGTCCTTTGAAAGAATTATTACGTTGCCTCTGCCTTTCTTGATTTTCTTGACTAAGCCTGAATGTTCTAATTCAGTCAGGATTAATGAAAGCTTTGCCTCTCCGAATTCCTCGAGTTTTTTCCTTAAATCAAGCTGCGTTATCCTGCCCTCTGATTTCTTGATTGTTTCAATGACTTTTCTTTCATCTTCATCCAATGTTGCGAACTGCATTGCCATTGGCTTTTCTAAAGCCTGCTTTTCAGCTTGCTCAGGTTCATGTTTTTTCTCTTGCGTTGCTTGTTTTTCTTGCAGGGTTTGCTTTCCTTGCCTGTTTTTTTTCCTGAAAAATAAAAACAATGCACTGCCTGCTGCTATCAAGATTATTACAATCCAGTAAATGTAAGTCAAGTCTTTTTGAATGCCGTTTCCAAAGGCTGCTTCGTTCAAGTCAAGGTCAAGCCCAGATTCTTCCAAGCCAGTCATGTCAAGTTCTTCTTCAAGCAATGGAAACATTATCAGGTCAAGCACAAAATCGCCTTCTGCTTTGACTGTAATGTTTTCATCAGCAGCATACTTTGTCTTTCCATTTTCAAGCAGGACTGCATGAAGTGAGTAAGAGCCTGAAGGCACTTCAAAGGAATAACTTCCTTCTTTGGAAACGATTCTTTGCTCTGGAATTGTGTTAATAGTGACTATGACGTTGTTCAAGTCATCCAGTGAAGACCATTCAAAAACCTGTCCATGAATCACCGCTGCCTGGATTGGCTGGATTAAAGCAATTAAAGCAATCAAAGCAAGGAAATGCTTCAGCATACCCTAATACTGAAACGAAAAAAATTAATAAGGATGTAAACCGATAAAAGCAGGAATAAAGCTTTAAATGAAAAAACAAGGCGTTATAAAGCTTGTTTTATTTTGGGTTGAAAAGAATGCTTTTAAATAAACTCGAATGCAGTAGTGTAGGCTTGAAAAAGCCGTTTTGATGAAAAAGAGGTGATATGATGAAGAAAACAATTGCAATGTTCGCTGCAGCTTTAATGCTGTTGTCAGTCATTCCATTAGTTATTGCAGAGGAAGTAACAGGCGAAGCAGACAATGAGGTTGTTTCAACTGAAGTGACCTCAGCAGATATTCAAGAAGCCAGGCCTTTAGACAAGTGTATTACCGAAGTGCTTGAAAAAAAACCTGAAACGAGGCCTATTATGGCAAAGGCATTGTGTGCTAAAAAGATTGTTGAGATTAGATACGAAAAACTCAGGACAGGATATGCTAATCTTAAAGAGGCTTTTGAAGCAAAAAGAACTGCTTTTGTTCAAGGAAGAGATGCCTTTAATGCAAAGAGGGCTGAATGTACCTTGCTTTCAGGAGCTGAAAGAGCAGACTGCGTTGGTGTCTTGAAGACAAGAGCCACAAATGCTTTAATCAACCAGGCAGAGGCAATCATCGCTCAGTTGGCCAAGTTACAGGACAAGAATATCTCAATAGAAGGCGCTGAACTAAGCATCACTAACCTTCAGGCAGCAATAGAGTCACTGCAGGATGAAAATATAACAAAGGAAACAATCATTCAAGCAGCAAACACAATCAAGGAAGAATGGGCTAAAATCAAGATAGCCGCGAAAAAGAAAGTGGCTAATGCAATCTTGGTGAAGTTCGAAAACCTTCTGGCAAAGACAGACAGGATTCAGGAAAAGCTTGAAACTAGAATAACTAAATTGAAAGATGCGGGCTACGACACTACCGCGCTTGAAACCGCATTAGCAACGTTCAAGGAAGACATTGCTACGGCAAAAGAGAAATGGCAGGCAGCTAAAGACAGGTACGCTCAGGCAGATACCACAATGGAAATCAGCCAGCTAATGAAGGAAGTCAATGCATTCTTGAAGAATGCCAGAGTATACCTAAAGCATGGCTTCTTTGCAGTGAAGAAGATAATCATTTCAACAATCAAGGCAGAGAAAGGCGAGGCAGTTTCTGAAACAGAGTTAGCAGTAGAGCCAGTGCAGGAAACAGAGTTAGAGCCTGAACAAGTCGAGACAGCGGAAACGACTGGAACAGACACGGGAACCGAAGGCACAGCAACAGATTAAAACCAAACCGCTTAAGGAAAGGTATTTAAAAAACAACCAATGAAATAATGGTAAGGTGAATTCATGAAGAAAATGATAATAATCCTTAGTGTTTTGGCAATGATTCTGTTGCTCGCAGGCTGTGTTCAAAAGCCACCAACGACAACGGCTGGCGAAACAATTAATACAAGCGATGTCGAGTCTGGCTTGACTGAACTAGATTCCTTGATAACGGAAAGCGATGCAGGCATTGAGGATTTAAACATTGATTCAACAACGTTTCAATGATTAAATCTTCTTTTTTTCTATTTTTATTTTGTTTAACGGCAACTATTTAATAAACAATTAACTAATTCTCTTAAGGTGTTTAATTGACTGAATGGCACTTGCTTTCAGCTGAAGAAGCAATCAGGCGCCTTGGCAGCGATGAAGAAAAAGGCCTGAGCCTTAAAGAGGTAGCTGGCAGGCAGGAAAAATTCGGATTGAACAGGCTTGAGGAAAAAAAGAAAAGGACTGCATTGCCTATTCTTTTAAGCCAGTTTAACAGCTTGATTGTATGGCTTTTGATTGCAGCGGCAATTGTTTCATTCTTATTTAATGCAGTTATTGATGGCATTGTAATATTTTTTATCATAGCGCTGAATGCATTGCTCGGCTTCAGGCAGGAGTTCAAGGCAGAAAAGGCAATGGAGGCTTTAAAGGCATTGACTGCCTTGCAGGCTAATGCCATCAGGGACGGCATAGAGCAAAAAATTAATTCAGGATTGCTTGTCCCAGGAGACCTGGTTTTATTGGATGCAGGCGATAAAGTGCCTGCAGACTTGCGGCTTATCGAAGTATTTAATTTAAAAGTTAACGAGGCTGCACTGACCGGAGAAAGCATTCCTGTTGAGAAAAATACTTTGCCTTTAAAGAAAAAAGTTTCAGCCCTTTCTGAAATGAAAAACATCTGCTTCATGAATTCAATAATCGTTAATGGCAGGGCTAAAGGCATTGTTGTCGAGACTGGAATGAATACTGAGTTCGGCAAGATTGCCGGATTGGTTCAAGAAATAAAAGAAGAATTAACGCCGTTACAGCAAAGGTTAAAGATAGTCGGAAGGTGGATTGCCTATGCAGTGATTGCCTTGACTTTATTTATTTTCTTGATTGGTTTTTTCTTCACGCAATTAAAATTAATTGACTTGCTGCTTGTTTCGGTTGCCTTGGCCGTAAGCGCGATTCCAGAAGGCTTGCCTGCGGTCATTACAATTACCTTGGCGGTAGGCATGCAGTTAATGGCTAAAAAAAATGCATTGGTGAGGAAAATGCCTGCAGTTGAAAGCCTCGGCTCCTGCAATGTAATCTGCTCTGACAAGACAGGCACTTTAACCAAAGGCGAGATGACTGTGCAAAAGCTTTACGCTAATTTTCAAACAATTGATGTAAGCGGCGAAGGCTACTCCATAAAAGGAAACTTCAAGCTTAATGCCAAGAAAGTCCTGCCTGCAAAAATTTCAGGCTTCAAGGAATTACTGGCAACTGGCATGCTTTGCAATAATGCAAGACTTGACCATGGAAGGGAATTCGGGGACCCAACCGAGATTGCTTTAATGGTTAGTGGTGCTAAAACAGGTTTGCCAAAAGAAGGGTTTAAAGGATTCGAATTAATTGATGAATTGAGCTTTGATTCTGAAAGAAAAAAAATGACCCAAATTTATGCTAATGGCAGGAAATTAATTGCTTACTGCAAGGGAAGCCCTGAAAGCATCTTGGGCAAGAGCAATAAAATCCTTGTCAATGGAAGGATTAAATTGCTTGATGCAAAAAAGAGGAAAGAAATAATTGATAAAAATAATGAATTTGCTTCAAACGGCTTGAGGGTCTTGGGCTTTGCGTTCAGGGAATTAAAAAGCAAAAAAAAGTTTACAATAGGCAATACTGAAAATGACTTGACTTTTATTGGCTTACAGGGAATGATTGATGCACCGAGAAAGGAAAGCATTGAAGCAATCAGGCTCTGCAGAAAAGCAGGAATAAAAGTAATAATGATTACCGGAGACCATAAGCTTACTGCGATTGCTGTTGCAAAACAGCTCGGATTAATGAACGATGATTTAATTGCAATGATTGGGGAAGAGCTTGACGCATTGACAGAAAAAGAGCTTGCCGAGAATATTGACAGGGTAAGCATTTTCGCCAGAGTCAATCCAGAGCATAAAGTAAAAATAATTAGCGCGTTAGAACAAAAAGGCTATTTTGTTGCAATGACAGGCGATGGTATTAATGACGCGCCTGCATTAAAGAAAGCAGATATTGGCATTGCGATGGGCATTACAGGAACCGATGTAAGCAAGGAAGCAAGCGACATAATCCTGAAAGACGATAACTTCGCAACGATAGTTAGGGCGGTTAAAGAAGGCAGAAAAATCTATAATAACATTAAAAGCTTCATAAAGTATTTGCTTTCAGCAAACGTTGGTGAATTGCTTGTTGTAGGCACAGCCTTTTTTTCAGGATTGCCGTTGCCTTTATTGCCGATTCAAATCCTGTGGATTAACCTGGTCACAGATGGATTGCCTGCACTGGCATTGGGAACCGAACCGGCACATAAGGGAATAATGGAAGAAAAGCCAAGGAAGCCAGATGAAAGTCTTTTCAAGGGAACGAAATTATTTATTGCCATTTCAGGAATACTTGCGACAATCGCCACACTAATTAGTTTCTTTATCGGTTTTAGGGAGACTTACTTAGTTGCAATAACAATGGCTTTCACTACAATGATTTTATTCGAGTTATTGCTTGTATTTAATTGCAGGGTTGAAGGTAAAGCATTCTGGGAACTTGATGCATTCAGCAATAAACCCCTGGTGCTTGCGGTGATAATTTCCTTCCTGCTTCAATTAATGGTTTTATACGTTCCATTCTTCAATCCATTCTTTGACACGGTTGCATTAGGCTTCAGGCATTGGGTGGTGATTTTTTCAGTTTCACTGCTTGCCTTACTTGTACCTTTATTCGTGAACAAAACAAAAAACATTTTAAACTGGCTCGGCTTTAGTTATAGTGATTAGAATGGTTTACTTTGACTTAATCTTATTGCTTGTTTCGATTGCAGTGCTTGTTTTTTCAGCCAGGACAATAATCAGCTCTACTTCAAAGTTAAGCAGGTGGTTTAAATTAGGCGAGTTCGCTGCCGGGTTTCTGATTATTGCAGTCTCAACTTCAATGCCTGAACTTGCTGTAGCAATAATGGCTTCAGCCATCGGCGCAGGCGGCCTGGTAGTAGGCAATGTGATTGGAGCAAACCTCATAGACGTGCTGGTTGTGTTAGGCGTGTCTGCTTTGATTGCGCCTGTCATTGTAAGCCAGAAACAATTAATTGATAATGCGGAAATACTCTTGGTCATCTCGTTGATTCCGTTGTTCTTGCTACTTAGAGGCAATCTCCATCTTGTTGAAGGCCTTGTTTTACTGGCTATTTTCGTGCTTTATGCATTATTTATTTCAAAGCAAAAAGTTTCACTAAAGTTAGGGAAAAAACCGCGTGTCTTTGACATAATGAAAGAAGAAATTGTTTTCGGGGCAAGCTTGTTTTTATTGCTTGTAAGCGCCCGTTTCCTAACCATGAGTGCAGTAAACATCGCTGGATTCATGGGCGTGCCAGAATCCATCATTGGCTTGACTATTATTTCCATAGGAACGACTTTGCCTGAACTGGCAGTTAGTATTACTGCAATGTTTAGAAGAAATTATTCGCTTGCATTAGGAAATATCCTTGGCTCCTCCGTAACAAACCTTACCTTAGTGCTCGGCACAGGGGCTGTCTTGACAGCACTTTCATTCAACTATTTGATTATCGGAAGCAGCGTATTAATGCTTTTAATCGCGAACATACTGCTTACATTCAGCTTGATTAAATACAAGAGCATTCCAAAAAAAATGGGGTGGATTTTCTTAGGGGCTTACCTCTTGTTTTTATTGATTGAATTGGGTTTAGTGCCGATGACCTAGTCAACTGAAAAACTAGTGCCAATGAATTTCGCTTTCTTTCCAAGCATGAATTCAATCTCTAAAAGCCTGTTGTACTTTGCCGTCCTCTCGCTCCTGCATGGGGCGCCTGCTTTAATGCCCTCGGCATTCAATGCAACAGACAAATCAGAAATAAAAGTGTCTTCTGAGTCTCCAGAGCGGTGGCTTAGAATTATTTTCAAGTTGTTTTTTCTTGCAAGGCTTACTGCCTGAAGCGTTTCAGTCAATGAGCCAATCTGGTTTGGCTTTACAAGTAAGGCATTGCAAGCATTCAATGAAATTGCCTTTTTTATTCTTTCAGGATTAGTTACAGTCAAATCATCGGAAACAATCCTTGTTTTTCCGCCTATAAGCTTGTTTAATTCTGAAAAACTCTGGAAGTCTTCCTCTTGGAACGGGTCTTCGATTGAAATGATGGGGTATTTCTTGCATAAGTTCTGCCAGTAATGAACCAATTCCTCAGCATAAATGCTTTCCCCGTCAAATTCATACTTTTTTTTCTTCTTGTTGTAAAAACTTGTTGAAGCAGCATCTAAGCCGAAAAAAATCTTTTTTTCATAGCCAAGTTCATCAACTGCATTGACCATCAAGTCCAAGGCATCCTCTGTATGGTCTAAAGGCAGTGCAAAGCCCCCCTCATCGCCTACATTCGTTGCCTTTTTTCCAAAGTCAATCTCAATCAATTTCTTTAATTCATGGTAGGCTTCGACATTTATTCTGATTGCTTCAGAGAATGTTTTTGCCATTACAGGAATGAAATGGAATTCCTGTATTTTCAGCTCGGTGCCTGCATGCAAGCCTCCATTGACAACATTCATCAAAGGAACAGGCAAGGAGAATTTTTTTGATTTATTTATTCTTGAAAGATAGTCAAACAATTCAATGTTCAAGGCATTTGCCGCACAGGCAGCCGAAGCCAATGAAACCGGAAGTATTGCGTTAGCCCCAAGCCTGCTTTTGTTTTTTGTTCCATCCATTGAAAGCATTTTCCTGTCAATCAATGACTGCTTTCTTACATCAATGCTTTTCAATGCCTTAGAGATTTTGTTGTTTATGTTGCCTATTGCATTTTCAACGCCTTTTCCGGAAAAGTCCTTGCTTTTGTCCCTTAACTCTGCTGCTTCAAATTTTCCTTTTGACTTTCCCGAAGGGCAGATTGCCTTTCCTGAAACTTTTTTTGCGGAGACTATTGCCTTAACTGTCGGAAAGCCCCTTGAATCCAAAGCCATCAGGCTTTTGACTGCGGAGATATTGAAAGACATTTAAACCCTAAGGTATTAAGGGAAAGGAATATAAAAAAATACCCTTACAATTAGCTAAAGCTAGCGAGTTTTTGATTTTTTAACTGATTAATGGAGTGATACTAATGGATTTCAATGAAATTAAAGGCTTGAGGGGCCATCCTAACGCCTGCCTTATAACAAAGACCAAGCTGACTTTCGCAGAGCATTCTACTGCATCCGGTTTATGCGCTTTATGCACCAAGGACCAGAACTGCGAGGTAGGCTTGAAGGCAAAGACTGGAAGGACTGTCTTTCCAGGGCCTTTCGGCGTGGCGCAGTTTGCCGCAGAGAAAAGACTGCCTGGCATGTCTGATATTCAGATAATCCCTGAATTATTCGGAGAGGGACAGGTATTCAAGACCTTAAGTTCTGAAACGACTTTAGGAGGCTTAAAGGTCAATGCCCCTTTAAGCATTGCAGGAATGGGCTCAACAAAGGTTGCATCCGATAACGGCAAGCAGCTTGCTGAAGGCGCTGCCTTGGCAGGCATTACCTGCGTCATTGGAGAGAATGTCATTGCAACATTCGGGCCTGATGGAGTAAAGGCAAGGATAAAGCCTTTCCTTGACAATTACCAGAAAAAGGGAGGCATTATAGTCCAGGGAAATGTTGAAGACCAAAAACAGCAAATCTTTCAAAAAGCAATTGAATTCGGCTGCCATGGAATCGAGTTAAAGCTTGGACAGGGGGCAAAACAAGGGTTAGGCGGAGAGATTCAATTCAAAGACCCTGAAGAAGCAGAGAAATACAAGGCACTAGGCTATACAGTGATTCAAAAGCTTGACGGCACTTTTGAAAGGCATTCATTCCCAGGCACCCTGTCAAAAGAGGGATTAAGGGAAAAACTGATCGAATTAAACAATTACGGCATTCCAGTCTGGATAAAGATTGCCGTAGGCACAGGCATATTTGATTTCCTGAATCACGTGAATGACCTGAAGAAAAATGATAACCTGAAGAATGTGAAAGCTGTCACGGTTGACGGCTTTGGAGGGGGCACTGGCATGAGCCCCTGGCTCATAATGAATGAGACCTGTTTGCCTTCAGCAGTAATTTTAAAGAAAAAGCCGAAACTGAATTATGACTTGCTGCTTGCAGGCGGCTATGTCAATGGAATGGATGTTGCAAAGGCAATGATGCTTGGCGCGAAAGGCGTTGCAATGGGCAGGGCAATGCTCATAGCAGCAAACAACCCTGACAAGACAGGGCAGGGCATCAAGAACTTTGTTGAAGCAACATCAGAGGAATTGAAAATGGTTTGCGCAACCCAGAGAGTCAATCATCCAGACAAGCTGATAGGCAGGAGAAAAAACCTGCTTGCATTGAATGCCGAGGCAGCTGAATTATTCGGCTTGCCGACAGACCCATTAGCACAACTATAAGTTGTGCTGTTTTCCCGAGGCTTTTGGAAAAAGGCCCTAGCGCAAATTTAAATCTGCGCCTTTTTTCCTGTTTTTTTCTTTGTTCGTTCCAAAAGCTTTTTAAATTCTTTCAGGCAAGAGAATATTATGCCAAGCGATATATCGGATTACAGCATATTGGAGCTGCAGGCATTGTTTTTATTGAGCAAGAAAGCAATGCATGGCTATGAATTAATGCAGTTGCTTGGAATGAAGAGAAAAAAGAAAGTGACCGCAGGCACTTTATACCCTATTCTTCAAAAGTTCAAAAAGAATGGCTTGATCAAGCTTAAGTCCAAAAAGGGAAAAAGAGAGAAAAAAACTTATGCCATTAGCCTGAAGGGAAGAAAAGAGCTTAAGAAAGCAGGCAATGAATTGGTCGGTTTCTTGAATGAGCTTTTCACAGAGTTTTATTGCCCTAAATGCAAGGTAAAGTTATGAGTAAGAAAATAATTTATCTGGATAATGCTGCAACAACAAAGGTTGATGATGCGGTATTGAAAGAAATGCTGCCTTATTTCAAGGAAAAATACGGGAATGCGAGTTCATTGCATTCCAAAGGCATTGAAGCTGAAAAAGCTTTGAGCGAAGCAAGGAAAAAAGTTGCTGGCTTGCTTAATTGCCTGCCTGAAGAGATTATTTTTACTTCATGCGGCTCTGAATCAAACAATTTTGCATTGAAAGGGGCTGCGCATGCATTGAAAGAAAGGGGAAAGCATATTATTTCAAGCAAATTCGAGCATCCTTCTGTAATGAATTCTTTAAGGGCTTTAGAGGAAGACGGTTTTGAAGTGACTTATTTGAATATTGACAGGAACGGCTTTATTGACTTAAATCAATTGAAAAAAAGCGTCAGAAAGGACACCCTTCTTGTTTCTGTAATGCTTGCAAACAATGAAATCGGCATGATACAGCCTTTAAAGGAAGTTATTGAGATTGTGAAGCAGAAAAATCCTGGAACTTTAGTCCATAGCGATGCAGTCCAAGCTTTGGGTAAACTAAAGATTGACTTAAAGGGTTTGGGTGTTGACTTAATGAGTTTTTCAGGGCATAAAATTCACGCTCCTAAAGGCGTTGCTTTATTGTTCAAGAAAAAAGGCGTTGCATTAAAGCCATTGATTCATGGGGGCGAGCAGGAAAACAAGCTCAGGGCAGGGACTGAAAACATTGCATTCATTGCCGGATTTGCTAAAGCAATCGAGGTAGCTTTGAATGAAAGGAGTGAAAATAACAAGAAAATGATTAAGCTTAGAAACAAGTTGATTGACGGCTTGCTTGAAAAAATCCCGCAGTCTTCATTGAATGGAGCCAGGGAAAACAGGCTGCCTACCATTGCAAGCATTGCATTTCCAGGGGCTGAAGGCGAGAGCATTTTGTTAAGGCTTGATGCTTTAGGCATTTGCGTTTCTACTGGCTCTGCCTGTTCCCAGAAATCATTGAAACCGAGCCATGTATTGAAGGCACTGGGCTTAGATGCATTGAGAGTTCATGGAAGCATTCGCTTTAGCTTAAACAAGCATTCAACTGAGAAAGAGATTGATTTTGTTTTGGATAACCTGCCTGGAATTATAAAGGAATTGAGGGAAATGAGCCCTGCATGGAGGAAATGACATGTATTCTGACAAGGTAATGGAACATTTCAGGAACCCGAAAAACATGGGTGAATTAAAAGATGCTGACGGCGTTGGCGAAGTTGGCAATGTTGTCTGCGGAGACTTCCTTAAAATTTTTATCAAGGTTGGGAAAAACAAGAAAGGTGAGGCATTCATTAAAGACATTAAATTCCAAACTTACGGATGCGCTTCAGCAATAGCTTCTTCTTCAATGCTTACAGAACTTGCTAAAGGAAAGACAATTGATGAAGCCAAAAAAATCACGCGAGACTTGATTGCAGGAGAATTAGGCGGGTTGCCTCCCCAGAAGATTCACTGCTCTGTTTTAGCGCAGGATGCATTGAAGAAAGCGATTGAGGACTATGAGAAAAAGAAAACGGTTTGATTTATTCAAAGTATTCTGCATAGCTTTTATGGCTTTCCCAGACCCTGACTTTTTCAAGCTTGATGTTTTTAGGAAATTTTAATTTATTGAAAATGTATTTTGAAATGTTTTCAGCAGAAGGGCTGCCTATTTCTTTTATGTCGTTAAGGTAATTGTGATCAAGCTTTTCAATTATTCTATTCAATTTGTCCTTCAAGTCCTTGAAGTCAACCAGCAAGCCGATTTTATCAAGCTTTTTTCCGGCAACAAAGACTTCGACTTTATATGAATGGCCGTGGAGCCTGGAGCACTTTCCTTTATAGCCTTCAATCTTGTGGGCTGCATCAAAAGAGGATTCTATTTTAAGCCTGTACATCAAATCACTTTTTCAGGTCATTGTAGGCTGACGATGCAGCCATTGCCCCTTGGGCGCAGGCGGTAATAATCTGCCTTAATTTTGTTGTCGTGATGTCTCCTGCTGCATAAACCAGTGGAATGTTTGTCCTCTGATCTGAATCAGTTTTAATATAGCCATTTTCATCAGTCTGAATGCCAAGGCTGTTAATCAGGTGAGTGTTAGGCATTGAGCCTGCCTCGACAAAGACTCCCTGCAAGGAAATTTCTTTTCCCGTGTCTGTCTTTATTTTTTCAACGAATTGATTGCCGAGGATTTCAGTCACGTTGGTGTTATATATTACCTCAATCTTCTGGTTTTTTTCAATCCTCTCGGTGTTTATTGGCTCACCGCGTAGCTTTTCCTTCCTGTAAATGATGTAGACTTTTGATGCATGCTCTGCCAGCATCAATGCTTCAACGCAAGCCCCATTACTGCCCCCGATTACTGCAACTGTCTTTTCCTTGAATAATGGCGCATCGCATACCGCACAATAGCTAACTCCCTTTCCAAAAAATTTGTCCTCGCCTGGAATATTAAGTTTTCTTCTCTCGGTGCCAATAGCCAAAATTAATGATTTGCCTTTGATTTTTTTGCCTGATTTTAAGTTTAACTCAAAGGAATCATTTTTTGAAACGCTGACTACGTTTTCTTCAATTATTTTTACTTTTAAAGCATTTAACTGCTGCCTCCATTTCTTTGCAAGCTTCATTCCCTCTATTGCTTTGAATCCGGGATAGTTTTCTATTATATGGGTCTTGATTACATAGCCTCCGAATTCTCCTGCAACCAATGCAACATTCAGCTTGTATCTTGCAGCATAAATGCCTGCTGTAATGCCTGCTGGACCTCCGCCTATAATTAATAAGTCAAATTCTTTAGCCATTTTAATCCTTTAAAGAAAATTAGGTAATTGTTTTTTTAAGCCAATGCCTAGTAAAGCAAGCTTAATATATTTGAATATACTATATTCAAAATGGTTTCAATGGTTAAAGAATTCAAGATGTTAATTAATGGAAAGTGGTGCGGGGCTGCTTCCGGAAAAACCTTTGCTTCAATCAATCCATTTGATGAAAAGCCAGTGGGTTTGTTCCAGCAAGGAAATGAAATGGATGCCAGAAAGGCAGTCCAGGCAGCTAAAAATGCTTTCATGAAATGGAGTGAAGTTCCTGCGCCTAAAAGAGGCGAAATATTGTTTGACATTGCGAATGAGCTGAAGGACAGAAAGCAGGAATTCGCTGAATTAATCTCGCTTGAAATGGGGAAGCCGATTATTGAAAGCATGGGCGAGGTTCAAGAGGCTATTGACCTGGCGTATTATCTTGCAGGGGAAGGCAGGAGGCTTTTCGGGCATACAACTAAATCAGAGTTAAAGGACAAAATAGCTTTCACTGTCAGGCTGCCTGTCGGCGTTTGCGCTTTAATCACGCCGTGGAATTTTCCCATAAGCATTCCTGCAATCAAAATGCTCACTGCGTTGGTTTGCGGGAATTCATTTGTGTTAAAACCTTCAAGCGATGCCCCTTTATGCGCAACAAGACTGGTTGAGCTGATTGAAAAACATGTTAAACTGCCTGGCGTTGTAAATTTAGTTACTGGACCTGGAGGCACTGCAGGCAGGGAATTAATAACAAATGAGGATATCAGGCTTATTGCTTTCACTGGAAGCATTGAAACTGGAGCCTTCATTAGACAGAATGCGGGATTGAAAAAGATTGGCTTGGAGCTTGGGGGAAAGAATGCAATCATTGTAATGGATGATGCTGACATTGACCTGGCAGTTGACGGAATCTTATGGGGTGCTTTTGGAACAACCGGGCAACGCTGTACAGCTTGCTCCAGGGTTATTGTTCACGAGAAAGTAAAGAAAGAGTTAGAGGAAAAACTGCTTAAGAGAGTAAAACAGTTAAGGCTTGGCAATGGCTTGGACAGGAAGATTAATGTCGGGCCGTTAGTCAATGAATCTGCTTTAAAGAAAACAGAAAATTATGTTAGGATTGGCTTGAAGGAAAAAGCAAGGCTGTTAATTGGAGGCAAGAGATTAAAGGGAAAGGGATTCTTTTTTGAGCCAACTGTTTTCTCGAATGTAAAGCCTGGCATGAGGATTGCAAGGGAAGAGATTTTCGGGCCGGTGCTTTCAATCATTTCAGTCAAGAACCTGGATGAAGCAATCAGGATAGCGAATTCAGTCAAGTACGGCTTGAGCTCTGCTATTTACACTGAAAGCATTGCAAATGCTTTCAAGGCGATTGAGGCTATTGAAGCCGGCTTGACTTATGTTAATTCAAGCACAACAGGCTCTGAAGCTCACCTGCCTTTCGGTGGAGTAAAAGCAACCGGAAGCACCAGGGAACAAGGCATTATTGGCATTGACGAATTCACTGAAATAAAAACTGTTTACATTGATTATTCAGGAAAACTGCAGAAAGCGCAGATTGATTGATTCAGGTGTCTTTTTTGGGTCCTAAAAGCAGGAAAATAATTGAACTGGACAAAGAGCTAATCTCAAGTTCATTGACCAGGGTAAGCGACTTAGTTTTCGAGAGGCTTGAGGGAATGAATGTATGGGATGCTGATAACAAAAAGTATCTGGATTTCACTGCAGGCGTTGCGGTGGCTAACTGCGGGCATTCAAACCCTGAAATCATTCAGGCGATTAAAAAGCAATTAGAGAAAGGCATTCACTTGGGATTCAGTGATTTTTATTCAGAGCTTCCGTTGCTTGTCTGCAGGGAATTAAAGCCTTTATTACCTGCGAATTTGAATAATTTTTTCTTCAGCAATTCAGGGACTGAAGCTGTAGAGGCAATGTACAAGTGCGCAAGATGGCATTCAAACAGGACATGGTTCATTGCCTTTGAAGGAGCTTTTCATGGAAGGACCTTGGGCTCCTTAAGCCTGACAAAGTCAAAGCCAGTCCAGAAAGAGAGGTTTGAGCCTTTCATGCCTGTAAAACACGTTCCTTATGCTTACTGCTATCGCTGCGATAAAGGAAGCTATCCTGATTGCGGCATTGGCTGCTTGAATGATTTTGAAAAACAATTAAAGGAATTGAAAGGCAGGGTTGCAGGAGTCATTATTGAAATGATTCAGGGAGAAAACGGCTATATCGTGCCGCCAAAGGAATTCATTAAAGGCATCAGGAAACTTTGTTCAGAGCATCAGGTGCTTTTATGCGATGACGAGGTCCAGGCAGGCTGCTTCAGGACTGGAAAGTTTTTAGCTTCAGAGCATTTTAAGATAGAGACTGATTTGGTTGCCTTGAGCAAGGCTTTGGGAAATGGGATGCCTATTGGCTTGACCATAGCTAATAAGAAGACAATGGACTGGCCTCCTGGCTCGCATGCGAATACTATGGGAGGAAATCTGGTTGCCTGTGCTTCGGCATTAGCCACTTTAAAGTATTTAAAGAAAGAAAAGCTTGGGGATAATGCGCTAAAGATAGGAAAAATTATTTTGAAGGAATTGAGTGAATTGCAGGAAAAAAGCAAGTTTTTGGGCGACATCAGGGGCATTGGATTAATGATTGGGGTTGAGCTTGTTAAAAGCAAGAAAACAAAAGAATTTGGAATAGCTGAAAGGGATGCATTGATTACAAAGGCTTTAGAGAAAGGATTGGTTTTACTGCCTGCAGGCACAAGCGGTTTCAGGATCTGCCCGCCTTTAATCATCAAGAAAGAAGAGGCATTAAAGGGACTGGAAATAATCGGGGATTGCTTGAAAGAGATTGAGAAAAAGAAATGACTTCTACATAACTGGGTTGAAAAAGGTTTAAATAGTTTTAATGAATAAATTGTTTGTTGAAAGGAAAGGTTGATTATTATGGCTTTGAGGCAGGTTGTTGAGGACATTGACAGTGTTGCTTTCTTTATTTTCTTTGGCTTTATCCTGGTCTGGACGGAAATCGTTGGACTGAAGCAAGCTGTTTATTTCCAGGGTTTTTTCCTTGATTATTTTGTACTGGCTTTTCTGCTTGTTATTGCCATGTTCTTTTTGCTTCAGTACCGCAAGAAAAAGTTCTGAATTATTTTTCAGGGATTCTGTTAATGTAAAGCAGGAGTATCACTAAAACGATTAAGACGAAGATGCCTAAAGGCCCTTCAAAGACATCAAACATTGGAAGGAATAATGCTGCAATGGCAAAGACGATTAATAGTTTTAAAGCCCCTAGCAATAACACTCTTTTTTGTTTTGCCTCGCTAAGCTTTGCCTTTGTTTTCTGCTTCAGGAAGGCTTCTGTTTCATCCATTACTTCTTTTGTTCTCTTTAGTTTTTTCTTTATTTTTTCCTTGACTGGCATTAAATCACCTGCTTTTTTTAAACGGTTGCCTGGATTTTGCGCTTGCCAAAGGCTGTTTTCCCGAGGCTTTGCTTGCAAAGGCCCTTGGCTTTTTTCTTGTCCTGCCTTGACTTGATTTTTTCAAGCGCTTCATGCAGGAAACTGATTTTTTGCTCCAAGGCATCAATCCTGTTTTCATGCCTTGAATGGCTCAGGATGTTTTCTCTCCTGTGAAAATCTATTTTTCTTTCATGCCCTTCAATGCTTTCCTTAAAATGCTTGAAGCCGACCCTGAGCGAGAGGAATAAAAGCAATAACCCTAAAGTGATTATTGCAAGCCAAATTATTAACTCGAACATGCCTGACCAGTTAATTAATAGAGAAAGAGCTTAATATTTTTTTCGCAGTAGGCTATTCCTTGCTTTCTTTCCAGACTTCCTTGTCAATGCTGACTGCTGTTTTCCTTAACTCAAAAAAAATCCTTTCAATGTCAGCCTGGAGTTCATCCATCAGCCTTTGCAGAGAGCCTGCCCTGCACTTATACAAGCGCCCTTCCTTCATCACAAGCCCAGAGTAAAGCAGGTTATGCAGGTGATTGTTAATAGCGCCTCTGGACATTGAAAGCTTTTTGCTTAAATCTTGAGAGCTAATGCCATTGCCTTGCTCTGTAGCAACAACGATTTCCCTGAAAACCCTGGAAGCGGTTTTTTCCTTGTCAATCTGCTCGAAAAAACCAAAAGACCTGCAGAAAAAAGTAAAGTCATCTTCAGGGCTGCCTGGAAAAGGCCTTTCAATCTTTCTAAGGATAATCCTTAAAGGCATAAAAAACAATATAAACAAAGGATTTAAAAGCATTTTGATTAAAGAGTATTGTTAATTATTAAATAGTTTAATCTTTAAAGCGTTTTTTGGTGTGTTCATGCCTAAAAATAGTGTTAAAACCGCTAATGGCGATAATGAATTAAGTGCTTTGAAGCAGAAGCTTTCAGATTATGAAGCCTTATTGCAGAGAATTCAGGCTGACTTTGAGAATTTCAAGAAAAGAACTGCTGTAAAAGGGCTCGAGGAACTCGAGAGAGGCAGGGCTGAGGCTTTCAAGGAATTAATTCCATTCATTGAGTCAATGGATGCAGCAGGAAAAAAAGGGCTCTTTGATGGTTTTGAGTTAATGCATGCCCAGTTATGGGCTTTGCTTGAAAAACAAGGCTTTGAAAGGATTAATGCGATTGGCATGACTTTCAATCCTGACTTTCATGAAGCCTTATCTTTTAAAGAATCAAATGGCTGTAATGAAGGCATTATCTTGGAACAGGCAGGCAATGGCTTTAAATTCAAGGGCAGGGTGTTGAGGCATGCTAAAGTCATTGTCTCTAAAAAGCCTGTTGAAAAAACAGTTGAAGGAAAAGAGGGAAATGATGGACAAAAAAATGTCGAATGAGAAAAAATTGCGTTTACAGAAAATAATTCGTTTGCATAAAATAATTAAATCAAAGGAAGCGGAAGCAAGGCAGCCTTTTGCTGCTGCCTGACTTGGAGGGATTAAGATGACTAAACAGGAAAAAATAATCGGGATAGATCTCGGCACATCGAATTCAGCTGCAGCTGTTTTAGAGGCTGGAAAGCCAATTATCATTCCATCAGCTGAAGGGCATACTTATGCTGGAAAGACTGTTCCGAGCGTTGTTGCTTTTTCTAAAGACGGAACGCTTTTGGTTGGAGAGCCTGCAAGAAGGCAGGCTGCATTAAATCCAGAGAATACTGTCGCTGCAATCAAGAGAAAAATGGGTTCTGGAGAAAAAATCAGTTTGGCTGGCAAGGAATTCTCGCCAGAGCAGGTCAGCGCTTTCATTCTTCAAAAAATCAAGGTTGATGCAGAGGCTTTTTTAGGAGAGAAAGTCAGTAAAGCAGTCATTACAGTGCCTGCTTACTTTAATGACAATCAAAGGCAGGCTACAAAAAATGCAGGAATGATTGCAGGCCTGGATGTTGTAAGGATTATTAACGAGCCGACTGCTGCAAGCCTTGCTTACGGCTTGAACAAGGCAGCTAAAGAGCAAAGGATTCTGGTTTTTGACTTAGGCGGTGGAACATTAGATGTTACTGTAATGGAATTCGGCGAGGGAGTCTTTGAGGTAAAATCAACCTCTGGCGACACTAAATTAGGCGGGACTGACATGGATGCTTTATTGCTTGACTACCTGGTTAAGGAATTCAAGAAATCAGAGGGCATTGACTTAAGCAAGGACAGGATGGCGTTGCAGAGGCTCAGGGAAGCTGCTGAAAAAGCAAAGATTGAATTAAGTTCCGTGGTTGAAACTGAGATTAACCTGCCTTTTTTGACTGCAACGAATGAAGGGCCGAAGCATTTTATCTTCAAGCTTTCAAGGGCAAAACTAGAGGAATTAGTCCAGTCATTGCTTGACAGGTGCATTAAGCCGATTGAACAGGCTTTAGCTGATGCAAGGATGCAGGCAAGCGATATTGACAGGATTATCTTGATTGGAGGGCCTACTAGAATGCCTTCAGTCCAGAAGCTGGTTGAGAAAACCGCTGGAAAGCAGGTTGAAAGGGGCATTGACCCGATGGAATGCGTTGCCGCAGGCGCTGCAATCCAAGGCGGCGTTTTGGCAGGCGAGATCAAGGACATCTTATTGCTTGATGTAACGCCTTTAAGCCTGGGCATTGAGACACTAGGCGGGATTGCAACAAAACTGATTGAAAGAAACATGACTATTCCTACAAAGAAAAGCCAGATTTTCAGCACTGCAGCAGACCATCAGACAAGCGTTGACATTCATGCAGTTCAGGGAGAGCGGGCTTTGGCTAAAGACGATATCAGCCTTGGAAGGTTTATCTTGAGCGGCATTCCTCCAGCGCCTAGAGGCATTCCTCAAATCGAGGTGACTTTTGACATTGACGCTAACGGCATAATGAATGTAAGCGCGAAAGACTTGGGCACCGGAAAACAGCAGTCTATAATCATTCAGTCAAAGAATTTGAAAGAGGATGAGATTAAGAAAATGCAGGAAGAATCCCAAAGGTATGCTGAAGAAGACAAGAAGAGAATGCAGGAGATTGACTTAAGGAATAAAGCCGAGGCATTGGTCTACAGCGTTGAAAAAACAGTCAAGGACTTGGCTGAAAAGATTGACAAGAAAGAATTACTGGAGCTTAACAAGAAGAGTTTTGAGCTGCAGGAAGCTTTAAAGAAAAATAATGCTGATGAAATAAAGCTGAAAACCGAGGAACTTGAAAAAGCATTGGATAAGATGGCTACTGAATTGTATCAAAAGCAGGCAGACCAAAAAACAAATAAAGAAGATTCCAAGGAAAGAAAGGGACGGAAGGGAAGCTTTGTTGATGCAGAGTTCACCGAAGAAAGCGATGAAGGCAAAGAAAAATAAAATGTTTACTGAATGGAACAAAAACCGCGGTTTTTGTAATTTAAAAAAACAGGGGTTTTTTTAATGGAACAAAAACAACAGTTTTTGTAACTTAAAAAAAACAGGGGTTTTTTTTTAATGGATAAAGACTATTATGATGTTTTAGGCATTCAGAGAAATGCAAGTGACTTGGAGATCAAAAAGGCTTTCAGGGTTCTTGCAAGAAAACACCATCCTGATGTCAACAAAGAAGAAGGCTCTGAAGAAAAATTCAAGGAAATTAACGAAGCTTATAGAGTTCTTTCAGACCCGCATCTTAGAAAGCAGTATGACCAGTTCGGGAATTCTGCTTTCAAGCAAGGCATGGGCTGGCAGGGGCAAGGCATTAACTTTGAGGACTTGTTCAAGGGTTTTGGCTTTAACGGCTTTGGCTCTGATTCTGGATTTGGCTTTGAAGAATTTTTCTCTGACGTTTTTGGCGGCAATTTCAGGAGACAGGCTGCACCTGAACAGCTTAACCAGCGGATTGATTTAAGCATCAGCCTTGAAGAAGCTGTTTTCGGGGCAGAGAAAACAATTGAGTTTGAGAGGAATGAAGCATGCCATGCATGCAATGGCGTTGGAGGCAGCGAAAAAATAAAGTGCAGGAAATGCCTCGGAAAAGGCTTTACAATCAAAGAGCACAGGAATTTCATTGGCTTTATCAGGACTCAAAACACCTGCAATGAATGCCATGGAACCGGCTTTACAGTCAAGGAAAAATGCATTGAATGCAATGGGCATGGCATTCAAAGGAAAAAAGCAAAATTGAAAATAAAAATTCCTGAAGGCGTTGATTCAGGCGATTATTTAACGCTTGAAGGACAAGGCAGCCATGGAAGGGATGGAGGCAAGGGAGGCTTGTTTGTAGTGTTTTTCGTTAAAAAAAATTCAAGGTTCAAGAGAGACGGCCCTGACTTGTTTGTTGAAGAGCCGATTAGTTTTATTCAAGCTGCTTTAGGGTCAGAGCTGTTGATTGAAGGGCTTGACAGCAAGAAATTAAAGCTGAAGATTCCTGAAGGCACCCAGACAGGGACTATTTTCAGGCTGAAAGAAAAAGGGGCAAAAGCATTGCATTCAGGCGATAAAGGAGATTTGTTTGTCAAGGTTAAATTAGTTGTGCCTGAAAACCTTTCTGCAAAGCAGAAAAGGTTGTTGCTTGAATTACAGGAAGACTTAGGTGATGCAGGAAAAGACGGGTTTTTCAAAAAACTCAAGAAACAATTCGATAAATAACACTATACTGTTTTTTAAAAGGTTTTTCTTTAAAGCATGTATTACCAGCTTATTTTTACAGTGTTTTTATATGACTGAAAAAAAAGCAAAGCCTGAAAAGCAAGTAATTGATTTGAATGCATTAGAGGAAAAATGGCAGAGGTACTGGACAGAGCAGGGCATTAACAGGTTTAACCCTGATTCAAGAAAGCCGGTTTACTCTATTGATACCCCGCCTCCATATGTGAGTGGAGAAATCCATGTAGGTCACGCAATGCATTATTCGCAGTTTGAGTTCATAGCACGATATAAAAGAATGCAAGGTTATGAAGTCTTCTACCCTTTTGGATTTGATGATAATGGTCTGCCAACTGAAAGGTATGTTGAAAAAAAATATAATGTTAAAGCAAAAGACGCGGGAAGAACAAAGTTCATTGAGCTTTGTTTAAAAGAAACAGAACTTGGGAGAAAGGAATATAAGGAAATCTTTTCAAGGCTTGGGCACAGCCCTGATTGGAGCTTAACTTATTCTACGATAAATCCATATTGTCAAAAGCAATCGCAAAGGAGCTTTATAGAGTTATACCGTAAAAACAGGATTTACAGAAAAAAAGAACCAATTATATGGTGCCCTTTTTGCTTGACAGCAGTAGCACAAAGCGAGTTAGAGGATAAGGAACTTGAAAGCACCTTAAACGATATTTATTTCACACTAGAAAAGGGAGGCAAAATAATAATTTCGACAAGCAGGCCAGAATTACTGAGTTCCTGTGTTGCGATAGCGGTAAACCCCAATGATGCCCGGCATGCTGGCTTGATTGGACAAAAAGCAATAGTTCCTTTATTCAACTATAAAGTTAAGATAATCGCTGATGAAAAGGTCGCCATTGAATTTGGTTCAGGTATTGTAATGATTTGTACTTTTGGGGATAAGACAGATATAGAATGGTGGAGGGAATACGGGCTAGATTTAAAAATTTCTTTGAATAAAGACGCCACTTTAAATGAGCTTGGGGGCAAGTTTAAAGGAATGCATATTAAAGAAGCAAGGAAAGCAATTATTGAAGAATTAAAAAAAGAAGGCCTTCTTAAAACACAAAAATCATTAAAACATGTTGTAAATGTGCATGACAGGTGCGAGACAGCAGTAGAGTTTCTTCCAACAGAGCAATGGTTTGTTAGGGTTTTGGATTTAAAGAAAGAACTAATTGAAGCGGGAGACAACATTAAGTGGTTTCCAAAGCATATGAAGGCACGTTATAATCACTGGGTTGCTGGGTTGCAATGGGATTGGGTTATATCGAGACAAAGGCATTATGGCGTTCCATTCCCTGTATGGTATTGCAAGAAATGCAATGAAGTATATCTGCCATTTGATGAGGATCTTCCTGTAGACCCATTAAAAGATAAATGCAGGGGAACCTGTAGTTGCGGGGGTAACGAATTTGAACCAGAAAGGGATGTAATGGACACTTGGATGACTTCAAGTTTAACGCCGCAGATTGCTTGCCGCTGGAAAGAGGACAAAGATTTCTTTAATAAATTAATTCCAATGAGCTTAAGGCCCCAGGCCCATGATATTATTAGGACTTGGGCGTTTTATACAATCGTGAAGGCACTGCTTCACAATGATGAAATTCCTTGGAAAGACATAATGATTTCTGGGCATGGTCTTTCATCAACTGGAGAAAGATTTAGTAAAAGCAAAGGAAACGTAATTAAGCCGTTAGATGTTGTGAGCAAGTACAGTGCAGACTGTTTAAGATATATGGCGGGGTCTGCTATCCTGGGCGAAGATATTACATTCCAAGAAAAGGAGGTAATGACAGGAAGAAAATTCATTGTAAAGCTTTGGAATGCAGCTAAGTTTGTTGAAAAAGCCCTTGAAGGCTTTGATGTCAGAAGGATTGATGAAAGCAAATTGAAGTTTACTCCTGCTGACAGGTGGATTTTAAGCAGGCTGAACTCATTGATTTTAAAGGCAACAGAATCATTGGATGTCTATGAATTTAGCAAAGCACTAAAGCCGGCAAGGGATTTTTTCTGGCTTGAATTCTGCGATTATTACCTTGAAGCAATCAAGTACAGGCTTTATAACGAGAAAAAATTCGGCTTGGAAAGCAAACAGGCATGCCAGTATGCCTTGCATGCTGTATTGCTTGATTTAATTAAATTGCTTGCCCCTTTCATGCCTCACATTACCGAAGAAATCTATCACAAAATGTTTAAAGGCCATCTTGCATTGCCTTCAATTCATTTAAGCTCCTGGCCTAAAGCCAATGAGAAAATGGTTTCAGTGCATTACGAGGAAGTAGGCAGGCATGTCAATGATGTTACCTCAAGCATCAGGAAATTCAAGCAAAAGAATGGCTTGCCATTGAATGCAGAATTAAAGGAAGTCATTTTATTCGTTGAAAGTGAGGCAGTCAGGGAAATGCTTGAAGAGGCAGATGAAGACTTAAGGGAAGCGAATCATGTCCTGACATTGGATGTATTGATTGCAGAAGCACCTGAAAAAGCGGTTCAGGCAAGCCATGACATTAAAGCAGTTATCAGCATGTAAAGCTTAAATAATTGTGGCATTTAATATACTTGGTGCATTGGTTGAAAGGAAAGGGAATTCTGGCAGTAGTCGTTATCATTGCATTGATTGCTTTAGGCTATTACTTTCTTTACTATGACGTTGAAGGAAAAAGCATTGCAGAACTGGCAGCTATAAAGGCAAAGTACGGCTTGCAAAAGTTTGAACTGCCTTCAAATGAAAATGATTTAATCAGCCTTAAAACCGATTTAACCGCCTTTAAGGACAGGCTGCTTTCAGGCAGTTCCTCGAAAGAGCTTGGCATTCTAACCAGTTATGTCAGTGCAGAACTTAAACTGGCTGAGGCAGAGCAAAAAAGCATTTTAGCAGGCAGCCGGCTGAGCGAGGAAAACATTAAAGCATGCAATGAAACAGAGTTAATCCAGGGAAGTTCTTTAATCATTCAGGCAGTAAGCCTGGAGAAAGAGGCCTTGTCATTGCTTTCAAGCATTCAGGAAAGCAAGTCATTTCAAAAAATTCAAGGCATTACAGCAGAGCAAGTCCGGGAAATGATTGCAAGGAATAATTCAAGGCTTCAAGGCATTGAATCTTTAAAGAAAATGTATTGCTGAGTGAAACGAAGCATGTTTTTGTTAACTTTCCCGATTCAAATAAAATTTGAATGGGCACAGCAAAACAGGTTTTGTTTGTGTTGGAAAAAGTTATGCTGGTTCTTATGCACTTAATCAAGGAAGGAGCCGAGGCAAGGCTTTACAAGACAAGTTATTTGGGTAAAACCGTTTTAGTTAAGGAAAGAATCCCTAAAAACTACAGGAATAAAATACTTGATGAAAGAATCAGGAAAGAAAGAATTCGGATAGAGGCAAGGGCTTTAAGCCAGGCTAAAAGCCTCGGCATCAGGACTCCGATAATTTACGGAATCCGAAAAACCAGCTTAATCCTTGAATTCATTCCAGGCCCTACATTGAAAAAAGCATTGCAGGAAAGCAAATCAAAGGCAACTGCTTTAAAAAAACTCAGGCAAGTCGGCAGAATAATTGCTTTAATGCATGAAAATGACTTGATTCACGGCGACTTGACTACAAGCAACATAATTTTAGGCAAGAATTCATTATTTTTTATTGATTTTGGCTTAAGCAAGAAAAGCCAATTGGTTGAAGAAAAGGCAATGGATTTGGTAGTCTTTGAGAAAACCTTCCAGGCAACTCATTCTGAAATGCCTGAAGGATGGCAGGAAATTCTTGAAGGCTATAAAGAAAAAAACAGTAGTGCAAAGGAAGTATTTGAAAGAATGAAGGAAATAAAGGAAAGGGCAAGATACCTCTAACTATTTTTTAATCAAGATGAATGAAATCAACCCAACTATTAGCAGAATTAGTAATGGATGAATCTCTGGAACAGGCACCTGCTGTGCCTCTGCTGCTGGAGGGAATAATGAAAAGATTTGCTTCTTCAATGACAGTACTGTGGTTCCTGAAATTGCCTTTACCTCAAACCAGTAATTTCTGTTTTTCTCAAGCTTGCTTAAATCAATTCCGCTGAATTTAGGGTTGCCTGATTGATTGGCTATAAGGCTCAAGCCAGTCAAGTCATTAATGCTTACTGTAGTAATAGGCTTATTATCCATGCCAAGGATTCTTGCGCTCAAATAATAATTCACTGTCGAGGAAGTTCCATTGCTTACCTGGACAATTGCATCAGTTGTGCCTGCCTCAACAACTGCCGGAATGGTTATTTTCTGGATTTCAAAGACTCCACCAACTACTGGTGGTTGCAGTGGCAGGTATTGGTCCAGCGTAAAAGAATAAGTAGTAGTGAGACCAGCACTAACAGTGTTAGTAATAGTCTTCTCGTAATCCTGCACAGTATCAACATCATTCCACTTAACTTTAATTGAATGCCAGCCAGTCCCAATACCTGCCAAAGTAGTATCCAACGACCCTAAACTAGCAATACTAGTAGTAGTCCTATTCGAAAAACCATCCAAATAAACCTCCACAGTATGCGCATCATCATCGTTATTCGTTACTGAAACCTTAATAGTCCCAGTCGACGGCAGAAGCGCGCTAACATTAATATCGATTGAATTGCTATCAGTTGCGCCTTTATTATCAGTAACAGTCAAAACCGTAACATAATTCCCATCAGCAAATGAATGCCTTGCAGTCTTAATTGCAGTTGAAACAACAGGACTACCATCACCAAAATTCCACGCATATGAAGCAATACTCCCGTCAAGATCACTCGACTTACCACCATTAAAATCAACAATCAAGGGAGGAGTACCAGAACAACCAGTTAAAGGACAAAAAGACCCAACACTAATATTAGCATCAATCACAGCAACAGGATGCTGATTTGGAGGCAGAGCACTAACATTAATATCGATTGTGGTGCTGCCAGTTGCGCCTCCATTATCAGTAACAGTCAAAACCGTAACATAATTCCCATCAGCAAATGAATGCCTTGCAGTCTTAATTGCAGTTGAAACAACAGGACTACCATCACCAAAATTCCACGCATACGAAGCAATACTCCCGTCAAGATCACTCGACTTACCACCATTAAAATCAACAATCAAGGGAGGAGTACCAGAACAACCAGTTAAAGGACAAAAAGACCCAACACTAATATTAGCATCAATCACAGCAA
>Ga0315289_10000061_pt1 | contig 167900 bp, 108 predicted proteins | sample YL17G11_40_MG_FD_203452 | JGI IMG/M metagenome (GOLD analysis project Ga0315289, IMG submission 203452) | Sediment microbial communities from Yellowstone Lake, YNP, Wyoming, USA - YL17G11_40 | ecosystem: Environmental > Aquatic > Freshwater > Lake > Sediment | place: USA: Wyoming | collected... | reverse complement strand
CCATCTTGTCAAGGATGGTGAGTGGTTCTTGACGACTACGCCCAAAACTTGCACAGCACGCCGCCGCTCAACGAAAAAAACAGCGCGCGCCTCCCGCCGAACCGCGCCAAACTGAAGGTCAGTCAGGCTCCGTCCCCTTTTCGCGATACCCCTACGCCGTCTCCAGGAATCGCATCCTGGTGCGGCACTCGCGACTCTCGGGGGAGTGGGGACGAAGGCGGGGCAGTATCGCCCGTAGGTACGGGAGCAGTTGGAGAGCGTGACCCTCGTCGATCGCCATCTCGATGACTCGCGCCGTCCTCCGGTTCCAGGCCGGAGATGCCGCCCGCGCTAGACCCCGGAAGTAGCCCCACAACGCGGCGCGTCGGTCGGTCCGCGACCGCACGATGAACCGCGCAAAGAGGGCCTCGGGGTTGCTGCGAGCGCAGACCTCCCATGCCCATTCCCGCAGGTCGGCAGGAACGATGTCCGGGTACCCGGCTGCGTCGCAGAGGTCCCCAAGCCCGTCCAGGAGCACCGCGGCCTCCTCGCAGGAGGGGTCGTAGATGAGGGCATCGCGGAGGGCGCGAACGGCCGCTACGCCGGGCTCCTGGGCCGGCCCGGCGGACTGGAAGGCGGGCGGCCCGAGCACGCTGTAGATCGCCACGTCTAGCAGCAACCCCTCCTCGCCGGTTCGGCTGGTCCTTGCGGCGTTCACTCGCCGCCGCAGGCGCTCGACGGCGCCCCGGGCACGCGTCACGAGCTGGGACGCGTGCCGGCGGCTCTCGTCGGGCACGGGCGTGACGTGCCGTTCGCAGCACGAGCCCTGGGCACTCGAGTAGACGCATTCGCGGCAGAGCGGCCCGCCGCAGGTCGCGCAGCGCCCCGCCGCCTGGATCGAAGGATGCACGACGCACACGGTCAGTGTGGGCCCGATCTCCTCGGCCTTGACCCGCGACAGCGCCTCCTTTGCGCCAACGTGCGAGGGGTCGAGGAGCGCCGCTTGCTCCCACTGCCCCGCCGCCAGCCCCTTGGCGCCCAGTTGGAACCTCGCCACACCAAGGTTGTGGTGCCAGCGCGCGTTGAAGGGATCGAGAGCGATCACCCGCTCGAGGGTCTCGGCCGCCTCGCTCCACTGCCTGAGCTGCGCCTGGCACTGGGCCAGCATCGCGGCGGGCGAGAGATCGAAGGGGAAGTCCGACTGGGCCCCGCCGAGCGATTCCGCGGCGGCCTCGGCTTGCCCGGCTGAGAGAAGCTCCCTCGCCGGAGCAGTGATCTCGCCGGAGTCCTTCGGCGCGATCGCGTCGAGGTCGATCGGCACGCCCTTCCCCAACATGAGGGCTTCGATCTCCTCGCGCGGACGGCCGCAGAGCTGCACGAGGCCGCCGTAGAGCCAGCCATCGACCTTCCAGTCTGGCGGCTCCGACTCGGCCGGCCATGGTATGGGCTGCGCGAGGCGGGTCAGGGCCCACGCCGCCGCCGGCCGCACCTCGGTGGACGGGTCCCCCAGAAGCTCCACCAGGACGGGGACGGCCTGCGGCGAGCCGGTCCGCCCGAGCAACGCAGCCGCCCCCTTGCGCACCCGTCGATCCGGATCGCCGAGCTGCTCGGCGACCGGCTCGATGCACGCCGCGGTTGGGGTCAGCTCGAGGACCTCGAAGGCCGTTCGGCGCACCGACGGTTCGGGGTCTGACAGCGCCGCGCAGATGAGCGGCACCCCGAGGTCGCCCAGATGCGCCAGGGCCTCGAGCAGGTGCTGGCGTTCCTCGGGCAGCGTAGCCGTCTCCGGCCCAATGGCCTCCTCGAACGCGGGTAGGCACTTCCTGCCGAACGCTCGCAGCGCAGTCCAGGTCGCCTCCTTCTCCTCCTCTCGGCCCTCGATGATGACCTGCACGAGGGCGGGCGCGGCCTCCGCAGCTCCCAGGTACCCGAGTGTGGCAATGCCGGCCGAGCGGTCAGCCGTACACATGGGCAGCCACTCAAGGAGTGACGGCACCGCAATCGGGCCCGTCTGCACCAGCGGCCGGACGGCACGAGCGCGTACGGCGGGGTCGGGCGAGGGCAGGTTGGCGAGGCACCAGCCGACCGGGGTAGGCGCCACGCCGCTAGCGAGGTCCGCTGGCGGCCGCTCAAACGTGTGCCGCGAGGTCAGCGCCCCCGACGCCGCCGCGCCCGGCACGCTCAGGCGCACCTGGCAGTCGCCGCACAACGTCACATAGCCGCCCACGGTCTCCGCAGTCCGCCTCATCAGCGGCCTGGCCACGGGAATCCCGTAGGAAGCGAAGTAGTCATCCGCCAGGGCATCGAGCAGGTCCGGCAGCCGGTTCGCGCTCTCCAGCGACACGGCCGCAGAGGTGGGGTCCGCTATTTCGCAGCCGCAGACCTCGCAACGCATCCTGGTCACCTGCCCCGATGTGCGACACTTGCCGTTTCTCGGACCGCGAACATCACTCATCCTCCGGCATTCCCGCCGGGCCGATCTTCTCGACCGGGATCGGCTGGAACCCCAGCTTGAAGGCCGGCGAGTAGAGCTCCCAGCATGGCCTGCCTCGGGTTTGACAGCCGCTTGCGGGGGCCACGAGCAGGTGAAGCCGTCGCGGACGGAGCATCTATTGCCCGCGTCGTCGAGAGCGACCGCCGAAGCAGGCGAGGCCGCCAGATGCGGATCTTCATCAGCTACGGATGGAAGGACGCTCTCGACCACGCGCTGGCGCTGGCGGAACTCCTGCGGCAGCGCGGACACGTCCCTCGCGTAGATCGAACGGCGTTCGCTCCCGGTACGCCCTTCCCCGCCGACATCGAGGAGGCTATCGCCGGCAGTGACGTACTGCTGGCGCTGCTCTCGCTGTGGAGCGTCCGGCCGGGCAGCTTCTGCCAGAACGAGTGGCTGCATGCCCGGTACAAGGGTGTGCCCATTCTCCCGGTGCGTCTCGCGAACCTTGATCCTCCCTTCCTGCTCAACCACCTGGTCACGGTTGACGCCTGGCCCGACACGGAAGCGGCCCTCCGGGAGTTGCCCGAGAAGCTCGACCAGGTGGCCGTTGTGGGCCCGAAGGAGCCGCGGGCCCAGACGGTCGACGGGCGGGAGCGACAGTGGTGGGACATCCCCCCTAGACTGGGCTTCGACGAAGAGCTGAGTCGCCACGGCGGCGTCCTAGTCGGGCGGGAGTGGCTCTTCGCTTGGCTTCGGGACTGGGTGGATGACCCGGCCTCCCGCCTCCTCCTCGTGACGGCAGAGGCCGGCTTCGGAAAGAGTGCGCTGGCCGCCCAGATGCCGGCCAAGCTGAACGTGCGCGGTGTTCACTTCTGTTCGCGGTCGAACGACAATTCCTGCAGTCCCGGAGCCTGGTTGGGCGGGCTGGTCTACCAGCTTGCCGGGCAGTTCGAGCCGTACCGGGAGGAGATCGCGGGGCTGGACGAGCCGAACTTCGGAGGTGAGCCGGAGGCGCTCTTCCGGTCGCTGATCGCTGATCCCCTGCGGCGCTGCCGGGAACGCCTGCACGCGGACGGTATATGGGTGTTCGTCATCGACGGCCTTGATGAGTCTGTCGCCGTGGGGGGACCCGGCCTGGCCCACCTCCTTCGGGACTCGGCAGCGCGCATTCCAGAGTGGCTAAGGATCATCGCCACCACCCGACCCGACGAGAGCCTCCTGGCGCGTTTCCCGGAAGATGACCCCGGACAGGGCGTGCGGCGCCATGACCTAGCGGCCACTGATGAGGGGAACCGAACTGACCTCGAAGCCTACGTGGCCCGGCGCGTGGAGGTTCTGGTCGCTGCAGGGCTGATCCCGGATCGGGCGGACACCATATCGCGGATCGGCGAGCGGTCGGCGGGCAACTTCTTGTTCGCCCAGAAGGCGCTCGATGCCCTCAGTGATCCTGACCCCAGACTCCGGCTCGACCTTGACGCACTGCCTCGCGGCCTCCCCGAGCTCTACTGCAAGATGTTCGACCACCGGTTCGGCGACCTCAGCCGGTACCGGGGTGAGGTCAGGCCGTTGCTCGAGTGCCTGGTAGCCGCTCGGGGCCCCCTGCCACAGCGCCTGCTGCTGGCGGCCAGCGGCCTGGGGGAGTACGAGGCCCGCGACGCGCTTCGCGTGCTGTCCCAGTTCCTCAACCGGACCGAGGCCGGCTACCGCATCTTCCACCAGAGCCTCGCCGAGTGGCTCCGCGGCGAGGGCGATGCAGTGCCCTCGGAGTACGTGGTCCGAGTGCCGGAAGGCCAGGCACGCCTCGCCGAGACGTGCTGGCAGGAGTTCCGGACGGGCCCCTCGGCAGTCTCGGCGTACACCCGCGCTCATCTCGCCTCGCACCTGGAGGAGACGGGACGGTGGGACGACCTCGTCATCGCCGCAGCGTCGGAGGAGCTGTCCCTGCTGCCGCGCTGGACTGAGCGCGGGGAGGCCGAGCAAGGGATCGTGTGCCTGAGTGGCCTGGTTGACCGGGGACGCCGCGATCCGGTCTACCGCGCTGCCCTGGCCACCCAGCTCGCGCGCATTCACAGCAGGCGCGGTGAACACGACCTGGCCGAGAAGCGGCTGCAGGAAGCGGCGAGGCAGACCTCGTGGTTGCGCGGCCGTCGTGTCCGGGCCGTGGCGCTGCACGAGCTGGGCTCGCTTCACCTCTACCGCAAGGACCGGCGCGAGGCGAAACGGAACTACCGAGGGGCCCTGCGCTTGTGCGCTTGGGGCTGGCCGGTCTACCGCGACGAGGTGGCGGCGAACCGCATCGGCCTCGCGACGGTGGCCTCTGAGGAGTATCGCTGGCGGGACGTCCTGCGCCTGGCCCGCCGCGCCCACCGCGAGGCGACGGGGAGCGGCGACATCCGCCATGTCCTTGCCGCCGAACGCCTGATCGCGATGGCACTCGACGACCTGGGGCAGTACGAGGAGGCAAGAGCCGCGCTGCAGTCCGCGTTGGACGAGTCCGTCCGGCTGGGCGTGGCCGCGGAGGAGACGCGCCTCCTGGCAGCCCTCGGAGGCTCCCACTACGCACAGGCCGCGTTTCTGGGGCACCCGCCCAGCGAGGCTGAGCGCTACCTGCTGCAGGCCGTCGACGTCGCGCGGCGTGTTCACACGCTCTACGGCCAGCTCGACGCTCGGATGCGACTGGGATGGTGCGCGCTGGCGGGCAGCCGAACGGACGAGGCCGTCGAGGCTTTCAGGGAGGTGGCAGCAAGAGTGCCGCCGGGGTCTCACGACGAACTCCGGGCGGGGTGCGAGCTAGGTGAAGTCGCCGCGGCTCACCAGACGGGAGACTTCGGGGCCGCTGAAGCAGGCTACCGACGAGCGCTCAAGGAGGCGGAGGAACGCGACTTCCGCGGCTGGGCGGCAACGGCCGCCGCCGGCCTAGGTGCCGTGTGCTGGCACCAGGGCAGGCGGGAGGAGGCCGAGGCCGCGTGGTCGGTGGCCCGGGAGTTCGCGCGGCGGAACTCACCGCGAGCGCAGGAACTCACCGAGGCCGCCCTGCGGCTCTGCCGGGCCGACCCCAGGGTCCCGCCACGCTAGGCTCCTCACAGAGCCTCGCTCGCCCGAGCGAGGAGTAGAGAACCAGTACTCGCACGCCGTAGACAGCGCGTCGTTGGGGCCGCCGCGCCCCTCGCCGACATGATCCAGAGGGCGGCCGTCACCCCCGTGGCCCCGCCAACGGCCCACGGCCACAGCGCCGGGAACCTGCTCCGGTCGCCAGCACCAGACGTCGGGGCCCGCGACACCCTCGCCTCCCCGCCCCGATCATCCCTGGCCAGACGCCCCCGGTACTCCTCAGTCGTCCCGGCTCACTCCGGACGTGGAAGCTCGACTGCTCGAGGGAGCGTCACTGGCTACGCTACGAGACACCGTCTCCTCCGCCCGCCTCCTCTCCTGATCTCGTCGCCGGGCCTCGTCTTCGGCTGCCCGCCGCGACCCTGAGACCGCCGCGATGATCCAGACGACGACCACCACAGCCACGACTCCGCCAACGATCCACAGCCACAGCATGTCGCGTCCCCCTTCCGGATGCCTAACCGCGGCACCGAGCGCAGATTGCCAAACGTCAGTGCCAACTGGTACCACCGAACCAGGCCGCAAGGCGCCGCAACCAGCGTCGGGGCCCGCAACAGCCTCGGCGCCCCGCCCCGATCATCCCTGGCCAGACGCCCCCCGTACTCCCCAGTCGTCCTACCTCTCGCCGGTCGGGGTAGTTCGACTGCTCGAGGGAGCGTCACTGGCTACGCTACGAGACACCGTCTCCTCCGCCCGCCTCCTCTCCTGATCTCGTCGCCGGGCCTCGTCTTCGGCTGCCCGCCGCGACCCTGAGACCGCCGCGATGATCCAGACGACGACCACCACAGCCACGACTCCGCCAACGATCCACAGCCACAGCATGTCGCGTCCCCCTTCCGGATGCCCAACCGCGGCACCGAGCGTAGATTGCCAGACGTCAGTGCCAATTGGTGCCACCGAACCAGGCCGCAAGGCGCCACAACCAGAGCCCCGCCGCACATGCGGCGCTGATGATGGCCAACAGAGGCCGCAGGCCCAGGAGACCCCAAGCCCTCACCGCTAGCTGTCCCGCCCGCCCCCTTCTCCTCAGGCAGGGCCGCCTCCTCCACAGTGAAGGCGAGACTCCGGAGCGCGTGACGGCCCCCCGGTCTACCGGTGCTCCAACCCCTGCGGATTCGCGGGATCGACGTCCACCGTCGGCCAGACAAGCTCGCCGCGCAACTGCCTCTCCTCATCGTCATAGGCGCCGAGGCGCAGGGAGTTGGAGTCGAGCCACAACACCACCCGCCGGTAGTCGTCCTCGCTGATCTTCCCTCTGTGGTTGCCGTCGAGCAGCGCCCGGCCCAGGCGCGAGTACCGCGCGCCGAACCGTCCGGGGATTGTGCGCGACCCGCCGTGGATCGGCTTGATCGTGCTTCCGCTCATGCCGCCGGCGAAATAGAACACATACGGCTCCAGGGCCTCGTAGCTCATGTCCTGCGGGCCCTTCCCCTCCTGCTGGTGGCAGGGGAGGCAGCTCCGCTCGAAGATGGGCTTCACGGTCCGGTAGTAGCTGATCGGCTCCACCGGGCCGATCTCCGGCGCCAGCTTCGACGGCGGGCGGCGGAAGGCGAGGGGCGAGCCGGTGAGCCTCGGCGCCTTCTGCTTGTCCTCGTGGCAGCCGAGGCAGGTGAGTTGCTCGCCCCGGTGCACGAACGCCACGGATCGCATCGATTGCACCGCCATGTAGTCCTCGTCCAGCACCTGGAAGATCAGCTCCCGCTCCACCAGCGCCTCGAGGTACGCGCTCCCGTCCGCTTCCACCGGCACGATGCCCAGGGGGATGCGCGGCGTGTTCTCGTTCTGGTAGCCTATCATGGGCACGCCCATGGTCGGGTTGAGCTTGAGGATGTTCTGGGTCACCCGCAGCCACTTGATCCTCGTGCCCTCAGGGAAGGGCTGGTCGCTGTCGTAGACGTTGAGCACGCCGATGGTCGCCGGCGCGGCGCTCGGCCGAGTGTCCTCGTCCTCGTTGGTCATGGTCGGGACGATCGGCGGGCTCTTCCGCGGGCGGAGCGGGATGGGGTCGATCAGCCGCATGTTCCAGTCCGTCTCGCCGAACACCAGGCTGTTCTCGCAGAGAAGGACCTGGTTCCCGAAGCGGTCGAGCAGGTAGAGGTTCTCCCACCAGTTGCAGAGGTAGAAGTCCTGGCTGAGGGGCCACGGTGTGCCGTAAGGGTACTGGCTCCGAGATGGGGACTCGGTCTCGGGGAACGGGACGTAGGGCGTGATGCGCTTGAGCTGCGACATGAAGCCGTCGTCGGGCACGCCGAGGTCGAGTATCACGAGCGCGCCGAAGGCCTCGCCGTGGTGAGGCGCGGCTGTCGCGATGTACCGCGGCGAGTCGGGGATCGCCCGGATGCTCATCTCGGTGTACGGCCGGCCGAGGCGGCTGTCGCCCTGCGTGTTGTCCTCGAAGGTGTGCCACGGGTACGGGTAGTTGCCATGCGGGGCGCGGGGGTCGCTGCCGTCGGGGAAGCAGATCCAGAAGTTCGACCCCAGGCAGTTCTCGCGGTCGGTGTAGTCCCAACGCGTGTAGACGATCATGCCGTCGTTGTTGACGCTCGGGTGCCACTCGTCCGTCTCGAAGTAGCTGATCGGGTGCAGGTCGCTCCCGTCGGCCCTCACCGAGTGCATCACGTGGTTCGGCACCGTCAGCCCCGCGAAGCAGCGGATGTACCCGCCCCTGCGCTCCGAGATGAAGACGAGGCGCCCGTTCGGCAGCCAGCAGGGGTCGAAGTCGTCGCACTCGGCGTCGGTCAGCTGGGTGAGGTGCGAGCCATCGACGTCCACCCGGAAGATGTGGTACGCCGTCTCCCTGGACCACGCCCAGTTGTACTCCTTGGCCTGCGTGTAGGCGAAGGCGATGGTCTTGCCGTCGTAGGAGAGATCGGGCGACAGGAATGCCCCCGGCTCGAGCTTACGGCCCTGCAGCCGTCCGCTGCCGACGACGGAGTCCTGGAGGACGTTGACGAGCTTCGGCTCTCCCTGGAGGTCCCGGAGAATGAAGAGCCCCCCGCCGGGGACGCTGTTGAAGCCGTAGTACTGGGTGGCGAAGTGCTGGCCGAAGTCGTCCCTCGTCGTGGCCGGCCCGGTCTTCCGCGAGCCGGCGTACACCCCCCGCGCGACGAAGAGGATCTGGTCGAAGTCGAGCAGCGGGTTCGCGAAGGCGACCTGGCGATTCAGCGCGCACGCCGCCAGGAAGTAGCTCTTCCGCTGGCCCGCCTCCTGGACGGGCACTCGCTCGGCGGCCGCTTGCAGGGCGTCGAGGTCGCGGGCCAGGGCCGACACGTCGGGCGCGCCCCGCAGTTGCCGCAGCCGGTCGAGCAGAGCGGCCGTTCGGCGGAGGACCACGCCCAGCGGATCGCCGTCGGCCTCCCGAACGAGGGCCTGCTGGTCGAAGGCCTGCTCGGCCGCGCCCCGGGGCAGCGGCTCCCGACCGCGGAGCTGGTTGTCGAGGTGGAAGTACTGCTCCTCCCAGTCGCGAAGCACGCCGTCGCGGGTCTTCTCCGCCCCGGCGAGCGATGGGAGCTTCAGTTCCTCCAGCGCTTGCTTCAGCGACCTCCGCGTCGCCGCCAGGTCCGGCTCCGGCGGCATGACCACGAGCGAACCGGGCGCCCAGCGAGGGTTGCGGAAGGGCGCGCCGGCGAGGGGGTCGAGGGCGTGGTTCGCCAGCGGCGACTCGTCGACGAACGTCCTGCCGTCCGCCGGAGGCTCGAAGTGCCAGAGGCCGATGGTCTGCGCGTCCACGGAGAAGGGCGCGTCAGGCAGCGCCACGATGTCCCGCAGCGTGCTGGAAAGTCGGACCTCGTCCACGAGCCCGTCGCAACCGATCCCGCCCTCCGAGAGCTGTCCGAAGGCGAGCGGGCCAGGCTGGGTCGGCCGGTCCGGCAGCCGGGTGATCGGGACAGCGGCCGCTTCCCTGGCGTCCACGTAGAGGCGCACTCGGGCGCCATCGGTGACCATCGCGAGGTGGTGCCACCGACCGTCGGTGATGTCGACGTTCGTCTTCACCTCGCCTGGCGCGTACCCGGGCAGGTAGGCGCTGAAGACGCCGCTGTTCGCATACGAGTACAGCTCCCAGTGCGTGCCCGAGGCCTTGGGCTCGTTCGCCACCAGGATGTTGAACCCAGCCTTGCTGTTCAGCTTCGCCCAGCACTCCACGCTCAGCGGGAACTGCCGGTAGGCGTCCCTCGCAGCGGCGGCGAGAGGGTACTCTCGGGTGTTGACGGTCCTCCCGAAGCGACCGTCGGCCAGGTTGCCCGCCGCGCTGCCGGGGTTGGGGCCCGCCCCCAGTGCCACCGACCATCCGATGACAAGCGAGATGAGCATCGCCACCCTCTCCGTACCAGGGACATGCAGTCGCGGAAGTCGCGTAGGCCGGGCGTCTCGCCCGGCAGAGCCGTCGCTGACGCCGTGTTGCCGGGCGAGACGCCCGGCCTACGCGACTTCCGCAACCGGCTCGTTCACCTGGTTGGGTCCCTTCCACTGGTCTCGAACGAGCGCCAGTAGGCGCGGTCGAGTGCGTAGGGGTCAACGGAGGCACCGGGCGGCGGCGCCTCCGTCAGCACCCCATAGCGGGCCATCTCCCTGAGGTATGGCTGCGGGGGTCGGAATCCCGGCATGTCGAAGCGCTTGATCTCCTCCAGCCGACGCTTCCCCGCCTCGCACATGGCCAGGAGGGCCCGGTAGTCTGCATCGCCCGTGTCAGCGAAGACCGGCGCGCTCTCGCCACCACTGGCCGTGCTGCTGCAGGTCCCATAGCCGCCGGCAGCTTGGGCCAGGGGCGCCAGTAGCACGAGCGACTTCTCCGGGCGGCTCAGGTTGAACACGAGGTGCCGACTGAGCCTGAGGCGCGGGTCGCTCCAGTCCGGGCGCCAGAAGGAGACGTCCCGCTCGTCCGTCAGGCTGCGCGGCAGGACGGTCGCCCCGGTGTGACACGCGGCGCAGCGCCGCTGGATGGCCTCGCTCGCCGCCCTCGTCGCGGGCCACTCCCAGTCGGTCTCGACCTGCGCGTTTGCGTAGTACCCCCCGATGCTGCCGCTCCCCAACGCCCCGTAGGTGCCGGGGTACGGCGCGCCTGCCTCGATCCAGTAGCGGACGACATCGATCTCCTGGGGCGAGGCGCCAACGCCGTGGGATCCGCCCATGAGCCTCCGGAGGAGGGGGCTCGCAACCGCACCGATCGTGCGGGGCGGGAGGTTGCTGCGCGGCTGGTCCCGGCCATCGACAAACTGGCATCGTAGTGTCAGCGTGACGTAGCTGTGAGAGAACATCGGCCCGCGGTCGCCGGTGAGTATGACCCCGCCGGCGCGCGGGCCTTCTCCCGGCCCGCCGGCGTCGTAATCGTGGCAGCGCACGCAGTGGCGGTCGAGGATCGGCTGGATGTCCCGTGGGAAGTCGAAGACGTCGGGGAGGCCCTCAATCGGCGTGATGGGGCTCGGCGGGCGTCGTGCGGCCAGCGGGTCGCCCGTTGGCCGCACGGTCTGCGTCCGCTGCTCGTGACAGCCCACACAGCTCGACACTTCGCCGGGTTGCACGGTAAGGAAGCTCTGCATCCGCTTGACCGACAGGTTGTTCTCGTCGAGGGCGACGAAGAAGAGGCTACGGAGAGCGGGCAGCTCCATGTACGCCGAGCCGTCCGGCTCGACAGGCACCGTGCCCAGGACGCGCTCCAAGGTGAAGCTGCCGCCGTATGTCAGTGGGTCCATGCCCCCGGTGTAGTTGATCGGCTTCGGCAGCGATTCCAGAACGAGCAGCTTCCTGATGTCGCCCGGCTTCACGCCCACCATGTTGCGGCCATCGTAGACGTTGGTAAGCAGCAGCCGGCCCGTCGGCTTGCCGAGGTCGACCCGAGGGGGAATGCATCGCTCCCGTGGTCGCGGTGCCAGCGGCCGCGGCTCATGGCACCACATCCCCGCCGCGATGGCCGCCGCGGGCAGCTCATACACCGGGTAGGTGACCCCCTGGGCATCCATCACCTCGATCTGGGCGCCGCAAGCCACGAGGAAGCAGTCTTGGCTGAGCGCATAGGGGTCGCGGTAGTTGGTGTCGGCCGAGATCGGGCGGGCGAAGGCCAGGTCGTCCGGCCCGTCGCCCGGGTCCACGACCGCTACGTAGCCCATGTGCTCGTGCTGCCCGTGGCCGGGGGAGAAGATCGACACGACCTTCCGCGTGCCGGGGATCGGCTTGGCATCGAGCATCGCGGTCCCGGGGTTCAGGTTGCCGAAGTAGACCGCCTGCTCGGTGCCGTCGGGATTGGCCGTCCACAGGTGGTGATAGTCGACCTGGCTGCGGTCCACGTACTCCCAGCGCATGTAGAGGACGCGGCCGTCGGGCAGCACCCACGGCGTGTTGTCCTGCTCGACATTGGCCGAAATGGGGCGCACGTTGCCGCCGTCGCCGTCGCAGCGGTAGAGGATGGCCACTGGCGTCAGCCAGCAGTTCACCCACCGGTTGCAGCGGCTGGAGCAGAACATGATGCCGCCGTCGGGGAGGTAGGTGGGCTCGATGTCGTCGCAGTCGCCATCGGTCAGTTGTCGGAGGTCCGTGCCGTCGGCGTTGACCTCGTAGAGGTGATAGTGCGAGCCGCCACCCTTCAGATACGAGAACACGATCCGGCGACCGTCGTAGTGCACCTGCGGATCGCGCACACTGCCTCGCGGGTCCTCGAAGATGACGGTCGCCTCGCCCGTCGCGAGGTTCAGCCGGCAGAGCCGGCCGCCCCCGGCGCGATAGAGCTTCTGGTCCACGCTCGCGGCGTAGTAGCCGAAGTTGGCGTACCAGTGCCCATCGACTCCCGGCTGGCGAACGGCGAAGACGACCTCGCGGATGTCTTGCCGCGCGAGGGTCTCGGCCAGTCGCTGCCTGGACTCGAGCATCGCCTTCTGCCGCGCCTCCGCGAGCTTGCGGCCGACGTCGCGGAGGGCGTCCGCCACCGCGGAATCGGCTGACCCGATCTCCCAGATCGAGTAGAGGTTGAACGGCGCGGGCCTCAAGCAGTAGATCCTGAGGTACCGGCCCCGGCCGGCGAGGCCATCCAGGCGCTTCTCCTCGTCCTTGCCCTCCGTCTGGTGATGGAGAGTCTGCCAACCCTGACCGTCGGCCGAAACCTGAACCTCATACTCCACCGCGTAGGCGTGCTCCCACCTGATCGTCAGGCTTGCGATCGGTACCGACCGGCCCAGGTCGATCTCCAGCCACTCGGGCTGGCCGCTACCGGCGCGGCTCGCCCAGCGGGTGTCAGGGTTGCCGTCCAGGGCATACTCCGGCTGGTACCGCGGATCGTAGATGGAGGAGGCCGTGATCGGCGAGGGCTCCTCCGCCGCAGCCGCGGCCCAGTGCCACGCCGCCACCAGGAATACGGGAAGTGACCCGAAGGCTGTTATCCGACGATCCATCGCATGCCTCTTGCCGCGCACGTTCGGCTTCGGGGCCGTATTCCCGGACACCAGCCGCGAGTCCTTGCCTCGCACGTGCGGGAGCGGAGCGCGGCGAGCCAGGTCAGCTTCGCGAACTCGGGCGAGGAGACGCTGTCTAAGCCGGTGAGGCGCGGCTGGCGGGTCTCGTGCGAATCGGGAAACCGGGACTGGACCCTTTCCGCCGCCGTCCAGGCGAAAAGGGGACTGTACCAGGTTTCCCGACTCACACGAGGCCCTCAGCTGGACGGGAAGGCCAGACCCGAAGGAGGCCGCCGATGATCGTCCCCGCCATGGTCGCGAGCTGCATGCTCGTAGTCGGCGGCGCTGGTGCTGCGCCGACTTCGGCGCAATCGGCCGTCGTTGTCGCTCAGCCCTTCCCCGATGTCCTCCACGACCACTGGGCCTTCGAAGCGGTCGAGAGACTGCGGAAGGCCGGCCTCGTGATCGGCTACCCCGACGGCACCCTCAACGGCGGGCCAGTAGCGCCCGCTGCGCACGGGAATCCTGCCGAGACCGCGCCCTTCGAGCACTGGGGCTATGATGCCGGGCAGGAGCTGGTAGACGAGGGGATCATCATCACGTACCCCGGAGGCGGGGGCTCGGACCGGCGCATGACCCAGGACGAGTTCCGCAAAGCTATCGAGCGGCTGCTCGGGTGGCTGAAGGCGCCCCTGAAGCCACCCGGGCCGAGCGGGCCGCCTCGCTAGGCGCCGGGAGCGGAGCCGCCGGACGTAACCATCCGGAAGTCCGCGCCCTCCGGGGCGTACCTCGGCATCATCACCGTCACGAGCTGCGGCTGGTCCGGGCAGGAGAACCGGAGCGCCTGGAGCGGCTCACCGTACTCGAGGCGCACGCGCTCCGCTGTCGGAGGGAGGGCGGCGACGCACGACCGCAGATAGGCGCGGTTGAGGAAGAACTGGACGGCCTTCTGGCCCTCCGTCATCGCCCCGATGGACCCGCTCATCATGAAGCTCACGTTCTCCGCCCGGAAGACGACCGCCGAGATGAGGCTGGGGGAGACCGTGAATGCGGCCAGGGCCCGCTCGTCCGGGTCGCTCTCCTTCCCCCACCCCCAGGCCGCCGCAGCGATCAGCTCCGCCAGCTCGAGCAGCTCCGCCCGCGACGCCTCCGCCTGATGCGGGAGCGGCCACGCCGCGATCTCCCACGCCCGTGCGTCGAGGGGCTCGGTTGACACCCGTGGAGCCTGGATGACGGCGCCGTTGTCCAGGACCAGCCGCGCCTCCTCATCGTCCCAGCCGAGGGCGGCCGCGTTGGCCTCGGCGTGGTCGCCGAGGGCCGCGAGGGGCGCCGCCTCCACGGCCATCGCCGGAAGCTTGCGGCGACAACTCAGCGTGCCCAGCGCCGCGCGATGGGTCGTGCCGCCGAACACGCGGCGTTCGCCGAAGTGCACTGCGTGGAACTCGCGTTCGCTCGCCGGGTCGGCGAGGCGCGCCGCGCCGCGCACGCAGTCCAGATCGGCCCGGTTGAGATGCACGGCCTTCCCGTCCTTGCTCGCCATGAGTCTCATCACTTCCTTCCGGAGCTGATCCCGCGCCCCTTGCAGCCTGCGCCGCACGATCGGCACCGTCGTCCGCAGCCGTTGGGCGATCTCGGCATAGCTGAGACCCTGTCGGTAGCGCAGCGCCAGCAGATCCTGCCGTGCGCTGCCCAGGCGTTCGCGAGCGCGGTCCAGCTCGATGTGCGGGGAGGCGGAGACCGTGTCGGGCTGGGGCTCGACGGGGGTCAGGCCGAACGGGAGCGGCAGCGTCGCATTATCGCGCTGCTTGGCGAAGGCCACGTGGCGCGCGATGGTCGCCACCCAGCCCTCGAAGCGGGCGGGCTCGCGGAGCTGCCCGAGCCGCGCCACCACGCGCAGCGCCACCTCCTGCGCGCAGTCCTCCCGGTCATCGCTCGAGATGAGCTGCCGGGCCAGCACCCGCCGGGCGAGGACCCGGGCGCGTCGCGCCAGCTCGGAAAGCGCCCGCTGATCGCCGGCAACAGCCCTCTCGATCAGTCTCCCATCGGCCTCAGTCGACACGTTCTGCGCCTCCTGCTACGGATAGGGAGCGCTGCGGGCGCGGCAAAGTACCCCCGTCCGGGAGGAAGAGGGTAGTTCGGCCGGAGCCGTGCCGTGTCCTGGGATAGCGCCGGCATCCTTGCCGGCAGAGGTGGAGCGCCTTGGGAGACGCGGACGGCGCGCGGGCCTCAGGAGCGCGTCACTGCCAGTCGAAGATCACCCCGAGGAGCGCTGCCGGGTCATCTCGCAGCGTCGCGTAGATGCCCGGCGCCTCCGTGACCGGCACTCGGTGTGACACGATCGAGTCGAGGGGGAGCAGGCCGGTGCGCAGGAAGTGCAGGAGGCAGGCCAGGTCGTCGACCGAGAAGTGGCAGGAGACCTCGATGGCCGCCTCCGTACCGTGGAGCATGGACCACGGGAACGTCGTCGCCCCTCGAACCGCGATCGCGGCGATGGCCCCCGAGTGCGCCAGCAGCCTGCGCTCGGCGATGTCGCCGAACAGCCCGTCATACCCAGCGGCATCGTAGATCACGTCGTACGGGCCACCGGCTGCGATCTGCCGCCACGCGTCAGCGGCCCTTGCGTCCACGACCCGGTGGATGCCTGTCTCCCCGGCCGCCTGCAGTCGGCGTTCGATCAAATCGCTGGCAGTGACGTGGGCGCCCACGGCCTTCGCACACAGCGCGCCGCAGATGCCGATGGGGCCCAGGCCCACGACCCATACCCGTTGGCCCGCCCGGATGCGGACGCGCCGAACGGCCCGCAGCGCCACGCCCGCCACGCCGAGCAGCGCGCACGAGGCGGGGTCGACGTCGCCGGGCAGGACGATCGTGAGGGGCGGTTGGGGCATGGCGTTCACAACATGCCATCCTCGATGACCGACGTACAGACCCAGGAAGACCGTATCGCCGGCGCTCAGCGACTCGACGCCCTCCCCCACCGCCGCCACGCGGCAGACATGCTGGTAGCCGTGCCTCCCGGGGAAGCCGCCCCCGTACCCGTGGTCCGCCATCAGGGCGTGGCGCTCCGTCCCGTTCGTCACGCCGGAGTAGACGGTCTCAAGCAACGCCTGGCCGGGCTCGAGGGGGGGTGGCTCGCCCAGATCGTAGAACGCCATCTCCCCCCGGGCGGGGTACTCAATGCCCACGCTGCGCATACCGTCACCCCATCCGAGACGAAGCCATAGTCAGGGCATTCATGGTAAGTAGTCGTCAAGGAGGAAGGCGGAGCCTTCCCCCTCGGCAACTACCTATCATGAATGTGCCCGTGTTACAAGGGGCTGCGTTCCCTCTGGCGGGTGGCCTTCACCCGACCGGTGCGGCTTCGGGTCGCAGCCCGGCAAACAGCCTCACCATCGGGTCTGCCAGCGGGTCAATCTCTCCCCGCAGGGCCGCCTCGGCGAAGACCGCCCCGGGGTCGGCGGAGCGCATGGCGCGGGCGAGTACCCCGTCCGAGCGCGGCAGCATGGCGTCACGCAGACTGTAGCCGGCCTCTGACATCGTCCGGTCCATGGTCTGCAGGGCGGACCGCGCGTGCAGCGCGGCTGTGAACAGCTCCTCGGGTGGGATGCCGTCTCGGAAGCCGGCCGTCACGACCGGGCCGCCGAACGGGTCGCGGGCCAACGGGCCCCGGGGGCCGACGATATGCCGCAGCGACTCTACGTTCCCCCGCGCCCCGCTGCGGATCAGGATGACCTGCGGGCCGAGGTCCGGGCTGTCGAGCCGGGCTTGGGCCATGATCGCCCCGTTCACCGTCTCGCAGTACACCGACCACAGGTACGGGTAGCCGCTCGCCGGGGGCGGCGGGAGGCTCAGATCAGCCCCCATGAATGGGTGCAGCGAGGCCCCGGAGCGAGTCGCCATCTCGAGCCCCAGCTCGGCGAGGCGCTCCAGCACCTTGAGCACAACAGCCGGGCCCGCTGACTGCAGCAGTTCGAGCAAGGCGCCCATGACCCAGGCCCGGGTCAGCTCGGCCGGCGGCTCAGGCAGCTCGGCCGGCCAGCCGGCGAGGAGCGCCTTCCGCGGCTCCGGCATCAGACAGGCCCACGCCAGCCCAAACAGGATCCCCTGCGCGGGCGCCAAGTGGTCGAGCGTCGAGCCCGGGTCCCGCCGGAGATGCCCCTCGACCGTCAGCTTCTCCCTGGCCTCGGCCTGGGCCGCCTCGGTCACCGGCAGGAGGATGGCGGCCTGGTCGCCATCGAAGTCGGCGTTGAACAGCCGGCAGCACAGCGGGTGAAGCCGGATCGCCGGGCCGGGCCGCAGCACCGCCCGGAAGGCGGTGATGGCGGTCGGCATGAGGGTCGGCGCGCGGTTCATCAGCACCACTTGCTCGGCCATGACCTCGGCAAGGGCTCTCCGGGCTTCCGGCCCGCGCGCAGCAGCCTCTGGCTGGCCGGCGCGTCGCGCGACGAGCGGCCCAAACAGCCCCCACGCCATCTCCACCGGCAGGCCGATCTCGCCCAGCCTCAGGTCCGGCCCCGGCGCCAGGACGGCCCGCGCGCTGAACAGCGTCTGGGTGCCCGGCCGCAGGGCCTCGCGCACGGTCGACCGACTCAGCAGCCGCCCGACGCGCTCGACGAGCTGCGCCTCAGCCTGCCCGCGGACCGCGCTGGGCGCTCGGGTCAGGCGGTCGTTGGCGCGCAGGCAGGCCCGGTACGCTGGCGGGTCGCCGTCGGGCGGGCCGAGGTGGGTGAGCATCCGCTCCGGGCACCAGGGGTGGGGCACGGGCGCGCTGAGAGGCACATCCTCCCGCCCAGGCTCGGAGAAGCCAAACCTCACCCGTTCGCCGTTCAGCACGGCCTCGATCCCCGCCACGCGCAGTAGCCTCGTGAGCTTGGCGAAGGCCGGCGACGGCGGTCCGGCCTGGGTGACCGGGCCTCGGGCCAGCTCCTCCGCGAGCAGCTCGACGCCCGGCCGGTCCAGGGACCGCGTGCTGAAGGTCTCAAGGGTGTTCTCCTCCGCCCCGCACGCCTGCAGGGCCCAGAACTCGAGCTCGCCCTGGCGGCAAGCGCCCCGGGGCACTCCGCCCTCACTGAGCCAGCCGGCCACCTTCGGCCCGGCTCGGTAGATCGACTTCCCCCAGTAGACGTACCCCAGCGTCGAAGGCTCGTCGAGGGGGCGCCCGCCGCGCCCGTCCGTCAGCCGCGTCTGCCCGTCCTCGGGCAGACCCGCGTCCCGCAGCATCCGCCGGATGTCGTCGAGCTTCGGCCCCTGAAACGGCGGCGCGATGACCGGATCGCCGGTCGCGTGGGCGATGTGCCCTAGGACCGCCTCGATCATCTGCCCGTGGTTGCGCCGTGTGTGAAGGCCCGTGAGGTCATAGACCAGATCCACCGGCCTGCCGTCAGGGAGATGCGGCATCTCGTCATCGGGCAGGATCGCCCCGATGACGCCCTTCGTGCCATGGCGGTTCGAGAGCTTGTCGCCAATCTCGAGCGGCTCGGGTGACGAGAGCCGCGCGGCGCACGACTCGCTGACCACGATCGCGTCCTCGTAGTTCAGGCCCTTCCAGTGGATGAACGCGGTCAGCAGACTCCGCCCGATCCACGCGCCGCCGTGCTCGGGCTCATTCCCCGAGCGGACGAGCGCCGGCTCGCACTCCGGGAGGTCGATCCACTGCCGCATCATGTTGACCCCGAACAACTGCCGGATCGGGTCGTTGTGCTCGAGCAGCGGCACCATGCTCGCCGACAGGCCCAGCGCGGCGTGCGGGGTTGGGTCGGTGGCGATGATCCTTCCCTCCCGCACCTCAGCGCCCTGAGCGAGGACCAGCGTGCGGCCGCAGTTCGGACCCTCGGGTGTCTCGAAGGGACACACGCGGCCGATGTGCGAGGGGTGCGGGCGCGCGTCGTCCTCGGGCAGCTTCACCCGGCGCAGGCACGTCTCCCTCGCCAGCCAGTTGGGGTCGTACTCCGTGTGGTCGATCACCAGGCTGGTCGGCGAGTTCAGCAGGAACTCCCTGACCCACCGGTCGAGCGGCAGCCACGCTTGAAGCAGCTCCGCGGTCCAGTCGGCGCTGTCGGGCGGGGCGAGGAGCCGCGGACCGATCTCCTCGATGAGCTGCTCGCCGACGCACTTCACCTCGGCCGATTCCAGGTCGGACCGGTCCGCCGTCAGCCACACGGCTCGCTCGACACCCCCGATGACGAACGACCCGTCGGCCCGCGGCAGGGGAATGTCCTCGAAAGTCACGGTCACGTCGCCCTTCCCAGAGCGGACGGTCAGCTCGATGGCGCAGCGGTCGCCGCTCTCGGTTACCCGGTAGTCCGCCAGGTCCACCAGTTGGCCCAGGGCCGAGGGCAGCCACTCGTGGACAAAGCGCCGGAAGCTCGCGGTGGTGTAGTGCTCGCTCATTCCTCTTCCTCCCAGCGCGCCTCCAGCCACCGCGTGGCGTCGTGGAGGCGCGATTTCACGGTGCCCAGCGGCACTCCGAGCTGATCGGCGATGTCCGCGAGCTTCGTGTCCTGCAGGCGCGCGAGGCGCAGGACCGTTCTCTTCTCCTCGGGCATCTGCTCCATCAGCTCGAGCAGCCGAGCGGCCTGGTCGCGGAACTCGGACTCCTCGCGTGAGAACCGGGTCAGCTCCTCCGAGGGATCGCCCATCTCCTCGCCGCCCTCCTCCGGCGGGCAGTCGAGGGACACCGTGCCGCGCCGGGCGCGGAGGTGATTGAGCGCCAGGTTGGTGCCGATCCGGAGCAGCCACGCGAGCGGCGACCCGCGGCCCTGCCACTGGCGGGCCCGATCCCACAGCCTGATGAGCACTTCCTGGCGCAGGTCCTCCGCGTCATCCGGACCGACGTATCGCGAGAGGTGTAGCCGAAGCGTCCGCTCGTGCCGTCGGGCCAGCACGCCGAAGGCCTCGGTGTCCCGCTCCTGCACCCGTCTCATCAGCTCGGCATCGGGGAGTGCCATGGGGCTTCACCGTATCCGACACGGGAAGAGAGGCGAAGGTTCGGGGGAGGAGTTCCCCGTCTCGGGCGGCGAACATCCTGCGAGGAGGCCCGCGAGCGCGGCGCGAGAGCCATGCTGAGGATTCGCCCTACGCCAGCCCCCAGAACCGAGGTCCACGTCAGGACCCGGCGGCCGCCGATGGACTACATCGAGCTGCTGTCGTCGCCCGAGGACGAGTTCCGGCAGACGGTCGAGCAGGTCGAGCGAGACCCACTGTTCAGGGAGCTGAGCTCGCGGGGCCTGGTGAGGCGCCGAGGCGGACGCGGACGGATGTCGCGTGAGGCGTACGAAGAGCGCGTTGACGCCGAGGTCGCGGAGTTCGTGAGACGGCACGGGCTCGACCGGCGGGGGGCGCTGGAGAAGCTGAGGACCGCCATCGCCAGGAATGGGGCCGAGGCCGTGGCGGAGCGGCTGGGGGCGCCCGTGGCCGAGGTGCAGCGGATCGCGCGCTTTCTCACCGAGAGGGCGCCCGGCGAGGCGCCCCTGGCGCGGGGGGAGACCGCAGAGGCGCCCGACCTCGACGACTACGTTGCCGGGGCGCAGACGGTCGACATCACCGGGGCGACCGCGATCGTCGGCGACTTTGTCCACCGGTTCTCCCTCACCCAGGCGCAGCTCGTCGGCGACTTCCTCCACGGGGACCTGGGGCCGCTCGAGCTTGCCCGGAAGTACCACACGACGGAGGAGGTCATTCGGCGGGTGGTGGATGCGGTGACGTTCGTGCTGACGGCGGACATCGTCGCCGGGCCGACGACGCCGACCACCCCGCCAAAGCGGGGGCGACGGGCGTCACTCCCCGTCGTCGGCCGGGTGTACCTCCGCGACGGCGAGCCGCAACTGCACTTCGGCGAGGACACGGGGTACGGGTTGCGGTACGTGATCGACCCGAGTGTTCTCGAGGGGATCGAGTCGGCCGAGAAGCGCCAGGAGGCCGAGGAGCTCCTCCACGTGCTGCGGCACATCAACCAGCGGCGCAGCGTGCAATGCCGCGTGGTGGCGGCGCTGGTGGAGAGGCAGAAGCGGTACCTGGCCTCCGGGGACGAGCTGGACCTCGTGCCGGTCAGCCAGGCGGACCTCGCCCGCGAGCTCAAGGAGCACCAGTCCACCATCAGCCGCGCGGTGCGGGGCCGCTACCTGGACACCCCCTACGGCACGCACGAGCTGCAGTTCTACTGCCAGGGGAAACAGGACGTGGTCCTACGGCTCAGCGCGGCGCACCCCGAGGTAAGCGACCGGGAGCTGCAACGCATACTGCGGGAGAGGTATGGGTGCCGGATCGCCCGGAGGACCGTGGCGTACCACCGACGAGCACATCGGGCGTAGCGGCGGCAAGGGGTAAGCGGTAGGCGGTAAGGGGGAACGGCAGGGGGAAACGGCGGGAACCGAGGCTCAGAGCTTGCCGGCGCGGCGCAGTGGCAGGATACGGTAGAAGGCGCGACCGAGGACCCGCTTCTCACTGACCGGCCCCCAATCGCGGCTGTCCTCGCTGTGGTTCCGGTTGTCCCCCATGACGAACAGCCCCCCGGGCTGCAGAACCCAGTCCCGCCGGAACTCCCAGAGCATCCGCTGAGGGACGTAGGGCTCGAACAGGAGGCGCCCGTTCCGGAAGACCAGGCCCCGCCCCACCGTGAGGTGGTCGCCCCCTGTGCCGATCACCCGCTTGACCTCGTAGGCCCCGTCCTTCGGGCTGCGGAAGACGACGATGTCACCGTAGCTGGGGGAGTGCTTCCGGTAGGCGCCGAGCGCCACCAGCAGCCGGTCGCCGGGCAGAAGAGTCGGGGCCATCGACTCGGAGGGGACATACGCGACCTGCGCGACCCGCAGATGCAGGTAGAGCAGGAGCCCGACGAACCCGACGACAATCAGGACGTTCGCCCACATGGGCAGCCGGCGCCGTCCGGGACTGACACGGCGGCCCGTGTCGGCGGGGGGCGCTTCGCTGTGGGATGGGGGTTGGTCGTGCCCCGCGTGCATCGCACTTCTCTCCCCGACGGGATGGCCCGAGACGGCCGCCACGCCAGGACACGTTCGTCACGTCCCCCAGGCGTGTAGCGACCGCGGCGGTCCACCTAGGCGGAGGGGCGGTCCTCGTGGAGGATGAGGACCGAGTTCAGAACCCGCGGCAGCGACAGGCGACCGGCGATCGTCACCTCGTGGATGCCGGCAGCCAGGTGAACCTGCCGCACCGAGTCGCCGAGCTTGGCGAGCTCCTCGTTGAGACGCGCACTGAAGGCCGGTATGTCCTCAGACGGTCCCTGCACGATCAGAGAGGCTTTCATGCTGCGTTCACCTTTCGCTGCCTGCTGAGGGTCCCCTGGATGGGACGAGCGCCGCTGCCCGTCGCCGCCGTCTCTACAAGAGGCCGCCCCACAGCGCGAGGCCGGCCACGGCCGCCAGGGCCGCAAGTTCGCTGATCTCTCCCGCCGCGTCGTAGGTGCGAGCCGTCACCCCGCCCAGCTGCCACGCGACCCAGAGGCCAAGCAAGTGCGGCAGGAGCCAGGCCGCGACCAGCATGGCCCCGGCGAGGATCGGGCCGAGGCCGCCGAAGCCGAGCGCGAGCAACGGCAACACACACAGGAGGTCACGCGCGCCGGCCAACGCTCCGAAGTAGCGGCCGATCCCTGTGTCCACCTCCGCGTACGGGAACCGCCAACATACCCAAACGATGCCGGCCCGGCTCAGGGTTCCGGCGAGGACGAAGGTCCACAGCCGGAGGGCGGTCGGCAGCGCGAGGACGAGAGCGTAGCGGAGGAGCAGAACCCCCAGCCCGACCAAGAGGCCGAAGCTGGTCGGCGCCTCGCGGCTGGCCAGCCCCGCCATCTCCTCCCGCGTACGGCCCGAGAAGAGCCCTCCCGTCAGGACCATGAGGCCGCGCGTGTGGGTGCCCCGAGTGATCAGTACGCTCAGGGCCACGGCGATCCCGCCGGACGCGACGTGGCTGCCGGTCAGATGCCGAACCCCCAGCTCCGCACCCCCCAGCACCGCCCCCACGAACGCACCGACCACCGGGAACCAGACCAGGCTCTCGACGAGCGCCCCCGGCGCCGGCGCCCGTACGCGCGGCGTAGGGAGACAGGTCAGCAGCCTGATCGCCGTCCACAGGGCGTTCACCCAGGTCACTCGCTGACTGCCGGGCGGTCCATGGGCCGACCGTCGGGCAAAGCAGGTGTCGGCCGAAGCGAGGTCGAAGGCTAGCCAGCGAAGGGCACTCGCGGCCCTGCGCCCCGTTCTACCTTACCGGAGAGCCCAGGGCGCGTCACGCACGGATTGTAGGCCACGGCCTTGGCGGTGTCAACGGCGAGAGTTGCGGAAGTCGTGCCGTGTCCTGGGGGGCGCCGGACTTCGGCGCTCCCGGGACGCGACACGGCTTCCACAGGCCCCCAAGGAGTGACGAGGCGTAGGTTGACGCGACCCATGATGTGGCAAGGAGGATGAGGTGTCATGTACGCGCCGTGCTGGAGTTGCGGTCAGGACATCTGGATCGAGACGCAGACGGAGTGCCGGCACTGCGGTGCGGTCGCGAAGCGCTGCTCTGACTGTCAGCACTACAACCGCGGTCGCAGCTTCTGCATCACCCGGGAGGTCGATGTCGCCGCGGCGGAATCGGAGAACCCGACCACCCTGTCGCAGTCCTACCGGTGTCCCGACTACCATCAGTCACCCGCGGTGACCCAGCAGGCGCTCGCTCGCCGGGCGGCGAGCGCGGCCGTCGCCTCTGCCCCCGGTGCAGCCGCGGCTCGTCCCGCGCCCCCGACGGCTCAACCTGCCACCGAGGCTGCCGAGCGGCCCACCCAGAGACGGCCGCACGTCATCGCCCACCGCGGCTGGTCAGCGGTGGCGCCCGAGAACACCCTGGCTGCCATCCGGAAAGCGGCCGCGATCAAGTCGGACGCCATCGAGATTGACGTCCACGTAACCGCCGACGGCACCCCCATCGTCATCCATGACGCCGACCTCGACCGCACCACCGACGGGAAGGGCCCGGTGGCGAAGACGCGGTTCCTGGACGTCCGCGAGTTGACCGCCGGAGCGTGGTTCGGGGAGGAGTTCGCGCGGGAACGTGTGCCCACCCTGATCGACGCCATCCACGCGGCGCCGCCGCCGTGCTACGTGAACATCCACCTGAAGTGCCACGAGAACGAGTCGGACCGCGCGGAGAAGGCCATCGTCGCGGCGCTGCGGACGGGGAATGCGGTCGAGCGCGCGTGGGTCACCCACCACACGCGCCACGGGCTGTGCCGACTCCGCGAGCTGGAGCCGAAGCTGCGCCTGTGTTGGCTGCCGGTGGGCGGGGGCGAGGACCTCGAGTACATCGACGAAGCCTACTACATGGAGTACCGGATCATCCAGCCGACCTTCCGGGCGGTGACGCCGGCCTTCGTCGACTACGCCCACAAGAAGCGGATGTGGATCAACGTCTTCTGGGCTGATGAGCCGCAGCTGATGAAGCAACTGGCCGAGACGGGAGTGAACGGCATCCTCACCCACCACCCGGACAAGCTGCAGGAAGTCCTGGGGATTCGTGGCCCCGCAGTTTCCTCGGGGCAATGAAGGATAGCGCGAGAGGATTCGCGAAATCGTTGGGGAAGGTTGTCTGGCTGCCGGCGGAACCGGTTCGGTGGCCAGGTGGGTGTGTTCGGTTCTGGACCTTGCGGCCGTCAAGAGGGCTGGGGTTCACTCGCGCCCGAGGGACGCAGGCGCGTTGAATCGCGCCCCCATACTGAGGCAAAGGCAGAGGCGATTCGATGGCTGCCACGGTAACCGCGGACCTGCTCGAGCGCGGCGTACAGCGCCAGATCACCTTGTCGTGGCGACAGGCGAGTGTCATCAGCATGCGGAACGTCACCCTGCGCCTGGGGCGAGCGGCGGTGACGGGCGCCGGCATCGTCTTGGGGATCGCCTTCCTGGTGGCGGTGTGGACGGCCCGCGTGGTGGATGACGGCTGGGAGAAGTACCAGGGCCGGCGAAGCCACAGCGTGGCGGCCGACAGGGCCATCGACCGGGAGCAGGCCCAGGAGGCCATCGCCGCGCGGCGAGCCAAGGGCAACTGGCTGGTGGTCATGTCGCTGCTCGTGTGCGGTGTGGGGATCACTAACTCACTGCTCATGTCGGTCACCGAGCGTTTTCGCGAGATCGGGACCATGAAGTGCCTCGGCGCCCTCGACGAGTTCATCGTGCGGCTGTTTCTCATCGAGGCCGCGGTGCTGGGCGTTCTGGGGTCGGTCGCCGGCGCGATCGTCGGGCATATCATCGTGCTGGTGATCTCCATGATCACGAAACGCCCGGACATCGTGGCGATGATGAACTGGGGGGTCATGTTGGGCTATCTTGGCCTCTCCGTTCTGATCGGCACTGTGCTGTCGCTGACGGCTGCGGTCTTCCCGGCAATGCGCGCAGCCAAGCTGCCGCCAGCGGCGGCGCTGAGGACAGAGATCTAGGCGCCCGTTCGGCCCGCGGGAACGTGCCGCGGCGCCGGGACGCCCCAGGATGGCCACCGCGGATCGAGACGACTTCGGAGGATGACCCAGATGGCGGAGAAGAGCTTCGAGGACAAGACCACTGAGACCATCGCCTGCCCGAAGTGCAACTTCTCGGTTGACACCACGGGACTGGTCACCAAGTGCCCGCAGTGCGGTGAGGACATGGTCTCCGTGCTTCGGGAGCTGGGTCGGGTCAAGGTGCGGGCGGGCCTCGCCCGGGATGACTCGGCCACCACGCACGAGTTCATCGTCCGCACCAAGGGGCTGACCAAGGTATACCAGATGGGCGATGTGACGGTGCCGGCGCTGGACGGTGTCAACCTGGACGTTCGGCGCGGCGAGTATCTCTCCATCATGGGTCCTTCGGGGTCGGGCAAGTCGACCTTGTTCAACATGGTCGGCGGACTCGACAAGCCCTCCGGCGGGACCTGCTTCATTGACGAGGTTGACATGGCGCAGCTCGACGCTTTCGAGCTGGCCTGGCTCCGCTGCCGCAAGATCGGCTACATCTTCCAGACCTTCAACCTGATCCCCGTCATGACGGCGCTGGAGAACGTGACGCTGCCCATGATCTTCGCGGGCATGGGCACCGACGAGATGCTCGACCGCGGGCGGGAGCTGCTCGAGCGCGTGGGCCTCGGGGAGCGGTACAACCACAAGCCGCACGAGTTGTCGGGCGGCCAGCAGCAGCGCGTGGCGGTGGCTCGCTCTCTGGCCAATGCGCCGGCCATCCTGCTCGCGGACGAGCCGACCGGAAACCTCGACCTGCGAACCGGGCGCGAAATCATCGAGCTCCTGAAGGAGCTGAACGTGGAGGACGGAGTGACGATCATCTCGGCCACCCACGACCTGAAGATGATCGAGGCCTCGGACCGTGTCGTGCACATCCGAGACGGGAAGATCGAACGGATCGACCGTCGTGAAGACCTGCAGATCGACGTGGGCACGATCGGCGGCGAGGAAGTCGTCTGACCTGCGGGAGCATCCTCAACAACGGTGGGAACGCTCCCCTGGCCCGCATCGCGCTCAAGCGAAGGGCGCCGCTGCCCCAGGTCCGCGACCGGTGAACTGCTCAGCGAGGGCTGTTGCGATGACAGATCATCCCCGACGGCGGGCCCGGCGTCTGACGACGCGCGTGCTCATCCTCCTGGCGGCGACCGGGTGGCTGGCCCGGCCCAGCGCGTTCGCCGCCAAGCAGACGGAGGAGGAGCACGTCCTCACCTCTGAGACCAACTACCCAGTCGTGGTAAGGCAGATCGACGCCAAGGAGATCGAGCGAACCGTCAACGACCTCTCGTCCATGGGCAGCCGCGTCACGGGGTACCCCGGGTGTGAGAGGGCCGCGCAGTATGTCGAGCGGAAGTTCCGGGAGCTGGGGCTGGAGGACATCCGCGTCGAGCGCTTCCCCGTCGTCGTCCCCATCATCCACCAGCAGCCCAACGGCAATTCGGCCAGCGTGACGATCATCGACCGGGCCACCGGCGGTCCCCGGGACGTGTTCGGCATCGAGCCGATGTGGCCCAACCTCGTCCGCCTGCCCAAGACGCCCCGCAACGGCCTGCAGGGCCGGCTGATCCATGCCCACAAGGGCAGCCTCGCCGAGTTCAACGGCCTCGATGTGGAGGGCAGCGTCGTCCTGCTGGACCACAACTGCGGGAACGAGTGGTACAACGGCCCCCTGCTCGGCGCGCGGGCGGTGCTGTTCATCGAACCGGAGGAGACGATCCGCGGCGAAGCCGAGCAGAAGTTCATGTCGATGCCCGTCGATCTCCCGCGGTTCTGGGTCCCGAAAGCCGTCGCGGACCATCTGCTCGGCCTGCTCAAGTCGCAGAGCCAGGTCATCGTCAAGCTCGACTGTGACATGACCTGGGAGACGGTGGAGGGCAAGAACATCATCGGCCGGATGCCAGGAAAGGACCCGGCCCTCCAGAACCAGACCGTCGTCATCGAGTCGTACTACGACTCGATGTCCGTGGTGCCGAACCTCTCGCCCGGCGCCGAGATGTCCTGCAGCATCGCGGCGGTGTTCCAGGTCATCAAGGCCTTCAAGGCCAACCCACCCAAGCGCACCATCCAGTTCGTCGCCACCGGCGCGCACTTTGAGGGCCTGGCGGGGACGAAGTGGTTCATCCGCGACCGCATCCGGGGCGCGCGGCAGGACAAGCGGGTGCGCCGGATGTTCGAACTGGTCAACGACGCCCGACGCAACCTCGAGGACGCCTCCGAACGCGTCTGGGAAGAGGAGTCGCAGCCGACCTTCGACGAGAAGAGCAAGCAGGAAGAGGAGCCCAAGTCACCCGACCAGGTCGCCTCGGAGCGAATCAAGGCCCTGGGCCGGGTGAGGAAGTCGCTCAAGCACGTCCTGACCTGCCTTCGCAGGCTCGACAGCACGATCCGCAAGGCCCAGAAGGAGGACCCCAACAAGGGCATCCAGCCCGAGCGGCAGTTGAACGACCAACCGACGTTCGGGGAGGTATCCGAGATCCAGGAGCGCCTGCGGCTGATCGACATGTTCCGGCAGCGGGCGCCCGGGATCCACAACGCGGTCAAGTCCGCGCAGAAGGTCATCGACGAATCCGCCCGCTCGGGCCGGCGAGCCAGCTTCGCGGAGAAAGAGGCGGCCCTGGCCCAGGCCAAGCAGGCGGTCGATTCGGTCACGGACACCCTGGACCTCTCCCAGGAGAACGTGCAGGTCTGGTTCAGCATCGACCTGTCGAGCCACAACGAGACCTTCGGGATCTTCTACAAGGGCTACTTCTACAACTACTCCGAAGCGATCCAATGGAAGTTCAGCGACATCGGCAAGAAGGCGCGTGAGTATGCGGCGCTGATCGGGGAGTCAATGGGCGTGGACCCGGGCACGCGCCTCGTGGACGGCATCAACGCCATCCAGGGGAAGACGTGGTCGGTCTACATGGCCGGCAAGCTGGCCCTGTCGAACGAGGTGGCGACCTTGGCCGGTATCCCGGGGCTGGGCTTCGCGACCATCGACGACTCGCGCCCGCAGATCGACACCCCGCTTGACCTGCCGGAATTCGTCAATGTGGAGGCCCTGAGCCGGCAGACCCAGTTCCTCTCCTGTCTGCTATGCGACCTGGTCTCCATTTCCAAGCCGAAGAAGATCTACGACCTGCGCCTCGATGACAACTTTGTCGAAGTCAAGGGGCGCGTTGTCCGCTTCAAACCGGAGGTCAGCACCTTCCCCGACACGCCGGTCACGCACGCGATCGCCGTGGCCCGGGTAGGCTACAACAGCAAGACCTGCATGGGCGTGCGGGCGGAGATCGTCGAAGTCTCGACGCTCGTCACGTACACGGATGAGGAAAAGGCCGCGCGCGCCAAGATCGGCGCCCGCCGCATCATGCGCAACATCTTCAAGGAGGGGGGCCGCATCCACCTCCTGGGCCTCCCCAACGTGCGGGCGCGCGGCGGCCTGATCGCGGTCGAAGCCTATTCGCTCGACGCCGACGACGGGCGGGTCGTCATGGCGCCGGACAATGGCGTGAACGGGGGCGAGAAGTACCCCATCACGCTCTCCATGGATCAGGACATCAAGCCCGTCACCTGCGTCGTGTTCCGCTGCGAGCCGATGGCGATCTACGACATGGTGGACCAGCGGTTCTTCGAGCTGCTGCGCGAGCTGTATGTCTACGACTCCGCCACCGATGCGGCGCCCCACGAATACGGCTTCTGCCTGCCGATCCTGCCCCAGCAGTTCACCTCCGCCTACGAGCCGGTCGCGCTGATCTACGCCAGCCCCGGCTGCTACGTGAAGGTGGCGATGGGCGCCAGCGTTCTCGGCCTGCGGTTCATACTGGTGAACCCGACGGCGAAGAACCCGGAGGGCGAGGGATACCTCATCGAGGGCCACCCCTCCATGTACGCGACGCCCTATCGGGTCGCCCTGGACATGTGGCGGCTGGACGAGTCCCGCATCAACAAGCTCAAGAAGCACGGGATCGAGAACGACCTCATCAACAACTCCCACGCCCAGGCCTTCGCCTTCCTCAAGGAGGCGGGCAACTTCTTCCGGGCCAAGCAGTACGACCGATTCATGGTCTCGGCGCGGCAGGCGTGGAGCTTCGAGTCGCGGGCGTACCCGGACACCCGGTCGACGGCCAACGACGTCATCAAGGGCGTCATTTTCTACCTCTTCCTCCTGCTCCCGTTCGCCTTCTTCGCGGAGCGCCTCTTCCTGGCCTCGCCCGACATCAAGTGGCAGATCATCGGCGTCTTCGCGATCTTCATCGGCATCTTCATGCTCCTGGCGCTGGTCCACCCGGCGTTCGCCCTCACCTTCACCCCGCCGGTCATCCTGCTCGCCTTCGTCATCCTGGCCCTGAGCGCGATTGTCATCTCCATCATCGTCCGCAAGTTCGAGGACCAGATGAAGGAGGTCAAGTACGAGCAGACCGGCATCCACACGGCCGACGTGGGCCGCCTGAGCGCCTCGGCCGCGGCCTTCAGCCTGGGCATCTCGAACATGCGCCGGCGGAAGACGCGGACGTTCCTGACCTGCCTCACGCTGATCCTTCTGACCTTCACCGTCCTGTCGTGCACGTCGGTCGTTCAGGGCATGCGCCCGAACCAGATCCGACTGCCGAAGACGGCGCCCTACGACGGCATCCTCATCCGCGACAAGACCTGGAACCCGATCGGCGAGCCGACCACGGCGATCATGCGCAACGAGTTCGGGGGCCAGATCCTGAACCCGAAGGCGGTGGCCGAGGGCAAGGAGCAGGCTCGCCATGTCCCGGTCGCGCCGCGAGCGTGGTACTTCGGCGCCCAGATCGGCCAGCAGTCGTTCGTCAGTGTCGAGCGGGGAGACCTCGGCTACCAGGCGACGGCCATGGTGGGCCTGTCGCCCGAGGAGCTGCAGGTGACCTCGCCGCACAAGTACCTGAAGGCGGGCCGCTGGTTCGCCCCGGCCGATGACCTGGCGTGCATCGTGCCCGCGGGCATGGCGGACAAGCTCAACATCGAGGACCGCGACGTGGGCAACGTCTACGTCTCCGTCTTCGGCACCCAGCTCCGCGTCATCGGCATCATCCAGTCGAGCAAGTTCAAGCGCAACCTCGACCTCGACGGCGAGTCGCTCACGCCGGTCGACTATCTGCTGATGCAGGATCAGCAGGCCGCGCAGCAGGCCTCGGGCGGGAAGCGATCGGAGGACGAGTTGCGCGAGTACATCCACCTCGCGCCGGATGCGGTGCTGCTCGTCCCCTATCGATTCGCCATCAACAACGGCGGCTCGCTGCGGTCGGTGGCGATCGGCCTCCAGGGGAAGAGCCGCGACGAGATCTACGGCATCGTCCGCAATCTGATGAACCGCATCGAGCTCAACATCTACGCGGGCATCGGGGGCGACACCTTCCTGTGCAGCGCGGTGGCGTCGACCGGCTTCAAGGGCGCCTCCGATCTCATCATCCCGATCCTCATCGCCGCGTGCATCGTCCTCAACACGATGCTCGGCTCGGTGTACGAGCGTGTGAAGGAGATCGGCATCTACAGCTCGCTCGGGCTGGCGCCGATCCACATCGCCTCGCTCTTCATCGCCGAGGCGTGCGTGTACGCGATCCTGGGCGCCATCGCGGGCTACCTGTTCGGCCAGTCGCTGTCGAAGGTGCTCTTGATGGCTCACGCGCTCAAGGGCCTGAACCTGAACTACTCGTCCCTATCGGCCGTCTTGAGCACGCTGATCATCATGGCCGTCGTGCTGGCCTCGGTGATGTACCCGGCGAAGAAGGCGTCGGAGATCGCGGTGCCGGGCATCGAGCGGCGTTGGCGTCTGCCCGATCCGGAGAACGACCAGCTCGTCATGACCCTGCCGTTCACCGTTACCGGCGACCAGGCCCTCGGGGTCAACATGTTCCTGAAGGAGTTCCTCGAGGCGCACGCGGACTACTCGCTCGGCCACTTCTCCACGGGTGACATCTCGCTCGCGGCGGAGCCCCACGTGAAAGGCGAGGCCTTCCGGCTGAGCCTGATGGTCTGGTTGGCGCCGTATGACCTCGGCGTCTCGGAGCGCCTGACTCTCAGGACCGAGCCCTCGCTCGACGAGGAGGAGGTCTTCGAGATCAGAGCCATCATCGCCCGCGAGAGCGGCGATGAGTCGTCGTGGATCCGGGTCACGCGCAACTTCGTGAACATGCTGCGCAAGCAGTACCTCATCTGGAGGACCTTCCCCATCGGGCTGAAGGGGCAGTACGGCCAGCGTGGGAGGGACTTCGTCGAGGGGCGGGTGACCGAGACGGCGGCGGGCGGGTCGTAACGGCAACGGCGTTTCGGGTTTCAGGTTCCAGGTGAGGGGCCCGTGTGGGTTCCGCCGTGTCCTGGGAGCGCCGGCATCCCTGCCGGCATGCCTCTGACGTCAACGCCCTGCCGGCAGGGATGCCGGCGCTCCCAGGACACGGCACGACTTCGGCGACTGCCTCGGCTGAAACCTGGAACGCCCTAACCCTCAGGTAGGGATAAGCGAGAATGGCAGAACCGCGCCTAGACGACGAGCTTGAGCTTTACCGGGGGTTGATGGAGGAGCCGACCGAGTACGAGGAGGGCTTCGGGGCGATCACGATCATCGGCGCCCTCTTCGTGGGCTTCGTCATGCTTCCGGGCACCATCTACCTCAGCCTGGTCGCGGGGCAAGAGCTGGGACCGGCGGCGCAGTGGACGACGATCATCCTCTTCACCGAGGTGGCTCGTCGCTCGTTCATGACGCTCAGCAAGCAGCAGATGGTCATCCTGTTCAGCGTCGCGGGCGCCATGTCAGGGGCGGGCGTCTTCTCCGGGCCGATCTGGAACGCCTACTTCGTCGGCTCGCCGGCGGCGCGTGGTCTGGGGATCGCGGACCAGATTCCCCGGTGGGTTGTCCCGGCCGCCGACTCGCCGGCCATTCTCCAGCGCTCGTTCCTCCATCCCGACTGGGTGCTGCCGATCGGCATCATGATGCTGCAGGTGGTCGTGGGGCGGTTCAACTGGTTCGGACTGGGGTATGCCCTCTTCCGCATCACCTCCGACATCGAGCGGTTGCCGTTCCCCTTCGCGCCCATCAACGCGCAGGGAATGATCGCGCTGGCGGAGAGCACCACCAAGTCGGAGACCTGGCGCTGGCGGATGTTCTCCATCGGCTCCATGATCGGGCTGATCTTCGGCCTGTTCTACGTGGGGGTGCCCATCCTCACGAGCGCGGTGCTCCAGAAGCCGCTGCAGCTCATCCCCATCCCGTGGGTCGACCTGACGCGGAACACCGAACGCTACCTCCCTGCCACCCCCACCGGCTTCGTTCCGAGCCTCGGGCCTCTGCTGTCGGGGTTCGTGGTGCCCTGGTGGGCGGCGGTCGGGAGCTGGATCCAGGTTGGCCTGGGCCTGGTCCTGTGTCCGGCCCTGTTCCGGCTGAACGTCCTCACGAGTTGGCGTCCGGGGATGGACACCATCGAGACCAGCTTCGCCAACTCGATTGACTTCTTCCTCAGCGCCGGCATCGGCATCGCGTTCGGGATCGCGGCGGTGGGCATCTACGCCGTCACCACGGCACTCATCCGGCGGTCGAGGGAGGAGCGCGCTCCGACGGAGTCGGGCGAGGCCCGCTGGTCGCCGCCGCCGGGCCGCGGCGATGTGCCGCTGTGGATCTGCCTGGGGATGTGGGCGCTCTCGACGGTGGTCTACATTGTGCTTTGCTGGAAGCTCATCCCCCACTTCCCGCTGCTCTGGGTCATCTTCTTCGGGTTCATCTTCACCCCCATCAACTCCTACATCGACGCCCGCATGATCGGCATGGTGGGGCAGTGGGTCAGCTTGCCCTTCGTGAAGGAGGGCGTCATCATCCTCTCGGGCTACAAGGGGGTGGACATCTGGTTTGCCCCCATCCCCACCTTCCAGCACGGCGGCACTGCGTTCACCTTCCGGGTGGTCCAGCTCACGGGCACGAAGTTCACCAGCCTGATCAAGGCCGAGTTCATCATTGTGCCTCTGTCGGCGGTTCTGAGCTTCGTGTTCTACCAGTTGATCTGGAAGCTCGCGCCGATCCCCTCGGCCTCCTACCCGTTCGCCCAGAAGATGTGGCACCTGAACGCGCTGCAGAGCGGCCTGTGGCTCACCTCCACCACCACGGGGAACAGCCTGTTCAAGAAGGCCTTCTACCCGCCCTACGTGTTCGGCGGGTTCCTGTTCACCACCATATCCTTTACCATCCTCTCGCTGGTGCGAGCGCCGACCATGCTGGTCTACGGCTTCGCGGGAGGCCTGGGCCAGATGCCTCACTACGTCTTCCCGACGGCCGTGGGGGTCCTGCTCAGCCGCTACTACTTCGAGAAGCGCCACGGGCAGAAGCGGTGGAAGCTCTACGCCGCGGTGATCAACGCCGGGTTCGCCTGCGGCATGGGCCTGGTGGCCATGGGGAGCATGGCAGTCAAGCTGATCTCCACCTCGGTCTCGCAACTGCCGTACTGACGGCGGACCTCGGACGGCGGACCTCGGACTTCGGACCTCGGACCTCGGACTACGGCGAAGGCGTTCCAGCGGCCCCTCCGCTCACGTGAGCGGGGGGGCTTTGTCGTTAGTCCGAGGTCCGAAGTCCGAAGTCCGAAGTCCGCCGTTTCCCCTCGGAACCAACCGACAGCGGCGGCGTTTATCTAGGGGACGCGCGGGGCATGATAGCAGCGGGGAGGCGGGGGGTGGGCGGTGGTACACAGGCATGATCCCCACGCGGGCACTGCCACCTAGAAGGTAACGGAGGGGACCGCCACAATGAAGCCGTTGGGCGATCTGCGGAGGGCCGGACGTGGCTTCACACTGATCGAGCTACTGGTTGTCATTGCCATCATCGCCATTCTCGCCGCCATTCTGTTCCCGGTGTTCGCGAGGGCGCGGGCGAAGGCCAGGCAGACCAGCTGCCTGTCGAACATGAAGCAGCTTGGGCTGTCCATCATGATGTACGCCCAGGATAACGACGAGCAGAACCCGGCGGGGGTCATGACGACGACAGGGGTCGACCCCTACACAAACGTTCCTCACCCGAACGACAAGCCGTCCGACGGCTTCTACCCCTGGAATGCGGTCGTCTACCCGTACATGAAGAACGCCGACATCCTGTACTGCCCTGAGGAGAAGCGGACGTGCACCGACGATGACTGCGGCAAGACTCGCCGCGGGTATGCGATGACGAAGTACACGAGCTTCGTGGGCAGCTCCAGCGTGCAGGCCACGACTGACATCGGGGCTTACCCGGCGCCGTCCAGCACTGTCCTCCTCTCTGAGAAGGGTCTCTTCGGCCCGGACCACAACGCCGACGCCTCGGTCGAGAACCTGTGGATGGCCGGCGGTCCGGACGATGCAGCCCACTGGTACAAACCCCAGGGCAGCGTGAACCCCCGGCACAACAACGGCATCAACCTGGCGTACGCCGACGGCCACGCCAAGTGGGCGGGCGTGAACTCCGGGCCGTTCCGGGCGGGTGCGGCGAACAACGGCGGGTGCAACGATGCGGGCGACTGGCCGACGGAATAGGCCGATGCGCCCGGGCAGGGAGGGCTTCGGCGCTCCGCCCGCGAAATCAGATGACAGGCCTGGGGGCGGTCGCAGTCTGGCCGCCCCCGGTGTCTATTCCGGCCTGTCGTGGGGCTCCGGAAAGGAGGCGAGCCGATGGGGAGACACAGACCGTCCCCGTGTGGGTTCACCCTGGTCGAGTTGCTCATCGTCATCGCCATCATTGCCGTTCTGGCGGCCATCCTGTTCCCCGTCTTCTCCGTCGCACGGGCGAAGGCCAGACGTGCTCGGTGTGAGAGCAACCTCCGGCAGGTCGGCGCCGCGCTCATGCTCTATGCCGACGACTACAGCGGGTACCTACCCTCTTTCAGCCAGAGCCACCCAAGCTGGTCGAACACGCTCACCCCGGCCCAGAAGAACTCCCCGCAGCCCGGGCTCGTGGTCACCTGGGACATTAGCATCCAGGACAAGCTCCGAAACGTGGATGTGCTCACCTGTTCGGACAACCCGTTCGGCCGCGACAAGCGGGCCTTCGCCATGACCGCCTACTCCATGAAGGCCGATCTGACCAGCCTGACCTTCTACGGGGAGCGGATCGAGAACATCCCGAACCGCACCGGGATCGTTCTCCTCTTCGAGAAAGGCAAGAACCTCCCCGGGTCCTGGGGCGACGCCATGGGCGAGAACGTACGGCAGTCCCATGCCTCCAAGTGGCCCAGCGTTGATCCCGGCTACAGCGAAGCGCTCTTCCACCAGAAGGGAAAGAACTTCCTGTTTCTCGACGGCCACGCGAAGTGGTTCAAGACCGACACGGGGCCGTTCATGAACGCAGCCGCGGCTACCGACCCTGTCAAGGACCCCGGGGCCTGCTTCATCCCGGGCCGGCGGGCGGACGGCGGGGAGTGGCCCGACCCGGAGTAGCGGCCACCGGACCATGAGCATCGATGTTTCACGTGAAACACGACCGACGCCGCGCCTCCTGGGCGCGGCGTTGCGCCTTGGGTTCGTCGCACCGCGGGCACCATTGCTCGCGAGCCGTTCACTGGAGCGCGGGCATCCTGCCCGCAGGCCGTTGACGACACAACGTCCCCGGCTGCGCCACGATGTCAACGGCGCCACCACTTGCCACAGCAGCCGGCTGGAAGCCGGCGCTCCCAGGCCACGTCAACGACACCGGGATACGTCAACGGCACCGGCACAGGAGCGATGACCTGTCTCTGGTGGATCACCATTCCGGCCATAATCGCAAGCGGCGTCATCCTCGGGCTGACCTGGCGACGCCTGGCGGTGCTGTCCGCCGGCCGTCGCATGGTCCTGGTCTGCCTGCGGGCCGGTGCCGTCGGCGCCCTGCTGCTGATGGCAGTGAACCCAACGGGCGAGCGGCAGCGGCGCGTGCTGGAGCGCCCCCGAGTAGTCGTGCTGGTGGATCGCTCGGCCAGCATGGGCCTCAAGGATGCCCCCGGAGGCGTCAGCCGGATCGCGTGGGCGGCCGGATTGCTGAGGCCCGGGGCTCCATTGGCTCATGCCCTCGCGAAGAGCGATCTCGCCACGCTGCTCTTCGCCGATGACGTGCGCCCCGCTCACTCCCCGCTGCCCGACGTCGCCGACGGGCCGGCGACCGACCTCCACTCCGCCCTCGCGGCTGCCCTGCGCGCCTTCCCCGAAGGCGAGCCGTCGGCCATCGTGACCCTCACCGACGGCGCGGCCAACCGGGGGCCGTCGCGCGACGAGCTGGTGGGGTGGGTGGCCCGCCGACGCCTGCCGGTCTACTGCCTGGGCGTGGGGAGCGCCACCCGCCCGCCGGATGCGTGGGTGGGGCGCGTGGATGCGCCGGCGACGATCCGCGCCGGGACGACCGCAACGGTGAGGGTCGGCATTGGCTCCCGAGGGCTTGGCGGCAAGGCCGCCAGGGTGAGCCTACTGGCCGAGGGAATGGGCGGCGGCCGCAAGGTGGTGACGCTGACCGAGGGCTACACCCAGGCCGCCGCGTTCACAGTGAAGCCGGGGAAGCCGGGCCTCTACCGCTGCACGGCGCAGCTCGCCGCCCTCCCGGGCGAATGGACTCGCGCCAACAACTCGCGCACCTTCTTCCTGCGCGTCATCCCCGGGCAGCTCAAGCTGCTCTTCATTGCGGGACAGCCCAGCCGGGAGCTGAAGTTCATCCGGCGCGTGCTCGACAGCCTGCCGGATCTGCGGGTGACGTACCTGGTACGCAAGTCCGGGAGCGCGTTCTGGCAGGACGGCGATCCGCCCCGACCCGGCGCGCGGCTGCCCGTGGGGGACGCCCTGAACGCGCAGGACGCCGTCATCCTGTGCGACGCACCCGCGGCGGCCTTCACGGCGGCGGAGCTGCAGCGGCTGGCCGACTTCGTGCGGGTCCGCGGCGGAGGCCTGGGTGTACTCGGCGGGCCCGACGGCTTCGGCGGAGGCGGCTACGCCTATGGCAAGAGCCCCCTTGCCGGCCCCCTCGGTGTGTCCCTCGGGGGCGGACCGGTCACCTACTCCCCGCTGGCCACGAAGGCCCAGCCGACGGCGGATACTGCGATCCTGTCCCCCACCTCGGACATCGGTCGCCACGAGGGCTTCCCCGGCTGGTCTGCGCTCCCGTTCCTGGCGGGGCTGAACGTCGTCCCCGGCGTCAAGCCGGGGGCGAGCGTTCTCCTCCGGTCCGGCCAGGGACAGCCGCTCCTCGTCATCCAGCGTCACGGCCTCGGGCGCACGCTGTGTTGGCTCAGCGACTCCACCTACCGGTGGGTGCTGAGCAAGGATGCGACCCCGGCCTCGCGCCAGGGCCACGCGGCGTTCTGGAGCGGCATCGTCGCCTGGCTCACCACGCCACCCAACCGTTCGCCCGTGGCGTTGGAGACCGACCGGGACACGTACGAGTCGGGCGACACCGCGCGGGTGATCGCGGACGTGAGCGGCCCCGGCTTCGAGCCGGTCTCCGGCGCGGAGGTCACGGTGGAGGTCGTCGGGGCCCAAGGCCGGGTCGGCCGACTGAGCCTGAGCGAAGTGGCCGGTGCCGCCGGGCGCTACGAGTCGGGCCTCGTGGCCGGCCCGGCCGGCAAGCATACGCTCAGAGCGCGGGCCCTGGCCGGGGCGAAGGAGCTGGGACGAGACACGCGGCAGATCGTCGTCGAGCCCCCCCGCCGCGAACTCGCCGATCCGGCCCGGAACTCCGCCCTGCTGCAGGCCATCGCGCAGGCCTCGGGCGGGGCGTACGTCCCCGCCGAGAGGTCCGCCGACATCGGCCGCGTGCTTCGGCTCCATCCCACGGAGCGCACGGTGCGGACGCCCTACCCCTGGGCTCGCACCGGGTTGGGCTTCGCGGCTTTCCTGCTGCTCGCGGGGCTCGACTGGCTGCTCCGGAGATGGTGGGGAGTCGGGTGACAGCGGGCGGCCGGCAGCGGCCCAGCGATTGACCTTCCTGTTGCCCACTGCCCGGCTCTTCCGCTACAATGCCGTGCAGGGGCACGGCCCGAAGCGCCGGCCGCGGGGAGGTATGTGAGTTGCCGGAAATCAGCCGGAAATCACTCGCCATATTGAGGGTGCTGGACGGCGAGAGCGGATCGATGGGAGCCGGGGCAGTCGCCAACGCCCTCCGCGCCTACGGCGTCGAGTTGACCGAGCGGGCGGTGCGCTACCATCTGGAACAATTGGACGCCGAGGGGTACACCGAGGCCGGCGGACGCGCCGGCCGACGCATCACCGAACTCGGGCGGAAGGAGGTGGCCCAGGCGCACGTCGCAGACAAGGTGCGACTGGTGTTCGCTCGGCTCGAGGCGCTGGCCTACCAGATGGAGTTCGACGTCGAGAGCGGGCGTGGCACCATCGTGGTGAACATCTCCCACGTGGCTGCGTCGGAGGCCAAGCAGGCGCTGGCCATCATGCGGCCGGTGTTGGCCTCGCGCTTCTGCACGTCGCGGAGGATCGCTCTCCTGAAGCCGGGCGACCGCATCGGAAACCACGTTGTCCCACGCGGGATGGTGGGCCTGGCCACCGTGTGCAGCGTGACGATCAACGGCATCCTGATGCGCCACGGGGTGCCAATCCACTCGGTGTTCGGGGGCCTGCTGGCGGTGGAGGGCCATGAGCCGACCCGCTTCGTCGACCTGGTGCACTACGGCTCGACGTCACTCGACCCGCTCGAGATCTTCATCAAGAGCGGGGCGACGTCGGTGACGCAAGCGGTGACCCGCGGCTCGGGGATCGTCGGGGCGGGGTTCCGGGAGTTCCCCGCGGTGGCGCGCGATCACGTGATGGCGCTGGTCGATCGGGTCGAGCGCTGGCGGATGGGGGGCGTGCTCGCCATCGGCGGGCCCTCGCAACCGCTCACCGAGGCTCCGGTCGACCTGGGGCGGTGCGGCATGGTGGTCTGTGCGGGCCTGAACGCCATCGCGGCCATCGAGGAGGCGAGGATCACCACCACCAGCCGCGCGATGGAGACCATCGCCCCATACGACCAGTTGACCGACATCGACGATGTGCGTTGGCCGCGATAGATCGTGCGCGGCGAGTGAGGAGATTCCGCAGCCCCGTCGTCACTAGAACCGGCACATCGGTGGGGAGACGCGCAATCCCCACAGGGAGAACGGAGAGGAGCCAGACCATGCGAAGCAGGACCGTGTTGTGGGTCGTCAGCGCCTTGGTGCTCGTGAGTGTCATCTGCACCGCGTACGCCGTCTACGCCCAGCAGCCCCCTGGGCCTCCGGCCAATCCGGCCGGCGGACCGGGCGGCGGGCCCGGCGGTGGACCCGGTGGCATGGGCCGGGGGGGCATGATGGGCATGACGATGGGCGGCGGAGGCGCAGCGATCACCGTCGCCAACAGCAAGGTGTACATCGTCTTCATGGGCACGCTGTTCAAGTTCAACGCGGACACGCTCGAGGAAGAGGGCCAGGTCAGGCTGAAGCCCGACTGGCTCCCGACGCCGGGGGGGCCGGGCGCACCGGGGGGCGGGCCTGCGCCTGGCGGGGCGGCGCCCGCACCGTAGTTCTCCAGGCTCGGCCTGGTTGGACGGGGGGCACTGCCGCCTCCACTGGCAGTGCCGCCCGTCCGTGTCAGCGAAGGTCGCGCTTGAGGACTTTGCCGGACGGGTTGCGCGGCAGCTCCGAGCGGAGTTCGACGACCTGCGGCACCTTGTAGCTCGCCAGGTGCTGGGCGCAGTGCCGCTTGATGTCGGCGTCGGTGAGTTCGGCGCCCTCCTCGGGCACGATCACCGCCTTCACCAGCTCCCCCAGGTACGCGCGGACCCCGGTCGCCTCCACACCCACCACCGCCACCTCCAACACCTTGCCGTGGGACATGATGGTGGCCTCGACCTCCTCGGCGTATACGTTCTCGCCCCCCACGATGATCATGTCCTTGGACCGCCCCCGCAGGTAGAGATACCCGTCCTCATCCACCAGCGCGAGGTCGCCGGTGTGGAACCAGCCGTCGCGGACTGACTGGTCGAGCAACCCCGGGCGATTCCAGTAGCCCCGAACCACGTTCTCCTGCCGGAAGCACAGCTCGCCGATCTCACCCGGGGGCAGTGCGTTCCCCTGCTCATCGGCGATCATCACCCCGATGTCGGGGAGCGCCTTCCCCACCGAGTCCGGGCGGGTCAGCGCGTCGGGGCCGGGCAGAACGTGCGTCACGGACGTGGTCTCGGTAAGCCCGAAGAAGTTGCGCGTCTCGACCCACGGGAAGCGTTCGTGCAGCCGGCGGATAGTCTGGACCGGCATGGTGGCGCCGGCGTAGGCGATCGTCTTCAGGCTCGAGAAGTCGTGCTCGCCGAAGTCCTTCATCGTCACCAGGAAGTGGAACAGCGTGGGGACGCCGATGAAGGTGGTGACGCGGTGATCCTGGATGAGCCTGGCGACCTCAGTGATCTGCGGACGGGGCGCGATGACGATGGTCGACCCGAGGTACGCCGACGAGGGCAGCAGGCTGTAGAGCGGCGTGCAGTGGAACATCGGCACGACGAGGAGATGCACATCCTCATGGCGGAAGCTGTGGGCGACCAGGCAGTTCTTCACGTTGAAGAGGAGGTTGCCGTGGTCCATAGTGGCGCCCTTGGGCTGGCCCGTAGTGCCGGAGGTGTAGGCGATCACGGCCAGGTCCTCCTCGGCTACGGCGGGAGCCGCGGGCGCACCCTCGGCTCCTTCGAGCAGATCCTCCCATCGCGCCTGGCCCTCGTGCTCGAACTCGACCGTCACCAACGACTGGGCCGGGGCCTTCGCCAGCGCCCCCTCCACGACGGACCACATCTGCTTGTGGACCACGAGCGCTTTCGCCTCGGCGTTCCGGACGACGAACTCCATCTCTTCGGCACGGAGTCGCGTGTTGACCGGCACGATCACCCCGCCCGAGAGCACCGTCGCCCAGTAGGTGACGAAGAACTCCAGGCAGTTGGGCATGGCCACGGCCACGCGGTCGCCCTTCCCGACGCCGAACCGGGCGCGCAGCACCTGGCCCACACGACCGATGAGGGCGTCGATCTCCCCGTAGGTGTACGACCGGGCCTCGCAGATGACCGCCGTCTTCCGGGGGAACTTGTCGAGGGTGTTCCGCCAGATGTCCGGGAGCGTGTGAAGCGGGAGGCCGTTCATCGTTCCATCCTCACAGGGACCGCGGTTCGCGCTGTAAACATGCTTCGCTCTGCCGGCGAGCGTGCCCTTCCTGTTGCCGACAGCAAGAAGGCCCTTCGCGCCGGGAGGGCGAATTGCTGACCGGCTTTGCGGCTATCGGCGGTCAGCAGCACCAAGGGAGGGACTCCTGGATGAGCGGGTTCGACACTGACAACGCCCCGGAGACCGGTTCGCTGACGTCGGAGGGAACGCCGTGGTACCGCTGCGTTTTCTGCGGCCTCGACCCGTGGACGTGGTGGCGCCTGGGCATCATGATGTTCCTGCAGTACGCGATCTGGGGTGCGTGGACCACTGTCCTGTCGATGCATCTGAACAAGCTCGGCGTCTCGGCGGGCTTCACCGGCGTCGCCATCGGCACGATCTACAGCCTGCTCTACCTCTCTTGCATCATCACGCCCTTCATCGGGGGCCAGTTCGCGGACCGCTGGGTGCCCACGCAGTATGTGATCGCGGTGCTGCACGTCGTCAGCGGCGTGGCGATGTGGTTTGCCGCGGGGGCGAAGACGTTCGACCACCTCTGGCCGCTCATGCTGATCAGTGGCTTGGCCTATGCCCCGACGCTGGCTCTCACCAACTCGATCGCCTTCAAGCACATGAGCGACTCGGAGCGCCAGTTCGGCTCGGTGAGGGTGTTCGGGACCATTGGCTGGATCATCGCGGGCCTGCTCCTCATGGCGTGGCGCAGCGGCAGGCTTGAGTCCTTCGGCATCCCGCGGTGGCCGGACCAGTCCGACTGCCTGGTGCTGGCTGCGGTGTTCTCCGGCGTCCTCGCCGTCTTCGCGTTGGCCCTGCCCCACACGCCGCCCACCAAGGAGGCCGCCAGCCCGTGGGCCTTCGTGGATGCGTTGAAGATGCTCAAGAACCCGGCCTTCCTCGCCTTCATGGCCATCGCCTTTGTCGTGACCACCGAGCTCCAGTTCTACTACATCCTCACGGCGCCGTTCCTGGAGTCCCGTGGCATTGCCACGCAGGACGTCTCCGGGTGGATGACGCTGGCGCAGGCCGCGGAGATCATCGCCATGGCCTTCGCCCTCCCGATCGTGCTGCCTCGCCTGGGCGTCGGGAAGACGCTGGCGATCGGGGTGATCGCCTGGCCGATCCGGTACGTCATCTTCGCCATCGGGCATCCGGTGTGGCTCGTCTTGGGGTCGCTGACGCTGCACGGCCTCTGCTACGTGTTCTTCTTCACGGTCTCCATGGTGTACGTGGATAGTGTAGCCACCGACAGCATCCGGCACTCCGCTCAGAGCCTGATCACGCTGATCACACTGGGCCTGGGCAACTACGTCGGCACCCTCTTCACGGGTTTCATCAAGGACCACTTCACCCACGGAACCGGACCGGCGGCGGTGAACTGGCAGATGATCTTCGTCGTCCCGATTGTGCTCACGGTCCTGTGCGCCCTGGCCTTCCTCCTGTTCTTCAAGGAACCGAGGAAGGGGGAGAAGATCGCGTAGGCAGTTCTTGTGCCGTTCCACGATGCCCTGAAACGATGGGAGGCCCGTTCCTGGGAACGGCGACTCGCTGGGCAGTGTGATCATCGACGGTGGCACTGGCAGGGCTGCCAGTGCCACGAGCATTCCAGGAGAGCGAGCCATGTCGAAGGTCCGGATTGGTTTCGTCGGCGTCGGCGGCATGGGGCAATGCGCCCATCTCAGGAACTACGTGACGGTGCCCGATTGTGAGGTCGTCGCGCTGGCGGAGCTTCGCCAGGGCCTCGGCAAGCGCGTGGGCGAGCGCTACGGCGTGCCGCGAGTCTACGCGAACTACGAGGAGATGCTGGCGAACGAGAAGCTCGACGGCCTCGTCGCCTCGCAGCCCTTCACCCGCCACGGCACCCTCGTGCCAGAGCTTCTCAAGGCCGGCCTGCCGGTCTTCACGGAGAAACCCCTGGCCGGGTCGTTGGAGCAGGGGGAGAAGATCGTGCGCGCGGTCGAGGCGAGCGGCACGTGGCACATGGTCGGCTACCACAAGCGCAGCGATCCCGCGACCATGTACGCGAAGGAGGAGATCGACCGGCTGACGGCCACTGGCGAGCTGGGGGCGCTGCGGTACGTGCGCATCCTCATGCCCGCGGGTGACTGGGTAGCGAGCGGGTTCACCGACCTGATCGGCACCGATGAGCCGTGGCCGCCGCTCGAGTGGGACCCGCCGGCCAGCGACATGGATGAGGCGACGTACCGCGAGTACAACGGCTTCGTCAACTACTACATCCACCAGGTGAACCTGCTCCGCCACCTGCTGGGCGAGCCGTACCGCGCGACCCACGCCGACCGCGGGGGCGTGCTGCTCGTCGCGGAGGGCAAGAGCGGCGTGACCGGCCTCATCGAGATGTCGCCTTATACCACGACCATCGACTGGCAGGAGTCGGCCCTCGTCTGCTTCGAGCACGGGTGGGTGAGGATCGACTTGCCCGCGCCGCTCGCCAGCAACCGGCCGGGCTACGTCGAGATCCTGCGCGATCCCGGCAACGGCGTCACGCCGCAGACCACCTCGCCGACCCTCCCTTGGGTCCACGCCATGCGGCAGCAGGCGATGAACTTCGTGGCGGCGATTGCGGGGGAACGCCCGCCGGTGTGCACCGCGCAGGAGGCCCTGGAGGACCTGCGGGTGGCGCGGCAGTACACCGAGCTGCTGAAAGGGTAGGGAGCGGGTAGAGGGCGGGTGTCGGGCCGGGAGGCCCGACTTAGAGCCTATTCCGGGACCCCAACGTCCGCAGCCCTGGAGGGCTGCGCCACGGGTTCCAGGATAGGCTCTTACGGTGCGCCGCGTTGGTGCTCTCGTTCGCTGAGACGCGGCCTGCGGAACCGCCGCCTTCGCGCAGGCGTCAGAAGTGGCGAGCATTCCTGAGTGTCGTGCGGTCGAGTCGGCGCCCGGTGCTGGGCCCGACGTGGACTGCTGTGTCCCCGCACGTTCGCCAGGTAGGCAGGGAGAGACCATGACCAGAGCTGCCATGGCCGCGTCAGTGGTTGCTGTCCTGAGCGCGCTCTCGACAGCAGGCGCAGTGAACACGCCTCCGGGCGCCCCCGGGTTGGCGGTTGCGGATCGGCCCGACGACGAGGGAGGGGTGCTCGTCGTCACCATCACGGCCTCGCCGGACGATGGCGCCGGCGACGACGACGTGGAGAGGTACGAGGTGCGCCGCAAGCAGGCCGGTGGCGACTGGGCGCTGATCCGCACGGTGAATGCCACAGACCGGGCCACGTATGTCATCAACGACGACGGCCTTACCAACGGGACCGCCTACCATTACAATGTGCAGGCGTTCGACCGTCAGTTGGCGTCCGACCCGGTGACAGCCTCCGGGATGCCCCTCGACAACACGAAGCCCAGGCCGCCCCGGAACCTGTCCATCACCGACGTTCCCGACGATCAGGGCACCGCCCTGCAGATCGGCTTCGCGAAGTCGCCGGACGACGGGGCGGGAGTGGGGGATGTCATCCGCTACGACGTACAGCGGAAGCGCCCGGGCGGCAACTTCGAGCGGGTTCAGAGCATCGATGCGACCGGAGCGACGAGCTACCACTTCATCGACAACGGCGTCACCCCCGGCGACGAGTACGTCTACCGGGTCCGCGCCTATGACGGCACTCAGTCCTCAGACCCACTGGTCGGGCGAGGCACGCCGATCGACAACCTGAAGCCCGCGCCGCCCGGGTCTTTGCAGATCACGGATCACCCGGGCGACGAGGGACGTGCGCTCGACCTCGTCATCGGGAAGTCGCCCGACGATGGCGGCGGCGCGGGAGACGTCAGGCAGTACCAAGTCTTCCGACAGGAGGGGACGTCGGCCTTCGAGCCGATCGCGCAGATCCGCGCCACGGGGGCCGACTCTTACTCTTTCACCGATACCGGCCGGACGCCGGGCACCGAGTACACCTACCAGGCTCGCGCCTTCGACGGCACCAACCTGTCTGACCCCGCCACCGCCTCCGGTACGCCGCAGGACAACGCAGCGCCTTCGCCGCCGGCTAACGTCACCGTCAGCGATGTGCCCAACGACAACGGGGGCGTGCTGGAGGTGTCGTTCGAGGCGTCGAAGGACGACGGGCGACGGGCCGATGACGTGGTGTCGTACGAGGTCATGCGCAAGCGCGGGAGCGAGGACTTCGCCCCCTTAACCACCGTGACCGCAACGGATGCGGCCTCCTACGGCTTCAGCGACTCGACCGTCGTCAACAACGTGACGTACACCTATCGGGTGCGGGCGTTCGACGGCACCAACACCTCCCCATGGGCGTCAGGCAGCGGCAAGGCCCTGGACGACACGCCCCCCGCTCCCCCGGCAACCTTCACCGTGGTCGCCACGCCCAACATGGTCGGGGCGGCAGACATCAGCTTCCAGGCCTCGCCCGACGACACGCCGGCCCACCCGGAGGTCAGGAGGTACGAAATCTACCGCAAGCAGGACGCCGGCGCCTGGCCGACCGAACCGGCCATCACGGTGCCCGGCACGGGCGCGGCGAGCTACAGCGTCCGCGACACCGGCCTCACTCTGGGACAGCAGTACACCTACAAGGCCCGCGCGGTGGCGCCCACCGGGCAGTCCGAGTTCACAACAGAGCGCACCATCACCGCGGGCGATCTCCGCAAGCCGCGACCGCCGCGAAACGTCACGGCGCGGGACAGGCCGGACGACAGCGGCGGCGCGGTCTACGTCCGGTTTCTGCGCTCGCCCGACGACGGAGGCGGCCGGAGCATCGTCCGCACGTACAACGTGTTCCGGCAGCTCACCTCGACCCAGCCGGGGCCAGTCACGTGCGTCACGACCGTCACCGCCAACGGTTCCGCCTCCTATCAGATCCTGGACACGGGCCCGAGCCTGGAGGACTTCCGCACGTACACCTACTGGGTCGTGGCCTACACCGCAACCGGCGTCGCGTCCGACGACTCGAACACCGCCGAGGCGAGACCCGAGGACAACATCATCCTGGCGGCGCCGACCACCTTGACCGCCCGAGACCGCCCGGGCGACTCGGGCGGCGCCATAATCCTGAGCTGGACCCGCTCCACGAGCGAGGACGGCGGCCCTCCTCCGCCCCCACCTCCCTCAGGCCCTCGCCACGCCGGAGGGCCATCCGCCCAGACAGAGAGGCGAATCTACGAGGTCTTCCGCCGTCAGGCGGGTGAGGATTGGCCCCCTGCGCCGAGCAAGATCGTGCCCACCAGCGTGACCGGCAACCCGCTCACCACGCTCGACAGCGGCCTACCGAACGGGGTGCAGTTCGAGTACCGGGTTCGGCTGCGGATCAACTCGGCGATCTCGCCCTTCTCCAACATCGCGCGAGCTGCGGCTTCCGCTGGCGGCTCGGCCCCGAGCGCCGCGGGGGATGGAGGAGGGCTGACGGTCACGATCGCCAACGCCCCGCAGAGCGCCACCGCCGGGTCGGCAATCAGCGTGAAGGTCCGCGTCGAGGGCAAGGGGGAATCCTGTGTTCGCCTGGCGTGGACGACCGCCGGGAGCGGCACCTGGTGGGCGACCACCGAGATGACCGGGAAGGGCGCCTACGATGCGTACTTCTCGCTGGCGCCGGGTGACGTGGGACCCGGGGATGAGGTGCGCATGGTTGCCGTCGCTGCGGAGGCAGGCGAGGAGGTCCAGAGCGAGGAGGTCGGCGTCCAGATCACCAGGTAGGAGGAAGACCGGCCCGGCGAGGGCAGCCGCTTGCTGCCGGAGGCCCGCGTCAGGAAACCGGGACTGGACCCTTTCCGCTGCCGTCCAGGCGAAAAGGGGACTGTACCAGGTTTCCTGACCTCCACGAGACCCGGCGAGTTACGTCAGCACCAGCGTAAGGAACAGGGCATAGCCTGCGAGGCCGCCGATCAGAACCCAGGGCGAGAGTCGACGGCCCAGGAGCAGGCTGGTCAGGAGCACCGCACTGGAAACCAGAGCGACCATCGCCGAGAGGACGTCGGCGTACTGCAGCTCCCACGAGGTGAAGAGCAGCCCCACGCTGACAGGGATGCAGCTCTGGAACACCATCGCCCCCGTGATGTTGCCGATGGCCAGCGTGTCCTTCCCCTGACGAACCCAGATCACGCTGTTGAACTTCTCGGGTAGCTCGGTCGCGATGGGCACGATGATGAGCGCGAGCAAGCGCGGGTCGGTGCCGAGCTGTGAGCAGACCCCCGTCAGGTTGGTGACGAAGAACCGCGCACCCAGGATGATCCCGACCAGGCCGAGACCGGACTGGATGACCGTGTACCCGATGTGGGGCATCACGTCGCGGTCTCGCCAGCGAAGGTAGAGCGCGGGCAGCTCGGGTGGCTCTTCCTCGTCCGGGCCGTGGCTGAAGTGCCTCCGCACGTAGAGCACGTAGCCGACCAATAGCAGGCCGGCGACCACCATCTTCTGCCAGTGCTGGGGCAGGAGCGCGGCGGCGATCGCGACGGCGTACGCCCCAATGAAGACGCCGACGTCCCACCTCAGAACGTCGGCCTTGACCACCATCTGCCGCCCGGTCGGACGACGGCGTGCGAAGAGGAGAACGCCCAGGCCTGTCACGAAGAACCCGAGCGTACCCAGCATGAAGGGGGCGCCCATGATCCCGCCGATGCCCACCTCGTGTCCGCTGTGGCCGCCGATCACCAGAATGGCGATGAGGGGTACGATGGTCTCGGGGAGCGCGGTGCCCACGGCGGCGAGCACGCTGCCGATGGCGCCGTCCGGCAGGCTAAGCGTGCGCCCGAGCCACTCGATTCCGTTGGTGAAGAACTCACAGGAGACGAGGATCACCAAGAGGGCCAGTGCCGCCCAACCGATGTTGACCCAGACCGACTCCACCATGGCCTCCCGGTTTTCGGCGTTGGCCGGCGGTCCGCCTCTTGGCTCCTCCATAGGCTGAACGCTCGCCTCCGGGGGGCGGTTCCTCCACGAGCCCCGTCGGCGGTGGGGAGCGCGCCGGTCGCGGCGGGTGTTAGCTACCGACGGAGGTCGGAACCGATGAGACGACGGGACTTCATATCGAGCATGGTAGCTGCCGGGGTCGGCGCCGCGGCCGGGCCGAGCATCGCCCGCGGCGCGGGCAAGCCCCGCGGCCGGCTGGCCCAACGCCGCTACGGCCACACGAGGCGCAAGCTGTCGATCGTCGGCCTGGGCGGCATTGTGGTCAGCCAGATCGAGCAATCGGAGGCCAACGACATCGTGGCCTGGGCCGTGGATCGAGGCGTGACCTACTTCGATGTGGCGCCCACCTACGGGAACGCACAGGAACGGTTGGGGCCCGCTCTCAAGCCCTACCGGGACAGGTCGTTCCTGGCCTGCAAGACCACGAAACGCGATGCCGCGGGGGCACAGGCAGAGCTTGAGGAATCCCTGCGCCTGCTCCAGACCGACCACGTCGACCTCTACCAGCTCCATGGGCTGAGCAAGGAGGAGGAGGTCGATGCGGTGATGGCCCCCGGCGGCGCGCTGGAGACGTTCGTCAGAGCGCGGGAGAAGGGGCAGGCGCTGCACCTGGGGTTCTCGGCGCACAGCGTGCCGACGGCGCTCAAGGCCCTGGACGCCTTCCACTTCGACAGCGTGCTCTTCCCGCTAAACGCGGTGTGCATCGAGAACGGGCACTTCGGCCCGCAGGTGTTGGAGGCCGCGGCCAGGAAAGGGACGGCCTGTCTGGCCCTGAAGGCCCTGGCGTGGACCCCGTGGCCGCAAGGGGCCGAACACGCCCAGCCGAAGTGCTGGTACGAGCCGATCACCGATCGCGAGCTGGTCCGCCTGGCCCTCACGTACACCCTCAGCCTCCCCGTCGCCGCGGCCATCCCACCGGGCGACCCGGAGGTGTTCAAGATGGCGGTCGAGCTGGGGTTGATATACTCGCACCTCACCGGGGAGGAGCGGGCTGAGCTGCTGCGGAGGATGGCGGGAGTGGAACCGATCTTCAAGAACGCCTGATCTCGTCAGCGAACAGCGAGGCGAATGGCAACCTCGACGATCATGACAGGCTCCACAGTCGTCCTGCTGGCCCTGGGTTGTGCGCGTACTGTGGCCGCCGAGATGGCGACCGGTGGAATCCAGGCCGTCTGCGGTCCGCTTGAGCCGGCGAAGCTCGGGCGGACGCTCACCCACGAGCACATCCTGGTGGACTTCATCGGCGCGGACAAGGTGTCACCCGACCGGTATGACCCCGACGAGGCCTTCCGGGTGATGCTCCCCTACCTCCAGAGCCTGAAGGCGGCGGGGATCGACTCCCTGATCGAGTGCACGCCCAGCTACCTGGGGCGCGATCCGGCGCTACTGCGACGGCTGAGCCTCGCAAGCGGCGTCAACCTGGTGACGAACATGGGGCTGTACAAGGACCCATACCTCCCCGCGTGGGCTCACGACGTGAGCGCGGAGGAGATCGCAGCCAAGTGGATCGCCGAGGCAGAGCAGGGCATCGGCCCCGAAGGGATCAAGCCCGGTTTCATCAAGATCGCGGTCAACGAGGGCGACTTGAGTGACATCCAGCGGAAGATCGTCCGCGCAGCGGCCATTACCTCCAAGGCCACCGGCCTGGTCATCGCCTCGCACACCACGCAGGGCGTGTCCGCGCTGCAGGCGCTCGACATTGTCGAAGGGGTCGGCGTGGCCGCCTCGCGCTTCATCTGGGTCCACGCCGACGCCGAGCCGGACTCAGGGCTGCGGTTCCGTGCGGCCGAGCGCGGCGCGTGGCTCTCCTACGACGGCATCCGTGAGGGCAACGCCTCAGAGAAGGCGCCCCTGGTCCTCGAGGCCCTCCGCCGCTGCCCCGAGCAGCTCCTGATCAGCCAGGACGCCGGCTGGTACCACGTCGGCGAGCCTCACGGCGGTGACATCGCCCCCTTCGACTGGCTGCCGACCAGGTTCGTGCCGATGCTGCTTGCCGCGGGGGCGACGCAGGAGCAGGTGGACCAGCTGCTCGTCGCTAATCCCGCGCGGGCGTTCACCATCCGCAAGGCTGACGAGTGATCTGACCACGACGACACGAAGACACAAAGAACGGCTGTGACGGAAAGCGACCCGTGGCGTCCACGGTCTCCGTGTCTTCGCGGTGAAGCCGTCCGCCGTCACTGCGTGTACCACGCCTCGGTCGTCCAGCTCAGCCGCTCGTACTTCAGCGTGACAGCAGGTGCATCGCCTGCGATGATCTGCCCATAGCTCCACCGCTTGCCTCCCGGCGGGCCCGCCGTCTCCTTCGGCGGCGCCCAACCATAGTCCGAGAGCACCGGCCACTGGTCGTCCCCGGTCGAGACATGCACCGCGAGGTCCCCGTCGCTCCCCTCCGCCTCGCGCTCGAGGCCAAGAATCCACGGCGATGGCGGGAGGTCGTCGGGGATGAGCTGGGTCGTCTTCGTCTCGCGCCCGGTGCGGATGAAGCTGAGGTAGTAGCTGATCGCATCGGCGGCCCGCCCGATCCGGACGTTCTGCATCGGCGCGAGCTTCGCCAGCACCTCGGGTGACTCGTTTAGCAGGAGCGACCGAAGCTGCTCGATCGAGGACGCGATGTGGGCGGTGCTCTGGCCGGGCTTGTAGGGGCTGTCCTCGCGCGTGGCCCACCAGTCGAGCTCCTGCCGGACCTGCGTCGCCATGTGATCGCGGAAGAACCGTGCCACGTCCTCATTCCCGAAGCGCACCCACCGGTTGCGGTACTGCCGCTCCCCGGTCTCCCTGGGGTAGTCCGGTCCATCGATCTGCCAGCCCGCCACATCGCCCCAGAGGTTCGTGAGGAAGAGGCGGCCCTTCATCGGCTCGGTGTTGTGCCAGGGCTGGAACGACCGGAACCACTCGGCACACTCGGGGTTGGTCTTGACCCACAGGTGCACGAGCTCCCGCACGAAGATGAACGAGGCATAGGCGAACATGTCCATGTCGCCGACTACGTAGGCCATGCGGGCCATGCAGAGCGGCGGCGCGGCCTCGTCGCCCATCTCGGCGATGGCGTCGCGCCCGACCCCGCGCCAGCGCATCTCGCGGGGCGTGATGAACAGCTTCTTCACCATGTCCCAGCGCTCTTTGATGAGCTGCCAGTCACCCGTGTAGTGGGCGTAGCACCAGAGCGTCTCAAGCACGTTACTCGAAAACTTGCCCGCGTCGTCGTACCCGCCCCAGGTGCCGATGCCCGGCCCGACGAGGAGCAGTTTGTCCCGGAAGGGCTGGTACTTCTCCGGGTTGAGCACCCAGTTGCGGAAGTACGACCTCAGGCACGCGATGGCGTTGCTGCGCGCCGGTTCGGGCGTATAGGCCAGAGCCTTCGCATAGTACCGGTCACCCATGGCCTGCCAGCAGAAGTTGCCGCCGCCCCCGTGATCCCAGATGCGACCCTCGCTGCCATCGGTGAACTTGCTTGTCATCACCTCGGCGACCCGCTGAGCGGCGAGGGCCACGACCGGGTTCTCGGGGTTGGGCGGCTGCTGGGTCTCGGTCTCGGTGATGTACTGGAGGAGAGGGAACTCGACGGTGCAGGTGTCGCCCTCCTGTCCCAGTGTCTCCCCGTACGCCGAGAAGAGCTCGAGTTCGAGGTCTCCCACCGGCTTGCCGGCGTCCCCAGGGAAGCCGGGCCTCAGCGCCAGGCCCAGCGTGGGGGCGATGGGCGCGATCTTGGCGCCGCGGGTCTGCCAGTCGTCCCGGACCTCCACGAAGTCATACGTGGACCTGACCCGGAGCAGGCTCGAGGCGGGGACTACCTGGATCTCTTCGCGGCAGTTGACCGGCCAGTAGCGGAGGATGTGAGCCCACATCTCGCACTTCTCGGCCGCGCGGTCAGACAGCGCCCGGTTCCGCAGCCAGAGCCACGGGTACATCACATCCCACAGCCACCCCTGCTCATCGCCAGCCTGCGGCCAGAGGTCCAGCCGCGCCTCCCTGGCCGGCAGCTTGATGCCGGAGTACAGAGGCATCGTCGCGACCAGGCCGGCGGCCCCGTCGAAGGTGACGGCCAAACCGTCAGTGCCTGCCGCGATCCGCGTTGGGCGGTGTTGGAGAACCACGAGCCAGGGGGTATCCCACGGGTCCCAGCCGGGCCCACCCGTGAAGGAGACCAGGAGCCAGGGACTGGCCATGTCGCGCCCGCTGGCCGTTGCAGGTGCGAGCAAGACCGGGCAGCCCTCGCGCGTTCGGAAGGCGAGCATGGTTGGCCCCCCGAGGCCCCACCTCTCCAACCCCGCGAAGAGCCGCAGCGTGCTCGACTTCGAGGAGATCAGCACGGCGGGCGAGAGCTCACTGTGGAGGATGGCGAAGTCGGCGCTTCGCCAGGCGTCCGATCCCTGCCATCTCGGCAGGGGGGATGTGGCCGGCCACTGAGCCGGGGCCGACGACGCTGCGGCACAGAGCGCATGCAAGGCGAGGACGAGGATCATCGGCATCCACTCTCCCGTCGAAACGAGACCGAGGTGACAGGTCTTACACGAGAGAATTGGCTGCCGTGGCTGGCCACTCCTGCCGGAGGGCATTCCGATGCAGCGCATGGCCTGGGTCACCGGGGCGGTTCTCTCGATCGTGGTGCTTGGGCGGGTTGATCCGGCAATGGCCGCCGACTACGTCGTCGATCAAGCGAACCCCGTGGCGTCGGATGCCCACCCGGGTACCGAGGAGCAGCCGTGGAAGACGATCGGCAAGGCGGCGTCGGTGATGCAGGCGGGGGATCGCGTCACGGTCCACGCGGGCGTCTACCGGGAGTACGTGGAGCCGCGGAACTCCGGGCGGCCGGGGGCGCCGATCGTGTACCAGGCGGCGCCGGGGGAGGAGGCCGTGGTGACGGGGGCGGACGTGCTCACCGGCTGGCGGCGCGTGCCGGGCGAGCGGCCCATCTACCAGGTGCCGTGGAAGACGAAGTTCATCATCAACACCGTGAACGGGAAGCCCATCTACCACCATCCGGCGGATGAGGAGCATGTCCGCAGCGGGCGCGCGGAGCAGATCGTGGTGGACGGGCAGGCGTGGGATTGGCCGCAGCTCGTGCTGTCGCTTGACGACATGAAGCCGGGCACGTTCTTCCCCGATGTCGAGAAGGAGGTGCTCACTCTCTGGCTGCCGGACGGCGCGGACCCGAACGCGCACCAGATCGAGGGATGCACGCGGGGGATGATCCTCGGCACGAACCCGTGGGCACGGCCGAAGGGGTTCGACTACGTAACCGTGCGAGGGTTCATCTTCCGGTACTGCGCGACGTTCCCGCAGCGGCCGGCCGTGTGGCTGCTCGGGAAGGGGAACGTGCTGGAGGACTGCACGATCGAGTGGACGAGCGGGGGCGGCGCGGGCGTCGGGCCCGAGGAGGGGGTGATGCGGCGGTGCGCGGTGCGGAACTGCGGCCATACCGGCGGCTGCGCCGGCGGAACGGACTTCGTCAACGAGGACTGCGTGTGGGAGGGGAACTGCCGCAAGCCCATCAACCGGGGCTGGGACGCGGGGGGCGTGAAGCTCGCCCTGTCACACCACGGCAGCTTCCAGCGTTGCGTCTTCCGGAACAACGGCGGGCCGGGACTGTGGTTCGACATCGACGTTGCCGACGTCGTCGTACGGAACTCCCTCTTCATGGACAACGAGGGCTGCGGGCTGTTCGTCGAGATCAGCCGCGACATCTACATCCTGAACAACGCCTTCTTCTGCAACGGGCTGCGGGCGACCGGGCCGACCTGGAGCATTGGCGGCCTGACCCTCGCCGAGAGCCGGAACTGCATCGTGGCGAACAACCTGCTCGTCGGCAACCTCGATGGCCTCAACCTGCGCGAGCAAGGGCCGCGGTACCTGGATACGCCCGACCTCGGCAAGGTGCCGTTCGTGAACGTGAACCATGTGATCGTCAACAACGTCTCAGCGCTCAACCGGAACTACCAGCTCGGCCTGTGGTTCGATACGGCATTCTTCGGGCGACACCCGGGTGACATGAAGCAGTACCAGACCGAGGAGGAGTTCGAGGTCGCGGTCAAGCGCGAGCAGCCGGACCGATGGTTCGATGAGCTGAAGCAGGGGATGACGATCGACCGGAACTGGTACTCCGCCGCGCCCGGTCAGAAGCTCGTCCTCTACGGCGTTCCCTGGCGGGTGAGGCACCGGGAGTTCGCGGACCTACCGGCCTTCGCGGAGGCGACCGGCTTCGAGGCGCACGGGCGCGTAGCGGACCCTGGCCTGAAGGCGATGGGCGAGGGGCTGTGGACGTTGCCGCCGGACAGCCCGGCGTTCAGGGAGGGCGTAGGGCCGCGACAGCCGATCGCCGGCGTCGCGGCGGAGCCGAGGCCGGCGAACCCCCGATGACCGTGCGACGCATGACCTCGCAGTCCGAGGCGAGGGGAACACGAACGGTGGCCGCGGACGCCATCATGGCGCTGATCCGCGAGCTCGACCTCCCACGCTTCACCGGGTCCGAGGGCGAGCGGCGCGGTCAAGAGATCACCGCGGCCCGCCTCGCACCGGTCGGCCTGACAGCGAGATGGCACGAGTGCGGCGCGCCCTGGACCGAGGCGGTGGACGCCTCGGTGACGGTCGCCGGCGAGTCGCGACCCGTTATGCCGGTCGAGGAGCTGATGCAATGGACCGGCGACTGGGCGCCACCGGCCGAGGCGGATGTCGAGGGCGTGCTGTGGCCGGCAGGCAAGCTGGCAGAGGCGCCTGAGGGTCAGCCGGTCATCGCCGTCCACACGAGGCCCGACGCGGAGGCCTGCGGGGCGGCCGGGCCCGTGGCGCAGCTCTACCTCTTCGGCGAGACCCCCAACCTCCACCCCCATGCGGTGCTGGCCGATCCCTTCGGGCCGCCGGCGTACGTGCGGGAGCAGGACCGGGAGTGGGTACAGGCGCGGGTCGGGCAAAGGGCTCGCGTCCGTTGGCGGACGCGGACGACGACGCGGAGGTTCCGCAACGTGTGGGCGGAGGTGCCCGGCCCGGGCGAAGGGGCGGTGCTCGTCGGCGCACACCTCGACAGCTTCCCGGGCACGCCGGGGGCATCGGACGATGCCTTCGGCTCGGCTGTGCTCGTCGAGCTGGCCCGCTGGCATGCCTCCCACCCGCCCGCGCGAACGCTGCGGTTCTGGTGGTTCACGGGCGAGGAGGTCGACCGGCGGGGCAGCCGCGCAGCGGCCGAGTTCGAGCGGGCCACACGCCCTCGCGCTCTGCTCATGGTCAATGTGGACGGCGGGGTCGAGGCGGGCCACGGTGACCCGTTGGGCGTGCGCGTCACGGGTGGCGAGGAGGTGATCGCCTGGACTCGCCGCGCCCTCTCGGCCCTGGCCGTCGCCCCCCAGGTCCGCGAGGTGCAGACCGGGGCCTGCGATGCGGAGGCCTTCTGGCGAGCGGGCCTGCCCACTGTCATGCCCTACGCCACTCGCGCCATCCCCGGGCCATACCCCCACTTGCCGACCGACAACGCCGGGGCGGTCAACCCGGAGCTGGTCGCACGGCTCGCGGAGATCGTCTTCGCTCTGGTTGAGGCCGCAGTCACCCAGCCCCCCGGCCCCGTGTAATGCCGCCCGGCTGGAGCCCCTGCCCGAGCAGGTGTCTTGACGCTCGAAAAGGGGGACGGAGCCTCTTTCCGGTAGAGCCGCATTTGTCGGGCTCTACCGGAAAGAGGCTCCGTCCCCCTTTTCGAGCGTCTCTGCGTGGTGCGCCCGGTCCGTCGCCTCCAGGTGGCGGCAGTACTGCTCCAGCTTCCCCCGTGTGTGGTACGGCCCACCCTCGCGCATCACCGTCCAAAGCGGGTCGATCGCATCCTGCGCCGTCGCCATCATCTCCCCGTGCCAGTGCTCCAGCAGCCCCAGGCACCTCGCAACGACATCGGGGCGCTCGTCGGCGAGGTTCGTGGTCTCGTGCGGGTCCTCGTCCAGGTTGAAGAGCATGATCTCCGGGAAGTCCTTGAGGCCGTCGTCATAGGTGCGGACCATGATCCACGGCCCCCAGCGCACGGCCCGCTGGCAGCTCCACGCACACTGGCTGACCACGAGGGACTCCCGGCCTGACTCCTCCTGCCGACGGAACGCCTCGGCGAAGCTCCGCCCATCCCACAGCTCCGGCACGCGCCCTCCGAGCAGCTCCACCGTGGTCGCCGCGAAGTCGACCTGGTAGTGCAGGGCGTGGTCGACGCGCGGCTGGGCGAGGCCCGGCCAGCGCACGAGCAGCGGCACGCGGCAGGTGATGTCGTCCGCCGTCTGGTGATCGCCGTAGACGTTGAGCTCGCCCTGGTTCTCCCCATGGTCCGAGGTCGCGACGATCACGAGGTCGTCCAGCACGCCCTGATCGTCGAGCGCGGCGAGGATGCGCCCGATGTGGTCGTCCATGTAGCGGATGCCGACATCGTACCCGTCGATCCAGCGGCGGAAGTCCTCGCGCGAGGCGATCTGGCGCGGCATCCGTGGGAGGCTGCTCGGCTCCTCCCAGCCGAAGCCCCGCGGCTCGCGGGCGCTGTGCGGGCCGTAGCTCGCGTAGTGCGCCTGGATCGTCGCCTCGTCCGGCCAGCAGGGCGGCGGGTCGGCGGCGAACGGGTTGCCGTACTCGTCGGGCGTCCGGTAGGGCGTGTGTGGGTCCCAGTAGTTCACCTGGAGGAACCAGTCGTCGCGCTTCGCCTCGCGCCCGATCCAGTCGAGCACCAGCGGCGTCACATCGTCCGCCAGCTCCAGGCCACCCTGGCCCGGGTTGTACACTTCGCGGAATCCCGCGTGGAAGTGCCACGCGCTGTGCCGCTCGGCGAAGGGGCTGACCGATACGGTGTGCAGCCCCTGCCGCGCCAGGCACGCTACCCACGGCAGCCGGTTGGGCGAGTTGCGGAACCCGCGCTCGGCGCCCTCGAGCTTCGGATCGGCCGCGGTACCGCCATGTCCGACCACGCCGTTGTGAATGCCCAGCCGGCCCGAGTACAGCGCCGACCGCGACGGCAGACAGGGCACATCCGACGCGTAGCAGTTCTCAAAGCGCGCGCCCTGCGCGGCGATCCAGTCGAGGTTGGGCGAGGCGTTCCGGTGGTATCCGTAGCAACCGAGGTGATCCGGACGAAGGGTGTCGAGGTCGAGGTAGAGGATGCGCATGTCGTCTCCTGCCGTTGCGGAGGGAACCCGGCGCGGGAGCATCTTCCCCGCCGAGCTTCCCTTCCCTGCCGCCGGAGCGGCCCTGGCTCCGGGGGCGGGCGCCCCCAGCCGAGACACCGACCAAGCGCCGGGCCCGGACGCGCCGTTGACGTTCCCCTGACCCCTGATTCCTGGCCCTTGCCGTGCCCAGAAGGTGCCCTCCGGGACACCGGGGAACCCGCAGGTGTTCAAGGCTGCTGTGGGTCCATTGATTGCAGCGAGGAGGTCCCTCCATGGCCGATGTGCTCGAAGTCAACGACGATACGTACGAGGCGGAAGTCACCAAGTCCGACATCCCCGTGCTGATCGATTTCTGGGCTCCCTGGTGCGGCCCGTGCCGCATGATGGCGCCCGTGATCGAGACCGTCGCCGGCAAGTATGCCGGCAAGCTCAAAGTCGTGAAGTGCAACGTGGACGAAGCCCCCAAGACCGCGACCGCGAACAACATCCGCTCCATCCCCACGCTGCACCTCGTCAAGGACGGGAAGAGCGTCGACATCATGGTCGGCGTGCAGCCGGAGGCGGATCTGGGGAAGAAGATCGACGCGGTCTTGGGCGGCTGACCCGCAAGGGGCAACCGGCAGCGGGCAACAGGGAACGGTCGCCGCGGCCGTTCCCGCTTGTTGCCTGATCGCCGCTGACTGGAGCATTGCACCATGGCCGGCAAGCACCGTTGCCTCATGATCGGCGCCGGCGGGATGGCGACGTGGTGGGTGCGGAGCTTCTTCCCGCCCTTCGCCGAGCGCATGGAAGTGGTGGGGTTGGTCGACGTGGACCCAGCGCCGCTCGAGGCGCAGGGCGACTTCCTGGGGCTGTCGCCGGAGCGGCGCTTCACCTCGATGGAGGGGGCCTTCGCCAGGGTCGAGGCCGACTTCTGCGTCATCTGTATTCCGCCGGCGTACCACCGGGAAGCGGTCCTCCGCGCGGTCGAGTCAGGGATGCAGATCCTGAGCGAGAAGCCGATCGCCGATACCTGGGAGGCCTGCCTCGACATCTACCGCGCGGTCACGAACGCAGGCGTGAAGATGTCGGTCGTGCAGAACTACCGCTACACCCCGCGCATCCTGACCTTCCGGCAGGCGCTGACGGAGGGGCGCGTCGGCAGGCCGAACTACCTCGTCGGACGCTTCGCAGCCGACTACCGCTCCCGCAACGCCTGGGGCAAGTTCCGGCACGAGATTCCCCACTCGCTGCTCGTCGAGGGGGCCATCCACCATTTCGACCAGCTCCGGAATCTGTCGGGCTCCGATTGCCGCACCATCGCCGGATGGGAGTGGAACCCCGGTCACCCCAGCTTCGATGGCGAATGCTGCGGGCTGTACGTGATGGAGATGGCCAACGACGTGCGCGCGCTCTACGAGGGCAACTGCCTGGAGGCCGGCTGGCAGACGTCCTGGCACCAGGAGTACTACCGCGCCGAGTGCGAGAAGGGGGCGATCGTCCTCGATCGCGACGGAACGGTGAGGGTGCTCGAACACACCCCCGCGGGCGGGCTGAAGATGGAGGAGTTGCCCCACAGCGCCCCCAAGCACGATGGCCACTGCTTCCTGGTCAACGAGTTTCTCGATTGGCTCGACGGCGGCCCGGAGCCGGCCACGATCATCGGCGACAACATCATGAGCGCGGCGATGCTGTTCGCGGCGATCGTGGCTTCGGAGACGCAGAGCGTGGTCGATGTCGAAGCCAAGGTGAGGGCGGCGACGGCCGGGGGGTAGAGCTGGTTCCCAAGCCCGCGTGGGCCGCGCGGCAGGAGTGGGGAGGCCCGCAGTCGAATCTGAGGTCATCACCCTGCGGAGGGTATGGGCATGCTGCGCGTGCTGGGCTTGTGCACTTCTCTCGCTCTTCTTACAGGTCTCATCGTCGGCTGCGGAGGCGTCCAGCAGCAGCTCTCCTGGACGCCGACCGACCCCGCGGCCGCGCCGGCTGACTCGCCGGCCGCCGCCGTCACCCTCGTGCCCGTCGCGGACACGATACTGTACGAGGGCGCCCCGAGGGCAAACTACGGCACGGCGATCAGGCTCTACTGCGGGAACTACCCGGACGGACAGAAGCGCCGCGCTCTCATGCGCTTTGACCTGTCGGCGATCCCGACCTCAGCCACGGTGACCAGGGCTACCTTGCGGATCTACCTCTATGCGGTCTACCAGGGCACCGACAGGTACCGGGTCCACCGGGTGACCAAGGCCTGGCAAGAGCGCGGGGCCACTTGGTCGAACATGAACGCCGCGTACGATCCGACCGCCTCGGCGACGCGTGCCATTCGCGTCGGCATGCAGGGCCAGTACGCCCAGTTCAACATCACCACGCTGGTCCAGAGGTGGCTGACGACGCCCAGCACGAACTACGGTCTGCTGACGCGCGGTACAGAGGGTGCTGCGCACTTGGGCATCGTCGTCGGCTCGCGCGAGTACTTGACCCCGTCGTGGCGGCCGAAGCTGACCGTCGTGTACACGCCGTGAGGGGGGCAGTGGGGCTGTTGCGAAAGCCCGCCTTGTCGTTGGGGACCGACACCATTTCGGCAGCCTCACCGCCCAAATGGTGTCGGTCCCCGGTGTTCGGGGCTTTGTCAACAGCCCCGCGGCCCGGCGTTCCCCTCGCCGCGCGGTTGCCGTTGACACCCTGCGGAAGCGGCGGTAGAATACGGCGACATGACTTCGGATGACGGGCCGGTAGGGATCATCTTCGACATCAAGAAGTTTGCCGTCCACGATGGGCCGGGGATTCGAACCACCGTTTTCCTCAAGGGTTGCCCCCTTCGCTGCGATTGGTGCCACAACCCCGAGTCTCAGGCCTTGGGGCCCGTGCTGGCCCACTTCCCGCGCAACTGCATCGGCTGCGGGAAGTGCCTGACCCGCTGCCCGCGGGGCGCCATCCGGGCCACGCCCGAGGGCAACGTGATCGACCGGCGCCGCTGCCGGAACTGCGGCACGTGCACCGAGGAGTGCTACGCCGAGGCCCTCGTGCTGCACGGTAGGCGCGCGACCGTGGTCGAGGTGCTGGCGGAGGTCGAGAAGGATCGGCTGTTCTACGAGAACTCCGGAGGAGGCATGACGCTCTCCGGGGGGGAACCCCTCGCTCAGCCGGAGTTCGCCCTGGCCCTGCTCCGAGCGGCCAGGGAGGCCGGCTTCCACAACGTGGTGGATACGTCAGGGCTGGTGCGGTGGGACGTGCTCGCGGCGGCTGCCGCCCTTACGGACCTCTTCCTCTACGACGTGAAGGGCCTCGACCCGGAGGCTCACCGTGAGCGAACCGGGTGCTCGAACCGCCGGGTCCTCGCCAACCTCAAGCGACTGGGGCGCGGGTCGGTGCCCATCTGGCTGCGCGTGCCCGTCGTCCCGGGGTTCAACGATGACGAGGCCGCCCTGGCAGGCATCGGCCGGCTGGCGGTGAGCCTGCCCGTCGTCGAGGGTGTCGAGCTCCTGCGATACCACCGCCTGGGTGAGGGCAAGTACGCCGGCCTGGGGATGGCTTGTCCGACCCTCGGCATGGAGCCTCCCGCCCAGGAGCGGATGGCGGCCCTAGCCGAGGCCGTGCGTTCCACCGGAGCGAAGTGCACGCTGTCGGGGTAGGACCGGGCGGGCAGGATGCGCTGGCGCACGTAGCAAAGTCGGGTCGCGAGGGAGAGACGACGGAGGAACATGCCGAAGCGCACTGACATCGACAGCATCCTGATCATCGGGTCGGGCCCGATCGTCATCGGCCAGGCCTGCGAGTTCGACTACTCGGGCACGCAGGCGTGCAAGGCGCTGCGCGAGGAAGGGTACCGGGTGATCCTCGTCAACTCCAACCCCGCCACGATCATGACCGACCCGGAGATGGCCGATGTCACCTACATCGAGCCCATCAACCCGGAAACCGTCGCCAAGATCATCGCCCGCGAGCGCCCGGACGCGCTCCTGCCCACCCTGGGCGGCCAGACGGCTCTGAACGTTGCCCTGGCACTCTCCGAGGACGGCATCCTCGCCCGGTACAACGTGGAGATGATCGGGGCGAGCCGCATGGCGATCAAGCTGGCCGAGGATCGGGAGCTGTTCAAGAAGACGATGCAGACGGCCGGCCTGGACCTCCCCCGGAGCGGCTTCGCCTACAACCTCCGCGGCGCGCAGGAGATCGCCGACCGCGTGGGGTTCCCCCTCATCGTTCGGCCCTCGGGCACCCTCGGCGGATGGGGCGGCGGCACCGCCCACAGCGATGCTGAGCTGCAGGATGTCGTGGCCAAGGGCCTGCTCGACAGCCCCATGAACGAGGTCCTGGTCGAGCAGAGCGTCGAGGGGTGGAAGGAGTACGAGCTTGAGGTGATGCGCGACCGGAACGACAATGTGGTGATCGTGTGCTCGATCGAGAACTTCGATCCGATGGGCATCCACACCGGAGACTCGATCACCGTGGCGCCGGCGCAGACGCTCACCGACAAGGAATACCAGCTCATGCGCGACGCCGCCATCCGCGTTATGCGCGCCATCGGCGTCGACACGGGCGGCAGCAACATCCAGTTCGCGGTCAACCCCCTCGACGGACGCATGGTCGTCATCGAGATGAACCCGCGCGTGAGTCGCAGCTCCGCCCTGGCCTCCAAGGCGACTGGTTTCCCCATCGCCAAGATCGCCGCCAAGCTCGCGGCGGGCTACACGCTGGACGAGATCCAGAACGACATCACCCGCGAGACGCCGGCCTGCTTCGAGCCGACCATCGACTACTGCGTGGTGAAGATCCCCCGCTGGCCGTTCGACAAGTTCCCCGAGGCCGACCCGACGCTCATGACCCAGATGAAGTCGGTCGGGGAGACCATGGCCATCGGCCGCACCTTCAAGGAGGCCCTGCAGAAGGGGATTCGGTCGCTGGAGATCGGCCGATTCGGCCTGGGGGCGGACGGCCAAGGCAGCCACTACGACCGCATGGATGACACCGAGCTTGAGCGTCGGCTCGAGCAGCCACACCCCGACCGTCTGTTCCAGATCCGCGGCGCGATACGCCGGGGTGTCACCATCGAGCGACTCCACGAGCTGACCGCCATCGATCCGTGGTTCCTGCGCAATCTCCGGGAGATCGTGGAGCTGCAGGACGAGCTGGCGGCCCTTCGGCCCGAGCGACAGAAGGGGCGGAGGCGGCAGGGCGAGCCGGTGACCATCGCTCGTGATCTCATGCTGAAGAGCAAACGCATGGGCTTCTCCGACATGCAGATCGGGCAGCTCACGCACCATGACGAGGCGACGGTCCGCCGTCTGCGGCGAGAGATGGGCATCCGGCCCGCCGTCAAGCTGGTCGACACGTGCGCGGCGGAATTCGAGGCCTACACCCCCTACTACTACTGCACCTACGAGCAGGAGGACGAGTTCCGTCGCTCCGAGCGGCCGAGCATCATGATCCTGGGCGGCGGGCCCAACCGCATCGGCCAGGGGATCGAGTTCGACTACTGCTGCGTCCATGCCGCCTTCGCGCTGAAGGAGGACGGGTTCGAGACCATCATGGTCAACAGCAACCCGGAGACCGTCAGCACCGACTACGACACCTCCGACAAGCTGTACTTCGAGCCGCTGACACTGGAAGACGTGCTCAACATCTGCGAGAAGGAGGACCCCCACGGCGTCATCGTGCAGTTCGGCGGACAGACCCCGCTGAACCTCGCCCGCGGCCTGCACGAGAACGGCGTGCGCATCATCGGCACCTCCGTCGAGAGCATCGAGCGCGCCGAGGATCGACAGCAATTCAAGGAGGTCCTCGAGAAGCTCGGCCTCCGCCAACCGGACAACGCGACGGCAACGACGGTCGAGGGCGCGGTGAAGGCGGCGCGGCGCATCGGGTACCCGGTAGTCGTGCGCCCCTCCTTCGTCCTGGGTGGTCGGGCGATGCAGATCGCGTTCGACGAGGCGTCGCTGGCGGCGTACATGAGGGCGGCCGTGGACCTGGCCCCCGAGAGGCCCGTGCTTATCGACCACTTCCTCGAGGATGCGGTCGAGATCGACGTGGACGCCATCGCCGATGGCACGCGCTGCGTCATCGGCGGCATCATGGAGCACATCGAGGAGGCGGGGATCCACTCCGGGGATAGCGCGTGCGCGCTGCCCGCCTACACGCTGGCCGAGGACGAGCTCGAGCAGATCAGACAGGCGACCTGCGCCCTGGCCGCGGAGCTGTGCGTAGTCGGCCTGCTGAACGTGCAGTACGCCATCCAGGGCGACGAGCTCTACGTCCTGGAGGTCAATCCGCGCGCTTCCCGCACGGTGCCCTTCGTCAGTAAGGCCATCGGCGTCCCCCTGGCCAAACTGGCGGCCCGGGTGATGGCCGGGAAGACGCTGGAGGAGCTCGGCTTCACCCGCGAGGTCGAGCCGCCCTACATCGCGATCAAGTGCCCAGTCTTCCCGTTCGAGCGGTTCGCCGGCGTGGATACGCTGCTCGGGCCGGAGATGAAGAGCACGGGCGAAGTCATGGGCATCGACCAGGACTTCGGGGCGGCCTTTGCCAAGGCGTTCACGGCGGTGCGGTCGCCGCTGCCCTCGCGGGGGAGTGTGTTCATCAGCGTCAAGCCGGCGGACAAGCGCACGATCATCTTCCCGGCCAAGCGGCTGCACGACCTGGGCTTCCACATCTACGCTACCCCCGGCACGGCGCGCATGCTCGGCCGAGTCGGGCTGCCGGTGACGACGGTCTACCGCCTGGGCGACACGCGCGGCAGCAATGCCATCGACCTCATCCACGACTACCGCATTCAACTGGTCATCAACACGCCGACCGGGACCGGCCCGCAGGAGGACCAAGCCGTCATCCGCCGCGAGGCGGTGAAGTACGGCGTGCCGTGCATCACGACCATCGCGGGCGCGACCGCGGCGGTGATGGGGATCGAGGCGCAGCGCCGGAACGAGCTAAGCGTGCGCTCGCTTCAGGAGTACCATCGGGAGATCGCCGGCGTGTAGGTTGTGGCCGGGGAGCAGCCCCTCACCTGGGGCTCCTGCCCCGGAGGGTGAGGCGGAAGGGAGACATGAGCATCCACTTCGCCGATCGCCTGGCCAAAGCCGTGCGCCGTAGTGGCAGCCGCGCCTGCGTTGGGCTGGACCCGGCCGCCGAGCGCGTCGCGGCTGCTCTCGGTCGGGACCCGGCTGAGGTGCTGGCGACGCCGGAGGCCGCCGCTCAGGTGATCTGGGAGTTCAACCAGCGCATCGTCGAGGCTGTTCGGCCGTACTGTGCTGTGGCGAAGCCCCAGAGCGCCTTCTACGAGCGGTGGGGAGCGCCGGGCGTCGAGGCGCTCCAGCGGACCATCGTGCTGTGCCGCGAGGCCGGGCTGCTCTGCATCCTCGACGCGAAGCGCAACGACATCGCCTCCACCGCGGCGGCCTACGCGCAAGCCTACCTGGGCGACGGCCCCCTGGCGTGCGATGCGCTCACCGTCAACGCCTACTTGGGCGCGGATGGCGTTGAGCCCTTCCTGCGCGAGGCACGAGGGTGTGGGCGCGGCATCTTCGTGCTCGTCAGGACATCGAACCCGTCCTCCGTCCAGCTGCAGGACAGGGCTCTCGACGATGGACGGAGGGTCCACGAGCTGATGGGCGACCTCGTTGAGGAATGGGGCGGCGCGACTCTCGGCGAGTGCGGGTACAGCGACGTGGGCGCCGTTGTGGGGGCCACCTTCCCGGCCGAACTGGCCGCTCTGCGCCACCGGCTGCCGCACACCTGGTTCCTGGTGCCCGGTTACGGACGGCAGGGCGGCACGGCGGAGGACGTCGCGACGGCCTTCGACGCCGACGGCCTGGGCGCCATCGTGAACAACTCAAGCGGGATCATCTACGCACACGAATCGGCCTCCGGGACGCGCGACTTCGCCGAGGCTGCAGGCGAGGCGGCCCGCGCGATGAGGGACGCGCTGGAGGCCGCGCGGAAAGCGAGGCAGTGATGCTCTCCCTGGCGGGACGTAGCCTGGTGTCGGTCGACGATCTGAGCGGACCGGAGCTGATGGGGCTCCTGAAGCTGGCGGAGGAGATGGCCAAGGCCATCGGCTTCGGCGACCCCGGCGGGAAGCGTGCCCCCGCGACCCCGCTCGACTCCATCCTGGCCGCGTTGTTCTACGAGCCGAGCACGCGGACACGGCTGTCGTTCGAATCGGCCATGGCACGGCTCGGCGGCCAGGTGGTCGGCTTTGCGACGGCCATCGGCTCGTCCGCCGCCAAGGGCGAGTGCCTCGCCGACGCTGTGCGCATTGTCTCGGCCTATTGTGACATCATGGTCGTGCGCCACCCGCTGGAGGGCGCGGCAAGGTTGGCGGCGCGGGCGGCGACCGTCCCCTTCATAAACGGCGGCGACGGCGCCCACCTCCACCCCACGCAAACGCTCACCGACCTCTTCCTGTTGCAGCGCAGGAAGGGACAGATCGAGGGGTTGTGCGTCGGCCTCCTGGGTGACCTGCGGTACGGGCGGACGGTGCACTCCCTCGCCCCGGCGCTGGCCCGGCTGGGCGCCACCGTGGTGTGCATCGCGCCGGAGATGCTGCGCATGCCGAAGCCGGTCCTGAAGCGGGTCGCGGAAGCCAGCGGCACGCTGCCCGAGCAAGTCGAATCGGTGGAGGACGTCATCGCCACGCTGGATGCGCTCTATGTCACCCGCATCCAGCAGGAGCGCTTCGAGGACGCCGGCGCGTACCACGACCTCAGGGGATGCTACCGCGTCGACCCCGCGCTGCTGGCGAAGGCGAGGGAGGATGCACTCATCATGCACCCGCTGCCGCGCATCGATGAGATCGACCACGCGGTGGACAGCGACCCGCGCGCAGCGTACTTCGAGCAGGCAGCGGGCGGGGTGCCGGTGAGGATGGCCCTCATCGCGGCGCTGCTCGGCCTGCAGAAGGTGCCCAGGACGAAGGTCGTTGATCGGCCCCTGATGCCCGTTCAGCCGGTGACTGACGTGCGCGGCGAGTGCCGCAACGAGCAGTGCGTCGTGGCCCACGAGCCGAACATCGAGCCTGAGTTCGTCCGCCTCGCCGGCGATGTCGTCTGCGCGTACTGCGAGAGGGCGGTCAACGGCGGGTAGGCCTGCGGCAGGGCGCTACCTGCCGAGGGCGCGGGAGGGAGCGAAGAGGCGATGGACAGCGTCGAGAAGGAGTGGCACGAGGAGATCACGATCGACCCCGCCCTTCAAGGCGGCCGGCCCGTCCTCAAAGGCACACGGATGCCGGTCGAGATTGTGGTCGGCTCCCTGGCGGGCGGCATGTCGGTCGAGGAGGTATGCGACGAGTACTACCTCACGGAAGAGCAGGTTCGGGCCGCCTTGCGCTACGCAGCACAGGTTGTGGCGAGCGAGACCGTACTCACCATATCGGGGTGAGCGATGAGGTGGCTCCTCGACGAGGGTGTGCCGAAGCGTCTGGCCGCTTGGCTCAGTGAGCGAGGGGATGATGTGGTTGCGGTGGGCGCATCGGAGCTTCGCAGCCAACCCGACCGTGTCCTCTGGGCACTGGCAGGTCGACAGGATCGCATCGTGATCACCCGGGACCGGGGTTTCCTCTGCCCATCGGTGACACCAGCTCCCGCGGGGTGGTCGTCGTGCGAGCGCCGCAGAGCTGGGATGGCGCAGCGGTCGCGCTTCTGGCGTGGAACGGCCTCGAGGACATTGGCGCTGACCGTCTCTGTGGGAACGTCTCGATCATCGAGCCCGGTCGGATCAGGCAGCACCTTCTGGGTCGGCTGACCGGGTCGCCCCGGCGTGAGCCCTGACCGCCAGACCGCCCGGGCCTGCCGCCGGAACTCAGGAGGCCATGCATGTCTCACCGATCCACCAAGCTCTGGGGCGGGCGGTTCGGAGCTGAGCCGTCCAGCATCTTTCTCGAGTACTCACAGAGCATCGAGACCGACTCGCGCATGGCTCCCGAGGACGTCTGGGGCAGCCAGGCCCACGTCCTCATGCTGGGCAAGCAGGGCATCCTCAGCGAGGGGGACGCGAGGGGGATTCTGCGCTGCCTGGAGGAGGCGCGGTCGCACGTCGAGGACGGTACGCTGGAGCTCGACCCGGCGGACGAAGACATCCACATGAACCTCGAGAAGTACGTAACGCGAGGCGCCGGGCCAGAGATCGGCGGCAAGCTCCATACCGCTCGCTCGCGGAACGACCAGGTCGTGACCGACTCGCGCCTGCACCTCCGCAACCGTCTGCTCGACGTGTCGGACCGGGTGCGGGACCTGCAGGCGGCACTGCTCGAACGGGCGACCGGGCAGGAGCAGACGGTCATGCCCGGCTACACGCACACCCAGCACGCGCAGCCCATCAGCGTTGCGTTCTGGCTCACGGGGCATGTGTCCGCTCTGGCGCGCGACCAGGCCCGGCTGCTCGCGGCCTTCGACAAGGCCGACGCCTGTCCTCTCGGCTCCTGCGCCCTGGCCGGCACCTCCTTCCCCACGGATCGCGGGATGACCGCGCGACTGCTCGGGTTCTCCCGGGTCGAGCAGCACGCGCTGGATGCCGTCGGCTCACGCGACATCGTGCTCGAGGCGCTGGCCGCACTCGCCATCCTCCATGCGAACCTCTCCCGCATCTGCGAGGAGCTGGTCATCTTCTCAACCTACGAGTTCGGCATGATCGAGATCGCCGATGAGTACGCCTCCGGCAGCTCCCTCATGCCCCAGAAGAAGAACCCGTGCCTGGCGGAACTGGCCCGCGCCCGGACGGGGGAGATGTACGGGCGGCTCATGCAGGCGCTCACCATGGTGAAGGCGCTGCTGAGCGGCTACAACCGCGATGTCCAGGAGGACAAGCCGCCGCTCTGGGCGGGCCTGGACCTCGCGGAGCGCACCCTCGTCGCCGTGGCCGCCATGATCCGCACCATGACGCTCCGGCCCGAGCGGATGGAGACCCTCGCGGCGGCGAACTTCGCCACCGCAACGGAACTGGCGAACTGGCTCGTGCGCGAGCGAGGGCTGCCCTTCCGGAAGTGCCACGAGGTCGTCGGCGGTATTGTGGGGCAGCTCGTGGCCGAGGGGAAGTGCCTGAGCGATGTGCCGCGAGTGGTCGAGCTGCTTGGCGGGCACGGGGTCGAGGCCCGCTCGGGGGAACTGGACTTCCTCGCGCCACTCCCGTGTCTCAACAGACAGCGCAGCCTCGGCAGTACCCAGCCGGATGAGGTGCGGCGGATGATGGCGCAGCTAGGCGATCAGCTCGCGAACCATCGCCAGCAGGTCGCCCAGCTTCGCGAGCGGATCGCCTCGGCGCGTCGAGCGACGGCGGAGGCGGTGCAGCACCTCCTGGGCGGCGGGTCACTGGCCGATCTGCACCTGTAGCGCACTCATATGGACCATCACGGGCCCGATCGCGTGATCGCGGATGTGCCGGCGGAGCTGACCGTCACCTGGCGGCTCTCGCCGATCCACGTGGCACTGACCTTCCGCGCGCCACACATCGCCGCTCACGCTCTCCCCGGCCAGTTCGTCCACCTGCGCGTCTCACCGGCGGGCACCAGTCCTCTCCTCCGGCGGCCCTTCAGCGTCCTCGGCGTGAACCGCGCGGCGGGCACCTTCCGCGTTCTGGTCCGGACGATCGGGCGAGGAACGGAGCTTCTGGGTGAGCTTGCCCCCGACACCGAGCTCCCCGCGCTCGGGCCGCTGGGCACACCGTTCCCGAGGCTGGACGAGGACCGTGACATCGTGCTCGTCGCCGGCGGCGTGGGCATCGCGCCGCTGCTCTTCCTGGCTGCCGAATCCAGGCACAAGGTCGCCCGCGCCCTCTACGGAGCCGGCACCGCGGAGTGGCTGGTGCTGGCCGATGAGTTGGCGGAGCACTGCGCCGAGGTTGCCCTCGCGACAGACGACGGGTCCGCGGGCTACCACGGGCCCGTGACGGACCTCGTGCCCGCGTCTCTCGATGGCTTGCGCGACCCCATCGTGCTGGCCTGTGGCCCGCGGCCGATGATGGCGGTGGTCGTGGACTGGTGCCGGCAGCTCGGAACCGAGTGCCTCGTATCCTTTGAGGCGTGGCTGGGCTGTGGGCTGGGCGCGTGCCTGGGATGCGTCATCCCCGCCGCCGGCGAGCCGCGGCGCTACGTCCGCGTCTGCCATGATGGGCCGGTGTTCAGAGCCGACGAAGTGGACTGGGACGCCCTGTGATGACCGACCAGACGGCTGGCAAACCGGTCGATACGCGCACGGTACTGGGGCCGCTCGAGCTGCGGACGCCGGTGATCACGGCCTCGGGCACCTTCGGCTATGGCCAGGAGTACGCGGGGCTGGCCGACTTCTCACGGGTTGGCGCCGTCACCACGAAGGGCATCACCCTGGAGCCCCGCCCGGGCAACCCCGACCCGCGCATTTGCGAGACCCCGAGTGGGATGCTCAACGCCATCGGGCTCGAGAACCCGGGGGTCGAGGCGTTCGTCACCGGGAAGCTGCCCTGGCTGGCGGAGCGCGGCGTGCCGGTGATCGCCAACATCAACGGCATCACGGTGGAGGAGTACGCGACGCTCGCGGCCCGGCTTGATGGTTGCCCCGGCCTCGTTGCCGTGGAGGTCAACATCTCCTGCCCCAATGTGGAGCACGGGGGCATGGAGTTCGGCCGCGATCCGACGATGACCGAGCGCGTGGTGTGGGCGGTCCGAGCGGCGACGACGTTGCCCCTCGTCGTGAAGCTTTCGCCCAACGTGACGAGCATCGTCGACATCGCCCGCGCGGCCGTCGCCGGCGGCGCCGACATCCTCTCGCTCATCAACACGCTACTCGGAATGTCGATCGACATCGCCCGCCGGCGGCCGCACATCGCGCGCGGCACGGCAGGGCTCTCCGGGCCGGCGATCAGGCCGGTGGCGGTCCGCATGGTCTGGGAGGTACACCGCGCACTGCCCGAGGCGCCCTTGATCGGCATGGGCGGCATCATGACCGGCGCCGATGCCATCGAGTTCATCCTCGCCGGCGCCTCGGCCGTCGGCGTGGGCACGGCCAACTTCGTGAACCCCAACGCCGCGGGCGAGGTCCTGGATGACATGATCCGATACGCGGAGAGAGTCGGCGCGGCGAGCATCGCGGAGCTGGTCGGGGCGCTACGGCTGTGACGCCGCGGCAGGTCAGCGGCCGGCCTCCTTGACCTCGACCAACCTGGCCGCGGCCAGACCCTCGGGCGTCCCCACCCACAGCCTGTCGCCCGCCACGCAGAGCGCCTGGACGATCTCGCTCGGCAGCCCCTCGCCACGACCGTAGGTGGTCCAGTCCTGCCCATCGAACCGACACAGGCCTTCGAGCGTGCCGACATAGAGGCAGTCCGTGGCCGCGAGGCAGTTGATGCGCGCGCTCGGGAGAGGCGCCGGCGGGCCCAGGTGCTCCCAGCTGCGCCCGTTCCACTTGCACAGCCCGCCGCTGAACGTGCCCACCCACAGGCAGTTGCGCCAGACCGCCAGCGATGTCACCCACGTGTCGGTCAAGCCACTGCCGAGGCTGTAGCCCTCCCACTGCTGGGAGCCGGCGTGGTACTGCCATAGGCCACCCTTCGCCGTGCCGACCCAGAGGTCGTGCCCGAGCACCGCCACCGCCGTCACCACCTGCCCGGCGAGTGCCGGCTTGGGCGCGTAGTTGCTCCACGTGCGGCCGTCGAACTTGCTGACCGCTCCCCACGTGCCGACCCAGATGTTCCCTCCCGCGCTGCCGACGTAGCTGGTCCAGTCCTTGGTCAACCCCGACTGCTTCGTCACGGGATGCCAGACGCCGCCGTCTCGCACGTAGAGATCCCCCGACGAGGTCCTCGCCCAGGCGCGGCCATGACCGAAGGCGACGTGGTTGATCCACGAGCTGCCGAGCCCCGGGCCCGGGCTCTGCCAGGATCCGTCCCGGCAGAGGGCGACCCCATGCTCGAAGGTGCCGACGAGGACTTCGTCGCCGTTGGCGGCAAGCCCAGTGATGTTGTGTCCGGGCGGCTCGTTCGGGATGAACCGCCGCTCCCATGCCTTCCCATCCCAGCGGAGCGCGCCCTCGCTCTCGGTGCCCACCCAGAGCACGCCGCTCTGCCCGTTGACTCCGAGGGACGTGACATACCTCGGCGACCCGGCGACCGGCTCAACACGTCCGTCGCGGACGACGGCCATTCCGCCGCCATAGGTGCCAACGTAGAGGTCGTCCTCCAGGCCGGCGAGGGCGGTCACATGGTTCTCGGGAAGGCCGTCGCGCGTGCTAAGCGCCGACCAGCGCCCACCAGCGTATGTGAACAGCCCGCCGACCGTGCCGACGTGCAGTGCGTCCGCCGTCGGAAGCAGCGCATCCACCGTCGCGGCCAAGGGGTCGTCCTTGTGGACGACAGGCTCCCAGCTCTCTCCTTCGAGGCGGAGAAGCCCACGCGCCGTCCCGGCCCAGAGAGAGCCGCCGGACTCCGCCAGACACCGCGCATCAGCGGGTAGGGGCGGCCCGAGCGGCTTCCAGGCGCCGCCGGAGTATTCGAGGACCTGTCGGCCCAGGGCGACCTCCGGCCCGTCCTTCCCCTGACACGCCGCGGTGGCGCGACGCACAAGCGGCGCCAGGCCCGCGCCTGCCGGTTCCGTGCCAGGCTGCTCGACCAAGCCGACCGCGCCCCGCTCCGTCCCCAAGATCACGGCCCCCGTCGAGGGCGCCGCCGCGGCATACGCCTGCAAGCACATCACCCGGTTCGCGGGCAGGCCCTGCTGGGTGGTGTACTTTGCAGGCGCGGTCTGGCCTTCTTCCCAACGCAGGCAGCCGCCCTCGGTGCCGACCCAGACGGCGTGGTCGGTCACCGCGAGGGCGGTCACCTTGCTCGTGCTCGTGTAGAGGCAGTCGAACACGGGGCCGCGGATGCTGGCGCGAGCCAACCGCGCGATCCAGAGGCCCGAGACAGTGAGGAGCAGTACGACTGTGCCGACGAGGGCGCGCCGAGACATCGGAGGTTCCTCCAGACACACATCGGGCCGACGCCGCTCACCACCCAGGTCGGGAGGTGAGAGACGTCGGCCCGCTCGGCACCGCGTTACGGTGCGGCCGATTCCAGCTCAACCTCGACTTCGATCTCGAGTCGGTTGTGCGCTGCGTCGGTGATGAGCACCGGCAGGAAGACCGACGGCCCCGTCACGTCGGCGGCCGCCAGCGTCAGCTCGGTGTGGTACTGGTTGGCGCGGCCGTCGCGCTTCAGCCCGATCAGGTCGCCCTTCGGCAGCAGCACGTCCACGCGCTCGGTGTCATCCGAGGCCTCCACCGTGAGCCCGATCCGCCAGCCGTTCGGCACACGCGTCGCCAGCGCCCGCCCGAAGCCCTGTGGCGCCTCGAGGTCGGCTTGGTAGCGCACGGTGAACCGCCGCTGCGTGCCATCGGTGCGGGTGATGACGATGACGACCTCGTAGTCGCCGTGGACGGTGCCCTTGGGCACGATGAACCGCACGGTCCAGCGGCCCTCGCGCTGATCGTAGACCAGCGGCTTCGTCTCTCCCCACGGGAAGAGCGCCGTGACGCGCACCGTGTCGGGCGGCGCAGTGACCTTCACCCAAGGGTCGCTGCCGGCGGGGAAGCGGTTCTGGTTCATCGCCGCCTGCACTTCCTTCGGCACCGCCAGGAACGAGGTGTAGGGGGTCGCGAACTTGTACTCCTTGCTGAGCTTGATGACCTCGTCCTTCAGCTCCGCCTTCTCACCGTAGAGGCGGATCTGGTCGAGCAGGAAGTCCACGCGGTCCTTCGCCCACAGGCGCGCGATGAACCGGTTGTCCTCGTTCTCGCCCGGGAAGACGCCGGGGTAACTGAAGGTCTTCTTCCGCCCGTTGATCTCCCCGGTGAGCACGATCGGGTCGGTGCTCTCGCCCTTGTAGCGCCCCGTGACGATCAGCTGGGAGCCCTTGAACACATCCGGCAGGATCGCCGGGTAGATCTCCTCGGTCACTGCCTTGCCGAAGTCGATCGCCAGGTTGACGAGCACCGGCACGCTGACCTTGGCAAAGAAGGCCGACACCTTGGCGTCGATCTTCTCGCCGGTCCGCACGTGCTCCTCAGCCCCCCGGTTCCCGGTCGCGATCTTCAGCAAGAGGTAGTCGTCTACGTCATCACCAACGCCGAAGGGGAAGAGGCGGGTGCCCGTCGCATTGGCCTTGGCGATGTTGTCGATGATCTTCGCCGTGTCCTGCTCGCCGACGGTGGGCAGGCCGTCGGTCAGGAAGATGATCGTGCGCTGCCGCTCGCTCTTCTCCATCATGCCGAGCGCCTTGGTCAGCGCGGTGTTGATGTCCGTACCGCCGTCGGCCTGCAGCTTCTCGACGTAGTCGACCGCGTCCCCCACGTTCCGCTTGCTCGCCTCCACCAGCTCCGGCTTGAACACGCTGAGGGAGTCGCAGAATGTGATGAGGTTGAAGCGGTCGTCCTTGGCCAGGTGCGTCACACAGAACCGCAGCGCCCGCTTGGCCTGATCGATCTTCTCCCCCTCCATGCTGCCGGACTTGTCGAAGACGAAGATCACGTCCTTCTTGATGATGTCGGCCTCGGTCGTCTCCTCCTGCGGCGCCACCATCAACATGAAGTAGCCCGGCTCGCCTTGGTGCCGGTGGGTGAGGAAGTTGATCCCGAACTCGGCGGACGTGACGGTGTAGGTGAGCGCGAAGTCCTTGTCCGGCTTGACCTTCGACGCCTCGAACGAGGCGGTGACCGTGTTCGGATCGGGCTGAGTGATCGACAGTCGGTGGGTCGCCGACTCGACCTTGGTGATCGGCTTCTGGTCCTTCAGCTTGACCTGGATGGTGAGGTCGTTGACCGTCTGCTGCTCGCCGTTGACGGTGAGCGGATAGGTGTAGGTGATGTGGCCCGAGTCGTAGGGGAGCACCTGCTGGAACTCGAGCTCCACCTTCATCGGCTCTTTGGTCGTGACAGGGAAGATGCGCGCCTGGAAGAGGTTCCGACCGACCTTCTCCAGCAGCGCCGGGTCGCGCCGCTGTCCGGTGATCCGCTCGTAGGTCTCGCGCGCCTCCTGCTTCTCGCGGATCTCGGCTCCGATGCGCTCGCCGTTGGCCCAGTAGGCGAAGTCGGAGACGGTCGCCGCCTCGGGGAGCGGCACGAAGTACACCGCCTCGAGGTCGGCGCCCGTGTTGTTGATGAAGACCTGCTCGACGTGGGTGGTGGCGACCTGGTTGTCGATGGTGACCGTCACATGGCAGTACTTCGTCTCAAGGGGGGGGCGGTCTTCCGTTCCCTCTCCCACGCGCGGCACCAGCATCTGCGCGTGGGCACCGGCCACGACACCAAAGAGCAGCACACACAGTAAGCCGATAACCCTCCGCTTCATCTGGGAGCTCCCCGGTTCCTCGCAGAGCCGTCCCTGGCTCGCTGTATTAGACGCCCGACGGGAGACGATGTTCAGAGCGGACGTTCCCGGCCGTTCCTCTACCTGAACCTCACGGCTTTGAACCGCTTCATGTGCTCGGTGATGGCGGTTTCGACCGGTAGCCGCTCCATGCTGGAGGCGCCGTAGAAGCCGTGTACGCCCTCCGTCCGCTGCAGCACGTACTCGGCGTCTTCCGGCTCCGAGATCGGGCCACCGTGGCAGAGCACGATCACCTGCGGGTTCGCGGCCTTCGCGGCGTCCGCAATGGCCTGCACCTTGGCCGGCGCTTCCTCCAGCGTCACTGCCGTGGTGGCTCCGATCGACCCCTTCGTCGTCAGGCCCATGTGGGCGACAACGATGTCGGCTCCGGCCTCCGCCATCGCCCGGCCCTCGTCGGGGTTGAAGGCATAGGGCGTGGTCACCAGGTCCATCCCGTGGGCAAGGCGGATCATGTCCACCTCCGACCCGTAGCCCATCCCGGTCTCCTCGAGGTTCCGGCGGAACATCCCGTCGATCAGGCCCACGGTCGGGAAGTTCTGCACGCCCGCGAAGCCGATCTCCTTCACCTGCCTCAAGAACACAGGCATCTGCCGGAAGGGGTCCGTCCCACACACGCCGGCGAGGACCGGCGTGTCGTTCACGACAGTGAGCACCTCGCCCGCCATCTCCATGACGATGGCGTTCGCATCGCCATAGGGCATCAACCCGGCGAGCGACCCCCGACCCGCCATGCGGAACCGCCCGGAGTTGTAGATGACGATCAGATCGACCCCGCCCGCCTCCTCGAACTTGGCGCTGATTCCCGTGCCCGCGCCGGCGCCGATGATGGGAATGCCGGCGTCGATGTTGCGCCTCAGTCGGGCGAGGACTTCGGGTCTGGTGAATGGCATCGGTCTCTCCCTTCCTCAGTGCCACTGGCAGCAAACGGCGGCTGCCAGTGCCACGGTGGCGCTATCGCTTGGGCGGTTCGATGCGGACGCCTGGCATCGCCCGCAACTCGGCCTCCGGGCCCGGCGGGGCGTAGATGGCGAGCAGGCGCATGGGCCCGTCGCCCACGTTGACCGTCGAATGGTACACATCAGGCGGAATGTGGATGAGCACGCCCGGGCCGACCTCGCGCTCGGCGTGGCCGCTTGCCGGCTCGACCGTCTGGAGGCCGCGCCCCTCGATCACGTACAGAATCTCCTCGACCCCCGGGTGGTTGTGCCGGTCGTGTCCCTGGCCCGGTTCGAGGACGACGAGGCCGGCGCTGAACCGCTCCGCCGCCGTCACCCGCGGCTCCGACAGCCAGGAGAGCCGGCCCCAGCCGAACACCTGTGTCTCGACGTCCTCTTCCTCGACGAAGACCAGCTTGTCCGGCATGGCGAGCCCTCACTTCCGCGCCGCGATGAGGCCGAGCAGCATCTCGACCGCCTTCGCGGCGAACCCGGCATCGTTGATGTTGCAGTCCAGCTCGACCACGGGGATGTCCGCTCGCAGGTGGGCCTTCAGTGCCGCGAACATCGCCCCGTCCGCGTCTCGGTCGCAGAACGGCTCCCCGTCGCCGTCGAGGATGGAGACGCCTCTCAGCGGCAGCAGGAACGCCACCGGCCCCTGCGCCGCGTTCGCCTTCTCGGCGAACACTTCGCCCATCCGCCGGTTCTCGTCGACATTCGTGCGCATGAGGGTGACCGAGGGGTTCCACTCGTAGAAGGTGCGTCCCGCGTCACGGTACTCCTTCGGCACCGTGCTCATCGGGCCGAAGTTCACCATGTCCACGCAGCCGGGCACGATCAGGTGCGGGACGCCCATCTGGCCCGGCGCGCTCAGCCGCTCCGGCCCGGCGCTGAAGATGCCGCCGCAGATCGCGTCCGCCCACTCGGTCGTCGTGATGTCCAGCACCGCGTCGACGAGTCCCTCGAGCACCAGCGACTCCATCGTCTTCCCGCCGGTGCCAGTGGCGTGGAACACGAGCACCTCATACCCCTTCGCCGACAGCGCCTCGGCGCAAGCGTTCACGCACGCGGTCGTGTTCCCGAACATCGAGGCCACGATGATGGGCCGGTCGTCCGCCACCATCGGCGGCTCAGCCTCCACCATCCCGCAGATCGCCCCGGCCGCGCGCGCGAAGATGAGGCGCGAGATACGGTTGATCCCGGCGACATCCACGATCGAGGGGACCATCGTCACGTCTTTCGTGCCGACGTACGACGAGGTGTCGCCCGAGGCGGCGGTCGAGACACAGACCTTCGGCACGCCCACCGGCAGCGCGCGCATGGCCGCCGTCACCACCGTTGTGCCGCCGGTCCCGCCCATGCCGACGATGCCGCCAAACCGCCCCTCCTCGAACAGCTGCTTCACAACAACCGGCGCGCCGGCGGCCATGACCTTCATGGCCTCCCCCCGGTCTTGCCTCGCCCGCAGAGCCGCGAGGTCCGCCCCGCCCGCCCGTGTGACCTCGTCCGCGTCCACATCCACCGGGAACAGCTCCGTCGAGCCCAGTACGCCGGTGTTCACCGCCAGCACGTCGTGTCCGCGCGCCAGAACCTGGTCGCGCAGGAACGCGTACTCCGCTCCCTTCGTGTCGAAGGCGCCGATCATGAGGATGGTCTTGCCGGCCATGTCGTCCCCCCGACCGCCGATGCCGTGATCCCGCTCCTCCGGTCAAGCCCTCTCCCCCGTCACCTCGGCATCTCCTTCAGGTAGATGTTCCCGAAGTACAGTGTATTCCCGTGGTTCTGCAGCTCGATCTGCCCTGTCGGGTAGATCGGCTGGTCGTGCTCCCAGTAGTTCTCCAGCGTGACGTCATCCACCACGAGCACGCCATTGAGCCACACGCTCACCTTCTCGCCGATCATGCGGATGGCGAAGTGGTTCCACTGCTCGACCGGGTTGTCGGCGACCTGGAGCGGCTTGCTCGGGTTCTTCTGGTTGTTGAAGAGCCCCCCGGAGCCGACGGGGTTCTGCCAGATCTGCACCTGGGGGCTGCCGCGGAGATAGATGCCGCTATCCCCGCCGGGCAGAATCTTCCAGTCCACCAGCAGCTCGAAGTCGCCGTAGTCCTTGGCGGTGCAGAGGCTGTCGCCCCCCCCGTCGAAGACGAGCGCACCGTCCACTGCCTTCCAGTGGTCGCGCATTCGCTGGCCCGCCACTTGCTGCTTCGCGGCGAGTTCGTCCGGCGTCATCTTCGCCCGCGCCGGCGGGTTCTCCACGAGACCCTTCCAGCCCGTCAGGTCCTTGCCATCGAACAGCGCCTCGAACCCCGGCGGCGGCGTGTTGTCGGGCAGCAGCTCCCGGAGGTTGAGGTTGCGGAACTCGATGCGATCGCCATGGCCGATGAAGCCGAGGTAGCCCTTCGGCCGGAGGCAGCCCGGGTACTGCTTCAGCAGCTCAGGATCGAGCTTGTCCAGCTCAGCATCGACCGTCACCTGGCCGTTGACCGTGACGCGCACGTGGGTGCCTTGGGCCAGGATCTCCTCGCTGTTCCACTCCCCGACGGGCTTCAGCGCGCCGCGCTTGGCCGGCACGAGATGGTAGATCGACCCGTGGAACTGGTAGGGCTGGAGGGTCGCGTACTGGGGGGCGGAGTCGTCGAGGATCTGGACCTCCATGCCGACATCGGACGGGTTGCCCTCGGCGGGCGTACGGATCGCGACCCCGTTGTTGCCGCCGGGCGGGAGCTTGAACTCGAAGCGGAAGATGAAGTCGGAATACTCCTTGTCGCTGAGCAACAGGCCGCCGCCATTCGCCGGGCAGACGAGCAGTCCGTTCTCGACGACGTAGCTGCCGCCGTGCCAGCCGGTGGCGTCAGTGCCGTTGAACAGCGGCACGAAGCCAGGCTCGAGGTCGGCGAGGGCCACGCCGGCGAGCAGTATCCCCGCGGCAACGATCGTGATCGCGCGTCTTACCAAGGGTCTCATCGGTCTCCTCCTGCATCGGCTCGGTGATGGCGTATCTACTGAGCCCCGTGCGGGTCGGGAAACCTGGTACAGTCCCCTTTCCGCCTGGACGACGGCGGAAAGGGTCCAGTCCCGGTTTCCCGACCCACATCAGACTCAGTAGCACTCGGCGCCCGCTTCCCTCTCGCGAGGCGGCGGGCGGAGCGCCACGACTCACTTCTTCTCCACGTCGAACTGCGCCGTGAGGACCGTGTCCGTGTTGACCTCCAACTCGAGCTTCATCTCCTTCGAGCTGGTCGGCCCGGTCCACTCGCGGAAGTGGAACTTTCTCCCCTCGCTCGGCTTGGTGGGCTGCGAGGGGTCCATGAACTGCCCCAGCCGCTCACCCGACCCATACCCCGCCGGGGTCTTCATGTCCGCCGGCACCACGTCCACGATCTCGATCGTGTGCTTGCCCGGCTTGTCGAATACGATGTCGAAGGTGCCGAACTCAGGGCCCATGTAGTACTCGGTCGTCCACCGGCCGGAGTGGGTCCAGTAGTCGAAGCCGTCCACCCGGAACCGCACCTCGCCGAGGCCCGGCTTCGTCACCACAGTGAGATGGGGACCGGGCGTGTAGAGCTGGTCCGCGCTGTCGGCCCCGTACAGATAGACGCGCCCGGAGTATGGCGGGATGTCCAGCTTGCCCCCCGTCGCCGCCACGTCGATCAGCCGGGCCCGACCGCCCAATTCCTCGAACCCGCCGTTCTTCAGCAGTTCCTCGCCCTTCTCCGGGTCCTCGCCCTGCTTCAGCGACACGTCGTCAAACCAGACCGTCCCTGTCCGGTACCGGAAGATCGCGTTGAAGGTCAGGCTCTTGATCGGCCTCTCAGGCTTCACGATCACCTGCCCGTACTCCCAATCGTGCGTGCCGCCCGAGAAGGGAGCGATCTGCCCGTAGAGCGGCGTGCCGTCGGTGAACAGGATGTCGAGGTAGACCGAGTAGTTCCCGTCCGGATCGCCCGTCGCGTTCTCCGCCTTGCTCCAACCCGAGGCGAGAATGGGTGTCGGCTTCGTCTGGTCGAGAGTCACCGACTGCGACAGGATGCTCTCGTCCGGGTTCGCGTTGACGATCTTCACGGAGCGCGCGCCGCTGTGCTTGGTGATCATGTCCGCTGAATCGTTGCTCTTTGCGCCCGAGCCCCAGGACTTCACGCCGCCTCCGGCCAGGTCGAGCAGCTTCGTCGTCGGTATCGGCGGCGCGATGGTGATCGTCCCCTTCTTCTCCTTGTCGGGGTTCAGCGCCACGAACCCACGCTCGAACACGCGGTAGAAGACGCCGTTCTCCTCCTTCTCGTCCGCGAGAGGCTTGCCCAGCCGTATCTGGTACAGGATCGCCTGGTCCGGGTTCGAGAGCGGCTGCCCACCGTTCCACACGAACCCTCCCAACCGCGCCGAGGCGTAGCAGTAGAACGAGTCCTCGCGGACCCCATAGGGCGTGTGGCCGGTGTAGCTCAGGCACTGGATCTGCTTCCCGGCCTGGACGAAGGGTTGGAGCTTGACACCGTTTTCGTGCCAGGTCGTGCGCCAGTCGAACCAGCGCTCCTTGGAGACCCACGTGCAGATGTACGACTCCATCATGTCGGCATCGAGGTACTTCCAGAACTCGCGGGGGAGGCTGAGCGGCGCGGCGGAGTTCCCCAGGATCGCGCCGTCCGGCTTGTATTGCTTGATGAGCTCTCGTACCCGTTTGAGCAGCATCGCGAAGGCGTGGTCCTGGTCCTCGTAGATGTGCTGGTGCTTGCCGGACTTCGGCCCGAAACACTCGGTCCGGTGCGCGAGGTTGTCGACGAACACGCCGTCGGCCCCGAGCTCCATGATCTTCTTCACCCAGGCGACCATCGCATCCTGGTACCCCTGGACGTTCGGGCAGGTGGTGTACATGTTCTTCGCGTCTTCCGACTCCCAGAAGCCGGTGCGCACCAGGTTCCCCTGGGCATCGACCTCGATGAACTCGGGATGGTCCTTGAGGTTGAGGTCCTCGTACGTCCGGTCCGCACAGCCCTGGTAGAAGGTGACGTACGGGAAGCACCGGATGCCGAGCGCATGGCACCGCTCGAAGAAGTCCCGGTTGACCGGGCAGTGGGTGATGAAGGCGACCTTCGACGCCGCGAGGGCATCCCACCCCGCCGGGTCGTACCCGATGGCGTAGCTCTCGGAGTCCATGAGCCAGTCAGGGGCCGACTCCCCCAGGTCCGCCTCGGCCGCGACGGCATCGCGGGCCCCCTCGGCTGGGGAGCGGTCGGCGTGAACTGCCAGGCAGCACAGCAGGGCAACCCACAGCACGAGCACCGTGGTCGCGTTCATGGCGATGGCCTCCTGACGGGCGACATCGACCTGCCGCGCCGGAGGTTCGGGGAAGCAGGTCACGACTCCTCTCCGCGCGAAGGAGGTGCCGGGCCGAAGGGGGCAACCGGGGTCCGGGGCAAGCCAGCACTCCCCCTGCTAACAGCCGACCAGGGGCCCAGTATCGCCCGATCCAGTCGAGGGGAAGGCGGAGTGGCACAGGGAGAGGGGGCTGGTCCTGCTGGCATCCGCGCAGGGAGGAGGGTGGCGAGGACCTTCCCGCCAGCAGGCTACGCGGTAGGCCCCCAGCCGCGCTTGTCGTTGAACTCCGGCAGCCGCCCGTTCTCAGAGCGTCGCTTTGCCAAGACGGCGGCCTCCGCCAGCAGGACGTCCTCCGTTACTGCCCATCGGACCCTGGCGTCCACGACTTTGGCCCAGAACCTCTTCTTGATCAGACTGTCACTCGACTCATCGCTCGAGTCGCGGTGACTGTCGATACGCCCCTGTAGGCCGTCGCGCCCCGCGGCGCAGCCGACATACACAAGTTGGGGTTCGGCTGCTGCAGACGCGAGGCGGCTGATCTCGTAGATGCCTGACCTCGTCTCCCTGCAAGGGCGTTGGCCCGCTGGCTTGCGCCGCAGCGGTACCCACTCCGTCCAGCGCAGGCCTAGCCGAGGAAGGGCAATGTACTCCGTCTCGCGGTCCACGGCGATCACCTGCCACTCAGATCTGCGCGCTGCCTGCCTGATGACGCTTCGGTCCGCGCGCCAGGATCTGCTCGCGCAGGAACGCATACTCCGCGCCCTTGGTGTCGAAGGCGCCGATCATCAGGATGGTCTTGCCGGCCATGTCGTCCCCCCGGGTGCCGATGCCGTGGTCCCGCTCCTCCGGTCACACCCTCTCCCCCGTTACCTCGGTATCTCCTTCAGGTAGACGTTCCTGAAGTACACGGTGTTGCCGTGGTTCTGCAGCTCGATCTGCCCTGTCGGGTAGATCGGTCTGTCGCGCTTCCAGTAGTTCTCCAGCGTGACGTTGTCCACCACGAGCACGCCGTTGAGCCACACGCTGACCTTCTCCCCGATCATGCGGATCGCGAAGTGGTTCCACTGCTCGACCGGATTGTCAGCCACCTTCAGCGGGCTGCTCGGGTTCTTCTGGTTATGTAAGAGGCCGCCGGAGCCGACGGGGTGCTGCCAGATCTGCACCTGGGGGCTGCCGCGCAGGTAGATGCCACTATAGACACCGGGCAGAATCTTCCAGTCCACCAGCAGCTCGAAGTCGCCGTAGTCCTTGGCCGTGCAGAGGTTGTCGCCCTTGCCGTCGGAGACGAGCGTCCCGTCGACTACCTGCCAGTGGGCGCGCATGCTCTCGTCGGCCGTCCGCTGCGCTGCCGCCAGGTCTTTCGGCCTCCTCTTGGCCCGCCACGGCGGGAAGGCGACCAGGCCCTTCCACCCGGTCAGGTCCTTGCCGTTGAACAGCGCCTCAAACCCCGGCGGCGGGGTGTTGTCGAGCAGCAGCTCCCGAAGGCTGAGGTCAAGGTCCCAGTGGGCTCCCCGCTGAACCAGGAGTTCCGCCACAGCGCGGTGTCTCCCGAACGCCGCCCCCCATAGCGGTGTCGAGCCACTCTCGTCTGCCGCGCTCACGTTCGCTCCGTGATCGAGGAGGAACCTGACTGCCTCGAGTTGGCCCTGGGCGGCTGCCTCGTGCAGAGCCGTCCTACCGCGCTCGTCTGCCGCGCTCACGTTGGCTCCGTGATCGAGGAGGAACCTCACTGCCTCGAGTTGGCCCTGGGCGCCTGCGTCGTGCAGAGCCGTCCTACCGCGCTCGTCTGCCCCGTTCGGGTCGGCCCCCTCGCCCAGCAGCGAGCGCAGTCTATCGAGGTCCCCCCGGGCAGCCGCGGTGATGAGATCGCCCGGGGGCGGCGGGCCTAGGAGGCGGTTCTCTCCCGCGACTTGCACACGCCCTCTCCAGCCCTGGCCGTACGTTTGCGTGAAGGCATACTCGAACAGGAACCTCGCCAGGCGCTCATCGCGCCACGTGATCTTCCTCTTGTCGGTCGCGCGCGACACCGTCACCTCGCGCCCCTCGTGGACCGTGACATCGTACTTGGCATTGTTGGCGTCGTTGCAGACGACAATGATCGAGAACACGCCAACACGGGTCTCGTACGCACTTCGAAACTCCGTTCCGATGATCTGCGTCCCAACACACCGGAGGACAGAGACCCCGAAGTCGTGCGAGAGCCTCCGACCGGCCATCTCGTCAGTGACCTGCGCCCACGACCCAGACTGCCCGAGGGCGTCTGGTTCTGCCATGCCGGCCCATCCGACTATCGCTACGGCGACCCCGTGCCAGCACACGAGTGTTCGTCTCATGGCCGTCGCCTCCCCTCGCGGCGCTAGCGCCGCCTTGTCGCCGAGATTCGCCGGGGCAGGTGGGTTCTCCTGCTCACGCGAACAGCCTTGCGCCCCACTCTGCTGCGCCCACCCGTCCTCACTCCAGAAGGCAGGTATCCTCGTATGACCCGTGAGTGCAACTGCTCGGTCCCCTGTCGCCCGGTCGACCAGGGGGTAAGCCGTCGTCAGTTCATCCACACCGTCGGCATTGGAGCCCTTGGCGCGGCGCTTGCGGGCGAGGTTGGCGCCGAGGCCCTGACGCCGCCGGCTGTCCCGCCGGAGCTGCGCGGTCTGCGGCAGTTCCCCCTCACCCCTCCCCGGGTCTACTCGGGCGAGCACCTCTCCGCCGTCGCCATGCCCATAGGGGGTATCGGCACCGGCACTATCTGGCTCGACGGGCAGGGGCGGCTCGGTGTCTGGCAGATCTTCAACAACTACAACGAGGATCGCATCCCCGACAGCTTCTTCGCCGTCCGCGCTCAACCCGACGGCGGCGAGGCGGTCACGCGCGTCCTGCAGACGGTCGGCGAGAAGGGCTTCGAGCCGGTGCCGGCGCTCACCTATGAGGGGGGCTACCCCATCGCCCGGCTCGCCTTCCAGGACCCGGCGCTCCCGGTCGAGGTGCGGATGGACGCGCTCAACCCGTTGATCCCCACCGATGCCGCGAACTCCGCCATCCCGTGCGCGGTCTTCCGGCTCACCGCGCGGAACGGGGGCACGACGCCCGTCACCGTCAGCCTGCTCGGCACGCTCCAGAACGCGGTCGGCAGTCAGGGGCGCGCCGGCATCGATGGGGTGCACTTCCCTGACTACGGGCAGAACCGCAACACCCTCGTCCGCGAGGGTCGCCTGGCCGCCGCGTACCTCACCTGCCGCGTCGAGCCCCCTCCCCCCGGCTTCGTGCAAGTCCGCGGGCCCCAAGGTGCGGTGGCCGGGCCGGCGCTGCTGTGGCTGGACGAGCTCGGCGGGCTGGCCGAGGCGGCGGAGGCTGGGCCGAACGCGATGAGCGTGCTCCAGCAGATGGCGGACCTCGCCAACTCCGGCGGCATCATCGTCGCCGCTAACGTGAAGCCGGGCTTTTTCGCGACCATCGCCGCCGCCCGGGCGAAGGCGGCAGGGTGGGACCAAGTCAAGGTTCTCGAGGACTTCGAGCGCGACAACTACGATGGGTGGACGGTCAAGGGCGAGGCCTTCGGCCAGGCCCCCAGCCGGGGCACCACGCCCGGCCAGCAGCCGGTGAGTGGCTTCATGGGCAGCCGCCTCGTCAACACCTTCGTCCCAAACGACGTTCCGCAGGGCGAGCTGATCTCCAAGCCCTTCCGCATTGAGCACAAGTACATCGGTTTCCTCATCGGCGGGGGCAACCACCCCGGCGAGACCTGCATCAACCTCAAGGTTGAGGGCAAAGTGGTCCGCACGGCAACCGGCAAGAACCTGGAGCTTCTCGAGCCGGCCTCGTGGGATGTGTCGGAGTTCGCGGGCAAGGAAGCCGTCATCGAGATCATCGACCACCACAGCGGTGGTTGGGGGCACATCAACATCGACCACATCGTCTTCGCGGACGCCCCGCCCGAGGGCCTGCTGGCGCTCCGCGGCCCGGTGGAGGGCCTCGCCATGCAGCTCAACCTCCAGTTCGCCGGCGCGGAGACCCGCAAGCCGCCGGCGCTCGGCGCTTACCCCGCCGCGATGTTCGCCGAGGGCGCCACCGAACTCAAAGGCGTGACCGACAGGTGGACCATTCGCGAGTACACCCAACTCAACGGCTTCGTTGGGAAGGGCGACCAGACCAGGGTACTGGCCTCCCTCCCCGATGCGCCGCTCCTGATCCGCACGACCCTCGGCAAGGCCACGCTCTTCCTTGCGCTCGCCCCTGACCTGCCCTGGAGCTGGGCCCGCGCCCTGATGGTCGCGGCCCGCGGCCAGCCCTTGGGCCAGAGCGAGGAGCTGGTGACAACCGCCCCCGGCTACGGCACCATGGCCCTGGCGACCGACGCCGCGAACGCCACCTGCGACCTCGGCTGGACCGATGCGGAGGCGCTCGCTAAGGCCTTCGCCGAGCAGGGCGAGCTCGCCGGCCCCGAGTCGACTGACTACAGCCCGCGCGGGCGGACCTGCAACTCCGCCCTCTGCACGCGCTTCCGCCTGCTGCCGGGTCAGGAGCGGACCACCACCTTCGTCATCGCCTGGCACTTCCCGAACCCGAGCATCGAGCGCTTCGGACACCTCGGCAACCGCTACGCCAAGCGCTTCGGCACCGCCCTCGACGTCGCCCGCTACGTCTGCGCGAACCTGGCGAATCTCGTGGGCCGCACCGAGCTGTACCACCGCACCGTCTACGAGTCGAACCTCCCCGAGGAGTTCCTCGACGCGATGACCTCGCAGTCGGTCATCTTCCGCGGGCCGACCTGCTGGTGGGACGAGCAGGGCTACTTCGCCGGCTACGAGGGCTGCTACACGTGCTGCCCCCTGAACTGCACGCACGTGTGGAACTACGCCCAGAGCCACGCCCGGCTGTTCCCCGAGATCGATCGCAACCTGCGGCGCTCCGATCTCATTACCTTCATCCACCCTAACGGCGAGACGTCCCATCGGCAGCACGCGGTCCACAGCGCCTTCATCGATGGGCACTGTGCCGCCATCGAAGCCGGCCTCCGCGCGCACCAGATGAGCGCCGACCGCTCGTTCCTCGAGCAGGTCTGGCCGAACCTTGCGAAGGCGGTGGACTGGCTGATCGAAGCCATCGACGCCGACCATGACGGCGTGCCGACCGGCCACCAGTGGAACACCTACGACTGCGCCGTCTCCGGGGCCAACACGTTCATCGGGTCACAGTACCTCTCGGCCCTGGCGGCCGGGGAGCGCCTGGCGGAGATCATGGGTGATGCGGCTGCGAGCGCCCGCTGGCGGGCCGTCCGCGAGGCGGGCATGAAGAACCAGGATGCCCGGCTGTGGAATGGCGAGTACTACATCCAGGTGCCCGGGCAGCCGCCCGCCAATGACTACAACACAGGCTGCCACAGCGACCAACTGCTCGGGCAGTGGTGGGCCCACATGCTCGGGCTGGGCTACCTCTACCCGCGGGACCGGGTGCGCGGCGCCCTCGCCGCCATCAACCAGCACAACTTCCTGGCGCGCTTCGCGGGCTTCAACCAGACCCCTCGCCGGTACATCCCCGACGATGAGGGCGGGCTGCTGATCTGCACCTGGCCGAATGGCGGCCGCCCCAACCCGTTCACCATCTACGCCGACGAGGTGTGGACCGGCATCGAGTACGCGGTCGCCGGGGAGATGATCTTCGAGGGCATGATCGAGGAGGCCCGGAGCATTGTCAGAACCGCCCGCGGCCGCTACGATGGGCGCTTGCGAGAGGGCCTGGCCGCCGGGCCGGGCGGGAACCCGTTCAACGAGCTGGAGTGCGGCAAGTTCTACGCTCGCGCCATGAGCTCGTGGGGGCTGCTCATCGCCTCCCAGGGCCTCCTCCTCGACGGTCCGGCAGGAGTCATCGGCTTCAAGCCCAACTGGCAGCCGGAGGACCACCGCTCCTTCTTCACCGCGCCCGAAGGGTGGGGCCTGTTCATCCAGAACCGGGGCTTCACGGCCCAGACCGAGGAGATACAGGTCCGCCACGGCAGGCTCGTGGTCCGGGAACTCGTCTTCGAGGTCGTCGAGGGCCTCACCAACCCAAAGGCCTTGGTCAGTGTGGGTGGGAGGAGCGTCTCCGCCAGCCTCACCAAGGCCGGCAACGAGGTTCGCATCCGGCTGGCAGAGAAGGTGACCGTACCTGAAGGCAAAGCCCTCTCGGTCGTGCTGACCTAGCCACAACGGGAGAAGCCCCTCAGGGAGGTGGGGTCATGGACGAGGAGCTCAGAAGGCGCATTGCCGAGGCAGCGAACGTGCTCCGCCTTGCGCTGCCCAAAGGAGGCTCCGCCATGTGGTGGGTGCTCCCCGTGTGTCTCTGTGCCTCGCCTGGTTCGGCGCAGGTTGTCCTCCCGCTCTCGGGCGCCACAGCGTCGGCCTGGCTCCCCCAACCCGCCTGGATACCCAACCCCGCCGAGCGTCCCTCCGTATCCGCCGAGGACGGGGCTCTGGTCTTCACCGTCACCGAACCCCACAGGGGCATGAAGTGGTGCCTCGACACCAAGCCCATCAGCGCCGAGCTGCCGGGGTACCTGATCGTGCGGTGCCGGGGCGAGAACCTGGTGACGGCCGGTCCGTACGTGCTGTGGGGGTTCGATCAGGGCGCCGGTGGCGCCCTCATCAACGCGAGCGACCTCCCGGCTGACGGCCAGTGGCACGAGGTTGCCGTTGACCTCTACGCTGCCGGCCGCCGGGGCTTCGTCAACCGCCTGGCGGTCGAGGTGCAGGCGGGCGATCAAGTGCCTGCTCGCCTCGCCATCGAGAGCATCCGCGCCGCCAGTGAGGCGCCGGAGGGGGTGATCGTCTTGCCGGCTCAGCCCGCCCAGCCCAGAGAGTGGCGCGAGGAGTTCGACGGGCAGCTCACCTTCAGCCCGCACAAGACGTGGCTCGCCAACCCCGCCGACGATGGGCAGCATGCCCTCGAGCAGTCGGGCGGCCAGCTCGTCGTGACGGCTACCGCACCCGGCAAGGGGATGAAGTGGTCGGCCCAGTACGACACGCCCCCCGACCTCACCGGGATGTCGTACTGCACGATCCGCTACCGGGCGACGGGCGTGCCTGCCTTCGGCGACTACGTGGCATGGGTCGGCAGCGACACCGGCGGCCAGCCGCAGAAGAGCCTGACGCTGTTCAGCGGGGGGCAGGTTCGCTCCGATGGCCGCTGGCACACCGACACTGTTGGCGTCAAGGACCTGTTCCCCGTCAAGGAGATCGCGGTTCAGGTCCAGGCCGATTCGCCCCAGGCGAAGATCGAGCTCGACTACGTCGCCCTGTCCGATGTGCGCCCGCTCTTGCCCTTCGAGGAGATCAGCGACTGCACGCGCGGATGGACCGATCTGCGCCTTGCCGAGGGGCAGGTCACATGTCTCGACCTCGCGCCGGCTGCGAACCATCGCGGCGCCGCCCTGGCCCGGCTGTTCGGGCTCCAGGGCTGGCTTCCCCGCCCGAAGGCGACGGTCTCGGGCATACCATTCCAGCTCACTGAAGGCCCGCAGGATGTAGCGGCCATCCCGCTGGGCTCCACCGAGCCCTACGCCATCCCCATCGGCAGGAAGGCCTCGGAGCTGTTCCTGCTGATGGCCATCCGCCTGCCCAGCGAGGACTACAGCGGCATGCTTGGCGCGCGGCCGCTGGGTGTCGTGACCGACCCCGAGCGCTTTTGCATCGCCGTGGACTACGAGGACGGGCTCACCGATTGGCAGTCCCCCGCGCGGGCCATTGACGGCGCACACGCAGTGGAGGCCGGGGTCGAAGCCTATGCCCTCTCGGGTCTACGCGACGTGGCCATCAAGCAGATTCGCCTGCGCTCCGCCATGCCCAACGCCGTGATCGCCGTCGCAGGCATCACGGCCAACACCGGGGAGCCGGTCACGGCGCGCGAGGCCATCACTGCGCTGCCGCCCTTCGTTCCCACGCGGGACATCGAGGAGCGGGCGCCCGAGATGGCGCGCCGGGGAAGCCGGCTGTTGCTACGGAACGCATACGTTGGCGCGGAGCTTGACTTCTCCGAGGGCGTGGGCCTGGCGCGGCTGGACAACTCCTGCCTCAAGACCGGGGCCATGACCGTGGCGCCGGGGCCGCTCTTCGTCCTGCGCGCAGGGGAGGCACAGGTCGACTCTCGCCAGGTGAAGATCGGCACCGTGACCAGAGAGAGGGCGGAGGCCGTCCGGTTGACGGTGCCCGTGGACGCCCGGCCGGCGGGCATCCCCCTCGAGGGCACGCTGACCGTCGAGCTCGGCCGTGGGCCGGAGCTCGAGATGTCGCTTGACCTCACCCACGTCGGCAACGCGGTGCTCAAGCCCGAGGTCACCTTCCCCGTGCTGAAGCAGCTTGTCGTGGGCGACGTAGCGAACACCTGGTATCTCGACGGCCGCCAGGGCGGCGTCATCAACCGCGTGCCGATGTCGATGAGCGCCGTCTACAGCGGCCGCCACCCCATGCAGGTCACCGACTTCTTCAACCCCCAGGCCGGTGGCGGGCTCTACGTGATGACCCACGACCTGCGCGACATCTACCGGTACTACGCGGTCACCAAAGGCGAGCAGGGGATCGACTTCGCCATCGACTACTACCCCCGCGAGTACCAGCCGGGTGAGAAGATCGAGATCGCACCGACCGCCATCGTCTGTCACACCGGCGACTGGCGCGAGGCCCTGGCCGCGTATCGCCGCTGGGTCAAGACCTGGTACCGGCTCCAGGTCCCGCGCAAGCAGTGGTTCCTGGAGTGCTTCAACTACCGCCAGCACCTGCTGCGCGAGGGGCTGTACGACTTCCCTACGAAGACCTACCACATGAATGAGGCCCTGCAGAAGGACATTGACTTCTTCGGCCGCGTGGACTACTTCCACCTCTTCGACTTCGGCCAGTCGGACACGTATGGCCGAGTCGGAGACTACAGCCACTACGACGAGATCGGGGGCGCGCAGGCACTGGCCGACGCCATCAGAGGGGTACAGAACCAGGACGTACGCGTCGGGCTCTACATCGAGGGATACCTGGTCGACGAGCGCGGCGTGTTCGGGCGGGAGCACGTGAACGACTGGCACATCTTCCAGGGGAACGGCCAGCCGCTGCTCTGGGACGTGGGCTCCCCCGAGCACATGATGTGCCCTTCGGTCGCCGGCTGGCAGGAGTACCTGGCGTCGACGTACCAGCGCGTTGCCTCGGAGCTCCACCCGGACGGCATGTACATCGACCAGCACGGCTTCGGGAACGAGTGGAAGATCTGCTGGGGACGCGACCATGGCCACTTCGTGCCCATGCCGCCCATCCGGGGCGAGCAGCAGATGGACCGGAAGATCAGAGCCGCCACGCCACCAACCATCGCCACTCTCACCGAGGAGACGCCGACCGACGTCAACAGCCAGTACCAGGACGGCGCCCTGGGCTACTCAGTCGCCTTCACCGACTTCCGCCTCGCGCCCCACGGCATCGACCTCTTCCGGTTCTGTTTCCCGGACTTCAAGGTCTTCCAGCTCGTGGCCTACAACAACTTCGTCGATGGGGGTTGGGGCCTGCTGAAGTACCCCTTCTTCAACGGGGAGGGGACGTGGCTGGGGAACGGGATCCCGGCCGGCTTCGACGCCGACGCCCAGGCCTTCCTGCGGACCGCCTTCCGTCTACTCCACGAGCACCGAGCCGCGTTCACCTCCCGCGACGTCGAGGCGCTGGTGCCGACGGAGAACCCGACCATCTGCGCCAACCGCTTCACCGGCCCAAGTGAGACCGTGTGGACCCTGCAGAACCTCGGCTACTCCACCCACCGCGGCCCCGTCCTGCGCGTTCGGCACGTTGCGAGGGCGAAGTACGTGGACCTCTGGCACAACCGGCCGGTGCAGGTGAAGCTTGAGGGCGACAGCGACATCTTGTCCGTCGAGATCGGGCCGCGCGAAGTGGGGTGCATGGCGAGGGTCTCAGGCTGAACCACGAAGACACGACGAACGGCGCGGCCTGGACGGGGTCCGCCTGGTGGCCCAAGCAGGCCCCGTCTCGGCCGCCATGCTTGCCGTTCCTCGTGTTTCCTTGTCTTTGTGGTTAGAGCGACCCCCGCCCCTACGGCTTCCGCTGCTCCAGCACGATCGGCTTGCCGTCTTTGTCGGTGATCCGCAGGCTCACCGCCCACAGCGCCCCGCCGTTGATGACCTTCATCAGGATGGTGTTCGTTCCGGCCTTGAGATGCGCCTCAACCGTATCCTGGTCCTCGCCCCAGCCACGGTTCCCATCCCACGCGTGCACGCGCTTCCCGTTCAGCCAGCAGAAGACCGAGTCGTCGCTCCCGATCTTGAACAGCACGTCGCGCTCCTGATCACTGTTTACCTCGGCATAGGCGTACGCGCCGCACTCGTCCATCCGCGCGACCGTCTGCTCGAAGTCGAGCATCCCCAGCGGGTCATCCACGGGGACGAACTTCCACCTCAGGTTCCTGTTGGCGAACTCGATGATGTCCGTGAGGTCCACGGGCTTGTCGGTCGCGACGTAGTCGTTCTTCGTCGCTTGCTCGCGCCCCGGGAACGGCCCCAGCACCCACCACTGCGTGATGCAGGCCCTTGCGGCTGCCAAGTCGAGCGGGACACCAAGCTCCCGCAGCTTGCGGGCAGCGGCACGGATGACGTCGCGGTCGGTCGCGGCGTCGACCGCCTTCCGATAGAGGTCAACTGCCCGCTGCTTGTCTCCGGACTTCGCCACCTTCTCCGCCAGCGGCACCAGCGCTGCAGCTGCCGCGGCCTTGAGCTTGTCGCTCTTCAGGAGCGGCTCGACGAGCGCCACCTGCGCGATATCGCCCACGCGCCCGATGCCCAGGATCGCCTGCCGCTTCTCGTCGTCGCCGGTCGCAATCTCGAGGGCCTTCTGGTAGATCGCCAACGCCGCTGCGCCATCCTGGTCTTGCCGCGCTTCCGCGATCCGCAGGTAGCCTCGGATGGCCGCCTGTTTGGCCTTGTCGGCGCCGCTCTGCGCCACCTCGAGGAAGACCGGGGCCGCCCGCTCGTCGCGCAGGCGCCCCAACGCATCCAGAGCCGCCACGGCCACCTCTTCGGACTTCCCTCTTGCCGCCGACATGAAAACGTCGACGAGGCCTTTGTCCTCACGCGGCGCCAGCGCCCGGAGAATCCCGGCCCGCACGGCGTCCGGAGCCTTCGCGAGGGCATCGACCATCGCCTTCGCGGCCTCGGGCGACGTGAACCGGGCGAGCGCCGCCTCGGCGGCCTGGGCCTCCGGCGAATCTGGCTTCGCCAGTTGCCTGATAAGCAGGTCGGTCGAGTGGGGGTCGCGGATGCGGCCAATGGCCTCGATGGTCGCTACCCGCAACGCCTCGTCAGTCTGACTGGAGAGCATCATCCCAAGGCACTCGGCGGCCCCAGGAGACCGGCGGTTCCCCATCACCCGCACCATGACCGTGTACGTCCTAGCCGGCGAGCCGCTCGCCTTCTCGGTGGGACAGATCAGCTCGCCCGCGAGGAAGGAGTCTGTGCCAGTCCCCGGGATCCGGCTCAGCGCCCACTCAATCGCATCCAGCTCAGCATCGGGAGGCGGCTCGCGGTCCGCGGCGCGGGACAGAGCCTCGAAGATGGCCCCACTCGTGGACTCATCCCCCGCGGCACCCAAGGCGCGCAGCGCCCCCAACCGCACCGCCCCATCGCTGTCCTTGAGCCCGCGCAGAAGCACCTCCTTGCCTGCCGGGTCCCTCCTCTCCCCCAGAATCCAGACCAGCGTCGCCCGCGCTTCCGGCTGCGCTCCGGCGAATGCCTCCTCGATCGCCTTCACGACGTCCTCTGCCTTGGAGTCCACCAGGCCCTGCTTCGCCGCGCCTCGCACCAGGGCCGAGGCGTCGCTCAGCGCCGCCAGGAGGCTCTCCGTCGTCCTGGGCCGCCCGGCGCGGCCGATCCCGGCGACTCCGGCGGCCCGGATGAAGTCGTCGCCCGATTGCGTGCACTCGACGAACACGCGCCCCGCGGCCTCCTGCTCGCCGGCGGCGAGCAGCGTGTCCCCCAGCCGGACGTACGCCCTCAGGGCCTGCTTCTTCTCCTCATCGCCGCCCTCCCTCATCCCTTGGCGGATGGGCTCGGCGGCAGCCACGTCCGACATCCGGCTCAGCGCGAAGTAGGCGGCGACCCGCACTGGCTCATCCTTGTCCTGGGCCGCCTCCTCGAACACCCCGAGCATGTTCAACTGCGCCCGCGCGGCGAGGCCGTTGATCAGCCCCACCTTCTGCTCCGCCGTGGCACCGGGCAGCGCATCGTAGAGCGCCTTGAGCGCGCTTCCCCCGGGGGTGCGCGCCAGCGCCTCCCGCGCAGCCTCGTGCATCTCTGGGTCGGCTAGCAGCTTCGCCAGCGTCGGCACGACCTCGTCGCCGCCGACGAACCCGAGCATCCTCAGCGCAAAGAGCCGCACGGGCTTGGGTCGCTGCGAGGCCGCCTCCTTCGCCAACGCCTCCGCCACCGCCGGGCGGCTGGCCCCCGCCTCCGCGACCACGCGGTAGGTGAACGCCTCGGCCGCCTGCCGCGCCATCGAGTCCAGCCGGCGGTCCTCGCCGCCCATCAGCTCAAACAGCGGCCCGATGGTCTCGGCGCCGCACCGCGCGAGCTGCGCTACCGCCTCCCGGCGTGCGTTGCCGTCATCGCTTCGCAACTGCTGAAGCAGCGCGTTCGCATCCTGCGCGGCAGCCGCCCCCGCCATCACCGTAAGCCCGACGACCAGCCCAAGCTTTGAGATCGCCTTCATGCCTGCTCCTCCGTCTTCCCGCCTTGGCCCCGCCGTTCCTGTTACCCCTTACCGCTTACCCCTTACCGCCTTCGCCGTTCACAGCGCCCACGGCGCCCGGCACGGTCTGCTGATCCACCGGTTCAGGGCCTCTTCGTTCGTGATCCGCTCGGCCACCGGGTCCCACTCGATCTTCTGCCCGGTCCGGATGACGATGTTGCAGAGGTGGCAGATGCTGACCGAGCGGTGGCCGATCTCCGCGTCGCAGATCGGCTTCTCGCGGCTGCGGATGCAATCGACCCAGTTCTGTTGGTGGTTGTTGCTCTCGTAGAGGTGGACGTCGCCCGGCCCGAGCTTCTCGTCCTTGAGCTCAGCCGGGGAGGTCTCGAGGAACCCGCGGTCGACGTGCACCCAGCCGTCGGGGCCCTCGAAGGTGATGCCGTGGGGCTGGGTCGTCCCGCAGATGACCGGCGTCCCGTCCGCGTGGGTGTAGGTGATCTCGTACTCCGTCGCTGTCTCGAACAGCCCGTCGGTGGGGAACTTGCCCCAGCCCTCGAACTTCACCGGCCCGGTGAGGTCCGTGCCGAGGCCCCATTGGGCGATGTCGTTGTGGTGGTGGCCCCAGTCAGTCATCATCCCGCCCGAGTAGTCGTAGAACCAGCGGAACGAGAAGTGGCAGCGGAGCTTGTTGTACGGGGACCAGGGCGCCGGGCCGAGCCATAGGTTCCAGTCGAGCTCCGGCGGGGGGTCGCTGTCAGGCTCCCAGCCGGAGGTCGGGCTCCCGCCGATCCCTACCCGCACGAGCTTCGCCTTGCCGATCCGCCCGCTGCGCACGAGCTCGCACGCCTGGCGGAACTCGCCGCTCGACCGCTGCTGGCTGCCGGTCTGGAAGACGCGCGCGTACCGCCGGACGGCCTGCACCAGCCGCCGCCCCTCCTCGATGGTCAGCGTGAGGGGCTTCTCGCAGTACACGTCCTTCCCGGCCTCGCAGGCGCTGATGGAGGTCAGCGTGTGCCAGTGGTCCGGTGTGGCGATGACCACGGCGTCGATGTCGCTCCGGTCGAGCAGCTCGCGGAAGTCGGTGTACGAGCCGCACTTCTCCCCGACGCGTTGCGCCGCGTGTTCCCGGTGGAACTGGTCCACATCGCACACCGCGAGCACCTCGCAGCTCGGGTTCCCGAGGAACCCTCCGAGATGCCCGCTGCCCATGCCGCCCACCCCGATGAACCCCAACCCGATGCGGTCGTTCGCCGCCACCTTGTCCCCCTGCCCCAGCGCCCTCGCCGACACCACGAGCGGCATCGCCGCCGTTGCCGCCGCGGCAACACCTGTCTTCCGGATGAAGTCGCGTCTCGTCACCTTGCCAGCCATTGGTCCACCTCGAGGAGCATCAGAGAGTCTCACCACGAAGACACAGAGGACGGCACGCCCTGTCGTTCTCTGTGTCTCTGTGGTTCCTGCCGTCAGCCTACAGGTTCAGCGCCGTCGGCGGGTTGCCCTCCGCGTCCCAGCCCCGCTTCGCGTAGTAGATGTCCAGCAGCCTCTCGTACTCCTCCCGCGAGGCGTGCTTGCCCTTCTGAGGGCCGGAGAGCATGGGATCGTCGAACACCCGGTCGGGTGGGTAGTCGTCCTGGCGGCTCGCGCCGCGAGCCACGTTGATCGCCCGCGTGAGGTCGTAGATCGCCCGCGACTTCCCGAGCAGCTCCTCGAACCTCGCTTCGACACCCGTCACCGCCGAGTAGAACCCCGCGTACTGCTTCTCGTCGAAGCCGAGCTCGATCCACGGCAGCCGGCACACGCCCAGCATGTCGAACAGCGGCCGCACCGTCTGGTGGTAGATGACGATGTCGGCCTTGTCCTCGAGGGTCCAGTTCGCGCCCATCTCCAGTTCGCGGGCGATCGGCCACGCCCGCGCGTGGTGCGCGCCAATGTCCGACGTGCCGTACGCCAGGGCCATCGACGCCGCCACGCGACCATCGTACGCCGACTGCTCCAGCCCCTTCACCTGCGAGATGATCGGCTTCAACTGCGGCCACGTCCCGATGACCCGCCGCGAGCCGTCGGCCAGGATGTCCCCCACGCCCTCCCGGTAGGCGATCTTGTGCAGCAGCGAGATGATCGCTCCCTCATCGCCCCACTTGAGCGCCAGCCCATCAACCTCCGCCGCGGTCAAGAGGCCTGTCTCGATGGCCTCGATCAGGACGCCGATCAGGTTGCCTGCCGAGATCGTGTCGATGCCCAGTTGATCGCACAGATGGTTGGCGCGCACGATGAAGGCGAAGTTGTCCACCCCGAGGTTCGGCCCGAACATGCAAGCCGTTTCATACTCGGGCCCCTCCGCCACCGTGCCCGCGTACGGCCCGTCCTTCACCAGGCACACGTTGCTGCAGCACATGGGGCACAGGTGGCAGTTCCCATCGCCGATCTTGTAGTCCGACTCCATGACGAAGCCGTTGACCATGTCCGCGCGGTCGAAGACCCCGTCCCGGAAGTTGTAAGTCGGCATGACGCCGATGTTGTTCACGTAGTCGACGACCGACATCAGCCCCTGCTGCTGCCAGAACTCGAACAGGTGGTGCGCGCGCAGGCTGTCGAAGCCCGCCTTCGCCAGCTTCCGCAGCCGGCCCATGTCGGCGACGGGAATGTCCTGCGACCCGCGCACCGCGATGGCCTTGATGTTCTTTGACCCAAGGACCGCGCCCACGCCGCACCGGCCGGCGTTCCGCGAAAGCTCCGTCGTCACGCAGGCGATCTTCACCAGCTTCTCGCCCGCCGGCCCGATGGAGGCCACGCGCACCTCGTCGTCACCGATCTCCTCCCGGATCAGCCCCTCGGTCTCCAGGCTCCCCTTGCCGGCGAGTCTCTCGTTCGGCACGATGCGGATCTCGCCGTTGTCCACGAGAAGGTACGACAACCTGGGCGCCCGACCGCGGATCGCCAGCGCATCCAGCCCCGCTTGCCGCAGCTCCGCCCCGAAGATCCCGCCCATGTTCGAGTCGCCGTAGAGCCCGGTCGCCGGCGAGATGAACGAGAATGATGTCTTCCCCGCCGACGGCACGTAGCACCCGTTGAGCACGCCCGGGGAGATCACGATCAGGTTCTCGGGGCCCAGCGGATCGAGGCCCTTCGTCAGGTTGTCCGCCACCAGTTTCACGTTGAACCCGCGCCCGCCGACATACGTGAGAGCGAAGTCCTCATCGAAGGGCCGCTGCTCGGCCTGTCCTGAGCTGAGGTCGACGGTCCCGATCCTGAGGAAGTAGCCGCCCCTAAGTTTCATCGCGCGCTCGCCCCCCCTCGATGTCGGCGTACCGCAGGCGTTGCGGCTCCCCTTCCTCCTCATACACCACCTCCCGCATGTGTGCGTACCTGAGCACCGTCGCCTTCCGGTGCGCCTGCCCCTGGGTGTGTTCGGGCTGGTACACCAGCGCGGCCTTCGGGCACTCCTTGACGCACTGCGGGTCGCCGCCGCACAGATCGCACTTGAAGGGGATCTCGAGGTCGTCGTGGACGAAGATCGCGCCGAAGGGGCAGGAGGTCACACACTGCTGGCAGGCCACGCAGCGGTCCTCGTCGATGACGACCAGGCCATCCGCGCGGTAGATCGCCCCCGTCGGGCAGTTCTCAGCGCACTTCGGCTCCTTGCACTGCACGCAGACGATGGGCATCCGGATGACCGGGTGCGGGTACAGGATCATCGCTCGGATGCGCGCCTTCTTGGGGTTGTTCGCCCCGAAGTGCTCGATGGCGCAGACCAGCTCGCAGATTCGACACCCCGAGCACCGCTCGGGGACAACCATCAGCTTCCGTGTCACGAGGTGTTCGCTCCTCCCGATTCCGCCGTTAGCAGGACAAGAGGGGCGCATCGACGCGGACCGGCCCCGCGGCCCGGAGCAGGGCCGCCAGATGATAGCACAAAGAGGGGCGACACGGCAAATGGGGCACCACCCCGTCGACTGACCACGCCACCATGGCGCGCAGGTCAGGGCGCCCGCGCGGCGAACTGCACCAAGTGATCTCTGTGTGAGAGGTCTCCTTCCATGTGGCGCCTTGGGTTCCTTCTCGTCCCGTTTGCCATCCTGAGCACCTCCTGGGCCGGAGCTCAGGCCCCCCTCGCCACCCTCCCCAACCTCGTGCCCAACGGGGGCTTCGAGGAGGGCACGAAAGGCTGGCGGGTCACCATCGGGCCCTACGGCCAGGGCGCGGACCCGTGGGCCGCCGCCAAGGGCATCGCCGAGGTCGTCTCGGAGGACGCCTTCGCCGACAAGCAGTGCCTCCGGCTGAACGCTACCAAGCAGGACACCGAGATCGATGTCTCCTGCGACCGGTTCGCGGTTGAGGGGGGCAAGCAGTACCTCCTCGCCTCGCGCGTGCGCCAGGTCGCCGGCGATGGTCCCTACAAGGTCGTCATCGACTGGCTCGACGCGGAGGGCAAGCACCTCTCCTATGACAACGACTGGCTTGGGGGCGACCGCCCGAAGGTCTACGCCTTCCACGGCGGCGTCTTCACCGCGCCGCCGAGCGCCGCTCAGGCCGTCGTGCTACTCGGCGTCCAGAAGGGTGTCGAGTGCCTCTTCGATGATATCCGCCTTTCGCTGCTCCCCGGCGAGCCCGGCCCCAAGGCTGTGGATGGCGAGGGCTCCCTTGAGGCCGCGCTGCCGCCCATGGTCGAGGCCGGCGGCTATTCCACGTTCCGGCTGACCTACCGCGCCGGCGAGCATGGGCTTCCCGCCGGAAGTGCCCTGGAGTTCCGCCGCAGCAACGTCGATCCCCGCTGGTCCGTGCCGCAGGCCGCCGATCCCATGGCGCCGGGCTACACCACCGTCAAGGCCCGGAACGGTGCGGTCTGCGTGCTGCAGCCGGGCGCTCCGCTACAGGTGCCCTGCGTAACTCGCGTCAGTGTGGTCTACCCGTCCCTCGGCCCGGGAGAGACCCTCGAGATCACCTACGGCGACACTGCCGGCGGCAGCCCGGGGGCGAAGGTTCAGCCCAAGGTCGAGCGGGATATCCGGTTCGTCGTCGCCGTTGACGGTGACGGTGACGGGCGCGCGCGCGACCTGCCGGACACGAAGGGCTTCGACATCGTGCCGGGGCCGTTCGTGCGCCTCGGCCTCATCACACCCTCCGTCGTCGAGGCGGGCAGGCCCCTCTTGCTGACGCTCGAGGCCCGGGACGCGTACGGGAACATCGTGCCGACCTACGAGGGCGAGGTGTCGCTCCAGGCTGCTGACCGGGAGACGACCTTCACCGAGGGGGTCCGCTTCGACCGCCGGCAGGAGGGGCGCCTGCCGGTTCACGCCACCCTCCGGCGGCCGGGAGTGCGCGTGCTGCAGGCGGAATCGGGAGGCGCGAAGGCGGAACAGAGCATCGTGGTCACGAAGCCGGCGCCCCCCCTGCCGCCTGCGGAGGGTGCCGGCGCTCGAGCGTATGAAGCGCAGGGCGCCTACGTGCTGGAGAACCCCCATGTCCGTCTGATCTTCCCGCAGAACGAGTTCGGCTACGGCGTCGCGTTTCTCGAAGCCAACGTCGACGGGACGTGGAAGCGTGCGGGCTCGTTCCCGTCAATGGGCGAGCTGTGGGCCGGGGAGAAGGGCTCAGAGAGCACCAAGACGCCCATCTGGCTCGGGTCCGCGGGGAAGAGCCCACGGGAGGGCGTTGCGGGCATCATCCTGGATGGCGATCTCCAGGCTGCAGGCATCAAGTGGTTCGTCCACGTCGCGTGCTCCTTGGAGCCGGAGGCCCGTCATGTCCAGATGCGGTGCGAGATAGTGCCGAACGGTCAGGCTTCGCTGAGGGCGTTCTACGGGCCGTGCTTCTACGCCGGCGACGGCAGCTTCGGCGCGACGAAGGCCCAGGCCCTGTTCCCGGGGCTTGAGTACCTGACCGCGGATGAGGTCTCCTCCGGCGACTATGGCATCGTCCCCCCCTATAGCGAACGGCTGGCGCCGCATCCGTACAAGATCACGGTGCCCCTCATGGCCGTGGCCGGTGACGGCCTCTGCACCATGGTCTTCTGGAACCCGAACTGGGGCATGGAGAAGCGGCCGACCCATCGCTCCGCCTGCTTCGACTCGCCCGCTCGCCGCGAGGATCGTGAGGCGCACTTGCTGGGGGTCTTCGGCCCGTCGGTGCTCGAGGGCGTACCCGAGAACGCCCGTGAAATGCCGGAGCCCTATGTCCTTGAGCCGAAGACGCCTCTCATCCAGGTCGTCTCGGTCGGGGTCGTGCCTGGTGACAACGTGACCGCGGCGATGGAGTACTGGCTCAAGGCCAACGGCGTGCCCGACCCGCCCAAGGCACCGCGCGGCTGGGAGGAGGAGAAGGCACTGGTTGCCCGAGGGCTGCTCGAGACCGGGTGGGACCCCGAGAAGAAGGGTTGGCACAGCGCTCTCGCCGACCCCTGGGGCGCAAGCTACAACCCCGATGCCGCGCTGCTCCTGTGGTACTACGCCCGCGAGCATCCGGGGAGCCCACTGGCCGCCGCCATCGACGCCGAACTCGACCAGGCCTGGGCCGCCGGCGGCAAGGGTGGCTTCGATCTGGCCTTCCACCTGGGCGATGCCGCGGCCGCCCTGAGTGGCCTGCAGTCGGCCGGCGTCAGCGCTGCCTTCGCGATGTCGCCCGAGGGCGCTTACGCCTACCACCCGCACACCGGCAACAAGATGTTCAGCCAGGCTCAGGCGAAGTCGCTGGGCCGCGAGGGCGAGATCAACGTCGGCACCTGCGCCATGGGCCTGGAGCCCCTCATGCGCGCGGCCTACTTCACCGGCGATCCCCTGCTCGTCCAGCACGGGGAGAAGGGCCTCGCCTACCTCGACCGGTTCGTCCGTCCCCAGGGCGCCGAGAACTGGGAGGTGCCGCTGGCCTGCCCGAACCTTCGGGCGGCGGCTCTGTCCACGCGCTGCTACCTCTACGGCTATCTCCTGACGGGGAAGGACGCGTACCTGGCCAGAGCGCGCTACTGGGCGGAGACGGGGCTGCCGTTCATCTACCTGTGGAACGCCGACGACCGGCCGATCATGCGCTATGCGAGCATCTCGGTCATGGGCACCAGCCTGTACACCGGCACCTGGTTCGGGAACGCGGTGCAGTGGGTCGGCCTCGTCTATGCCGACGCCATTCGGGAGCTCGCGCCCTATGACAGGTCGTTCCCCTGGGAGAAGGTGGCCGACGGCGTCCTGATCTCCGCCATGCAACAACAGAAGACCGACGCCTCCCCCTGCAAACACGTCGGCTTCTACCCGGACTCCTACAGCCCCGTGAAGGGTGACGAGACCTACCACTGGTGCCTTGCACCCAATGCCATCGGCCATCTGGTCAACGCGCTCCACGGGCTTGACGCACGCGCCTCGGCGACGGTTCTGCGCGTGGGCGACCGCACCATCCACATCGTCTCCCCGGGCCGGATCACCAACGCCGCCTTCGGGGCCGGCACCTTGCGCTTCACATCGGACCACCTCGCCGGCCTCACCCATGAGATCGTTCTCGCCCGTGTTGCGACCGCGGCCGAAGTCGCGGTCGATGGCGTGGCCCTTCCTCGGTCCGACCTGAAGGCCGAGGCCGACCTAGGTTGGCAGCAGACGCCCTACGGATTCCTCGTTCTGCGCATCAAGCCCACCTCGGCCCAGGCTCGCATTGAGCTACGCGGCTGTGAGCTTATGGAGCCCAAGGCTGAGGTCGACCTCCGCGCCATCGCCAACGGCGGCTTCGAGGCGGGCTTGCTCAGCTGGTCGCCCGGCCCGGCCGAACGGGCCCGCATCGTCGCCGACGCGCACGCCGGCGCGACGGCCCTCGAACTCGACGCCACCGGCCTCGCCGACGAGGTGCAGTGCAGCAGCCGCCCCATGCTCGTCACGGGGGGCCGCACGTACGAGCTATCGGCGTGGGTGAAGCAGACAGCGGGGGATGGAATCTACAAGGTGACCATCGATTGGTCCGGCGCCGGCGGCCACCTCCGCTACGACAACGACTGGATGGGCAGCAGCCACCCCGCCCAGTACACCCTCCACGGCGGCCGCTTCACCGCCCCTGCCGACGCCCAGACCGCCACCATCATCCTCGGCGTGAGGGCCGAGACGCGGTGTCTGTTCGACGACGTTGCGCTCAGGGAAGCCGGGGAAGGTGCGCCCTAGGGGGTCGGCCTGGTGCGGCCGCGGGTGTGACGCTTCGGTGGAGTCAGATGCTGGACGTCGACGCGGTCCTTCAGCCGTCCGGCGGCCCGCTTGTTGGCCTTCAGGTGATCGAGGCTGATGAAGGGGACTTCGACGTCGTCGACGTGCTCGACTACTCGCTGCTCATAGCACTCGTCGAAGGCGACGCCGGAGATTGTCGTGATGAGCTCGATGCGGAACGGCGGCTCGCCCATGCACACAACCGCGTCGGGGTCCGCGAAGAGTTCAGGTGAGAGCTCCGGGACGTCGAACCCGAACTCGCGAAGTGCCGCAACCACCCTCTCGGCGTTCTCCTCGCTGGGCTCGACCCAGATGTCCATGTCCCCGGTCGCCCGGACGTACCCGTAGTAGTTGACGGCGTAGCCACCGACGAGGAGGAACCTAGCGCCTCTCGCGCCGAGCGATCTCAAGCACTCTCTTAAGTCGGCCGGAATCGGTGGTATAGCCATAGAAGACCTGCCTCAGCGCTTCGAGCGCCTGCAGCCGTTCCCGAGGCGTCTTGCTCAGCCAGTACTCGAGCGTATCATCGGGGTCGTGCAGTGATCTGACCGAGAAGGCGCTGCGGTCCACCCGGAACTCGTCCAGTGGTTCCATGGCTCCCATTGTACACCAAAGCGGTGTGCGGCGGAAGCTCCCCGCTGCCCGCGGGTCCGTCCGGGGAGCCCGATGCCGACGTTGCTGTTCGGTCCGAAGTCCGAAGTCCGAGGTCCGAAGTCCGAAGTCCGAAGTCCTCCGCCTACTCCGGCTCGACGATCGCCCCCATGAACAGCACCGTTCCGGTCTCGTTGTCCCGGATCGCGCACAGGAACGGGCGGTCCACGACCATCTCGAACGGGCGCTCCTCGCTCGGCGGTGCTGCCGTCACGCCCATCTCGACCGACGTCACCGCAGCGGCCTCCGTACCCTCCTCGTTGACCTCGACGAACGTCTTGTGCTTGACCTCATCGATGTAGACGTTCGGCGGGGTGGGGCACATCGCCCCGAAGTCCGCCCGATCGTGGTCGAAGGCGACCTCCATCCCCAGCGCCTTCAGCGAGTCGTTCAGGCTGAAGTCGCACTCGGTCCGGAAGCGGGGAAGCTTGATGCTGCCCTCCTTCGTCACGAACTTCGACATCCACTCGTCCCACGTCTCCGCCGTCAGCCCCTGGCACAGCTTCTTCAGGCTGCTCCCCTTGGAGGGCAGGAAGACGTACATGCTCACCCGCTCCTGGCCGTAGGGCAAGCTGATCGCCTGGAAGCCCTCCGTCTCGAGGTACGGGTACTCGCCCGACTGCGACATCATCGGGACTGCCTTCTCGCTGCCGTCGAGCAGCGTGAAGGGGCGGTCCATGGTGCTCGCTTTCTCGAACGGGTCCGTCCACCGGCCCTTGAAGTACACAGCGTTGATCAGGAACATGATGGCCGCGGCGTCGATCTGCTCCGGCACGATCTCCTTGATCTTCCCCTTCGTCTCCTTGCTCACCCAGCCGTTGATCGTGTCCGCGGCGCCGGGCGCGGCGAAGTCCAGCGTGGTGACCCGCGCCCCGTACGAGCGCTTGTTCGCTTCGATGAACGTGGGCTTGAACTCGATGCCCTTCCGCGCCCAGAGCGAGTTCGCGATGCTCAGCTCCACCTGGGGGTCAGGGTTCTGCAAGATCCCCTTCAGCGCGGCATTGGCCCTGTTGACCTCGTCCAGTGTCAAGCCTTGGAGTTCCAGGGCCTTCGCCATGGCCTCTTGCGTCTCGCCGGTGGCGCCGTTGTAGGTCATGCTGAGGGCGAAGGCGACGCTCGAGGGCGAGACGAAGACGTTCTTGCCCGGCTCTTCCTTCAAGAGCTCGGCGAACAGCTTGAGCCCAAACCGCGTGTTGGCGGCCACGAGGCGTTCGTCCGGCCTCTCCGTCGGTCTGGCCGGCCCCGCCTGCACCGGCCCCGGGCCGACGGTGCCGCGCTTGCACCCGACCAGCAGCAGGGCCAGCAGTACCAGCGTGATGGCTCGGGGAACCCAGGGTGAGTCCATTCTCATCGCCTCCATTCCCAGTAACAACGGCGCCGTCGGAGGGTTCACTCCGACGGCGCCGCTTTCCTGCCCGAGCCGCTCACTTCCTCCCGTCAACCGGTTGACGGGCCTGCAGGCGGAGGACTCTCCGGTGCGGCCGCGCCATCGGTCGGCGGGGTCGGCCGCCCCGCATCCGCTCTCGCCACTTCATCCAGGGCCTCCTGTACGTCCGGGCTCAAGGGCTCGACCTCGACCGCCGCCGCCGGTGCGGGAGAAGGAGCCGGCGCGGGCATGGGGTTCGCGACGGTGGGGACCGACCCGGACAGCCGACGCGACACCCACGTCCCGGTTGGGTCCGTCCCGAGGCCCGTCATCAGCGCGCCACCAAGGCCGAACATCAGCACCCCGGCGGTGATCACCACGGCCACGACCCCACCCAGGGGGAGGAGCGAGGCGAGGTCAGCCACTCGCAGGGCCAGCACGCCAACCACGGCCAGGGCCAGGAGCGAGGTCATCTGCCACTTCAGCGCCTGTGCGACTTGCCGCCCAAGCGCCAGCTTGACCCCCACCGCTCCCAGTATGAGCAACGCAGCCACCAACAACAGGAACAGCGGCAGCAGCACGCACGTCACCGCCGCCAGTATCAGCGCAGGCAGCATCAGCAGCCATCCCACGACACCGTAGCCGAACGCTCGGCCCGGTTCCGCCGCGATCTGCGCGGCCACAACGTCCGTCTGCCTGGGGCACAGCACCACGACCAATACCGCGATGACCAGTAGGGCGAGCGTATTGAGCACCCACACCCCAATCCTGCCCAGCGTTCCCAGCATCCAGGTGGGGCGCATGTGTGAGCTGACGAGGCCCGGGAAGACGTTGGTTGACGAGGTTGTGCCGTGGATGGTCGCGCCCTGCTCCTTGCTCAGCGGCCCGCCCACCGTCACGGCATCACCTCTGATCTCCGCGCTGCTTCGCAGGTGCATGGGCCCGCCCACCGCGACGGCGTCACCGTCCACCTTGCCGCTCACGTCGATGGGGCCGCCGATCGAAACCGTGTCACCCTTCACATGCCCCTTGATCTCGATCGGGCCGCCGAACGCCACGACGTCCCCCTTGACCTCCTCGTCTTCCTTCACCACCACTGGCCCGCCGAAGCGCACGATCTCATCCTGCGTGTTCACCGAGACCCCGCCGCCTGGCGAGGTGGTCACGATCTTGGGCTCGCCCTCGGGCTTCGAGGCCTTCCCCGTCATCATCTCCGCCCACTTCGCCGAGAGCTGCAGCTTCGAGCCGCCGACCTTCGCCTGGGGATCGCGCACGAGCTGCCCGCCGAGCGCCACTGCATCGCCCTTCACCTCCGCGCCATCGTAGAGGTGAATCGAGCCCCTCACGGCGACCACGTTGCCGTTGACCTTGCCCCGGATGTGTGCGGTGCCGCTGACGGCAACCACGTCCCCTGTCACCGTCTTCTCGGCGGGGATGTTGACGTCGCCGTTCCGGTTGATGACATCCCCGCCCTCCGTCTCGAACTGCCCCTGCTGGCCCTCAGCCGCCTCCATCGCCCTGGCCGCCGCCTCGTGCGCCCGCTCGCCGGCCGCTTCGGCCGCATTCTCCACGGCCTGAGCCACCTGCGCCAGGCCCTTCTCGCCGGCCGCCCACACGGGCCCGGCCGCCGCAATCGCCAAGCCGAGCAGCCCGATCATCATCAGCCAGCTCCGCGCCTTCATCTTCATCGCCTCCGTCCGACCGCCTTCGTGCGCGTCTCGTCGTGCCTTCGTGTCTTCGTGGTGAGCCGTTCTCCTGTACTGCCGCTACACGATCCCCAGTCCGCCCACCGCCTTCGCCACCACCAACCTTCGCCGTGCCAGCCAGATGATCCCCAACGCCCCCACATCCGCCGCCACCAGCAGAAGCGCCGGCTTGCTGAGCACCGGGATGACGGTGTCCACCATCACTCCGACCACGTCACTCGCCGCCCGACCCCACTGGCCCACCACGCCCAGCAGCGGCACCACCATCTCTGACAGCCCTCTGGCGCTCGCCGGGCCCCCAAGCACAGCCGCCACCAGGATCGTCACCGTGAGCAGACACCCGGCCAGCCCCAGTACCAGCCCGACCGGCCACCGCACCGAGGGCGCCGGTTCCGTTCGAGGCAGCGCCGTGACCGCCGCCATCACGCGTTGGGTGAAGTCTCTCGCCGCCGGCGCCCTCTCCAGCGACTCGACCAGCGCCACCGTCCGACGAAGCCGGGCCAGCTCGCGCGCGCAGGCCCCGCACGTCGCCAGGTGTCGCTCGACCTCCGCCCGCCGCCTCGCGGACAGATCGCCATCCTCATACCGGAGCAGTTGCTCCTGCGCGCTCTCGCAGTTCATGCCGCTTCCTCCTCCACGTAGTCTGAGAGCAGCAGCCTCAGCCGCGCCCGCCCCCGGTGGGCGTGGGACTTCACGGTGTTGACCGGTTGCCGCATGACCTCGCCCGCCTCCTCGTACGACAGTCCCTGCAGGTGCGTCAGGACGATGGCCAACCTCTGCGCCTCGGGCAGCCTCCCCAGCGCCGCGTGCACTCGTTCCTGCACCTCCGCCTGCCCGTACGCCGCCTGCGGATCAGCCTCGCTCCCCTCCGCCCGCGCCCGGTCCGCTCCCGCCGCGTCGAGCGACGCCGCCGCGAACGGCCGTTGTCGCAGCCAGTCGATGCAGACGTGCGACACCGTCGCCAGCAGCCAGGAGCGGAACTTCCCACACGGGCGGTAGGTCCGGAGCGACCGGTATGCCCGCACGAACCCCTCTTGCGCCGCATCGTCGGCCCGTTCCCGGTCGCCGAGCATGCGGTAGGCGAGGTTGACGGCGCGAGTGCGATACCGATCCACCAGCACGCTGAACGCTCCTAACTCCCCGGCCAGGGTGCGCTGCACCAGTCGGTCATCCGGATCAGACTGCACCGCACTTCCCTCCCGGGACTGTCGCGTGCTATTACGAGATCGGCGTCGGTCGAGTTGCAGGAATCCCGATGCGGTTGTGGGGCAGCCCGCCAGGTTGTGTTCAGAGAGGCATTGTCGGGCTGGAAGCCCGACCTACGCGACGAACACCGTACGGCAAGAGTGAGATTCCGGCCCGCCCAAGCCGCTGCCGTTCGCGTAGGACAGGCGTCCTCGCCCGTCGGACCCGTTGTTGAGCACAACCTCCAGGGCTGCGGCCCGTCCCTCTCTTCGTGCTTCTTCGTGTGTTGGTGGTTCGCTGTCGCCCTGCTCCGCGCCTACCCCCCAAAGAGAGGGGCCAGCCGCCCTCGCCGAGCAACCGGCCCCTGTCGCTGACCAGGCCCTGACGCCGACAACCTACCGCTCGATCCTCAAGGTTGCGAGCGCCTGCGCCTTCGCCCCCTCGGTGGTCCGCGCCGCGACTCTCACCAGGTACGTGCCCGCCGGCACCCTCACCCCCGCCGCACTCATCCCGCTCCACAGCACAGTGTTCATCCCCGCCTCGCACGCTCTCCCCGTCACCGCCTTGGCCACCGGCCGCCCGGCAAGGTTCAGTACCTCCACGTCCACCACCGCCCGCGCTGAGAGCGTGAAGGCGACCTGCGCACCACCCGCTCGGTTCGGCACGGCGGTCGCGCCCGAGAGCACGGTCAGGCCGCTAGGGGATGCCGGGCCGGTACTGAACTGCCAGGACAGGGGGCGCATCCTGATCCCCGCAGCGCTCTTTGCGCCGGCGATGGAGACGGTGTACTGCGTCTCGTGGGCCAGTGGCGCGTCGGGCGTGAACGTCAGTTCCGTGGCTTCGTTGGCCCAACTGAACGATCCTGTGACGGCAGTTGCCGTTTCACCCAGGCTGAAGGCCCGCTCCGTTGCCGTCCGGTCCATCGCGGTGTTGAGGCCGACGATGACCTGTGTCTCGACCGGCACATCGGTGGCATCGGGGGCCGGCGTCTGGCTGACGACCTTGGGCCGCGGCGCCACGGAGAACCACCACGCGACCATGGCTGCGAGAGGCACCTGTCCCTCGCTCAGTGCAGCTCTGGTCACCTTAGCCCTGTAGTTCCTGCCCGGGATGAGCTTGCGGTTTGGCTGGAAGGTCATGGTCTTCCCGTCAGCGGACCACGAGAAGGCACCAGCGACGGCTTGGCCGGAGCCGCGGTCCTTGAGGCTGAAGGCCGCCTCCGTGGCACCGCGATCCATGGGGACGTTGAGCGTCACCGTGACTGCCGCGCCGGGAGCTGCGCCCGTCTCCCTTGGGGCGGGGGCCCGGGACTCGACTACCGGAACCGTCGTTGCGTCGAGCAGGGCGATCTCATCGTCGTGCCCGTCGTGGAAGTACCACACGATGTCGGTCCCGTCGGTGGCGACACCGTAGGGGACCACCTCATCACTGGTCAGAGGTACGGGAGATGACCCTGTCCACTTGACGATCTCCGGGTCATGCTGTGCTGCGTCCATCTGCTGCCACACCAGTAGGTTGCCCCGCATCAGGGGGGACCATCCGAGACCGAGGTCAGATACGAGGCCGGTCGCCTCGTCCCACAGAGCAATGTGCCAGGGCGAGCTCCAGTTCGCGCGATGTTGCCAGACCACGCGAGATGCCGTGCACACCGGGTTGATGTCATCCTGGTAGTCATTCGTCAGCCGCTGGACCACGCCATCGTGCCAGCGGAAGACGTCGTTGTACGATGAGGGCACATTCATGTACCAGGCCACGACGCCGTTCCCGGCCCAGTGCCCGAACTCAGAGGTGTCGCTGGTCGCGCTGAGGTTCTCTACGGTGGTGCCGTCCCACCTAAACACATCGTAGTACCCGCCCACCTGACCTATCCACACAATCACCCCGTTGTCCAGTCTGGGCCACATGTCGTCGTAGTCGTTGTCGGTCAACTGCACGACGGCGCCGCCGTCCCAGTAGTAGATCTCGTAGTCGTGGCCATCGGACCCCTGCCAGGCCACTCGTCCGTTCAGGATGGTCGGGAAGTCGTCATCGCCGCTGTTGTCTGTGAGTCGTCGGACCGTACCCGCACTCCAGAAGAAGATCTCGTAGTCGTTGCCGTCATACCCCCGCCAGACGACCTGCCCGTTGCTCGTCTGGGGCTGTTGCTCCTCCGTGAAGTTGTTGGTCAACTGCCGCGTTGTGGAGCCGTTCCAGAGCATGATCTCGTAGTCATTGCCATCGAATTGGCACCATACGACGCGCCCCGCGCTCACGTCTGGCGCATAATCCGGGACGTCATTGTGGGTCAGCTGCATGGCCCAGCCACAGCCGCACCACACGCCCAACACCATGGCAGTCGTCAGCATGGTTCCCGTGCGCCACGTCGTTGTCATCGCACCTTCCCCCTTCAGTTGGCTCGTCGCCGCGTGTTGCTCGGGACAATTGAGCGGCAGCCAAGTTCCACCTGGAAGACAACGAACACACCTTCACCCGCGCCCGCGGAGATGGTCATCTGAGTCCGCCCGCTCTGCGGTCGACTGCAGGGCAGCGAGAGGACATTCCCCGTCGTCGGGCGCCACACCTCCACCTCTCCCTGGCACCGCAGTATCACCTCCCCCTCCCACGGCTCCTGCCCGCAGTTGGCCAGGAAGTACACGTCCCGTCCCTCTTCTCGCCCGGATGTACTCCCCCACCGGCACCACCTCAATTGGTGAGGTACGGCACAGATCGTCGAGCAGCAGGTTCATCCCCGCGCTATCGGCCGGCCAGTGAGGGTAGACCACGATGCTCGCGTGATGTCTGGCGGCGATCGCGTTGAGCTCCGCCGAGGTCGCCACCAACACGAAGGTACCCACCCCCGCCTCGCAGAGCGCCTCGAAGCTCGCAGGTGAGGGGTTCCAGCCACCGGCCATTACCAGGTACAGGCGCCCCAGCCCATCCCGCTCGTCGCCCACCACGGCCCTCACCGGCGTGCCGCGGTCATGGAGCCAGCGGCACTCGGGGATGTCCTGGATGACCTCTACGAGTTCCCCCGCTCTCTCCGGCTTGGCCCCCTCGATGAGGTCTCTCAGGTATCGGAGGTTGTAGAGGTCGGGCGGAGCGTGGATGCCCACGATGGGGATGCCCAGCGCGTCCGCCACCTGCACCACCCGGAAGTCCTGCCCCCGCGACCTCCCGGCCATATCGGCCCGCACCAGCTTCTCGGCTACGTGCCGCGCCACACCCGCTTCCACCATCAGGTGGACCTGCACCCACATCGTGTCTTCGATGTCGGCCAGCGCCGGCCCGATGCCCGACGTGTGGTGCGACCAGATGGCATCGACTGGCTCTCCCTTCTGCCGCAACGCCTCAGCCAGAAGCACCTCGGCTACCCCGATCTCGATCCCCACGACCATCCGGCGCACTTCGGTGCCCGGGTCGCCGGTCACGAGCCGCGTATCCCCGAACGGGTTCCGCATCCGCTCCTGGTCGAACAGGTCTCTTGCCTTGCCCTCCAGCCCCGCGAACTCCTCAGCCCGCTCTCGGAGCTGCCTTTCCAGGGCCTCACGACCCCGCGGGTCGAGGTCCATGCCCCTGTTGACGGCGAACTCGCAGATCTCCCGAAGGGTCATCGCGCTCACCTCTGCCTTGGTCGGCCAGTTCCTCGACCATCTTCCCTCCGCCTTTCCGCGCAAAGAGGACAACCCTCCCCCGCGTCGAACTCGCAACCCGGAAGCCGGGACCTGGATCCTGGAACACGAAACCGCCTTCAGGAGGCCAGCCATGCAGGTCGGTATTTCGGGCATCATCACGCCCTCCGAGTGGACCTGGCGCGAGACCATGGAGAAGTGCCAGGCTGCCGGTTACGAGGCCATCGAGGTGACGCTACGGGACGGCAGTGAGCTGGACTTCGACACCCCGCCGGAGGGCATCCGCGCCATCGCGCAGGCGGCGGCGGACCTCGGCATGACCATCGACAGCATGTGCCCGCAGAGCCGGACCCGGTCCTGCAACGTGATGGCGAACGAGCCCGAGGTGCGCCAGGCCGGGAAGGACAACATCAAGCGCCTGCTCGAGATCACCAAGGCCATGGGGGTGGACGGCGTCCTGGTGGTGCCCGGCGCGGTCACGCCGGAGGTGCACTATGACGACGGCTACTCGCGGGCGCTGGAGGCGTTCTGTGAGCTCGGGCCCTTCGCCGAGGACATCGGCGTGACCATCGCCGTCGAGTACGTGTGGAACAAGTTCCTGCTCAGCCCGCTCGAGATGAAGACCTTCCTCGACGACATCGGCTCGGAGCGCGTCGGGCTCTTCTTCGATACGGGCAACATGGTCATCTTCGGGTTCCCCGAGCAGTGGGTGAAGATCTGCGGGCGGCACGTGAAGAAGGTCCACTTCAAGGACTTCAAGCGGCCCGACCAGTGGCCCCCTCTCCTCCAGGGCGACGTGGACTTCCCCGCGGTGATGCGCGAGCTCCGCCGGATCGGCTTCGACGGCGCTTGCCTCTCCGAGGTCTCGCCTGGCATCGCGCCCATCGAGGAGACCGCGGCGGCCATTCGGCAGATACTGGCGATGTGAGTGCAGTGCTGAGTGCTGACTGCTGACGCCTCGAGGTCTCCCTTTGGACTTCTGCGTCGCCGTCTCCCCAATCCGCTGGGTGCCCATTGTCGATCGCGCGGCGTCGATCGTGGACCTCGGCTTCCCCTCCGTCGAGGTGATGCCCTGGAACTTCCCGTACTGGGACGCCGCCGACACGGTCCTCGTGCGCGAACGCCTTGCCGCCGAGGGCTTGAGGGTCAACTCGGTTCATCTCCCCTTCGGGAGCGATCTCAACATCCTGAGCAGCGATCCGGGCCTGCGGCTCCACGCGGTGGAGGCCCACCACGCGGTGATGCGAGGGAGCGTGGCGCTCGGCGCCGAGATCGTGGTCTTGCACCCCGGCCGCGAGTACCGCTCCGACCGACCTCTCGCCGAGATCGTCGACCTGTGCACTGAGTTGGTGCGAGACTTCACCGAGGTCGCCGCCGGCCTCGGGCTGCACGTCGCGGTCGAGAACCTGCTTCCGGCACACGCCCTGTCGGAGCCGCGCCTCTTGCGCGGGATCGTCGAGGCCATCGACCACCCGAACCTGGGCTTCTGTCTCGATACCGGCCATGCCAACCTCGTCGGCAGCGTCGACGCCGCGATGGAGGCCTTCGCCGGCCGCATCAAGCATGTCCACATCCACGACAACCACGGCGCGGCCGACGAGCATCTGCTGCCCTCCTTCGGCTCGATTGCCTGGGAGGGCTTCGTCGACCGGCTCGTCGAGACAGGCTACACCGGCCCGTTGACCCTCGAGTGCTACCCGCCGAACGGCGTGGCCCCCGAGGAGATCCTCCCCCTCCTCTGCCGCGCCCTTGGGGTGGACCTCGGCCCGTAGCTTGGCCGATCGGCCCTGGCCCAGCCGTCGCTGCGCGCCTCTGCCGTCAGTCCGAAGTCCGAGGTCCGAAGTCCGAGGTCCGAAGTCCGAGGTCCGAAGTCCGTCCATGACACTCCACACCACTGTCTGCGAACATCGCTGCGTCGAGCACTTCCCCGGCCGCCGGGACCTCCCGGCGAAAGCTGACGCACCCCAGCCCCCGATGCCCTGGCGCGGGTACTGCGACGAGCGCCAGGCCATCGCGCTCGCCCGCCTTGGCGATGAAGCGACCCTCGTCTGGTTCCACAACGAGCTGCTTCTCATCGCCCCTGACGGCCATGCCGAGGTGCTGCTTCAGGGCTATCCGTGCCCCCTGAAGGAACCGCACTGCGGCTCGGCGGCCCCGGACGGCACGATCTGGCTCGGCAGCCGCCAGGGCGCCGCCTGTCTGCGCCACGGGAAGTGGGAGTACTACGGCAGCCCGCGGTACCTCCTCTCCGACGATGTCCTCGACCTCGTAGCCGAGCCGGACGGCGCGGCCTGGATCGCCACCTCCGCCGGCCTCACCCACATCAGCCGAACCACGCTCACCCTAGAGCAGAAGGCTGACCTCTTCGAGCAGCGCCTGCGGGCCCGCCACTGCCGGCACGGGTACGTGACCGGCTGCCGCCTCCGGGCGCCGGGAGTGCTGGACGGTTCCACGTATGAGGCCTCCGATAACGACGGCCTCTGGACCGCCATCTACGCCGCTGCCGAGTGCTTCCGGTACGCGGTCACGGGCAGCGAGCAGGCGGAGCGGTTCGCGTGGGAGTCGGTGAGCGCCATCCTCGACCTCGAGCGCCGTACGCCCATCCCCGGCTACCCGGCGCGGGCCCTGGTCAAGGAGGGCGAGGAGGTCATCAAGTCCGGCGGCGAGTGGCACCGCACCCAGACCTACCATGCGCCCGGACAGAAGGAGCCCGGCCCGTCACCCGACGGCACCTGGGAGTGGAAGGGCGACACCTCCAGCGATGAGCTCGATGGCGACTACTTCGCCCTGGCGGTCTACCACGATCTCGTGGCGAACGAGACGCAGCGACAGGAGATTCGCGAGGTCGTCGAGCGCATGACCGACCACCTCATCGACCACGGCTTCCTCCTGGTCGATCTCGACGGTCAGCCCACTCGTTGGGGGGTCTTCTCCCCGCACTTCCTGAACGGTTCCTGGGAGGCCGAACGCGGACTGAACTCCCTGTCCATCCTCAGCCACCTCCGCGTCGGCCATCACATCTCGGGCCACGAGCGCTACCTCGACGCCGCCCGCGCCCTCATCCGCGACCACCACTATGCTCTCAACACGCTCAACCAGAAGATCCTGCCGCCGGGCGATGTGAACCACTCCGACGACGAGCTGGCCTTCCTCTCTTACTACCCGCTGCTCACCTACGAGACCGACCCGGGCCTCCGCCGGCTCTACCTGCTGAGCCTGGAACGATCCTGGCGCATCGAGCGCCCCGAGCACAACCCGCTGTGGAACTTCATCTATGGCGCCGTCACCGGCAATCCGTGCGACGCCGAGGGGGCGGCCCGGACGCTGGCCGAGATCCCATTGGACCTAGTGGACTGGCCGGTCCGCAACTCCCACCGCAACGACCTCCGCTTCGCCCCGGACAGCGGGCGTGGTGGGGAGCTCGAGTCGGTAGACCCGCTCCCGGCCGACGAGCGACCCGTGGGCAAGTGGAACAGCAACCCCTACCGCCTCGATGGCGGCGGCGACGGCCGATCGGAGGACGACGGCGCCTACCACCTGTTGCCCTACTGGATGGGGCGCTATTACCGGTTGATCGACTGATGCCTGAGCTTCGGATCATCCACACCTCCGACTTCCACGATTCCCTCACGCCCGCCATCGCGGCGCGCCTCCGCGCGTTGAAGCAGGAGCATCAGGCGCTGCTGATCGACACCGGCGACGCCATCCGGGCGCCGAACGTGGCCTTCCTCCCCTGGCGCGAGCGCGCCATCCACCTCATGAACGAAGCCGGCTACGACGCCATGGGCCTCGGCAACCGCGAGTACTTCTTCCGGGCTCGCGGCATGGGCTGGAAGACGGGGCACGCGCGCTTCCCGCGGGTCGCATCGAACCTCCGGGCTGTTCGCGGCGCTCTCCCCGGCATTGCCCCCTCCGCGGTGCTCACTGCTCCCTCCGGGCTGCGTGTCGGCCTCCTGGCGCTGATGCCGACCATGATCGAGCCGGGCCACTGGTTCGAGCGCCTCAGCGACACGCGCTTCGTCCCGTGGCAGGAGGCCGCGCGCGAAGCCTACGCTGCCCTCTCCGGTCAGTGTGACCTCCTCGTCGCGCTCTTCCATCGCCCGGGCGACAAGATCCAGGAACTCCTCCTCCTCGCGCTCTTCCGTCTCCTGGCCGAGGAGATCGAGGAGCTCGCAGCGGTGTGCCCGGAGATCGGCCTCATCCTCGCTGGCCATGCCCACTGGCAGCCCGGCAAGCTCGAGCTGACTGCGGTCGGTACCCCCATCTCCTACGGGGGCGAATGTTCCACCCACGCCCACCTCATCGGCTTGCACCTTCCCGACAAAACGGTTACCATGGACGAGCTCATCTCGCTTCGCGAGTAGCTCGCCATCTGGCACGCCGTTCGAGCGCTGGACCATGTCCTCGACCCTCCCACCCCTGCTTCTTGTCGACGTCGGCAACACGTCCATCCACTGGGCGTCCTACGATGGCGAGTGGAGGGCGAGTCGCCGGCTCTGGACGCGCGCCATCAACCACTTCGGCGCGCAGTTCGATGGCGAGATCGGCATCCAGCGCTCGCGCCACTCGCCTGCCGGCTGGCCCGAGGTCGCGGTCGTGTGCTCGGTAGTAGCAGAGGCCTCCGCTCACCTGACCGCGGAGCTTGAAGGCCGCAAGATGGAGGTTCTCTTGCTCGGCCACAACCTCCAGGCGCCGATGCCCGTCCGGTACCTGGATCTGCACCAGCTCGGCCAGGACCGCCTCGCTAACGCGGCGGGCGCCTTCAACACCGTCCGGGGCGCGGTGATCGTGGCGGATGTCGGCACGGCGATCACGGTCGACGCCGTCTCGGGAGACGGGGAGTTCCTGGGCGGCGCCATCGCGCCCGGCCCGCACCGCGCCTGGCAGGGGTTCCTGACCGGCGTGCATGCGCCGAGCTTCGCGGCGGTCGACACGGTCTGGCTCGAGCACCAGCCGCTCGCCGACGTCAAGCCCATCGGCCGCAGCACCCAGGAATGCGTGGACGCCGGCGTCCGCCTCGGCTTCGCCGGCCTCATTGACCGGCTCGTTCAGGGCCAGCGCGCGGTGCTTGGCCCGGACACGCCGGTCCTCTGGACCGGCGGCGCCGCCGTTCTCCTCCGCCCGTACTCGGAGGAGCCCGGCGAGTTCGACGATCTCCTCACTCTCAGAGGCCTCGTGGCCATCTACCGGGCAACCACCGCGTAGCGCGGGCGTTCCGCCCGGCAACCACAGGCAACCATGACCCTCGGCAACCTCACGATCGACCCTCCCATCGTCCTCGCTCCCATGGCCGGCGTCACCTCGATGCCGTTCCGCCTCCTCTGCCGACGAGCGGGCGCCGGCCTCGTGTGCTCGGAGATGGTCTCCGCCAATGCCATTGCCCATGGCAGCCGCAAGACCGACGATCTGCTCGTCTCGTGCCCGGGAGAGCGACCGCTTTCGGTCCAGGTCTTCGGCGCTGACCCCTCCCTCGTGGCCGCGGCGGCCCAGTACTGCGAGTCCGCCGGCGCGGATGCCATCGACATCAACATGGGCTGTCCCGTCCGGAAGGTAGTCCGCATCGGCGCCGGCGCCGCGCTGGCGGCCGATCCCGATCGCGCTGTCGCCTGCGCCCGCGAGACCGTGCGGGCGATCAAGGCGCCAGTGACCGTGAAGATGCGCTCAGGGCGAGTGTGCGGAGACGAGTCCTACCTCGACCTCGCGCGACGTCTGGCGGACGTCGGCCTCGCCGCCATCGCCCTCCACGCGCGAGCTGCGAGCCAGGAGTACCGTGCCCAGGCCGACTGGAGCGCGATCTCGCGGCTCGTGGAGGTCCTGCCCATCCCGGTTGTCGGAAACGGCGGCGTACTCGCCGCCGAGGACGTGTCGCGCATGATGCGAGAGACAGGATGCGCCGCGGTCATGATCGGCCGTGGCGCCCTGGGTGACCCGTTCATCTTCCGCCGCGCTGCCCACTTGCTGGCGGGCCGCCCGGCGCCCAGCACGCCGCCGGCGTGGCGTCTCGCTGTCGCGCTCTGGCACGCGCAGACGCTGGTGCTGCAACTGGGTGAGCGGGCCGGCATCCGCCACATGCGCTCTCAGGTCGGTTGGTACAGCAAGGGCCTGCCCGGGAGTACCCAGTTCCGCCGGGCGGCCTCTCACCTCACGACGTTGCGCGAGCTTGCCGACGCGATCCTTGGCCTTGCCGAGGCGACCCCAGCCCCGTAAGCACCAGGATCACTGTGCCGGCGAACCCTCCGCCGTTGCCGTTCGCCTGATCCCTGATCCCTGAGAAGGGCAGCCCGGCCTGCGTGCGGAACCCCCCACGAGAGGCGAGTCGACGCCATCCACCAGGTCCACACTGCGCCTGTCGCCCTGCCAGAGGAGCCAGGACCTTGGCGTATCCGCACCTCCTGTCAGCCGGCCGGATCGGCAGCCTGGAGCTTCCCAATCGCACGATCATGGCCCCCATGGGCACCGGCTACGCCGACGAGAACGGCTTCGTCACAGCGCAGTTGATCGCCTACCACGCAGCGCGGGCAGCGGGTGGCGTCGGCCTCAACATCACCGAGCACACGGCGATCTCCCGGGGCGGGCTCGTCGTGCCTAACATGCTGGCGCTGTACGATGACCGCTTCACCGAGGGTCTCCGCCGGCTGTGCCAGGCCGTCCACGACAGCGGAGGGCGCCTGGCCGTCCAGCTCAACCACGGCGGCCGGCAGGCCGATCCCGCCGTGGTCGGGGACCTCGTCTGCGCCTCCGAGCACCGGACGCCGGGCGGCGGCACGACAGCACGCGCGCTCTCAGTGGAGGAGATCCGCGAGATCGTCCCTCTCTATTCGACTGCCGCCGCACGGGCCAAGGAGGCGGGAGCCGACGGCGTCGAACTGCACTTCGCTCACGGCTACCTCGGCGCCTCATTCCTCTCCCCCCTGACCAATCGACGAACCGATGCCTACGGCGGCGACACCCAGCGCCGCTGCCGCTTCGCCCGGGAGATCATCGCCGAGGTGCAGCGGCTGTGTGGGCCCACCTTCCCGGTCTGGTGCCGGATCTCCGCCGACGAGTTCACCGAGGGGGGCACGACACTCAAGGAGGCCCAGCGCGTCGCGCCGATTCTGGAGGCCGCCGGCGCACAGGCCATCCACGTCTCGGCAGCCCTGGGTGAGACGGCCTGGCGCGCCTCCGCCCCGTACTATGAGCCCCGGTGCAACCTCGCTCACCTCGCCGAAGGGATCGCCCGCACCGTCACCATCCCCGTGATTGCCGTAGGCAAGATCCTGTTCCCCGACCTTGCAGAGGACCTGCTGGCGAGGGGTGTGTGCGACTTCGTGGCCTTGGGGCGGCCCCTCCTCGCCGACCCCGACTGGCTGCGGAAGGCCGCCGAGGGGCGCGAGGCCGATATCTGCCCGTGCATCGCCTGCAACATCGGGTGTCTTCACCGCCGAACCGACCCGGTGGGTATGTGCTTCTGCGCCACCAACCCCCGGACCGGCCGGGAATGGCTGTGGCCCGCTGGCCCGCCGTCGGCGCGGTTGCCGCGAAGGGTGCTCGTCATCGGGGGCGGGCCCGCGGGCATGGCCGCAGCGACCATCCTGGCGGAGGCCGGGCACCAGGTCGAGCTGTGGGAAGCCGGCGAAGGCCTGGGCGGGGCGTACGCCCTGGCCTGCGTGCCCCCGGGCAAGGGAGACCTGCGGCCGTTCCTCGACTACCAGGCGCGCCGTCTCACCCGGTCCGGGGTGGTCGTCCGCCTGAGCGTGGCCGCCACGGCGGATGACATCATGTCGACCGCCCCCGATGTCGCCATCGTCGCCGCGGGCGCCGAAGAGCCGCCCCTTTCGCTCTTCCCGGGGGCCACACCCGAGAACGCCGCGCGGGCGGATGATGTGCTCGCGGGGCGGGCCACCGTGGGCCATCGGGTCGTCGTCATCGGGGGCGGACGTACCGGGACCGAAACCGCCCACTACCTGGCCGATCGAGGGTGCCAGGTGACCCTGATCGAGCTGCGTCGTCGGCTGGCCGAGGAGATCCCCGGGTCGGTCCGGCTCTGCCTCGAGCGCTACCTCGAGGCCGCAGGAGTGACCTGCCTGACAGAGACGGAGGCGGTCTATCTCGACGACCTGGGGCTGGTCGTCATGCGAGACCAGCGACAGGAGCATCTCCCGGCCGACACCGTCGTCCTGGCCCTTCCCCGCCGGTCGCGCGCCTGGCTGGCCGAGGACATTCACCGGCGCGGCATCCGGCACGTCCGCACCGCGGGCGACGCCCGCCGGCCTGGCTCGGTCCAGGACGCGGTCTGTGACGCGACTCAGGTGGCACGGCAGCTCGCGGCGGAGCTGAACGTCGAGCTCTAGCCGAACCCGCCTTCGGAGGGGATCCGCGATGTCACACTGCCCATCTTCTCACCGACCGGTCGTTGGCGAGGGGGTGCCCACGCCGGCCGGGCCCTACTCCCCCGCTGTCACCTATAGGGGTCTCGTCTTCTGTTCGGGGCAGCTCGGCACCGACCTGCAGACCGGGCAGCTCCTCAATGGAGTGGAGGCCCAGACGCGCCAGGCCCTGGCGAACTTGCGCCTGCTCCTTGAGGCGGCCGGGAGCAGCCTGGGGAACGTCGTCAAGACAACTGTGTTCCTTCAAGATATGGCGGACTTCCCGGTGATGAACCGGGTCTATGCGGAGGCCTTCGGCGACAACCGCCCCGCCCGCTCGACCGTGGCGGTAGCGGGCATCGCCCTCGGCGCGTTGGTCGAGGTCGAGGCGATTGCCTACACGACCGGAGCGTAGGAGGGCGCTTGCCCGGGAGGGGCGAGGGCTTGCCTCGTCGGGGAGAGACCTGGTCCGCCTGTCCACCCCCGTAGCTCATCCATTGCTCATCTCATCCAGGGGAGGGGACGATTCATGTTGCATGCCGGCTCGCGTCTGCTGAGGAACCACATCGGCCGCCTGGTCACGTTCATCTTCGCCGGAGCCGTCCTCGCGGGCGCCCTCCCCGCCATGGGCGCGCCCGCCGACCCGTTCGAACTCATCGAGAACGGTGGCTTCGAGAAAGCCGACGCCAAGGGTCTGCCGGTCGCCTGGCGCATTGACTGGCGCGGTTTCCAGGGCGTGACGGCGAAGCTCGTCGGGGGCGGCGGGGCTCGCTCGGGCAAGAAGGCGCTCTACGTCCAGTGCATCGCCTCCCCCGTTGACGTGTGGCTCTACAACCGTCCCCTCGATGTGAAGGGCGCCGCGGGCAAGGAGGTCGTCGTCAGCTGCTTCTACCGGATGACCGACGAGCCGGCGGTCGATATCGGCCTCATCACCTACGGCCATCCCTTCGCCGACAAGGAGTGGGCTACACCCTACCTGACCTCGGAGCGCAACCGGCTCCAGGAATCCGCCGAATGGCAGCTCTTCAGCTGGCGAGTCAGGATTCCCGCCCAGGCGCAGAACGCGATCCTCCTCATCCGCCCCGGCAGCGCGGGGGAGCTGTTCGTCGACGACGTCTCCGTTCGCCCTGCCGACGCGCCCATCGGCATGAAGGTCCTTGAGGCGGGCGACCTCGTGTCCCTGCCCCGCACCCGTGAGGTCCGGCTACAGGTACGGAACGACACGGGTGTCGAGCGAGTCCTCCGACTCGGCATGGTCGCCGGTGAGGGCAAGGGGTCCGTCCGCCGGTTCCTGCCACTCAAGGTGCCGGCAAAGGGGCAGCTACCTGTCGTAGTCCCCTACCCCTACGCCTCGGATCAGGCTCACCGGATCGGCCTGGCCTTGGAGGACCCGACGACGCAGCAGACCCTGGATACCTGGATTGGGCAGGCGTTGCCGCTACTCACCGGCCGGCCGACTGAGCCCGCCTTCCGCGGCACCGTCCTCGGCAGCATGCCCAGTACGGACATCGTCGTCGAGGGTCGCCTCAACGCGGTCGAGTCCCTCTGCCGCCAGCTCACTCTGGTAGCCGACCTGGGCGGCGCCGGTGTCATCGCCAGGGACGGCGAGGGCATCGGGCGGCCCGACGGCCCTGGGAGCTGGCGTCTCTCCATCTCCCCCAAAGGGCTCCTTCGCGGCCGCTACCCGTTGGTCATCACTGTCTCCTGCAATGGACACAAGGTCGGGTCTCGCGAGATCCAGATTGCCCGCGCGCCGGACGCCCCGCACGAGGCCGGCTACGACTCGCGTGGCCGGTTCTACGTCGATGGGAAGTCCGTCTTCGTCAATGGGCTCTACAATGTGACGGACGACTCTGACCTGCCCATGGCCAAGGAGCAGGGCTTCAACCTGATCGTGGCGCCCACCGGCACCGTGAGCGCCGACTTCGTCCGGCGCGCCGAGAAGCTGGGGATGATGGTTTCGCTGTACTCCGAGCAGATGCCGTCTCCCAGCGCGGTTGCGCCGTCGACGTTCTGGGCCCACGCGGCCGACAAGTACGGGAGCAGCCCGGTCATGGTGGCCTGGCACCTGGTGAGCCGACCCGATGCCATCCTGATGCCGCCCGCGCTGTTCGCGGAGCAACAGGCAGCCATGCCGACGATCGACATGCACCACCCGACGATCACACTGCTTTCCGTGCCCAGCCTGCTCCCCGCGTTCGCGCCCAACTGCGACATCCTGGCCTTCGAGTCCCAGCCTGTGCCCGCGCTCCCGGTGGAAGCCGTGGTGGATGACCTCGGAGAGGCCCAGCGCGCGGCCGTGCCGGGACGGCCGGTCTGGGCCGCCATCCAGTCCGTCGGCCGGGCGTGGCTGAACGTCGGTGGGGGACTCGAAGAGGAGGAGGGCGGTCGTCCCCCGACCGGAGCCGAGCACCGGGCGATGACCTTCCTCACCCTCGTGCATGGCGCGCGCGGTCTGCTGCACCATGGTCTGCACTTCCGGGGCGGCCACGGGCGCTCTTCGTACTACCTCCCCGACACCGCTCCGGACCTCTGGCAGGCCATGAAGCACACCAACAACCTGGTCGCCAGACTCGCCCCGGCGATCGCCAACGGCGACTACCGCGGTTGCGAGGTTAGCGGCCCCGTTCACGTGGGCGCGTGGGATTGCGATGGGCGCGTCTATGTGGCCGCGGTCAACGCCAGACCGGAGCCCTCGCTCGTCACCTTCAAGGTGCCCGGCAAGGTCCCCGACGCTCTCTACTCGCTTGCCGACTCGGCCGAGATCACCAGGACGGCGAACGGCCAGTTCGCGGACGACCTGCCGGCCTACGGCGTCCGAATCTATGTGAGCAACTCCGCCGCCCTAGCGGGCCCGGGGTGAGGGCGACTGGCTGCCGCGCGAGGTGCCGCTGACGACCAGGCCCCATTACGAGGACGTCAATACTCGGCTCTACTGCGGTGACGCGCGGGAGATGCCCGAGCTGGCGCCCGAGTCCGCCGATCTAATCGTCACGAGCCCGCCCTACTGGGACATCAAGAACTACCGCTCGACCCGACAGATCGGCCTCGGCCAGTCCTACGGGGAGTACCTCGACCAGCTCTGCGCGGTCGGCGTACGGCTGGGTACGGTTCTCCGGGCCGGCCGCTTCCTCTGCTGGGTGATCGGCACTCACGTCTCCGACGGCGAGCTCCGGCACATCCCTGCCGATTCGATCCGCATCTTCCGCGACCTGGGTCTGCTGCTACGGAAAGAACTCATCTGGGCCAAACCGAAGGGCACCCAGGGGCTCTGGCAGCGCGGTACTACCCAGTTCCTCCGCGACAAGCCGTATCCGGGTCAGGTCAACATCAACATCCAGCACGAGTTCATCCTGGTCTTCCAGAAGCCTGGCGAGTTCCCTGTTCGGCCGGAGTACCGTCTGGACGAGCCCTTCATCAAGAGCGTGGCCTGGAGCGTCTGGGAGTTGCCCGTGTCGCGGGTGAAAGGGCACCCCGCCCCCTTCCCGGTGGAGCTGCCCGCGCGCCTGATCGAGCTGCTCTCGTACCCCGGCGAGGTCATCCTCGACCCCTTCGCCGGAACCGGCACGACCCTCATCGCGGCCCTGCAGCGGGGCCGCCGGGCCGTCGGGTACGAGATCAACGAGGGCTTCTGTCGCCTGGCCGCCGATCGCCTCCGCGCCCAGACCGCTCAACTCAGCCTTCCGAACGTTGCGTCGCCGACCCCGCCCCAGCCTGAAACCAGGACCCCCCGCCGTTGACACCCCGCCTTGGGCGTATGTATAATCGACGCTGCGGATGGACCCTCGCACGGCGCGGGCCGCCCCTCCCCCGCCGAGATCGGAAACAGGCCACCTTGGACCGCCTCTGGGCCCCCTGGCGCATTGGGTACGTGCTCAGCGAGAAGCCGACCGGCTGCATCTTCTGCTGCAAACCCGCCGCGGAAGACGATGCGGGCGAGATGATACTAAACCGTGGTGACCTCTCATACGTCCTCATCAATGCCTACCCGTACAACAACGGGCACCTGTTGGTCGTCCCGTACGAGCATTGCTCCGATATCGGCCTGCTAACCGAGCCGCAGCTGCTGGACATCCTGCGACAGACTCGCCGGGCGATCGAGGTCATTCGCCAGGCGATGCGGCCCGACGGTTTGAACGTCGGGTTCAACGTCGGGCGGGTGGCCGGGGCCGGCATTGAGGAGCATCTGCACTTGCACATCGTACCGCGGTGGGCCGGTGACACCAACTTCATGCCCGTCCTGTCTGACACACGGGTAGTGCCCCAGAGCCTCCAGGAATGCTACGACCTGCTGTCCTACCATTTCAGAACCTTGAGCGAGGAGTCCTGACCATGCGCGCACTGAAGGGCTTCGGGATTGTGGTGCTGGCGTTGCTTTGCGGACTGGCAGCGGCGCAGAAGGACAAGGTGAAGATCATCGCCCCCGAGCCGGGCGCCGTCGTCCGCGGGGTCATCGAGGTCGTGGCCGACAAGGTCGACCCGAACGAGGGCACCTATGCCTGGAAGATCGGCCGTGCCGGCAAGGAGGCCGAGGCTGAGTTCCAGGCCAACACCATCGCCGGCCTCCCCTTCCTCTGGGACACACGCGTCCGCAATGAGAAGGGCGAGCGCGTCTACCCCGATGGTGAGTACGTCGTCGCCGTCAACGGGTTCGACGCCTCGGCTGAGTTCCAGGGCTCAGCTACGGTGCGCCTCCGGATCGCGAACGAGATCTCCCCGGCCGACGTCGCCGACGGGGTGAAGCTTCAGATCAACCTGAAGAACACGGACACGCTGAACTACGACGTCAGCGGGGACGAGAAGATCTCCGTGGACATGTCCACGGAGCAGACGCCGGACGCCGAGCCCTACATCATCGAGACCGCCCTCAAGGGCGGGTACACGCTCAAGATGCTGTCGGGCGCCGGCGGTGGCATGGGCGGGCTCTGCCGGGAGACCTGCACCGATGGGGTCCTCTACCCGCAGAACGCGGCCCCTTCGTACATCGACGACATGGGCAAGTCGTTCACCCAGGACTACTCGGGGGATGGCGTCATTGCGCCCCACAAGGAGAAGGACCCCCACTTCGCCCTCGGCGAGAACTACCTCCAACTCCCGCCTCGGGTCCTCACGCTCGGCGCACGCCCCTGGAAGTCCGACCTGGCCCTCGTACTCGAGCTGTTCAGCCAGTACCGGACGGTTGTCACCACCGAGAACCGCCTCGAGGGCTTCGAGTGGGCTGGCGGCGAGAAGTGCGCCCGCATCAGGAGCGAGTTCACTGAGCCCAGCCTGGCGTTCGAAGCGACCATCAGCGGCCAGCTCTACAAAGTGAAGGGCAGCATCACCGGGACCCGCATCACTTACTTCGCCTACGAGGCCGGCTATCCGGTCAGCACGGAGGACACGCTCCACTACAAGGTCGAGCTCGAACCCAAGCAGGCCCAGATGGCCGGCGGCATGGGAATGGGCGCGGGGATGGGCATGGGCGGCCAGGGCGGGCAGATGCCCCCCGGCATGGGCATGGGATCCAGGGGTCCCGGTGGCGGCATGATGGCGGGCGGCGGGACGATGGCCGGCGGCGGAAAGCCCGGTGGCGGCATGATGCCGGGCGGGATGATGCCCGGCGGGATGGCCCCCGGTGGCGGGATGATGCCCGGCGGCGGGATGGCCCCCGGCGGCGGCATGATGCCCGGCGGCGGCATGGCCCCCGGCGGCGGCATGATGCCCGGCGGCGGCATGGCCCCCGGCGGCGGCATGATGCCCGGCGGCGGCATGGCCCCCGGTGGCGGCATGATGCCCGGCGGCGGCATGATGCCCGGCGGCGGCATGATGCCCGGCGGCGGCATGATGCCCGGCGGCGGCATGGCCCCCGGTGGCGGCATGATGCCCGGCGGCGGCATGATGCCCGGCGGCGGCATGATGGCGGGCGGCGGGACGATGGCCGGTGGGGGAAAGCCAGGTGGCGGGATGATGGCGGGCGGCGGGATGATGGCCGGTGGTGGAAAGCCCGGTGGCGGGATGATGCCCGGCGGCGGGATGGCTCCTGGCGGCGGGGGCGGCATGATGGGCGGCGGCGCCGCGACACCTCAGAAGATCAAGGCTGACGTCGACGTGACCCTGACCATCTCGGTTGTGAAGTAACCCGCGAGGAGGCGCGCGGAGGATGCTGTCGCCGGCGCCCCCGAGGAGTTCGGTCGCTGGGGCCGCGGCGTTGCTTGCCGCGGCCCTGATGCTCTGGGCGGCGTTGTGGGGAGAACGCTCGACTCACCTTGCTGCCCAGGCCCCCACCGTCCCCAAGCCGGTGTCCCTTGCCGTCTGGCTTCACCACTTCCCGGGCGAGTCGGAGTATCTCGGGAGCCTGACCAGGTCGTTCAAGCAGGCGACCGGACGCGCCGTGTACCTCTACACCTACGAGTGGGCCTCCTGCACGGAGCAGCTCAAGCAGTGGCGCACGACCCAGCGAGCATACGCCCCCGACATGGCCATCGTCAGAGACGTCGATCTGCCGATCGTGCTCGGTCAGGCTGCGTCCCTCGAGGGGCGCTTCACCCCGGCCTTCCTCCGGGAGTTCTACCCTGGCGCGCTCGCGCAGGGCCGCGTACAGGGGGTGCTGGTGGCCTTGCCCTGGCAGGTCTGGCCCCGGGCGCTCTACTACCGGGGCGATGTCCTGCGCGCCAAGGGCCTATCGCCGCCCAAGACCCCCGACGATCTCCTCCGCGTCGCACAGACGGTCGCCCGTCCCCCCGAGCTCTACGGCCTGGGCCTCCCCGGCCGCATGGGGGGCAGCGCGGCGGAGATGTTCCTGCTGACCTACCGCGCCCAGGGCGGCTTGCTGTTCGATCAGGACGGTCACCTGGCCATTGCCAGCGACGCGGGCCGTCGCACGCTCCACCTGTGGGAGGAGCTGGGTCGGACCCACGCGACCGAGCCCGAGATCCTCAACTGGGACGAATCCGAGCTGGTCGATCTCTTCCTCGCCGGCCGGCTCGCGATGCTCGTTGAGCGCCCGTGGCTGCTCAGCCTGTTCCACCTGGCGGAGCCCTCGTTCGAGGTTGGCGTTGTCCCTGTGCCCAAGGTGCCCGGCGGGTGGGACAGTCCCCGCACGGACTGCATCTTCGTCTTCGAGACGGCGGGGGACCTCGATGGCTGTGTCCAGTTCCTCCAGTTCGCCCTCGGGGCCGAGCAACAGGCGGCCCTAGCCAAGTCCGGAGTCCTGTCGCCTCGCAAGGATGCCGCCGGTGCTCTCCCCGCTGACCCCCGGTGGGCGGCGTTCCGGGCCGCCATGGCGGACGCGCGCGGGCCGTCCCCCCAGAACTGGGACGCCATCGCCGATCTCTTCGATCGTCTCATCTACATGGTCGTGAGCGGCCGCGCGACCGCCGATGAGGCCATCGACCGCATCAACATCGACCTCCTCGGCGAGCCCGACGCAGAGCGGGCCGCCATGCCTGCCCCCGGTCCCCCGGACGGAGCCCCCCGCCAGAAGCTCTAGAAGCAGCTCTGAAGACCCCTTGCCTGTGGCATCGCCGACTCGCCGATGGGCCACAGCACTCACGCGCGAGTCGCGCGTGCCACGTACGTCGGGTCGCAATGAGCCAGCCGGAAGGGCACGATGGAGTGGACAGCGCCACCGTTGGTGAACAATGCTCCTCGGACCTGCCAAGCCACGAGGAGAGGCCACCGTCATGCTCACGAACATGCTGTTCCTCCTGGGATCGCTGCCCCAGCCCGGCGGTGAGTGGCCCTTCATCCGAGGCGATGTGCGGAATACTGGGGCCTCGGCGGTGGTCGGTCGCATGACCCAGGCGCCGGAGGTGCTGGCGCGGTACAGCCTCGGCGGTGCGCCCTTGGAGGCGGTATCGGGCAGCGGGGCGGGTTGGATTTCGGCCACGGCGTACCTGCTGGCTGACCTGGACCGGGACGGACTCGAGGAGATCATCACCGTGGCGGGGGGACCGGTGCAGGCACTGCAGGGCAGCGGCAAGGTGCTCTGGCGGACGCTCCTCCCTCAGGGCCGGCCGTACCTGCTCGCAGCCGCAGACCTTGACCGCGACGGCGTGCCGGAGGTCATCTGCTCGAGCGGCCCTCCGGCGACCATCCACATCCTCTCCGGCCGCGATGGCAGGCTGCTCTGGGAGAAGAGCTTCGAGGAGCAGGTCTACTTCACGAACGGCACCCGGGTGGCGGACCTCGATGGCGACGGCGGACCCGAGCTGTTCATCCTGGGTAACGCGCCCGCGGAGAACTCGCGGCGTGTCGGGTGGGCCTACCGCTTCGCCCGCGGCTTCGCCGAGCCCGAGCTGCTGTGGGGCGGGCGCGACATGCCGCTTAACCCGCACTACCGGCCGCAGACGATTGTGGCGGACATCGATGCCGACGGCCGGCCGGAGATCGTCGTGGCGAGCGCCGTGCACGCCAATGGCAAGGGCTTGATGGTCGCCGCCCTCGATGCGCTGACCGGCGAGGTGAAGCGCGCGGTCGACTTCGCGAACGGGGATCGCAACTATGGTCATCTGCAGGCGATCCGCGTGCCGGGCAAGCCGCAGCTCGACCTCCTCGTCATCGGGATGCTGGGCCGGTCGCACATCACCTACCTCACCAACGACGCGCAGGGGATGCGTGAGGCGTGGCACGTCAACGCCACCTTCCAGATACCGTGCAACCCGGTGGCGGATGTCGACGGCGACGGGAAGCTGGAGGTCGTGTACACGCAGGTCAGCGACTCCGGCGGCCCCCCGACGGTCGTGGACACGATCATCACGGTCCGCGATCTCGCTACCGGCCAGATGAGGGGGGCGGTCGCCGGCGTGAGGTTGATGGGGATGGCTGACCTGGACGGCGACGGCGTGACGGACCTGGTGGCCACGACGGTCCCCGACAGCCGCATCGTCCTGTACGCCGGCACCGACAAGCAGAAGGCGCTCGATACCCCCGGAGCGAGGCTGTGTCTGATTGCGGACCGACCGCCGATCACCATGATGAACGAGTCGCTCGCCGAGCGGAGCGGCTACAACGTGTTCGCGCGGGACATCGACGGCGATGGCGCGCAGGAGCTCTTCGTCCGCACACCGGGGGCGATCGTGGCGGTCAGCGGCAAGGGCAAGCAGGCCGCAGCGTACCGGTTCGGGCAGGATGGACCCGCCGAACTGGTGGGGACGGGACGGCTTTGGGACCCGAAGGCCGAAGCCTTGCTTCTTTCTGGTGAAACGGGCCTGGTCGTCGCGGGCATGGGCGGGAAGCCTCGGGCCCGGGTCGCGGTACACGATCACCCCCCGCACGCGATTGTGGCGGCGCGGTTGGGGCGGGACGCGGCGCCCGCCGTCCTCGCCTGTCGCGCCGACGGCACCGTGGCGGCGCTAGATGGACCGGCTCTGGCACAAGGCCGCATCAGGGAGCTGTGGGCCCTCCGGCAACTGGCGGGCTTCGAGGCGCCCACGGTGGCGGACGTGGACGGCGACGGCCGTGCGGAGGTCATCCTGTGCGACACCACCACCGCGGAGCCGGTGATCGTCGATGCGCGAGGGCACACCAAGCAGCGCCTCCCCGCGCTCCCGACCGATGGCACGCCGCTCGTGACAGGCACCTGCGTGGTGGGGCGATTCGGCCAAGGCGGCAAGACGATGGTGGCCGCCGTCTCGGAGGTCGGCCCGAACGATGGCATCGCTAAGTGGACCATGATTGACCCCGCGAGCGGGCAGGCGGTCTGGCAGCGGGAGGGCGGCCCGCACCCGCGCCGCACGGCCTGTGTGTACGACGTGAACGGCGATGGGCGCGACGACTTGGTCTACGTTCACTACTTCGATCTGATGGCCGTAGATGGGGCGACCGGAGCGAACGTATGGGCTCTGCCGGGTTCGGTGCCGGGGTACCACCTCGCGACCGTCACCGACCTCGACGGCAGCGGGAATCCATCGATCCTGCTCTCCGGCGGCTATGCCGCGATCTACCGGTTCGACCTCCGCGGCCAGGAAGTCTGGCGCACTCCGCCGCTCAACTACAATGCCGGGAGCGCCGCGGCGGTGGCGGATGCGGACGGCGACGGCAAGCCCGAGTTCGGGACCGCCTTCACCGACCGGTTCGAGTGCTGCGACGCGGCCACCGGGAAGGTGAAGTTGACCGTGCCGCTGCCCGGCAAGGGGTCCGACGTGGCCGCGGCCGATGTGGACGGGGACGGGAGGGCGGAGTTCCTGTTCGGCTGCACGGACGGCAACCTCTACGCGGTGAAGGCCCCCAGGGAGGTGCTCTGGAAGGTGAACCTGGAGGCGCCGGTCGGCCCGCCCAGCATCGCCGACATCAACGGGGACGGACAGGCGGAGGTTCTCGTCTCGACGCAGGACGGATGGCTCCACGTCTTGGCCGCGCGTCGCTAGACCGACGCCCTAACGGTCTGACCGGGGGTTTGCCCATGACATCACGCGAGAGGTTCCTGGCGGCGTTGTCGCACGAGGAGGGTGACCGCATACCCATCGCGGACACCCCCTGGCCGACGACCGTCGAGCGATGGCATCGCGAGGGTCTGCCGGAGGGGCAATCGCCGCATGACTACTTCCGATACGAATGGGCGGGCCAGGGAGCGGACCTTTCGTTCCAGCTTCCGACGGAGACGATCGAAGAGGATGAGACTTCGCGGGTTGTGAAGGACTCGTTCGGGGCGACGACTCGCGTGTTCAAGAACCAGGAGTCGGTGCCGGAGCTGATCGACTACACCATCACCAGCCGGCGGGCGTGGGAGGAGCACAAGCCGCTGCTGGCCTGGAACGACTCGCGAGTGGACTGGGAGAACGGGCTGGCCGGCAACCGCGCCTTGCAGGAACAGGGGCTGTTCGTGCCGTATGCCGCCGGCTTCGGCTACGACCGGATCATGCGGTTCGCCGGCGCGCCGCGGGTGCTCGAGGCCATGCTCGAGGAGCCCGACTGGGTGCGTGACATGATGGACTCGGTAGCGGAGTCCGTCATCGTCGGCGCCGAGGAGATGATGGCGAAGGGGTTCCGGTTCGACGGGGCGTTCGTGTGGAACGACCTGGCGTACCGGAACGGACCGTTCTTCTCGCCCGCTACCTTCCGAGAGATGGAGCTGCCGTCACAGAAGCGAATGTGCGACTTCTTCCACAGCCACGGGCTCCCCGTGATCCTGCACACCGACGGCAATGTGTGGAAGCTCATCCCGCTGCTGCTCGAAGCAGGTTTCGACTGCCTGCAGCCGTGCGAGGTGAAGGCGGGGATGGACCTCGTCGAGCTGAAGCGGCAGTACTCAGATTGGTTGGCCCTCATGGGCGGGATCGATGTGAGGGCGATGGCGCATCCCGACCCTTCGGTGATCGAGCATGAGATCACCACGAAGATTCCGGTGGCGAAGAAGGGCGGAGGCTACATCTACCACTCCGACCACTCGGTGCCCGACAACGTGAGCTTCGACCAGTACCGGCACGTGATGGAGCTGGTGGCGGAGTACGGAGCATACTGATCCCGGCCATCCGGAGGGACATCCGATCATGTCCAGAGCGATCGTCCTCTGCACGCTGACTGCAGTGCTCGCCGGCGCTGCGCCGCGCCTGCTCGGCGCGCAGGCCAAGGTCACCCTCAGCGAGACCGAGTACCGGGACAAGGTGTACGCCTGCTGGATCGGCAAGAGCATCGGCGGGACGGTCGGCATGCCGGTCGAGGGTCAGCGGGAGATGCACGACTTCACCTTCTACACGCCCGTACCGACCCAGCCCGCGGCCAACGACGACCTCGACCTGCAGCTTCTTTGGCTCAAGGCGCTGGAGGAGCGCGGCCCGAGGATCGACGCGCGCGTGCTCGGCGAGTACTGGCTCAGCTTCGTGCCGGTCGACTGGAATGAGTACGGTATCGGCAAGGCCAACATGCGGCAAGGCTTCCTGCCGCCGATCTCGGGGCAGTTCCGCAACAAGTGGCGGGACAGTAACGGCGCCTGGATTCGGTCGGAGATCTGGGCCTGCGTGGCGCCCGGTTGCCCGGCCCTGGCCGCGCGATACGCCTACGAGGATGCCTGCGTCGATCACGGCGGCGCGGAGGGAACCTACGCCGAGCTATTCACCGCCGCCGTCGAGAGCGCGGCGTTCGTCGAGTCGGACCGCGACCGCCTGCTGCAGATCGGCCTGAGCTTCATCCCGGCCGATTGCGGCGTCGCGAAGAGCATCCACGCCGCCATCGAGGCGCGGCGGAAGGGCCTCGACCTGAAGGCGGCCCGCGAAACGGTGGTGGAGGCGTCGAAGGCCACGGGCTGGTTCATGGCGCCACAGAACGTGGCCTTCGTGGTGCTCGGCTGGCTCTACGGGGAGGACGACTTCGGCAAGACCGTCTGCGGGGTGGTGAACTGCGGTGATGACACCGATTCCACCGGCGCCTGCATCGGCTCGCTGATGGGCATCCTGCACGGTATGAAGGGCATCTCCGAGGCCTGGCGCAAACCGGTCGGTGAGGAGATCAGGAACGTGGCGATCGGCGGCTTCCAGCCACCCGCCAACCTCGCCGAGCTGACCGACCACACGGTCAGCATGGCACGGCGTGTCTTGGTCGAGAACGAGGCGCCAGTGGAGATCAGCGCGGACCGCCCGACCGACCTGTCGGGCATTGCCGCGCTCAAGCTGGACGATGCCTCGGCGGCCAAGGCGCTCTGGGCACGATCGCCATATCAGCTCGCGTACGACTTCGTGAGCGTGCGAGCGACGCTGGACATGCTGGGCGATCCGGAGATGGAGGCGGACCAGCCGAGATCGATGAAGCTGCTCCTCGAGAACGTGACGCCTCACCCGATGGAGGTCGTGATGACGTGGCGCGTGCCGGCGGGGCTGACGGCCGACCCGGCGACGGCCAAGGTGCAGCTTCCGCCCCAGGGGCACGACCCCGTGGTGTGCGAGGTGACCGTGACGGCCGAGGGGATGCGCAACCTGACCGTTCGCGGCTCGGTCGAGATCGCACCGGCCGGCCGACCTGGTGTGGGGGTCATCCCCTTCGCGCTCGCCGGGCGCGTCACGGTAGACAGGACTGACCTCGCCCTGGCCCGGCTCGGCGCGAAGGCCACCTCCGACTCGGAGCTGGAGCGCGAGCAGGGCTGCACCGCCAGGGCCATCGATGGCATCATCCCGGCCGAGGATGACTTCGAGGGCAAGCGGTGGCACTCGGCGCTCACGCCTCATCCGCACTGGGTCGCGGTGGAGCTGCCACAGGCGCACGCCATCAGTCACGTCATCATCCACTTCGCCGACCCGACGGGGCATCCGGTGGACTTCGATGGCGAGGTCAGCGCCGACGGCCAGACCTGGCAGACGGTGTTGCAGGAACGCGACTACCAGGACGCCCGCCGCTACGAGAAGACCCTCGCCCCGGTCGAGGCCCGGCACTTCCGGCTCACGATCCGCCGCTCGGCGAACCCGCAGTACCCCAACGCGGCCCAGGTGAGCGAGATCGAGCTGCTGCCCTGACGGCCGTCGACACTCTTTGGGAGTTCCGGCGACGTCCGGCGGTGACGCCGATCCGGCTGCGGCAAACACTCGGGAGGGACAGGGCATGAACGAGAGGTTGGCGGCGTTCCGGGCGGCCGGTCTGCGCGCGGCTGAGCTCCAACTCGAGCACCAGCAGCCGGACGGCGCCTTCACCTGGGAGGGCTTTCCGAAGGACGCCTACCACAAGCAGGCGTACTCGTGGGGAGTCGCCGGCTACCTCGGGGCGGCCCACCGGCTGCTGACGTGGGTGAAGCGGAACGCGCTGCTGCCCGATGGCCAGTTGCGCGACTACGATGGCGATGTGTACAGGCAGGCCTGGTTCTTCCAGGGCGCACATCGGTTGGGGAGGTTCGACCTGTCGTACCCGGTCATGTCGTTCCTCCTTTCGTGTGCGGAGGTGAGCGCCTGGTGCTGCCAGCCGATAGTGCTGAGCAGCGCGACGAGGCGCTCCTCCGCCCGCTTCCCCGCGGCCTCGGCGGCGCCGCCGGAGGCTTTGGCGGTGGCGATCATCCGCCAGAGGAGGTCGACATGGCGGTGGTCATCGATGCCCTCCCGCACCGCCTCGAACATGATGCTCGGCAGAGGGCCGTCGGCGGCGTAGTAGACGAACCCGTCGTCCTCGCGCCGGAACCCATCCCCAGTGAACGCGGCGTCCTGCCCGAAGTTGTACGCCCACTGGAGGATCTCCCGGGCGCCCGTCTTCTCTTGGGGTTGACTTCCGGGGAACGTCGGCCTACCATCGGGGAACGGCCTGAACCACAAAGACACAAAGACACAAGGGACGGCTGCCTGGGGGTACATTGGAGGTGAGGCTGACGTGGCGAAGCGACTGCCCGGCTGTTCGTGGTGGAACCTGAATTAATGGTGGGCCGGCCCCTTCCTCATCGTCTTCAGCATCGTCGCAGTCGGCGGCACCATCATCGGCCTCGCCGCTCGCGCCAACTCATCCGCGAGCACGGCCGCCCCGGTAACGCTCCCCCCAGAACCCGGCCCGCCTGCCCGGCAACCCGAATGGTCGAACCTGCCGCTCCGGTACGACACCTATGGTCATGCCCTTGCATCCATCCGCGCCGGCCATAGGGTCTCCGCGTCCTGCACGGAGGCGGCGATCTTCGACTCGGCTCTGGCCGGCATCGCGTTGCGCACGCGCAACACCCAACCCCAGATCGCCGACATGATCGTCGCCACATGGCACCGGCTTCAGGCCGCAGGAGCTCCCGAGGACTTGGGAGACCTCGCCCTCCACCTCCGCGCCTGCCTCCCGGACGACCCCGCCGTCCGACAAGCGAACCTCGACTTCGCCGAGATCTGCGCTGCCTATATCGTGCTGCGCACGCGCGCCCCCGCATGAACAGGGGCGACCCATCGGGTCGCCCCTACAACCGCCGCACCCTGGAGGGGCGACCCGATGGGTCGCCCCTCCCGCGCTACCCCGTCACCGTTCTCCCGTCGCCGCCCCCCGTCCCCTCACCTTCTCCCTCCACGCCTCCAGCCTCTCCCTCATCAGCATCTCGAGCCATTCCTCCGCCGTCCACCACCACACGCCGTTCGAACTCGCGAGAGGTCATGGACGACCGATCCCCTTCAGCGGAAGGAGGCCGATGTCGTTGGCGCCCAGCTTCACGTGGACGATGGTCTCCCCGTTCCGCGTCTCGAAACCGAAGCGCTGACCCTCCAGAAGGTTCATCAGCTCGCCCCGGGCGGCGCCAAGGGTGAACGGCAAGGTGATGTCGGCCTCGAGGCTGTTGCTCGTCTCGTTGGTGTAGAGCAAGTGCCTGCCGCCATTGCCGTCAGCCATCAGCCGCCGGACGACTCCCGATGCGCTGCACGCCGCCTCTGGCACCACACCCAGGGAGCGCAAGGCCTCGTCGAGCAGGGCGCGATCCTCGCTCGGCAGATCGGGCGAGGTCAACGTCAGTCGCCCTCGCACGCCGCCGCGGAAGCAGTTGTCGAGGATTCTCAAAGCAATCACGTTCCGGCCGCCGGGCCGGAGACACTTGGTCACGTCCTCCTGGAAGCTCTCATCCCACGACTGGGTCTGCCTGACCAGCCGGCCGTTGACGTAGATCCAGGCGCAATCGTCGAGCGTGTCGCCGGTGAGGAGGATGCGTCGTCCCTTCAGGCCGCCGGGCAGGTCGAAGGCGAGCCGATACCAGCCGTACCCGTCGAGGTCGGGGTAGCCGTTGTCCTCCCACACGCCGGGCACGGCGATCTGCCCCCACTGGGAGTCGTCGTACTCTGGCGACTCCCAGTGCTCGACCTCACCGAGATCGCGGGACCCCGCAGGCGCCCGGGTGGCATTCATCCCCTGTTGGGGCCAGCTCAGACCGAACCGGAATCGCCACTTCGTTGCGAGTTCCACGACCGGTCGCCCGCGCCCAAAGGAGAGTCCGACGGGGTCCCTGATCCACGCCGCTCGGCCCTTGCCGTAGCTCGCGGAAGTGACGGGCTTCCCACCCTCGCCGATGACCTCCGCCAGCGCCGACCGGCCGCCGTTCAGCGGCCGAAGGTGCTCGTCGTAGGTCGCGGGCTCGGTGACCACCAGCAGCCTGCCTCCGTTGCGGACGAACTCGCGGAGCTTGGGGATGACCTCGGTCTCCACGTAGAGCGCGGGCGGCAGGACGACTGTTTCGATCTCCTTGAGCGCCTGGTCGATGTCGCGGAAGCTGAAGTCGCGGAGCTGATAGCCGAGATCGGTGAGGGTGCCGAAGAGCCGGGCGTACTTGTCGGGCATGTCGTCGGCTTCGGCGGCGTCAATGAAGGTCGCCTGCGGGTAGTAGTACCCGACCCGCGTGACGGGCTTCAGGCTGGACAGCAGGTTGGCGATGGTCACACGTTCCTGGTTGGCCATCGCCGCCCAGATCACATCGTCAGGCACCGTCCCGTCCCAGTTGAGCGACCCGTACTCCTCGGCACCGCCCCACGTCCAGAACTGGACGCCGTACAGGCCGAACTGGAGCGCACTCCAGGCGAAGCTGCGCTGGCGCTCGTCGGGGTAACGGACCCACCGGTGGCGCCTCTCCCGTGGACGGCTGGACAGGCCGGTCTCAGCGGAGATGACCGGGCTTCCGCCCTGGGTGGCAAACCAGAGCTCGGAGGCGAGGCGGTAGGTCTGCCAGTCGCTGTCAGTGTAGAGGTCGCACAGCGCGACACCGCGCTGACACGCCGAGGCGGTCCACGGGTCCGGGCCCACCCCCCAGCGCACCCCACCCACGTCGATGATGGTGGGGACGAACTTCCCGCCAGTTCGTCCCACCCGCGAGTTCCGCTGGACGATGTCCGCCTCCCACGCGAGCTCCCCGGCGATCGCCTCGGCCTTGAACACGGCCATGTCGTACCAGGCCGCGGGCTCCTTGTCACGAGCCTGTGGGCTCTGCACCTCGTCGAAGCTCGCATATCTGGTGCCCCAGATCTCGTTCAGCTTAGCGATGTCGCCGTACCTCCGGGCGAGCCACTTGCGCATGGCTTCGAGCATCAGGGGCGACTTCACGGCGCCCCCCGGCAGGTATGCCGGCTCGTTCCGCAGGCTCCAACAGACGATGCGGTCCGCGCGGTCGAAGCGCTTCGACGCGGCCGCGATCCACCGGCCGAAGGCCTGGAGCGGCTCGGGTTCGTGGCCGAGGATTCTCGGGTCCACCAGCTCGTGCAGGCCGAAGTCCTTGTGCTTCTCGCTGAACCACTTCGGCGGCGCGAAGTCGAGCAACGGAAGCGAGTTCAGCCCGCTCTCGTTCACCGCGTCGACCAGCTTGTCAGTTCCACTCCAGTCGAACTCGCCGGGGCTCGGCTCCGAGCCGGACCAACCCATCCAGTCGTGGCTCACGGTCAGCCCCAGCTCGGCCATGTCCCGGCTCGCTTGCCCGGAGATCGTGACATAGGGCACGATGGGGCCCGGCCTCACCTCACCCACCAGCCGGGTGGGCGGCGCTGTCTTCGCGAGCTCGCCGGCGCGTCGCGCCAACAACCGAGCCCAGGCCACACGCTCGACGGCCCGGTCGTACCGCCCGACGTTCCAGTCCCACCTCGCAGCGGCGAGGGCCGGCTGCATGCGGCGGAGGAGCGCGCGCTGGGGGGTCGTTTCCGCGCGATTCGCCTCCAGTTGCTCGATGAGCCGCCTACGGTCACTGTCAAGCGTTTGGATGGTCTCGGGGAGATCGAGGTGTTCGAGCTCGGCCCGCAGCCTGGCGGCCTCGGCGAGCGACTTCGGCTCGCCCGACACAGCATCTGCCCGCACTTCGCGGATGAGTCGGGCGAGCGCTGCCTGCCGAGCGACCCAGTCGCGTTCGGCGGCCTCGCTCAGGACGAGGGGCTCCCGCCCCACCTCCTCCTCCGCCACGAACGGCTCGCGTCCGGAGGCGATGCGCTGCACGGTCAGCCGGGTGATGCTGGGCGCGTCCGCCCACACCATGATCGGCGCCCGCCAGCCGAAGTGCAGGTGGCCCATGTAGTAGTAGTGCTGGCCGACCAGGAACGCCCCGGGGTCGTAGTCGTTGGCGCTCCAGCGGTCGATGAACAGCGCTCCGTCCCCCAGGTCCATCTCGAAGTGCCTGCCGTTGGCGCCCTCGGGGAAGAAGACCTTCTGGAAGCCGCCCTGCAGGTTCTCGCCATAACCGCGCGTGTCGCGCCACCGCAGCGCCTGCACGCGCTCGAGCATTGGCGTCTGCCAGTGGAACGAGAACGTGCCGACCCCGCCCCAGAACGGCGCGCGAATGGCGGCCTGCGACAGGCCCGGCGCGGGCGCAAGCTGAGCGGTCATGCGCAGCAGGCGGGGATAGCACTCGATCCGCCGCGTGAGCAACCCGTCGGCCTCGAGCGGCGCGCGGGATACCCACAGCGTGCGCACGGGGCCTGCGGTCACGGCCACAGTCTCCTCGCCATCCCACGGCAGCATGTTGAAGAAGACGGGCCCCTCGGGCGAGTCGAAGCGGTACTGCGCCGCCTCATTGACGGCCTTCCCGTTGGCCTGTTTGGTGGACCACGTGATGGCGTAGTCCCTGGCGGCGATCCGCCCCGGCTCTCCCGCGACAGCCGGTGTGCCAGCGCGTCGGTAGGTGACCTGGGAGGTGCCGAACCGGGTCTCTACCGGTGTGACGGACGCCGGCGGGAGCGTGACGGTGAAGCAGAACTCATCGTCAGGGGTCGGCCCGCCCGAGAGGTCCGTATCATCAAGCTGCGAGGGCAGAGGGTTGCCCTGAGCGTCGAAGGCTGTCAGCGATGACAGGTTCGCCTCCGCCGGCAGGCCGAGGTCCTTCACCCGGCAGACGACCGGCCAGTCGGGCCGCACCGCGCGAGAGGTGCTGACGACATGGATCGTGACGCTGCGGTCGAGCTTCGCCGGATCGAGGGGCACCTCCGGAGGCGCTGGTGGTGTGATCTTCTCCGTCGGCGGAATGGCCGTGACCTTGACCTCGGCCAGCTTGAGCGCGACGCGGTAGGCGCCGAAGCCGATTCCGCCGTTCGAGTTGTGTACCCCGCTGACCGTGCCCTGGTACACATCGTCCACCTCCACCACCGCATCCCGGCCCTGGACGATGATGCGGAACCGATACCACCGGCCCGTCTCGAAGGCGAGCGGTCGCACCGCGAACCCCGTCTCCGTAACCGGGGGCATCTCATAGCGCAGGCCGTCGGGGCGCAGGAAGATGTGACAGCGTCGTTCGTTCGCGTTGCGAATGACGATCCCGTTGTGCCCACCCTCGAGCACCTGGGTTCGCATCAGCCGGAACTCGACCACGTAGTCGCGCCACGTGTCGTCACCGATCAGGAGTGTGCTGCCGCCGTTGGGGTCTGAGCGCACCAGCGCGCCGTCCTCGATTTCCCACCCGGCGAGCTTCGCCGGATCGCCCCACTTGCTCAGGCCATCGGAGAAGTCGTCCTCGAACAGAACCTGACCGGCAGCCCACACCGGCAGGCCAATCGCCAGTACGCCGACCAACACCCATCGCATCACGACTAGCACCTCCCATCCTGCCTGCCATCATCAGGCTGGCTCAGTCACTGCTGATGCTGCCTGCTGTAGCAGTAGGCCGTCTCCATCAGCGTGTGGTGCACCATGCACGCCGGCCAGAACTTCGTCATGGCTGGGTGTGTCTTCGTGCCTCAAGCATCCCCGATGTCGATGCGATACCGGTAGTAGTCCGACCGCCACCATTCCGGGAGGCCGTGCTCGCAGTAGCGGAGCATGAAGAGGACGACGTCTCCGGTCTCCCGGTCCTGGTAGAAGCGGAAGTTGGAGAGCTGCAGCTCGGGCGAGTCGTCGGCGCCGCGCTCGTCGATGACGAAGATGGTGTCACGCTTCAGCGCGAAGGGATCTTCCTGCATCTCCGCGATCATGAGCGCGGTGCGGGGCATGTTGCCGCGAGCGCGCTCGCCCGCGCGGCAGAGGTTGGCGATCCAGTAGAGCTTGCCGTTCTTCTCCGACCGGAAGAGGGCCGACCCGTTCGCGCCCGACTCAACGGGCCTCCCCTCCGTGTCCGAGAGCGGCGCCGGCTCCGACCAGCTCTCGCCGTCATCTCCGGAGAAGATGAGCCACTTGTGGCCTGGCCGGTCGGGGTACATGCTGTTGTCGCCCCGGCAGAGGGCGGCGATCCGGCCGTCGGGCAGCTCGACCAGGGCGTTCTCGTCCAGCCCGCGTGAGCTTCGCTCGGGGTCGATGGGACGGGCTTTGCCCAGCCTCCAGCCCAGCTCCGCGCCCCGGTACTCGCCGATGACGGTCACCACTTCGTCCATCGGCGCCCAGCAGCCGGGGTAGTGGATAGCCTTGCCGTCCGCATCGACGGTCTGCCTCATGCCCGGGAAGAGCAGCCGATCGCGCGAGGTCTTGATGGGGAAGGAGAAGCTCATCGCCGGGCAGCGGCCCGGGAAGGACAGCTCCCGCCGCTCGGACCACGAGTCGGTCGCCGGATCGTAGACGTCCATCACCAGCGTGTACTCAGCATCGACATCCAGCTTGTCCTTCGGATAGAGCACCTGGTCGGTGAGGACGATCAGCTTCTCGGTAGCGCGGTCGAAGAAGGCGGCCGGCTCCGCATACCGCCGCTTGCCCTCGGGTACCACCACGCTCTGCCACTTCAGCACCGGCTCCGACCACGTCTTCCCGTTGTCATGGCTCACTGAGATGGCGTAGTCGTCGTACCCATCGGAGTAGTCCTCCCACCCGTAACAGTGCATCAGGACCGGCTCCGTCCTGTTCATATACGTCACGAATCCCGCGACCACCGGCCGGTTCGGCTGGTGCCGGAGAAGCAGTTCCCTCGATAGCAGCCTCATCCTGGGCCCCCTGCCTCAGTCGTTGCCGTGCTTCTGTCTCCTGTCTCCTGTCTCCTGCCGTTCCCTCACCCCGGCAACAGGAAGACCCGGTGTTTCCCGGTGATGCTGGCAACCACCAGCCAGAACACCATCATGAAGATGTCGCCGAAGGCGACGCCCAGGAAGATCGGCAGCGCCTTGCGGAGCCCATTCGGGCCGCCATAGCGGAGGATGGTGACCTTGAGCACCCATGCGATGAGGATCGAGAGCCACATCGTGTGCATCGGATAGGTCTGCATCATGATGAACCCGACGGGGTGCAGCGAAAACCAGAGATGGCGTTGGCGGAAGACCGACATGCCCCAGACCATCAGCGCGCCGGCGATGGTCGAGAGCATCACGGTTCCGCTGGCCGGGTTGGGGCTGTTGAGCCACCCCCCGAGCGCGTACCAGCCCGAGAGGCCGGACCAGGTTCCGAACCACGGGTCGCAGTTCACGCCGCCGTATCGGTAGAAGACCTGCAGTGTCCGGACATACGTGATCGGGAGTGAGCCGAGGATAGCGAGCCAGAAGGCGACGATCATCCAGCGTTTGCTGAGCTTCGCCTCGTCGGCGATCTTCAGCCCCTGGACGAAGCTCGGCATCACCGTCGCGCGGAGGTCGGTGCCGAAGGCGCGGTCGAAGGCCATGCTCACCGTGAGCGCGCGGGCGCCAACGGTGTTCGTGCCGAAGTACAGGTCGAGCATGCCCGCCGGGGTGATGGTCTGCTGCACGAAGAGGAGGCCCGTTTCGGCAACGACCTTGCTCAGGATGATGATGATCATGGCGTAGCAGAGGAGCGTGAGCGCCGCCGACCAGACGCTCATGCCGGCCGCCGCAAGCCACAGGGTGCCCGCGGCGAGACACGCCCCGGTACCGATGAGGCAGACGCGGTAGCTGATGGGCTGATCGGTCGAGGGCTGCGCCCGCCCGGTGAGCTGATCCCAGGCGCGCGCGAGGTGCCGACGCGCGACCCACAGGCCCATCCCGGTGTAGGCGAAGTACCCGCCCCAGGGCTGGCCGCCCAGCCAAGCGGGATAGCCGCCGATGCTCAGGCCACCCCAGCGCCAGCCGCAGGCGCTGGCGATGACGTTCTGGAGCTTGGTGAACCAGTAGAAGAAGACGAGCGACCCGCTGACCTCCGTCCGCAAGAGCACGCTGATGGCGATGACCAGGGGGTAGATGAACATGGGGGTCCAGCCGATCGCGAGCCACGGCTCCTCGCGGAAGTAGCTCTGCAGGCTGGGGAACTCCAGCCGGAAGTTGGCGAACGGCGGGTAGTAGTAGCCGAGGCCCTTCCCCGTGCCGAGAAGGACGGCGATGGCGAAGCCGACCCACATGAGCGGGTTGCCCCAGAAGGCGCGCGAGGCGAAGGGCGTACCGGGGTTCAGCGTCATCTCCATCGGCAGCTCGACGAGTGGGAAGGTCAGCTTCTCGTGGTCCGCCCATTGTGGGTAGAGCAGCACACTCAGGAAGGTCGCGAGCAGGTAGAGCGCGAGGAGGATGACGGTCCACGCCAGCAGCGGGATGACCCACTGGCCCCAGGGAATGGCCGTGCCGGGCGGGAGGGCCTCGTAGAAGTCCGTGATGGCCGGGCCGGGTTTGGGGCTGAACCAGGTGGGAAGCTGGTGAAGGAACAGGCGCTCCCACCCGTTGGCCGGTGTCGCGAAGTAGAACGGCGAGATCGACACGGGGATGAACACGCTCTCCGACCCATGGCCGGGGATCAGGGTGGAGACCAGCAACATCGCGTAGATCAGCACCAGCTCGGGTCGCGTGAAGGGCAGGCGCTGCGACATCAGCCGCAGGAGAGGGTTCACCACCAGTACGAGGACGAGCAGCACGAAGATCGCGCCCGGCGGCAGGTGCTGCCCGCCGACGAACGTGCCCTGCACGTAGTGGTCCAGATAGGGGATGAGCAGTCCGCACAGCACCGAGAGACCGAAGCCCACCAGAAGCGCGCGGATGCTGATCGGAGGACGGGCAGGCACGGCAGGGCCTCAGCGACAGGGTGACGACCCGCAGGCATTTCCCGGTTGCGGGGGAATCGTCCTTGACACGATCGGGGATACACGCGGCCCCAGTAGCTCGCTAGAGCCGCTCCACGATGACGTAGGGCTTGCGGACACCGTCGCGAGTGCTCAGCGGAATCCCTCCGGACTCACCTGGCGGGGCCGGGGTACACCACCTTGTACTCCCCGCGATTCGTGCGCGGGTCGGAGTTGTCGGAGGTCGAGAACCAGAGGGTGCGCGCGCCCCAGTGGCTGTAGCGCCCCAGGCCCTGCTGGCGGATGTCGACGTGGGCCGAGTGCGGCGGCCCAAGCGGCTTGCCGTTCTCCATCAACACGAGGTCCGAATGTCCGCCCGCGATGTCGCTGGGGGCCCCGTGGTTGAAGGAGGCGTTGTACGCGAACCCGATCTCATGGCCCATGCTCTCTGGGTCCAGCACCTCCTCGAACGCGGCCGGCGCCTCCGTGGTTCGCGGCATCGCCCACACGGCGTGCTCGTCCATCCCCGCCTTCTGGAACGCGGCGATGGCATACGGCAGGCTGCAGAGCTGGTGGATGTTCAGGCCGTAGATGTTGTTGACCGCCCATTGGCGGGCGGTCGCCACCATCTCCTCGAAGCCCAGCCCCCTGAGGTGGGCTAGGAAGTCCCCTGGCGCAGCCAGCGTACGCGGGAAGTTGGCCGCGCGCTGGACGAGAGCCGCGGTCATCAGCGCGTGCCGCTGCTCGCCTGTCGTCTGGTAAGCGAGGGAGGACAGGATGACCGCCAGGTAGCCGGCGTCATCCCACGTACTCATGAACGCGGCCTCCCGGGAGTCCATGCTCCTGGTGATCGCCTCGCGGAGCCGCGCCGTGTCATCGGGCGGCGCTGAGTAGAGGTAGTACAGCAGGCTGACGCTCGTGTTGGAGACGAAGCGGAAGTGCTGCGGCGTGACGAAGCGCCAGCCGACATCGGGGGGCACGTTGAGCTCCGCCGCCAGCACCTCGTCGGCCTTCTTCTTCCACTTCTCCTCCCCGGTGATCTCCCAGTAGCGGATCAGCCCGCCGATGCGGTCCTCGTCCTCTCCCATGTTGCCGTCGGTATGGAACTGGGCGTACTCGCCGGCCACCTCTCGCGCGCGCTCATCACCGGTCAGGAGGTAGTAGTCGATCGCCCCGTGGGTCGCCGTGCCATAGCCGCGCACGCCGTTGCCCCAGTGCTGCTGGTCGTGGCGATGGCCGCCCCCCACGTAGGTTGGGTCCTCGGCGCAGTAATGGCACGTGTCGACCTCCATCACGTGCCGCGCCATCGCCTCTGCGGTGCGGAAAGCCTCGTAGTCGCCCGTCCGCACGTACTGCAGGAAGAGCGAGTGGGTCAGCGTGCCGTCGTTGCACAGCCACCCCACATACCCGCGGCTGCACCAGGCCTTCTCGCCCACGTACCCGTAATGCGAGGGGGTCTCGTAGCCGTGAAACATGGTGTCGCCGTAGTCGATCATGCCGTCCCAGTGGAAGACGCGCTGGTTGTGGCGAATCCACTCCAGACCCACGTTCTGGAGGCCCTCGAGGCGGGGGTAGTGCGTCGGGTCGGCTACGGCGACCGGCCCGAACGCGCCGGAGTCGGCGTACCACTCCGGCGAGCATTCGAGCAGCAACGGCGCGTTCAGACGCGCCACCATCTCCTCGCCGAGGTCCTCCTGCGCCGAGCCGAACCGGAGGAGCATCTCATGCGTGATGCCCAGGCCCTCGCCGCCGTAGGGCCAGAGGCTGAGATCGTAGTGGTACACGTTGTCGATCTCATCCGACCGGCGACGGAGATCGAGCACCTTCCCGCCGTGCTCGGGCCAGAGGCCCAACGTGATGCCCCCCGAGTCGAGGCCCAGCTCCTTGGGGTGCATCTGCCAGAAGTTGCGCATCGCCAGGTGGACTGCCGTCCGTCGGTCGCCGAGCCGCGCCCACCCGGCCGCCTCCTTGCCCTTGGCCAGCTCCTCGCCGCCCTGAACCACCGAGTAGTAGACCGTCTTGTCGAGGGTGTAGGGCGCGAGGTGGTAGATCTTCGTGGGCCCGATCTCATACAGGCAGACGCTCTGGCCCGCCGCCAGCTTGCCCTGGTGAGGTGCCTCGCCGCCCAGCCCCCAGGTCACGCCGTCGCCGGTCTTGTACGGGAAGCGAAGGCTGATGTTCCGGATGAAGTCCTGCTTCGGGTCGCCGGCATAGACGAGCGTGTGGACGATCTGCAGCTCAGGCCGCCCCGCGTAGGCATGCGCGCGGATGACGTACTGGATCAGCCGCCGCCCTTCCGCATTGGTGAGCCACCCGCTGAGCTTGACGACCACGTGGAGGTCGTTCGCGGTCTCCACTTCAGCCTGGTAGCCCCCGCCGGGGCCCGCTTCGAAGCGCTCCCGCGCAGCGCCGGTCGCATCCCGCAGCCAGTTCTCCTCTTCGGGAGGACCCGGCGGCTGGTGCTCGACCTCGCAGACGAACTCCCCTCGCCCTTTGCTGACCTGCGCCTCCCACCGGCCGTCACCGTTCAGGTCCGCCCACGCCTCCGCCGGCAGCCCGAAGGACCGCCGCGAGAACACGAACTTCGCCGGACCGGTGTCGACGACGATGGAATCCGCGCTCTCGGTCAGCTTGACTCGCGGCCGGGCAGCGGAGGGAGCCTCGCCGGGCCTAAGCCTCAGCTTGACCTCGCCGTTCGCCGGCACACTCACCTGCGTGTCAACGAGCAGCCACTTGACGCTGCCGTCGTACCACCGCGCAATCGGCCGCACGCGACACGGGAGCTCCCGGCCGTCAGCCGCGACGAGCCTCGCCTCCGCGCACTCCCTCAGGGCCCCTCGCGCAAAGGGCACGCCTCCGCGCACCGGCGCCGCCTTGGCATCGCGGCCCCAGTGGTCGCGCACGGTCAGCGGGACCTCGACCGCAGCCGCCGACACGGCGAGGCCGAGTGCGCAGCTTGCCAGCAAGGCCCACATGGGCAACACCTCCAGACGACCATCGGCGTTCACCGTTTCGCGAACGTCACCCGCTTCGACTCGCCCGGTTCCAGCGCGACCTTCTCCTCCAGACGGTACCGATCCACGATCTCCGACGGCGTCCGCACGGTCGCGTCGATGGCCTGGTCGGTCGGGTTGTTGAGCTCCAGCGCGATCTTGTCGCCGGTCCAGTCGAGGAGGCCGATCCGGAGGCGGGACTCGTCCGCCGTCACCAGGTTGCCCGCGTAGAACGGTCCGTCTTGGGTCGCGTCGAGCCTCGCCCATGCCGCGCCCTCGAACACGCCGCACTGGCTGAGCGGGTTCTCGAGCCCCGGCTGCCACACACCCGCGGGCCAGTTCCAGTTCACGCCGCGGACGTGGAGCGTGAGCGGGATCGGCATCTTCGGATAGGGGGTGAGGTCGCCCGCGACGCCGTGGTCCTGGGCCGTCACGTATCCGACATAGGCGATGCGGTCGAGCTTGCCTCGCGTGAGCTTCAGTGTGTACGGTGTCGGCCCGGCAAGACCCATGACCTTGCGAAGCTCTCCTGCGTCGAGCTTCGGGTCGAGCCGTACCCAGCGTGCGCTCCACGAGTAGCCCTCCGGCAGCGCGACATCCTCGGCCGGCGGGACGAACCCGACGCCCCCCTGCGCGTTCACCCGCAGGCCGGGCGTGAGCGCGACCAGATCGTTCGCCGACCCGCCCACCGGGAGGTCGAGGGTGCCCTCGGTGAGCTGCTTCGTGACCCACGCGCCGTTGGCATTCTGAACCGTGCAGCTGGGCTGGGTGGCGACGGACACGAACGAGGGGAAGAGATCGCCTGTGGGCACGACCGGCTGGCGAAGGCGAAGCTCGATCTCCATCAGCATCAGCGGGACGACGTCGTTCCCACGCTGCCCGTACGGCTGGTAGTGGAGGTCGTAGTACCGCACCCGACCCTCGTAGACGCGGCTGCGGCTCGTGCCCTGCGGCGCCTTCGCGTCGAACACCACATCCTCCCACAGCGCGCGCCAGTACCGTTGGTCGATGACAGCCTCGGTGACGCTCATCACCGGGCTGATGTACGGGAACTGGAGCAGCGGCGCCAGGTTCTCGCCCCGGCGCGGCCCCATCTGGTGCGGCCAGAGGCCCTTCCCCTCATCCGTGCCGAAGGTCGGCAGGACGATGTCCACGGCGTCGCTCAGGATCGTCCCGGTGTAGTTGACTGCCACGCTGAAGAAGTTCTGCCGGTCCGAGCACCGCCAGTTGTACCCCGAGCCGCTCCCGGCGCGCAGGCCGGGCGAGATCGCCGTTCGCCCCTGCGCGTCGACCGCCCAGATGAACCCGAGGTTCGTGTTGCCGGGTGGCGGCGCGACCTCGCCCGTGAACTTCGGCGCGTTCGGCTTCCAGCGGCGGAGCAGGTTGTGTTGCACGTAGTACCGCACCTCGGTGATGGGCGCATCGCCCTCGACGGTGAACCCCCCCGGGTGGAGCATCCGGATCATCGGGCCACTGGTGACGAGGTACTTCACCGGCGTCTCCCAGAAGTGGGACATCCCGTCCCGGAGGTACCAGGCGGCGTTCTTCGCGGTGTCGGCCGGGAGGTAGAGCTGATGCCCGCTCTGGGCGGCCTTCGCGACCTGGTCCGGCGCCCGCAGCTCGTGGACCACGAGCGGGATGGGGTTGCTCATGTTGTGGATCTCAGTCTGGTAGGCCTGGTTGCCGTCATCCACCAGGTCGCCGTTCTCGTCGTACGTGTAGACCACCACACCCGAGAAGAACTTGAAGAGCTGCTGCGCGAGCGGGCAGCTTGTCGGGTGGGCAATCGCCGAGCATGAGAGCCCGAACCCGAGCATGAGATACTGGATCTCCTTCATCGCCTTTCCGTCCGCCGTGAGCATCCACGGCTGCGGGAAGGCCGTCTGCCCGAACAAGAGCAGCCGGTTGCCGTAGGCGTCAGCAATGTCAAGCCCGGGCAGCACCACGAGATCGTCCGTGCTCGCCTGGCGGCACTCGGCTACGTAGTCGCGCCACTTCTCGGGCGCGAAGCCGGCGAGGTCCTCCGTCATCACCAGGATCACGTACCCCGCCTGCCGGGCCGCCGCGGCCCACTCGGCCACCGTCCCCTTGCCGGTGCTGGCGCCGCTCCGCGCGCCGATGAGCACCTTGTGGTAGGTGGCCCCGTTGCCCTCGGACCATCCGGTCAGCCATCCTGGCACGGGAGCCTTTGGCGGCGCCGGCAGCGCCGCGTACGACTCCGGCGTGTAGCTCCCCAGGCCATTCGCCGCGGCAGCACCGCCAGCCCAGCGCAGCATGTTCCGGATGAGCAGCCGGCCATCGCTCGGGTTCTGCCCGTCACCCTTCTCAAGCACCACGCCGTTGATGTTGCCCGTGTGGAACTCGCCGATGTTCCCGCTCTTCACGTCCTCGTAGGGGTAGACGAACGTGAAGAAGCGGTTGATGGCCAGGAGCCCTACCCGCCCCTTCCCGATCTCGGCGATAGCGGCCAGCACTGGCGGGTTCGCCGCGCCCGGCACCGAATACCAGGTCGTGTACTGCAGGCACTGCGCCACCACACCACCCGGCATTCCGCGCACCACCGGCTGCCAGCGGGGGTCATGCGGGACGAAAGGGATGGTGGGGTAAGCATCGTCCCACCGGCCCATCTCCACGGGGTAGTACAGTCGCTTCACGCCCTCCGTGACCGGCGACTGGGCGATGTTCGTGGTCCACGCGTAGCTCGTCCATAGGTGGTCATCGTCGCGCGCGTTGGCCGCGAAAGCCTCGATGCCCCACGGGCCCAACAGCATCTGCAGCGTCTCGACCACGCAGAGCCCTCCGCCCTCGACCGCCGGCGACAGGAACAGCCCGCCACCACTCTCCACGTACTGCCACAGCTCGACCAGGTTCTGCTTGATGGCATAGTACTGGCTGATCGATCCGCCGGGTGCCGGATCGTGGAACAGCGGCATCTGCAGCCCCGCGAAGTCGATCAGCATGACGAGGTGGAACTGCCTCAGCGCCTGCTGGTCGAGCGGATCGGCCAGCGGCCGGTAGACGAGGGTAATCCCCTGCTGCTTCAGGTAGTCGATTACGGGCTGCGCGACCTTGTCCTGGGTGCTGGTCAACACCAGGGCGACGAGCGGCTTGGGGGCCTGCGCGGAGCAGGGGGGCACACACACTGTCAGGCAGATGACGACAACTAGCAGGGGGCCTGTGAGGGCCTTCATCGCCATCATCCTCGGCGAAGCGGAATCCACTGCCCGATTCGCCGGAGGATGGAAGCGGCCCTCTATGACGGGCGAGGGGGATGGGCCTAGAGGCCGGACCTGCGACGCACCGGTTGCCCCTCAGGACAACCTGAGCAACCGCCGCACGAGTCGGCCGCTTCGCCACAGTCGGCGCAACCTTCTGCGGTCGAGCTTCGCCAAAGCTGCCGCGTCAGGTAGGCTGCTGCAGCGACCACGATGACAGCCACGGCGATCCATTGGGCCATGGTGTGTCCTATCCCAATCTCAACAGTCTGCCGCCCTGGTAGATGACGAAGGCCGCGATCCAGGCCAGGAGCAGTAGGTACCCCACGGCGAACAGCGCCCACTTCCAGGAGTTCGTCTCGCGGCGGATGGCCGCGATGGCGGCCAGACAGGGAGTGTAGATCAGCGTGAAGACCATGAAGGCGTAGCCCGAAAGAGGGGTCAGCGGTCCGTGGGCGATGATCCGGCCGATGTCGCCCGGTTGCGCCTGATCGCCCAAGCCATAGAGCACGCCCATGGTCGAGACCACGATCTCCTTGGCCACGAAGCCGAACATCAGCGCAACGGCCTCGCGCCAACTGAGCCCGAGGGGCGCCACGAGGGGGGCGAGCAGCTTCCCGATCTGGCCTGCGTAGCTGTGCTCTCCGGCGACTTGGACACCCCACGGGAACGCACTAAGGAACCACATGATGACCGAGCCGGCCAGGATCACCGTGCTGGCCTTCTGCAGGAACAGCTTCGCCCGCTCCCACGTGTGGACGACGATGCCCTTGAGCGTTGGCCGGTGGTAGGGGGGCAGTTCCAGGACGAACGGCTCCTCCTCGCCGGGCAGCACGTGGCGGCGGAAGACGCGCGCCACGATCGCCGCGAGCCCCACGCCGAGGACGTAGAGCGACAAGATGACCAGCCCCGCTCGCGGGCCGAACAGCGCGCCCGCGAGCAGCGCGTAGACCGGCAGCCGCGCGCTGCACGTCATCAGCGGGGTGATGAGCACCGTCAGCAGCCGATCGCGCTCCGACTCCAAGGTACGCGTGGCCATGATAGCCGGCACGTTGCACCCGAAGCCCATGATCATCGGGATGAACGCCTTCCCGTGCAGGCTCATGCGGTGCATCACCCGGTCCATGAGGAACGCGGCGCGGGCCATGTACCCGCTGTCCTCCAGGAAGGCGACGACCGCGAACAGGATGGCGATCTGCGGTAGGAAGACGAGCACGCCACCCACGCCGCCGATGATCCCGTCCACCATGAGCGACTCGAGCGGGCCGCGGGGCATCAGGCCCGCGACGTACCCCCCGAGTCGCGTGCAGCCGGCTTCCAGCCACCGGCTCGGGAGCGACCCTACCCAGAACGTCAGTTGGAACATCACGGCCAGCGCCGCGAGCAGGATCGGTACGCCCCAGATGCGGTGCAGGAAGACGTGATCCAGCCGATCGGAGGGTGTCAGGTGCGCGTCGTCGGGCTCGACGACCGCCTCCCGGTAGACGCCGGAGATGGCGCCGTACCGCCCGTGGATCACGGCCGCCTCCGCGGTGTCGCCCGTGACATCCTCCAGGTGGCGCGCGTTGGCCCGTGCCGTCGCCAGCGCGTGCTGGATGACCGGGTCCGCCTCCTTGCTCGGTGGGAGGTGCGACTCATCCCCGATCAGCAGGCTGATGGCGAGCCACCGGCTGGGGTGCTCCCCCGTCAGCTCAGGCAGCGCCTCCAGAGACCGGGCAACGCTCTCGACGGCTTCATCTACCTGCCGTCCGTAGGGCAGGGGGCGCGGGCGTCGGCCCTCGCGCGCCACCCGCTCTGCCGTCTCCCACAGCTCGGCCACGCCGTCGCCTCGCGTGGCGCAGGTCGCCACCACGGGCAGGTCGAGTAGGTCCGCCAACTGGGTGACGTTGATCGCGAAGCCTCGACCCTCAGCCAGATCGCACATGTTGAGAGCCATGACCAGGGGCGCGCCCAGCTCGATGAGCTGCACGACGAGGTAGAGGTTGCGCTCCAGATTGCCGGCGTCGACGACGGCAATGACGGCATCGGCCCCGCCGTGCAGGACGAAGTCCCGAGCCACCCGTTCGTCTGCGGAGTTGGCGGTCAGGCTGTAGGTTCCGGGGAGATCCACGACGGTGGCCGGCGGCTCCGCGAAGTAGCAGAGGCCCTCTTTGCGCTCGACGGTCACACCGGGCCAGTTGCCCACATGCTGGTGAGAGCCGGTCAGCCGGTTGAAGAGCGACGTCTTGCCGGAGTTGGGGTTTCCGGCCAGGGCGACCGTCAGAGACCCTTGCTTACCTGGCGCAGCGTGGGCACCCACTTGGCTCCTCCACCAACTCCACGCCAACGTGACACGCTACACCTCGGCCCAGTGCGAGACGCGTCTGTCCGACCGCAACCACGATGGGCCCGCGGCCGCGGCTGATCAGGCTCCCAACCTCCGAGCCGACCGTCAGCCCCATCCCCGCCAAGCGCCGACGGATGCCTGCTCCATGTGGCAATGAGGCCACCACCGCGCGTTGGCCCGGCGTCAAGGCATCCAGGGTCGTCATGCCGCGGTCACCTCAACTCTCCGTCTCCCCGCGCCGGGGGTCCGGGCTTCAGCGACCTCGGCCGCGACGACCTCCCGGTACGCCTGCACGCAGCCTCGCCTGGCACGCGAGCAACCACGGAGGCACGTCAGGAAGCTCCTGAGTCGGTCCAGCGTAGACGGGCTGATCGAGTGCTCGAGCCGGCAAGCCTCCTCCTCGGCAACCTCCGCCTTTAGCAGCAGCACCTCCTCGAAGAACGCGCGCAGCTCGCGGTGCCGCTGATCGACCGTCTCGGCGATCTTCTTGCCCTCTCGTGTGAGCACCACATCCTCATACCGTTCGTGGGACACGAGGCCGTGCCGCTGGAGCGTCTTGACCGCCCCCGTCGCGCTGGGGGCGCTCACGCCCACTGCCCTGGCCACGTCGCGGACCCGGACGACCCGCCTGGAGTCGGCGAGACGGAGGATGGCTTCCAGGTAGTCTTCCATGCTGGCGGTGAGGTTCATGGTGCCTCCGTCGCTTCGGCGCTGGGAACCGTTGACATCAAGTAAGGGCTGCTTCATCTTTGAAGATACCACTCATTCTATTAAGCATCAAGAGTAATGTTAGGGTTCCCTAAACCTGCGGGAGTGGCGACCCGCCGCCCGGTGGCCGTTCAAAGCATCAGTCGAGGTGCGCCTGGGAGTAGAGGTGTGCGAGTTGCGAGGGGGTGACGAAGACGTACGGCTCGCCGAGGGTCTCGGCGGCGCGGTTGATCATCTCCGGCCGGAAGGTCCAGCTCAGCACGAAGGCGCTCATGAACGCCGGCCGCGTCTCCGGGGTCATCCGGCGGACCTCCTCGATCAAGCCGCGAATCTCCGCCTCCTCGGGTCTTGAGGCGACGTCGGGGCTGAAGACCCAGGGAATCCAACGAGTGAGGCAGTGGAAGACGGGCACGCGCGTGCGGCCGTCGGGGCCGGGGAGGGAGTAGCAGGAGTCGGCGTAGGTGGTCGACTCATGCCTCCCGATGTCGGGGAACAGCGCGACCAGCCCCGGGAGGTTGCGCGCGTAGAGCGCCAGATCGCCGTCGCGCGAGAAGTCCGAGCGCTCCCCCCACGACCCGTGGTAGGTCTGGAGCGTGCGCAGGTCGAGCCGGCGCAGGTACTCCCTGGTAAGCGAGAGGTACTCCTGCAGGACCGCGCTCCGGTCCGCGAAAGCGGCGCCGTAGTCGGGCACGTTCATGTAGCCCAGCCCCGAGAGAGCGCAGATCAGCTCATCGCGGTCGGTGAGTTGCCGGTAGTACCATTCGACGATCCCGGGCGCGAGGTCGAGCAGCATCGGCCCGATGATCCAGCCCGTGGGCGTTCGGCCGCGGCCGGGAGCCTCCCACACATCGCGCTGACACCGCAGCCAGTACCAGGGGTCGTTCCCACTGTCGAGCACGCTGAGGGCGATGTACAGGTTGCCGCGCTCGAGCGGCCCCGACGGCAGGCGGTCGATCTGAGCCTGGCGGAAGCTCTCGGGCGCCGGGATGCCGCTGTGGAAGGTCATGTTGGTCATGAACTCGGTGCCGATGGTCGTCTTGGCGCAGCGCGACGCCAGCGTCATGCCCCAGTACTCGCCGATGCCCTCCGCCGGTTCGCCCCACCCCCACCAGCCCAAGACGGGCGCGTTCGGCGCCGCCACGGTCAGCAGGTCTTCCGCGAAGCGCGTTTCCTCGACCGGGTCCTTCCCCAGGTCCGCGCCGTCCACCCCGCCCGATACGAAGAAGGTGAACACCCGATGGGCCACCAGGTAGTCCGTCTGCTGCGCCGAGCGCTGCGGGTGGCCGCTGCAAAGGACCTCGTGCGTCATCCTGGGCCAGAGCTTCCGGAAGGCCCAACGGTAGGCGTCGACGTCGCGCGCCCAATGCCCCCGCAGGTCGGCGATGACCGGTAGCCCCCACCGCTCGGCCAGCTCCGGCGTGCAGACGATCCCCTGGCGCACCGAGGCCAGCATCGTCCCCACGTTGAGGAAGCGGTCGTCAACCAGGATGGCGCCCTTCATCGCCGCCCGGAAGCGCCCCACGACACGGTTTGGATCGTCCTCGCGCTCGGTCGCTCTCACGTACCCGCGCTCTTCGTACCACTTGAGCCACCGGTCATCGTGATCGGTGTAGAGGAGGTACAGGCGCGGCTTCACGCGGTTGACGAGCCCCTGCAGGCACGCCAGCGCCACGCGCACCGGCTGCGGGTCGTTTGCGACCGAATGAACGACGACGGTCTCCGCGGGATCGACCCTCGGGCAGCGGGGTAGAATCCGGCTGCGCGGGCGCGGCTGGAAGGCGAGGGGCTTGCGGCTGGGGAGCCTGTGCTGCCCAATCCACTTGTCAATCGCGGCCTTGGCTGCGACGGCCCGCTCGGCCGGAAGCGCGCACGACTCCTGGAGTACGTAGATGACCGACCGCAGGAGCAGTTGGCGGAGCAGCAGGGCTTCGGCTGGGTCGCGCGGGTCGCTCAGCCACTGGGTCCCAGACCATACATCCACCGCGCCCCGGAAACGCTCGCAGTGGTGCTTGATGGCTGCTACGAGGTAGCCACGGAGACCGCGTGCATCCCGGACACCGACCATGCCCAGCAGCTCGTCCTCGGCCGGCAGGCCGTTGCGGCCGAGGTGGAAGTAGCCGCCCATCCCCGCGGGCACCGGGTAGCTCTGCAGGCTGTCTCCCTCCCGCATGGGCACCAGCGGGAAGGGTGCCCCCTCGACCACCGCAAGCCGAGCCCCATCGCGCTTCACGAAGCCTCCTACCTGCCCCACGCCCACGCGGTCGTGCCCTCCGAAGTCCTGGTGACCCTCGTCCCGCCAGACCGTGACGCCGCCCGACTCGCCCCTGACGCAGGGGTGCGTGAAGGGCGCGCCAGTGGCCACGATGCAGCCGCCCGTGCCGTGGTACGCCGCAATGGCATCCGCCGTCTCGCGGGGGAAGGTGTTCCCGTAGCACCAGAGCAGACACCGCACGCTCGGATCGCGCAGGGCGCCCGCCGCCAGCTCGTGGGCATCCGCCAGACGCGCGTCCAGGCCGCATGCACGGAGGGTCTCGGCGAGAACGCGCGGGCTCGCCGCCTGGTTGGCGGCGAAGTACGGGAAGCCGCGCTCGCAGAAGACGACAACCGAAGGGGGGGTCGCCTGGGTCTCCGTGCCCACGAGGAGCAGCGCGAGGCCGGCGAGGGCAGAGACGAGCGGCAGTGTTCGCGAGTGGCGCATCGGTAGCCTCAGGGCCCGGGCTGTGCGCGAGGTGTTGGCTGCAGTCGTGCGGAAGACCTCTCGGCGGTCCGTGCGCGGGGCCGCCGAGGCCGCCCGCCGGGCCGAGCGTACAACATGGTGAGAGCGCCGAGGCCGCCCACGCTCGGGGCCCGGCGCAAGGAGGCGAGCAGTATGCGAACGATCGTCGTGGTGGTAGCCATGGTCTGTCTCCTGCCGGCCGTTGCCTCGGCGCAGCCGCCCCCGGCGGCGCCGGCCCAACCCGGCCCCCCAGAGCAGCCTGACATGGGGCAGGCGCTGAAGCAGATGGGGGGCGACAACGAAGGCGAGGCGATCATCAAGCTGATCGCCCAGGCCACGGGCATGGACCCCGCCCAGGCCATGCTCCTCATGATGCTGGCGGGCGAGGGCGGAGGAGGGAAGGATCTGGTCGGCATGATTCTCTTCTCCCAGATGCTGAGGGCGGCGGGCGGGACGCAGACCGCCGCCATCATGGTGGCAGACACGCTCCTGGTGATCGAGGACGGGACGGTCTACCGCATCAATGTCGGCGAGATGAAGGTGGAGGGGAGCGTCCGGTACCGGCCGCCCAAGGGCGGAGGCGAGGCGCCGGCCGAGATGGGCCAAGTGCTGAAGCAGGCCAAGGAGAAGGCCGAGCAGACCATGTGCCTGAGCAACATGAAGCAGCTCTGCGTGGCGGCACTGATGTACGTTCAGGACCACAATGGCACGCTGCCCGCCGAGGGCTGGCCCGACGCCCTGGAGGCCTACACCAGGAACCGGCAGATCTACATCTGCCCCCTGGCGCCGGGCAAGCCGGTCGGCTACGCCCTCAACGAGAAGGTCGCCGGGGTGAAGGCCGATGGCGTCCGCAGCCCCGCCGATACGGTGCTCTTCTTCGAGTCCGACGAGGGCGGGGAGATCCCCTTCGGCGGTCTGGATGCCTTGGTGGCCAAGCCCCGACACCTCGGAGGGGTCATCCTGGGGTTCGTCGACGGGCACGCGAAGGTCGTGCCGCTGGAGGAGGCCCGGAAGCTGCTGCAGCGGGAGATCAACGAGTAAGGGGCGCTGCCCCGAGGCGAGGCGCCAGGGAGCCCCGATGGAGTCGGGGCTCAGTACCGACTCCCCCATGCCTGGTCGCCCAGGTCCCAGGGGGAGTGTGACCCGAGGTCGGCGAACAGCGCCTCGAAGTCTGGTGAGTGGTCGAGCGGCAGCGGAACCTTGCGGTGCTCGAGCGCTGACACGTACGCTGCGTTGACGATCTCCACCGTCGCCCTCCCGTCCTCCCCGGTCACCCCCGGTTGGCGCCCCGTCAGGACGCAGTCGCAGAAGTGGCGGAGCTCGTTGAGGTACTGCCAGTTCGCGATGTACTCGTGCTCGGGGTTCCACGAGGTGCTGAGGGTGAGGTTGGTGGCTCTGGTCGAGTGCTCGTACAGGCGCACCTCGGCCGGCTCCAGCGAGTGCGTGCTGTGGTAGCGCCAGCGCATCAGCAAGGTGCCGCGCGTCCCGAACACCTCGTACGACTCCATCCCCGTCCGGTGGGTCAGCATCGTGATGTGAAGGCTGCTCAGAGCGTGGTTGCGGTGCCTCATCATCACCAACGCCACGTCGTCATTCTCGAAGCGGTCGGTCGCGACGCGCAGAACCTCCGCGGAGACCTCCGCGACCTCCCCCAGGAACCAGCGACACACATCGATGGGGTGCGACCCGTCCTCCTGCAGGTATCCGCCCCCGGCGACGAGCAGGTGCCGGTAGTTGGTCGCCCTGCCCGCACAGACCCGAGCGTTGTCCCACACGGCGCGCATCTCGAACAGGTCGCCCAGACGGCCCTCATCGATCACCCGTTTCGCGGCGAGAAACGACGGGTTGAAGCGCTTCATGAAGCCCACCTGCAAGATGACACCGTTCTCCCGACAGGCATCGATCATCGCCTGGGCCTGCTCGACGGTCTTCGCCATTGGCTTCTCGCAGTAGACGTGCTTGCGCGCTCGCGCGATGGCGGCCACCTGCTCGGCGTGGACTTGTGGGGGCGTGAGGACCATGACCGCGTCGATCGCCGGATCGGAGAGGAGGTCATCCAGGTCATTGGCCACGCGCTCCGCACTCGACAGCACCCGGAGACCCTCCGCCGCCTCGCGGCTGGCATCAGTGCAGGCGATCAGGCGGCCGTTCTCCAGATGCTTGAAGACGGGTGCGTACAGGTCTCGCGCCCCCCATCCACAGCCGACGATGCCCAAGCCGACCTTGTCCGCCATCACGGTGTCCCCCTCTCGCCCTGCCCTCTTGCGAACAGGTACACCGCCATCTCATTGATGGTCGGCGTGACACTGGCCTTCGGCATCCGCAGACGAAGCTCGCGGGCCGAGGTCATGGGCAGCTCGATGCCGTGCGCCGGGCCCATGGTGGTGCCCCGCGCGGTCTCCCGCCATTCGCCCTCGTCCCGCGCCTCCAGCACCCACTGCTGGATCCGGAGCCCCCACTCTGGCGTCTCGTCGACCACCACCCGGTCAAAGCGCACCGGCTGGGGCCAGGCGAGCACCAGCCATGCTTTGTCGTTCTCGCCCTGCTTGCTGTTCCAGCGCGTCATCGAGCTCCCGTCGTTCGCCATCCGGGCCTCGTACTCCGGGCTCCAGACCGAGGAGGCAGACGCCGTCGCGGCAAGGGCCAGGTTGGGCGGCAGGCCCGTGTGGAACTCGATCGGCAGCTGGGTCGGCGTGCCGAGGACAGGAGGGTCGGTTGTGAGGCTCACGCGCGCCTGGGCCCAGGTGTCGTACGGCAGGTCGGCGCCCTTCACGGACAGCGCCACCTCGGCCGCCTCGCCCGCGGCCAGCGTGCCCGAGGAGGGATTGAGGGTCAGCCATCCCTCGTTGGCCTCGGCACGCCAGGTGACACGTTGGGTGCCAGGGTTCGCTAGCCGGACCGCGCCGGTCCGCTCCGTGCCGGCGCCCTCGATGAGCGCCTCCGCTTCGAGGACCGGCCCCTTCGGCCGGACGAGTGTCGCCGACCAGTGGGCCGGGCCGCTGACCGCCGGGGTGATGGTCAGCACGCTGACACCCGCGCGACAGCTCCACCCGATCCTACCGTTGTCCGCGCGCGCCTGCGTCACTCTGGCGTTGCCGGCGGCGATGGTCAAGGCGTACGGCTCCCGCTGCACGAGGAGGTCGGAGGCGCCGGCGATCTCCCACCCCTCTCCTGATTTCTGGGCCTTCACGTCGATGAGATCCGGCCCGCCTTGGGTGATGTGGCGCGACGTGGAAAGCACGGCGGGCCCTTCGCCGGCATGGTGGAGCGACAGAAGCTTGCCCTCGTAGGGCGCTAGGGCGAGGGGGATGGTCGCCGTCGACGGCCTCTGGCCGAGGTAGCACCCGCCCCAGTAGTCGTAGACATGGTACGAACCGGGCGCGAGGCCCAAGGCGCTCAGCTTCACCTCGACGGTCCGCGGCAGCGCCCCGTAGTTGAAGATGCCCACCACGTCCCACCGCCCCCACGGCTTCTCCACCTTCAGATCGAAGACCTCATACTTGCCCCAGTCCTCGATCGGGTAGAGGTTGGCCGGCTTCACATCGGTCGAGGGCATCCCGCGCTGCCACACGTAGGCGATTGGGTCGGGCACATCGGTCCAGATGTCGTCGGTGAGGAACTGCTGGCCTGTGAGGGCGCGCGCCTGGGTGTTCAGGCGTGCCCGCTCGACCGTGGCGTGGGCCAGGTTCGCGGCGGCATCCGGGTCGCACCACCAGGCAACGTTGTTCAGGAAGTTCCAGCGAAGCACCACATCCATCGCGTGCGCCTGGTTGCCCGTGTCGCCGCCGGTTCGCGAGCCGTTCACCCGGCCGATGGCGTCCAGCGGAATGCCCCAACAGCCGTTGATGAACCTGTCCGGCCCGATGACCTCCCGCGCCCGGCTCAGCGCCGCGCGGTAGGCCGCGATCCCCTCCTCGCCTGCCGCCTGCCGGTACACATCGGCCACCCACGGCTGCCCGTCGATCTTGAAGAAGTCGTAGCCCCACGTCTCGCTCGCCTTCCGCCACCACGCCTCGAACCACGTCCGTGACACCTCGGCGTTGCGCGCGTCCAGCACGTTGTTCTGCCCCTCCCCGAGGAACCCGTAACTGATCCCCCCGAAGCCCCGCAGGGCCTCGCCGTTTGGCCCGTGGAGGAACCAGTCGCGATGGGTCTGGTAGTTCTCGGGCGGCACCACCGCGAAGGGTGTGAACCAGATTCCCGGGATCAGCCCCTTGGCGCGGATGTGGTCCGAGATCGCCCGCATTCCGGCGTCGTCGTGGATGCTGTAGGCATCGTCGAGCTGGAACACGTGCCTGCCGGCGTACGGCAGCAGCTTCCTCGCCACCCAGTCGATCAGAGGGAGCAGATTCTCCTTGGTCTGTACGTGAGTCCCATACCACGTCATCGCCACCACCGGCGCTGTCTTCCAGAAGCTGCGCTTCGTGAGGGGCGCGTAGTCCTTGATGCCCAGCTCGTCCCGGTAGTAGTGCGGCCTAAGCGCCAGGTGCAACAGGAGCTTCCCCGGCGCGGCACTGGACACGATCCGGTAGTCGTCCGGAGGGGCGCTGAGGTGGTGGATGAACTGCGCTGCATCGTTCTCGGCATCGATGGTGAGGGCGAGGTCGCGCTCGCGGTCGAACAGCGCCCGAGCTTGCGGGACGTTCGCCGGCCCGAGCGTCGTCGTGAGGACGCGCTGGTCCTTGGCGGACTGATCCTTCAGCAAGCCGATGATGGGCTCCGCTCCCAAGGGGGCGCGGGCGTCCGCCAACCCGATCTCGACGGGAGGGCCCTCATAGCCCGCGCGCACTGCGAGGGAACGGCCCGCACTGGGGGTGTCGAACCGGATCGCCAACGTCCTGCCTGCCACGCTACATGTGACGGTCAGCCGCGTTCCGGCGGGCGTCTTGGCGACTTCCTGGCGGAAGGCGAGGCCGCGCTGGCTGGTGCGGACATCGAGCTTCCCTCCGCTCACCCGGATGACGGCGCCATCGAGGATCGTCCCATACTCCGGGTCAGAGCATGAGAAGCGGCCAGTGGGCGAGTCGAAGCGAACGGACAGGCCCGCCTCACAGACGCCGGTGGCGAAGGCGAGGGCCCAGCAGGCCAGCATGGTCGGCAGCGCGCGCATGGCAGCACCCCCAAGAACCAGACAAGGACGGGGGCCATTTCCCCAGTTGCCGGGGGAGGCCTCCCGTCCCTGTCGTGAGTCGCGCCGCCGCTCGGCGCCTACGGCGTCCAGCGCAGGCCGGCGGGATTGTTCGCCTGCCAGATGCGCGCGGCCGCATACCACTTGGCGTGGCCGTCGAGGAAGCCGACGTTCGCCCCCCCGTTGTGGCGGCTGCTGACGGCAGACTGGGCGTCGGGCTGACGGTCCGCCTGCACCTGGAAGCCCCGTCCCCCACCAGAGCCCGTGCCGGTGGGCGCCGGCGTCGAGTCGGCCAGCAGGATCGTGCTCGCGGGCTCCCCGAATTGGGAGAGGGCGTAGGCCAGGTTCGTGGTCCGGTTCTCCATGTCTCGGTTGAGGCCGATGGACAGGGGGCCGCGGTCCGCCCAGGTCTGCCCGTACTGGCTCTTGCCCGCGGCGGAGGGGCAGATGAAGATCTGCGTGTCTCTGGCGTAGGGCGCAAGGTACGCGGGCCAGATCAGCGTAGCCGGGGTCGGGGTCCCGCCGGACCACTGCCGCGAGGGGATAAGCACCTCGTCGTAGTCCTCAGTGTACATGTCGATGGCGAGCGACAACTGCTTCACATTGGACAGGCAGCTCGTCTGGCGGGCCATCTGGCGGGCGCGGGCGAAGACAGGGAACAGGATTGCGGCGAGGATCGCGATGATCGCGATGACGACGAGGAGCTCAATCAGCGTCAAACCGGCTCGTCCCATGGGTGGTGCCTCCCTGTCCGGCCCCCGTTGAGGCAGCACCTACGGGCGATCGGCTTCGGCCAGAGCCGAAGGCGGTCGGTCCATAGGAGCGCGCTGCCCTTTCCAAACACGGGAGGCGTACGCGTTTCCACGTACACCCTATCGCCCTGCCGCCATAGCCGAGGCCGTAGGCGGAGAGGGTCGGACAGGCGTCAGGTTGTCTCGACAGGCTCGGAAGCCAGCCCTACGCGGCGCCCTTCACGCCGCGAATGCGCTCGTACCCGGCCAGCGCGCCCCAGGCGATCAGCGCCGCAGCGACCCCGAAGGCGGCGTACAGGGCGGCCGTTGGCAGGACCGGTAGAAGCGCCTCGTTCAGCGGCACGCCCATGGCCGTGGTGGAGACGAGCTTGACCACGAGCTTGCCCAGATGGGCCAGCAGCCCTGCCGCGATCATCCGCAGGCCGCGAGAGCGCTTCGTCTGGCCGAGGCCCAAGGCCTCGACTGCGGACGCGGCGGCCAGCAGGGCCGCCAGGCCCAGCACATCGGTACCCCGGATGGACAGCGCCATCGCGCCGCCGCAGACGGCTGTGCCGATGGCCATGCCCGGCCGGCGGTGCGCCCCCGCCAGCACCAGCACCGGCAGCCAGAAGATGGCCGAGTGCCCGGGGAGCTGCATGGGAGTTCTGACCAGCCCCGCGGTCACCGCCAGCGCGGCCGAGAACCCGAGCAGGGCGGCGAGATCGCGCACCAGGGCTTGCGCGTCGGTGCGAACGCCAGTCAGGGCAGCGCTACTCTCGGACATCGGCACGGTCCTCTCTCGTCTTGTCACCCGGAGCGCCGGCGATCGGCGCCCACTCGCCGGCATCCGTCGGTGCGCAGTATACCACGCACTTGCCGCAGCGCAAAGCCGGCCGCAGGCGGTCGGCGACGATGACGCCGTCGGCCAGAATGGGTCCTTCGACGGACCGGACTTGGTCACCTCCCGCTGTCAGCACCTCCTGAACCGTGAGCCGCCCAGAGAGCGACCGCATCCCCCCCACCTCCACGAAGCGGCCGTCGTTGCCGCTCGAGGCGAGGCAGGCGCCGGCGAACGCGCCCACGATGCCGTCGTCGGTGGCGCACGGGTGGCGCAGGATCACGCCGGCAGCCTCGGCCGCTCGCCGGACCTCGTCTCGGCTCACCACGCGGGCCTGCGCGGCGCGGCCGAGCTCCGCGTCGAGCAGGGCCCCGGGCCGGGCGACGCACAGGCCCGGGTCCGACCCGACCAGGCAGAGCTCGCGCAGCCACTCCCCCACCTCGTCGGCGAGGGCAGCGATGTCGGCCACAGAGGAGAGCACGTGGATCGCGTTGCCGCTGTTGTTGCGCGTGTACGGGATCTCGGGGAGTACCACGAACTGGTGCCGGGAGACGCCCCAGATCGGGAATCGCTCCCCTAACCGGCGCGCGATCTCGCGCGCGACGCGGCCCGTGCCGCCCTGCTCGGCGTTGTCCGTGTCATCGACGGCGATGATGAGCTCTGCTTTCGTGCGGTAGTGCTCCATGGCTGCGATGCCCTACCTGTACACCTCGCGCGGCCGGCCCACGTGCAGCTTCACGCTGCCATCGGCGCGGAGGTAGTTGAACGCCTTGTCGGTCTGCGAGTGGGGACCCGGTGCGTCCCGCAGCACGTAGTCGGACATGAGCCAGGTGCCGGCGGGTGACTTCCGGGTGACGACATGCTCCTCGGCCATCCAGTTCGGCCACCCACTCGAGCCCTTATGGCGATAGCAGTGGTACACGTAGGGCTCCCCGCCAGCGGTCCCCGCCGTCGGGCATCGGAAGTCCCCGGAGGTCATCCCATGCCGCTTCAGACACGGGAGCAAGCGCACATCGGAGTCCCCGGGGGTCTCCGTGATCGGGTAGGCGCCGCTGTGGTCCGCGGCGTACAGCCGCAGGGCTTCTCCGAGCTTGGCCAGGCGCGCTGCACACACCTCTCGGGCGCGGTCGGTCGTCGGCCCCGTCGCCGGTGGTGGGGGCGGGGCCGGCGCACTGCCCTGGTGCGTCCGAGTGCTGAGCCCCACCCACACGGCAATGCCCAACGCCGCAGCGAGCGGGACGACCACTCGCGCGGCTCTCAGAACCGTCTCCCGCTTCGTGCTTCCCATCGCGGGCCTTCGCCTCCGCTCATCGGGCGGCCGGCGCTCGCAGGATAGCATATCGGAGGTGCTCTGACCAGAGCGGCGAAGGAGAGTGGCGTCGGGTCAGAGACTCGATCTGCGATCCGGGCCAGGACGGCACGCATTGGGAGGCATCCGGCATGACCTGGTCGACCAGCAAGGTCCTCGTAACCGGCGCCGGGGGGTTCATCGGCAGCCATCTCGTCGCCCGTCTGATGGAGCTGGGGGCGGAGACCACGGCGTTCTGCCGGTACACGTCGAGCGGCAAGCCCGGGTTGCTGGACCTGCTGCCGCGGGAGGGTCGCCCGGAGGTCATCTTCGGCGACCTGCGCGACGCGGATGCGATCCGGGGCGCCGTGCAGGGCAAGCACGTGGTCTTCCACCTCGGCGCGCTCATCGCCATTCCGTACTCGTACGTCCACCCACGCGAGTTCGTGGAGAGCAACGTCGTCGGCACGCTCAACGTGCTCACGGCCGCTCGCGAATCCGAAGCCAAGGTCGTTCACACCTCGACCAGCGAGGTCTACGGCACGGCGCAGACGGTGCCGATCGCCGAGACCCATCCCCTCGTGGGCCAGTCGCCCTATTCGGCCAGCAAGATCGGCGCCGACAAGCTCGTCGAGAGCTTCGGCCTCTCCTTCGATGTGCCGGTCGCGACCGTGAGGCCGTTCAACACCTATGGCCCGGGGCAATCGGCCCGCGCGTTCATCCCCTCCTGCATCACCCAGGCGCTCGTGAGGCAGGAGGTTCACATGGGCCATGCCGAGCCGACACGCGACCTCACCTACGTGACCGACACGGTCGAGGGCTTCATCAAAGCGGTGGAGTGCGATCGCGTGTGGGGTCAGACCATCAACCTGGGCACCGGCACGGGGATCTCGATGGGCGACCTCGCCGGCAAGATCGTGGCCCTCCTCGGCGGCGACATCCCCCTCGTCCTCGATGAGGAGCGCAAACGCCCCAACCCGAGCGAGGTCTGGCGCCTCGTCTCCGACAACCGCCGCGCCCGCGAGTTGATGGGGTGGGAGCCGCGGGTGTCACTCGACGAGGGCCTGGCCCGGACGATCGAGTGGATCCGCGCGCACCTCGACCGCTATGACCCGTGGCGCTACGAAAGGTAGGACTGACTGCGCCGGTCGGCCGGGTCCTTAGGCTACGCGACCAGCGCCCTTGCGAGCGCCGTGTCGGGCCAGTTGGACAGGCAGTTCTCGACGGCGCGAGGCCCCTTCTCGAAGGCCCCCGTGGTGGCGATCTTCTGCAAGGCCGACCGGTGGGCGCGTCGGATGGCTGCGACGGGCACCCCGAACTCCTTGGCGGACTCGTCGAAAGTCTAGTCCATGTAGTAATGCAAGAATACCACGAGCGTCTCGCGAGTGGCGGAGCTGCCCGAGAGGTACCGGGTCGCTGTGGTGTTGCGACACCTCTCCGGGTATACGTACCGGCAGGTCGCCGACATCCTGGGCGTTCCGATGCCCACCGCGAAGACCTGGGTTCTCCGGGGACGGCGCCGGTAGCCCGGGCCTTCCTGGCGGCGGAGGCGGACCCGTCGGAGGGCTGACAACCAGGCCACCGGACCTCGCTGCCCGCCGGGTACGCCCTCAGGCGGTCTGAGTGTCAGCTCGGGCCGGTTCGAGACGGCGGAAGCTGTAGCCCCGGCCGGGCACCGTCTTGATGAGCTCGCGGTCGCAGCCCGCGGACCGGAGCTTCCGCCGAAGGTTTGAGATGTGCACTTCAATGAGGTGGTCCGTCCTCTCCTCCGGCCACAAGGCTCTCACCAGCTCGTCCTTCCTGAACAGCGTGCCGGGCCGGGCCGCCAGAAAGCGAAGCAGCCGAGCCTCGGTCCGGGTTAGTTGCGCGGCTTGGGGCGGCGATTCCAGCCTCCAGCCCAGATCGATCTCGATCTCCCCGGTCTCACGCTGGTGCAGTGCTTCGTACGCCTCGACTCTCTCGTGAAGGTCCTCCATCTGGCGTCTGTAGCCCTTCAGGATTGCCTCGCGTGCCTCCTCGTCCAAGTCCTTCCCGACTCGCTCTGGGTTGTCCAAGGCGTGCCGAAACTTCACCAGCCACTCAAGCGCCACGCGATACTCGGCCTTACTGCGGATCTCATGCGCCGTCGATCTTCGTGCCACTGTGCCCCCTCACCCAGACCGCCCATGAGTCTGCGCGGTCTCGTCGTTCCCGCCCAACCGCAGGAGGACTACTCCCTTCTCGCGCCGCCCCTCCCCCCGCGCCAACCACCCTCGGGCCAGTGCCTCGTCAACGTCATCGGGGAACAGGTCGAGCCCCGGTATCTCGGCCGCGCCTGCAAGGCTCCCGTCTTCCTCGAAGAACTCCGGGGTCAGCCGGCACCTATCGTATCCTCGTTCCGCCACCCAGCAGGCATCGAGGTCCCCCGGCCTGTCCTTGGCGGTTACGAAGCTACCTCCAACGTACACTTGGGCGATGCCGGCGTCGGCCAGGAGCCGAAGGACTTGCTGGAGTCGAGTCAGGAGCCGGCGCCGGTGCTGGTTGTGTCCAAGCCGCTGCTCCAGCTCCGCGAACGTCGCCTGGTGAACCCCGGGCGGCAGCTCGCCGTGACTGCTGAAGGGCGGGATCATCCTGTCTCAAGGCTAACACGGCCGGGCCGCGCCGTCAATCCTCGTTGATCGTCCACATCGCGTCCGTGACCTCCCTCATCAACTTCACGTGTCCGTCCACGAACAGCGTGTTGAACCCGTGGTGATGGCGGCGCTCGGGGTCCTCGGTGCCGAACTCGGTGCCGCACCCCCAGTAGCGGCCGAAGTCGACGACCCAGATGGTCTCGGCGGGTTGAGCGACCTGTGACTGGTGGACGGGGTACGTGTCGTTGATGCCGTGCATGCCGTCCTTCCAGTCCCCCGCGCCCCAGTATGCGATGTTGTACCCGTATCCGTAGCGGTCGCCACCTTGCGAGGGGCACTTGAGCACGTCTGTGTTCTTCAGGTAGGGCTCGATGGCGTCGGCCCAGAGGTGCACGCCCGTCCAGGGCCAGTACTGCCCCCGGGTGTAGTAGCCGTCGTAGTCGTCGGCGTACATGGTGAGCGCCGCGCCGATCTGCTTCAGGTTCGAGAGGCAGTGGGTCTGCCGAGCCTTCGCGCGAGCTTGCGCGAATACCGGCAGCAGAATCGCGGCGAGGATGGCGATGATGCCGATGACCACCAGCAGCTCCACCAAGGTGAAGCCGGCCCTGCCGCCGCCTCTGTCGCCCGTTCTCATCGCTCCACCCTCACGTCCATGAGTCCGATGTCATCGACCGCGATCTCCACGTCCCGCGGCGTGCTCTTCGGCCCGGCGAGCCAGAGCGTAGTGACCTGGTCGAGGTCGAGCCTGCCATTCTCGTCGGCGCTCTTCTCCGCAAGGGTCATGAGCGAGAACGGTACGCGCACGCGCAGCCAGTATGCGCCCTTGGAGTCCTCGCGGTCCAGCCGCAGGAGGCGCGGTGCGCAGGGCAGCGACAACTGCCACTGGTAGCGCGATCCGTCTGCCTCGGTTACACCGAGGTACACATCGCCAAGCGGCGCCGAGGCGCGGAGGTTGAGCGCCAACCCGGCGGCGGCGTCCGGTGCGAATGGCCGGGCGATCTGCGCCTCAGTCCCCGTGCTGGCCGCGATGCGCCACGTCAGGAAACGGGCCGCCGCGTGCCCCGGCGACGCGAACGGCTCCTCCTGCATCCTCAGTACCGACGATGCGCGCGAGGCCGCCGGCCTCCATGACGATCCGCCGGTCGTGAAGTCATCAAGCACCGCCTGGAAGGAGTACGTCCGGGCGTGGCGGATGCCCACCTGGAAGCGACCGAACTCCAGCTTCTCGTCGACTCCCGGCATCACCCGCGTCGGACCCAGGATGCTCCCCACGTCGCTCTCGGGCCTGATGCAGACGAAGACCGTCCGCCGGCCGTCGTCGCGCAGGTAGCGGTTCCGCAGGCCGGCCACCTCCCGGCTGCACTCCCACCAGGCGCCGAAGTCGGTTCGGCGGTCGGCGAGCAGCGGGATCATGTCCCCGATCCACTCCTTGTTGACGTGGATGACCTCGTCGGGGGACGTGTGGCGTTTCAGCCAGGCCGCGACCTGATCGCTGTCGTCCTCGTAGGCCTCGGTCTTGTGCTGGCGTTCGCGCGCCATGGGAGGGCGACCGGTCACGGCGAGCATGACGATGACGTGGGTGGTGGTGAGCGGCATGAGGGCGGGCGTCGGCACCAGGGTCGCCGCCAGGAGGGCGACAGCACGCTTCCAGGTCGCCCCGGACGGAAGCAGCCTCACCAGGACGGTTGACGCGCTCAGGGCCCAGAAGGGCGCGGAGTGCATCGTGTACCGTCCCCCATAGGAGAAGAGCAGCGGCAGCATCCCAATGATCGCCCAGCGGATGATGGCCTCCTGGGCTCGCCACTTCCGCAGGTTCCGGATGCCCCACAGCCCGCAGCCGATCAGCACCAGGTTGAAGAGCTGCAGGCTCACCAGCCGCTTGCCGAGGCCCATCGGCAAGCCCACGTTGTGCGTGACGCCGGCGATCCACTCCCGGTAGAGCCACGCCCGAACCAACCAGGGCACTGCCCACAGGAAGGCGATACCCACCACCTTCAGGGCTTCCCCGCGGTAGCGGGGGTACTTCAGGGCAAACAGGACGAGGCCGAAGGCGACGAGGTAGGGGATGCCCAGATGGGCGTAGAACATGAGCGTCAGCAGGATGATTGATGCCCACGTGCGTCGCGTCAGGAAGGTGATGAGCAAGACCGGGGCCAGGATGTTGACCAGGCAGCTCGGGATGTAGATCAGCTCGACAACCGCGTGCCCGACGTCCAGGCTGAGCGCCAGCAACGCCACCAGAGCCGCCCGTGACCCCAGGAGCCACCGGGCGGCAAACCAGCAGCTTAGGTAGGAGCAAGGCAGGAAGAGCACCGCGAGGACCTGCCCCGCCGAGACCACGCTACCCGTCACCTTCGACAGCAGGGCGATCACCACATGGATGAGCGGCGGGTAAAGCTGCGGACGCCCGACGGGAGCGTAGTCCCAGTCGCACCACTCGGGGATGTTGCCCCGCACGGCGACCTGCTTCGCGATGGCGAGGTGGTACCAGCTGTCCGAGATGAAGGGCCGCAGACCGTCCGCTCTCGCAACGAGCACGATGAAGATGACGGCGACAAAGCCCACGGAGAACGCGTCGAACACGTCGAAGGGTCCGCGCCATAGACGGCGGTCGCCACCCGAGTTGTCGAGGTCGACGAACCGGTAGCTCGTGAAGAGCCCGAGCAGCCGTCGCTGCCCACGCGATCGCATCCGAGCACCCTGGCACGTGACGAGGACGTCGGCCGCCGACCGGGGCCAACGGCCATTTCGCCCCGCGGAGCTGGAGGTCATCAGAAGGCGGGATCCCCCGACGTCGGTGGTGTCTGCCCGGGTTCCGCCATCTTCGGCTCCACGGGCGGATGTTGCGGCGGCGCCGGCCAAGGGATCGTCTGTGGCGGGGGCGGCGCGACCACCGGCTGGGGGGCGGGCCCAGGAGGCGGCGCCGGCGGCGTCACCGTCACCGGCCGCACGACCACGGGCGGGGCGACGTGGGTCGCGGGCCCGGCCTGGGCGCGGGGGGCCGGCCGTGAGACCTCGTCCAGGTCCTTGCCCCGCACGAGGGCCACGATCAATGCCCCCAGCGCGGCGCAGGAGGCGCCGGCCCAGAACACCCACCCGACCACCGGCACGATCACTGACGCCCACCACACGAGACATGCGCCGGCCAGGACCTCGACCACGGGGTGGGCCTCAGTGCTCGCATCCAGCCGCTTGAGGCCCCACCTCCCGGCCTCCAGGGAGACGCCCACACCGCCCAGCATCGCCAGGAAGCACGCGAGCACGAAGGGAATGCCCGCCAGTTGCTGCCTCTTGGTGACCGCCGCGACGACCGCGCACAGCAGGAGAACCACGAGGAAGCCTGCCAGACCGACGAGCGTTGTCTGCCACCGGTACCGTCGGACTGCGGTGGCACACCGGCGGCTGAAGCCGGGGAAGACCAGCAACGCAGCCACCTGCAGACTGGCCAACGCGGCCAGCCCTACGGGCGCCAGCAGCACCACCAACCAGGCGCCCTCCCCTTTCTTCCCCTCCTGGGCCCAGACAGGGGCGGCGAGCACGGCAAGGCCCAGCGCGACGGTCAGGCCGGCAGACACGCGTCGGCGATGAGCGTGGATGGTCACGGTGAGAACCCTCCTGGGCACCCGCTGCGGCCATCACGGGTGCGGCGGTGGCCGCAGCGGGCGTGGCTGGCGTTGCTCTCTCACGTAGTGATACAGCAGGGGCGAAGCGCCGGTTTCGCCGGAGAAGAGCCCGATCCACGAGGAGAGGGCCAGGAATCCCTGGGTCTGTATCGAAGTCTCAGGGCTGCGGGCGGCGACTGTGGCCTGGCGGTCGTGCCGGCCTGACCCCGGCCTCTCCGGTCGTTCTGTGCCGGCGGGTCTTCCGACCCGCAGGGCCGTTGCCGTCTGGAGGCGCGGGTCAGAAGACCCGCCGGCACA